>LAZR01001139.1_pt1 | contig 17403 bp, 14 predicted proteins | sample 329461 | NCBI WGS metagenome assembly LAZR01 (sample SAMN03002196, study PRJNA259156) | marine sediment metagenome | biome: sea floor; feature: Hydrothermal impacted sediments; material: marine sediment; isolation source: Loki non-amplified sample from Loki's castle hydrothermal vent sediment ...
TCGAGGTACTGTTTGATATTGATTCTAATCTTCCGAGTATATTGATTGGTGATAGCTTTAGATTTCAACAGATCCTAATAAATTTGACTGGAAATGCTATCAAGTTTACGGAGACCGGTAATGTCACTATTTCAATAAGACTTCTATCGACTACTAAAGATAAGATTGACATTCAATTTTCTGTTACAGATACAGGAATTGGTATCAGTGCAGAACAAGCTGAAAAAATATTCCAAGGCTTTGAGCAAGCCGAATCTTCAACTACTCGCCGTTTTGGCGGTACAGGTCTTGGACTTGTCATTTGTAAAAACTTGGTTGAACTTATGGGCGGCCAATTGCAGCTGGAGAGCGAACTCGGAAAAGGAAGTCGCTTTTGGTTTGAACTGACTTTAGAAAAAAGTAATAACGTCACGCTCAAAGATGCTACTTCACAGTTCAATTCTCAGTTACGTATTTTGATTGTTGATGACAATCAGGCTTCAAATGAGATTTTAGCCAGTACTGTTCAATCGCTTGGTTGGACTAGTGAGCGAGCATCAAGTGGTCAACAAGCCATAGAAAAAATCATCCATGCAGATAAAATAGACCAGCCATATCAATTAATATTGATGGATTGGCGTATGCCTGATTTAGACGGCGTCGCAACGGCTGAGAAGATTAAGGCACTTAATTTGGTGCATGAACATTCAGTCATTATTATGGTCACAGCTTTTGGTCGTGATGTGTTAAGCCAAACCCAACTTGCTGGTGAGGCTCCGTTCAAAGCATTACTAACAAAACCGGTAACACCATTACAACTGATTACTGCTATCCATCAAACACTTAATGGCGAAGAGTTGAGCCAGACTATAGTTACTCAAACTGAACAAAGACTGACTGATTTAAGGATTTTATTAGTAGAGGATAATGCTTTTAATCGGCAAATAGCTCATGAACTTCTGCTTGCAGAAGGAGCAATAATTGATGAAGCATATGATGGTTTAGAAGCAATCAATAGCGTCTTCGATGATAAAAATGAGTATGACATTATCATCATGGATGTTCAAATGCCGAATATGGATGGACTTGAAGCCACGCGTCGGATCAGAGCAGATAAGCGTTTTGTCGATTTACCTATTTTAGCAATGACAGCGAATGCGTCCGTTGCAGATAGAGCAATTTGTTTGGCGGCAGGCATGAATAGTCATGTTGGAAAGCCGATAGAATTAGACTTACTTATTGATGAAATCTTGACCTTGACTAACAAATACTTAGGCTCTGAGATAACTGACTCACAGACGAATCATGATTCGGCACTTCTGCAGGCCGACATTAATAATGTAGGAGAGATTGAGTCATTTGATATCATTCTTCGTCGTTGCAATGGTGATAAAGCACTCTTAGAAAAAATATTCGCTATGTACGTCCCTAATATGGCAAATTTATTAGAAGATTTAGCCGATGCTAAGCAGAGCGAAGACGTTAACGCTATCCTGATTACTATTCACACAGTGAAAGGAATGGCCGTGACTATGGGCGCTAAGGCATTTTTCAACTATGTTGTTGAACTTGAGCAAGCATTGAAGACATCAAATAACCATAGCCAATTGGATGAGACTGCTATGGCTAGATTAAATATGCTTTATCAGGCTAGCATAAAGTCTTTTGAGGAGATGATACAGCAACATATTTATGCGGCACCATCAGGATAACAGTACTTAGCGCTTTGAATTGACTATCATGACTTTATACACCAAAGCTCATTTGAGCTTGGTGAGCGATAAAGGCAATGACCCAATTATACGGGGTCAAAAGTTTATCTTTTGTAGCAGTCATAAGGCATCTTCATTTGATTTGAATATTTGTGTTAACAAAAACAACATCTATTGTGAAAATAACTAGAAAAGTGCAGATTCAAACCCGTTTTTTGTAATTAAATAGCAAGTAAAAAAGCATTTAAGTAGCATGAGAATGCAACTATTGTTACGTCATAATATGATAGTGAATTAGTGTGCATTTTTTGCAGCAATCCATTGCGACATGTATTTGGTACTCATCATTGAATGATGTTTAAGCATGCTGCCGGTAAAATTGGCTAGGCGGTGTGAAGCCAAATTAGCTGTGATATCAATGATTGTGGCTATTAATCTAGGGCCCAGTAGTCGATTATCATAAAGTGATGCTAATAATGAGGAGGCTTGTTGTTGTGCCTTAAGCCAAACCTGTTCATTGTTATATAAGTTGACTGCCGCGGTGACAAACTCAGTGACATCATCTTGAATAAACCCGGGCCATGGTTCTTGGTCATGCATACCTTCGCTACCTAATGATGATGTCACGCTGGGTGTTTGCATGATCATCGCATCTAATAATTTTCCTTTAATGCCTGCGCCAAATCTTATCGGTGCTAAACAAACGCGAGCTTGTTCCATGACCACTAAAGCATTTTCGGCCCAACCTTTAATTAAAAACCCTGTTTTAGGATTATTTAATGCTGTCGCTTTGGGCGGAGGATAGGAGCCATAGATGTGCAATTCAGCTTTGGGAAGTTGTTTTTTAATCAGCGGCCATATTTGTTGAAGGTGTAACACTACATCCCAGTTGGGTGCATGCCGAAAATTACCAATAGTCATAAAGTGTTGTCGTTCGGCAAAAGGGCGCGTTGTCGTTGGACATTTTGCAAGATCAACCATAAACGGTAAGTGATGTAGTAAACGTGGATCAATCTTGAAGGTATTGGTTAATAAGTTCATTTCAAAGCTAGAGATAATCAGAGAAAGATCACAGCGTAAGATTGCTGCGATTTCACGTTTTGCTAAGTCACTAAATAAATCGATCTGTGTCATTTCACGATTTTCTTTATTCGCTTTATGTCTCGCATGACGTAAACATTGTAGATCTTCGGTATCTAAAATTTTAAGTGCTTTAGGACAATTTTTTTCTACTCGCCAGCCAAATTGTTCTTCCATCATAAAGCGGTCAAACATGACAATATCTGGCTGATAGTCAGAAATATAGCGATCAAAACTGTCACAATTTAATGCGATTTGATGGCTAGAAATCCCTTCGCTTGCCAAATCAATCATGTGATCAGTCGGCTGAGAAGGCGTTGCAAATTCAACTTGCCAGTTTTGTTGTGTATATTGACGTAAAATTGACATCATATGACTGCCTGCCGCTGATGAATTGGGCTCCGGCCAGACGTAACCAATTATTAATACTTTTTTCATTTCATTGTGTTCGCTATGAGTTTGAGCGGTGTAGTTCGATTTATCGCTCGCCGTTTTGCTGGCTATTGAGGTTGTTTTGCAAGAAAATCATTTTACCCCATTTAAAGAATCAATAGCTTCGCAGGCATTGCCTGAACGGTTTACTTTTCCTTTTTATTATCAACCGCATCCTTTGTGTTTAATTGCTGCTAAGGAGCTACAAGCATATATAGCTACACAAACACAGTGGCAGCATAATTTTGGGCTGACGGGTGATTTAGATACCGCCATTGGTAAAATGTTTGGTGTGTTATTAGTGCAAAATAAACAAGGCGAGATCGGTTATTTAGCGGCTTTTTCAGGCAAATTAGCTGAACAAAATCATCTACCTCATTTTGTGCCGCCTGTTTTTGATATGTTGGCCGAAGATAGTTTCTTTTTAGCTGGACGAGCTGACATTAATTTGATGAATGATCAGATTAAAAAGTTAGAAGCTAATCCACAACTAGCCTTATACGAACAGGCATTAAAATCTGAGAAAGCAGCGGCATCGATCTCGATAGAAACTCATCGCCAGTTAATGATAGAAAACCGTAAAACAAGAAAAACACGTAGGATTGACGCAGAACTAACATTAGATTTACAGGCGTTTTTACACTGCAAGGAACAATTAAGCAAAGAAAGTATTCACGATAAAAATCAGCTACGTGATTTAACTATTTATTGGGACGCACGCGTTCAAAATGCTGAGGTAGATGTGGCCAGTATTAAGGATAAACTGACCGCATTAAAACAACAGCGTAAAATCGCATCAGCCCATTTACAGCAACAATTATTTGAACGTTATAGCTTTCTAAATAATAAAGGTGTTTATAAAAATATTTATGATATTTTTAAAGAAACACCGCAACAAACACCACCAGCCGGAGCGGGCGAATGTGCCGCGCCCAAGTTATTACATTATGCTTTCCTGCATGAGATGAAACCTTTGGCTATTGCCGAGTTTTGGTGGGGTGCATCACCTAAATCTGAAATTAGGCAGCATCTTAGCTTTTATGGGGCATGTTTAGGTAAGTGTCAGCCGATTCTTGCTCATATGTTAGATGGGGTTGAAATGGACGAAAATCCTTTATTAACCAATCCTGCTGAAGGTAAAACGATTGATATTGTTTATGAAGACGATGTCATGGTGGTAATTAATAAGCCGAGTGAGTTTTTATCAGTGCCAGGAAAAAGCATTGAGGATTCAGTTTATTCACGGATGAAACAGCGTTATCCGCAAGCATCGGGACCGCTTATTGTGCATCGACTTGATATGTCGACTTCAGGATTGATGGTGATTGCTCTATCTAAAGATGTACATAAAAATCTGCAAAAACAATTTATAAGTCGCAGCGTTAAAAAGCGCTATGTTGCATTATTAGAGGGTGAACTAACGGTACAAGAGGGCATCATTGATCTACCGCTTCGAGTGGATTTAGATGACAGACCACGACAGTTAGTTTGCTATCAATACGGCAAAGCCGCTAAAACAAAATGGCAAGTGATACACAGCAATCATCAACACACCAAGGTCTATTTTTACCCGATAACAGGACGTACACACCAACTACGTGTACATGCTGCTCACAGTAAAGGTTTAAATATGCCGATTGTCGGTGATGATCTTTATGGTCATAAATCCGAACGCCTTCATCTGCATGCTGAAAGTCTGACAATTAATCATCCCGTTACTAATGAAGTAATGAATTTTCAAATAGATGCTGAGTTTTAAAAACGAACTGTCAAAATAGATTAAAATAAACACCAATATGAATAATAGGAATTCCCGATGAAAATTGATAAAAATACCGTTGTCAGCTTACGCTATGAGTTAAAAGATACTGATGGCAATGTGCTTGATTCGAGTACTGATCCAGTCAATTATTTATTAGGTGGCTACCATAATATTTTTCCAAAAGTTGAAGAAGCGTTGATGGGGAAAAATAAAGGTGATGCTGTAATGGTTGATTTACAGCCTGAAGATGCATTTGGCGATTACGACGAAGCATTATTGCAAATTGAACCAAGTGATGTTTTTCCTGTTGAAGCACTTAAAATAGGTGCACAATTTGAAGGTGAAGATCCAACGGGTGATGTGATTTTATATACGGTAACCGATATTGCTGATGGCAAAGTCGTGCTTGATGGTAATCATCCAGCGGCAGGAGAGCGATTAGTTTTTAGTGGTCAAGTTATGAATGTTCGCGTGGCAAGCAAAGAAGAATTAACGATGGAACATGCTCAGCGCTACCGTCATTAACTGATTTTCACATTGTTATTATCGACGTGAGATCAAATGTGTAAGCCAGTTTTTTGGTGTGTATTCACCATATAAAATATAGTCTAGCGCGTATTTGTTTAATAACGTCCATTCCATTTTAAAGCGAGAAGCTAATTGTCCACTAAGCAATATTTTATCGTTGATCTGTAATGGCATCCCATCATCTGGCAGTAATGTCAGCATGCCATTACGTTGTAATAATAATGGCATTGCATTCACTTGTTCATCACGCTTACGAGGATTACTTAAGATATGACCGATAGTGACTGTCTCATTAGACGATATTTTATTGTAAACAGCGAGGGCTTGTGAACTATTGATGGTCAATTCCCACACTTCCGGAACATGTGCTTTAACTACTAAACAGGTACGTTTAACCATTTCGCTGGCCCAATCACGGGTTTGGTAACTGGCTAACCCTAAGAAAGCATAAAGCAGTGGAGTTGCAAGTAATCCACTGATTTTATTCGCGATTATTGAGCTTGGATGCATCACGATGTCCGCTTTAATCGCATCGAAAAGTCGTTTGTTTTCTTCCATATTATTGCGTGCAACGATGAATAAATCTGTATTCATGGCTTTGGCTGTCATAATAATGGATAGATTGTTTGAGTCATTATCAGTACCTGCGATGATACCTACAGCGTCTCGTATGCCAGCTTTATCAAGTGTCTGTGCATCCGTTCCCCAGCCTTTTATCCAATCATCTGACGATATTTCAGAAGTCGGTAAACCGGTGAGATCGGGTGATGCTTCGATGATGAAAGGGTTAATGTTATTGTTTTTAAGTTGTCGATAAACTGTTTTACCGAATCGGCCATAACCACAAATGATCCATCGCCCTTTTTGAGGGGGATAGATAGGATGATTTAAGGCTTGATAGCGAGCTCCAGTCAACCACATTGTTAATAAATTTAATGCAGGCGATTGAATGGCTGTTGCTAAATGAGTGGCGAAGGTATCAAAGGGATCAATGATGTAATCTGTACCAAATGAAGACATATTATCTTCAATTTCGTGAGAGTCTGCACGGCATATAACTTTGAGCTTAGGATTTAGTAGTTTAGAGGTTAATGCTATTTTCAAATTAACTTCATTATTATCCGTTACTGCAATAATGCCTTGGCACAAAGCATGTTCTAAACCCGCTTCAATTAAATGAATAGGGCGAGAAGCATCACCATGTAAACCGGGAACAAATTGACGTAAATTTTGTAGCTTCAATAAGTTGATAACATCAGGATTAATATCAATAACGACTGCGTTTTGATTGCGTTGTGTTAGCACGCCGACTAAAGCAGATCCTGTTTCACCATAACCACACACAATATAAAAAGGTTCAGTTAAGTATTTAATTTTTCGTGAAAAACGGAGTTCTTTTAAGGCTTGTTGAAATGTTTTGTCTTGGATCAAAGTAAGCAGCGTACCAATGGCATATAACCAGACAACAACCGAAAAATAGATCGAGAACATGACCCACAGGCGTTGAGCATCATTAAATTCATACGGTACTTCTCCAAAACCAATTGTTGTCGACATAAAACTAACAAAATAGAGCGCATGGAAGAAGCTCATATACCAGACATTGCCATCAGGATCGTGGCTTGGAATCAGTGTTAAGCCAAATGCGGTTATTGAAAAGACAGTCACTAGCGTGAGCAAAGGCAAACGCATGCGTCGGAAGAAGATGAAAATGATGTTATACATGACTGATCAGGATGCTTACATTAACGACGTAACATAACGGTTTCAATAATCAATAATATAACTGATATGACATTGGCTAGTAGCGCACCACCCGTTAATGACACGATACTTGACATCAGTGCTGGTGTTAAACCCGAATCAAGAATATGAACAGAGAATGTCCACACAATAGTAGCAGCGAACAATTGTAAAACAGCAACTAAGCTCGTTGCGAGCAAAATTGCCCCCATTTGTGTACGGTCACCAAACTTTAAAATGGTAGCAATGACGTTGACGACAACAACAGCAAATAATTCATAAACATGATGATGATTTGGATCATCAATATCACCTAGAAAAAAGCCAAAGTTAAGTGTTAATGCTAAGACGATAAAAAAACCAAAGACGACTTTTTCTGGATTCATTGATGATGCTCCACAACATGCTGATATAAATAAAACAATATTATTCTGGACGAGTTATATTTCAAAGTGGCCAGTTTACCTAACTTAAACCCTTATGGGGCAGTTTAATATTAGTAATAGCGGTGTAATCACAATCAAATATTTAATAAGTAAACAACATTAATGATGTGTTAGTGCTGATTAAAAAATTAAAGGCTACCCAATCAGTTAATCCGATGACAAATAACCCGCTTTCATCATATCGCTATTTGAATAATCGTAGCAAATACGAGCTAATGATTGAAAATTCTTTGTCTTTTAAAGAAATAAACAAAGCGCCTGCTACCATGAGTAAAACGCCTGTTAATGTTCGCCATGTAAGCGTTTCTTGAAGAAAAATAGCGGCAAGCACAATCACAAAAACGAGGCTAAGTCGATCAATGGCCACCACCATAACAGCAGGGCCATCTTTCAATGCATAAAAATAAAATAACCATGATAAGGCGCCTGCTATACCGGCCATCGATAATAAAAGCCATTCTCTAGGGCTCAGGCTAGTAGAAAATTCAAAACCATTGAATTTACCGAGTAATACAGAAACGATCATTAAAAATACTGCCATTATCACGGCACGCAAGGTCGTTGCTAATGTTGGGTCAACATTTTGTAAGCCTAACTTGGCAAAAATAGCGACGAGTGCTGCTGTAAATGCAGCGAGGAAGGCGTATAAAATCCACATCGCTTTAACCTTTAAGATTGATTATTATTTTAGTTTGCCAACGTTTAGTCGGGCTGTTCACATTGTTCATCAGTACACGTATTTATTTCAATGGTGAGATGTGACAATTTATCAAATTCGTTCAATAAGGCCTTGTAGTATTCAGGTGTTTTTGGCACATGGGTAACGATAGAAATAATAGCGGCGTAATCATTAGAGCCAATCTTCCAAACATGAATATCAGCAATTTGGTTATCAGCATCGTTTTCGATCACTTTTGCTATAGCAGATTTATATTCCTTAGCGATGCTGGCATCAAGTAATAGCGGGCTTGTTTCTTTAATAAGCCCATATGCCCAACGTGTAATAATGATGGCACCTAAAATCCCTATAATAGGATCCAATGAGTTCCAACCTAAATATTTCCCTGCTAACAAGGCGATAATAGCAAGTACTGATGTCATCGCATCAGCTAAGACATGGGCATAAGCCGCCTTTAAAGTATGATCGTGATGTTCATGATGATCGCCGTGTGCATCATCAGAATGTTGATGTGCATGACTATGATCATCTTTTAGTAAAAAAGCACTGACGATATTGACCAGTAAACCAATGCTAGCAATGATGATGGCATCATTAAATTGAATGGCATGAGGTTCAAATATTCTTTGTAACGACTCAATAAGCATGACTAAAGCGACCACGGCCAGTGCGAGCGCACTGGCAAATCCGCCTAGCGCATTGACCTTGCCAGTACCGAATGAAAAAGCTGGATTGTTGGCATGTTTACGAGCATAGCGATAAGCAAATATCGCAATCATAAAAGCGGCAACATGAGTTGCCATATGCCAACCATCAGCCAGAAGCGCCATTGAACCGTATGCCGTGCCAGCGACGATCTCTATGAGCATAGTGATAGCCGTAAGAATTAAAACATAGTAAGTTCGACGTTCACCCTGTTTATTTTGAAGAGAAAAATCATGCTCTTGTTGCCACTTTTCAATATTATGTTTGTGCATTTCTAACCTGACTTCTACAAAAGAATTGAATGTTAACTGTTGAAATAAGCATTTTATATTATGCTTAGCTACGATAAATGGTTTGAATTAAATGGAAACCAAACTGCGTTTTAATGGGACCATGAACTTTCAAAACCGGTTTTTTAAACACAACATTATCAAATGCTTTGACCATTTTTCCTGGCCCAAACTCACCCAAATCACCGCCTTTTTTAGCTGATGATTTACATAAAGAATGTTTTTTAGCGAGAAGGGCGAAGTATTTTCCTTCTGCTATTTGTTTTTTGATAACTTCGGCTTCTTCTTTTGTCTTAACTAAAATATGACGTGCATTGGCGGTTGACATTAATGAGGGGTCTCCGGACATTCTATTATTTATAGTAAATCAACTATGTATCGATCATTGCTGTTTTCAATGCTGCTCATAAAGACAATACTGACTAAAAGTAGCGCTTCTTTAAGATAGGTATTTATCTTTTAGCTGATTTGCTGTTAATGGTTTATCAAAATAATAACCTTGAAGTTTATCAATCGCTAACGATGTGCACAGCTCTAAGTCTGATTCTTGTTCGATTCCTTCTGCGACTAATTCATGGCCTAATGATTTAACCATCGATACTAATCCAATTAAAATGTGTTTTACTTTTTTTTCATCACTCACGCTTGGCATTAATGATTTATCAATCTTTATGATATTTAATGGGTACTGGATAAGGTGAGATAAAGAAGAAAATCCAGTTCCAAAGTCATCAAGGGCAATTTTACAACCCACCTCACTGATTTTTTCAATAGTGTGTGTCGACTGTTCCGAATCAATGAGTAATGCGGTTTCTGTCAGCTCAAATGTGATTAGATTAGCATCTACACGGTAGTTTGATAGGCAAGTATTGATATGTTCTAATAAGCTTAGGTCTTTGAGTTGAACGGCCGAAAGGTTAATCGCCATTGAAATTGGCGTGCTCAAATGTTTATTCCATTCAGCTAACTGACTGATTGCTTCTGTAATGACCCATTTTCCAATATCTAGAATTAATAGTGTTTTTTCAGCTATGGGAATGAATGTATCTGGTCCTACCATCGTGCCGTCATTATTCCAACGAATTAGTGCTTCAACACCGACTAAGTTTTTGGTGATGCCATCTAACACAGGTTGATAATTGAGCGAAAAGTCATTATTTTCGGTGGCAATTCTTAAATCGGTTTCCAACTGATATTCAGAAAAAAATTGTTGTTGTAGCGATGATTCGAAAAAGCAAAATTGGCCACGGCCTAATTTTTTTGCTCGATACATTGCTATATCGGCATATTTAAATAACTCTTTGGCACCCGTTGCATCTTTTGGATGTACAGATATACCGATACTGACACTCGATTTAATCGATAAGTCACCTATTTCAAATGGTTCATCAAATATAGCTATAATGCGTTTTGCAACATGACTTGCATCAGAGGCTGATTGCAAATTTGTTATGGTAATTGCAAACTCATCGCCACCTAGCCGAGAAAATAGCTCGCTGCCACGGAGACATGACTGAATGCGATTTACAACATTGATTAACAGTTGATCACCGATATCATGGCCATAGTTATCATTTACAAACTTAAAGTGATCAAGATCAATCAGTAATAGTGCAATAAGTTCGTTTGTTCGTATATTGTTGGCAATGTCTAACTTTAAAGATTCATCAAAGAAATAGCGATTCGCTAATCCTGTTAGGCTATCTTTTTCAGCTAATTCTTTTGTTTTCGTATAACTTTTGAATAATTGCTGCTCCATCTCGGAACGTGTACGTGCATTTATAATGGCGCGGGTTAATCTAAACGCACTAATTTCAGTTTTGGTTAAAAAATCTTGGGCACCTGCGCGGATACACTCGAGAGCAAGCTCATCTTCTTCGTTACTACTCATCATGATAATGGCTGTATTATCAATAGTAGAATCACCCTGTAATTCTAGTAATAGCTCGATACCGTTGCGCTGAGGTAAATTGTAATCGAGCAAAATAACATCGAAGTGTTGATGTTTGATAATAGCAAGTGCCGCATCGACACTTTCTACTTCTTGAACCTGAGACGAATAGTCGGGACGTTTTAAAGACCTTTTGATACTTTCACGATCTACTTGGTCATCATCAACAATTAATATATTCATAGGGATTTATATATCTCGCTTTAATTTAGATCTTTAACTATTTGTTATTAAACTTATTTACTCATCGGGGAAATGGACTATTTTCCAGTAACTAGTCAACACATTTACAATATTACAAAAATTTTCGCCTGCCTCTTCTTTTACATAATAGCCAGCCACTTTATGCTGGTAACTACCATTAATATCTTCGTGGGCTTTAGAAGTGGTCAGAATAAAGACGACGGTGTTTTGATATTCTTCATCAGCCCTTAAAATATCAAGAAACTCATGACCACCCATGCGAGGCATATGGAGATCCAGAAGAATTATAAATGGTTTTGGAATATTCCCTGAGCGTAGTTTTTCTAACGCATCAATACCATCTGTGGCTCGTATAATAGAGTTCGAAACTCGATTTTTTTTAAAACTTCGTTCGATGGTTAAGGCATCAATATCGTCATCTTCAATTAAAAATAAAGTGACGGGCTTACTAGGTTTATTCATAGAATGCTTTTCCAACAGTAGATTACGTATCTAATTGTTTTAAATACTTGAGAGGCCAGTGAATGATAATCGTTGTGCCTCGTTTTCCATCTTCTGATTTGATGGTAATAGTTCCGTTATGATGTTCAACGATTTTTTGAACAAAGGCAAGTCCCATTCCACTACCTTCGACTTTATCTCGCGGTTGTAAGGTTTGAAACATCTCCATGACCTTTGCTTGTAAATTGACCGGAATGCCTGGACCATCATCACTAATAGAAAAACGATGAATCCCCATATTCAGTTGATAATCTATAGTGATGTTTCCGGTCTTTTTATCATGGTGTTTAATACTATTTGAAATTAGGTTTCTGAGGGTGATTTCAAATGGAATCAGAGGGATTTCTATGTCAATATAAGGTGCATCATAACTAAAGCCTTCTGGATTTCCTAACAGCTCAAAACAATCTTTTACCATCTCACATAAATTAATGGTTTCATTCTCATAAGCAAAGCGGTTAATTCGCGAGTAGCTTAATAAATCGCTCAGTAGTTTCATCATTCTTTCTGTACGAGCCTGAAGTAAAGATAGATGTTCTTTAGATTCTGCAGGCAATAATTCATCACAATCCTCTTTGATCCACGAAGCGAGTTGTCGAATAGCATTGAGCGGTGATTTCAAATCGTGTGATGCAATGTATGAGAATTGTTCGAGATCATGATTAGATTTTTCCAAGCGTTCGGCTTTATCTTTCAGACTGACCGTCATTTCATCAGCGTGTTGAAGTGCGTTTCGATTAGCTTTAGTTAGAAATAAAAAAAGCGCCAGTAAGAATGCATTAATGATCAGACCACCGAGTAGAATTATTGGTGGTAGATTGCTGGATGTTGATTCTCTAAATTCTTTGTTTGATTCAATATCAAATGTCCATGTTCTACCGTATATTTCAATGTCGACATGTTTTTTGAATAAAGGTGAAGGATCTATTTGATTCGCTTGAAGACCATTATTGTCAGTGAATAAAAGATCTTCGCCATCGGAAATTGTCAGCAGAATGTCTCTTTGTTGCTTTTCTAAAGTCCCGAGCATAAATTTGGTCATAATAAAAGGTGCATAACTTACACCGAGGATATTATCTCTACGTTGTTCAATAGCGTTTATCTTGCCAACTTGTTTATAAAAAGGTGTAAAGAGTAAAAATCCGGGTGTTTTTTGTGAGTCTTGTACTAATGTGATCGGTGCTGTTAATTGAGCAAGACCGCTATCCCGAGCCATTTTTACAGCATTATATCTATTGTTCTCAAAGACCATATCTAGACCAATTGCTTGTCTGTTAGCAGATACAGGTTCAACGTAGGTAATGGGCCAATATTCAGCTTCTTGGTGTAAGGGATGAGGTAAATAATCTGGTCTTAAAATTCGTTGTCGTGCTAGGTACTGCTCTAATTTATCCCTTTGGATGTTGAAAATAATACCTATACCATTAATTCCTGGATAGGTATTAGCAATATCAAGTCGTTTAGCATAGACATTCCATTGCTTCACATCAATATAGCCATTATGGACATCCATTAGCGCAACGCCTCCCCATAAAGCATTTTGATACAATGCCATTCTTTCTTGTACTTGAGATACTATTTGAGCCGATTCTCGATTAAATTGAGCTTCTACTTTCTGGTTTATTTGATCTTTAGAGATAAGCCAAGCGGCAATAGTTAATGACATGGATAGCGCAAGAATCGTCCAATGTACCCAATGCATCGCGCTTGCGCGTTGCAAAATATCTCTTTGCTGCCGTGCTTTCTTGTTTTCTGCTTCACTCATGGTTATCCACACTTTAAAGTTATTTTGATAAATAGTCTGGCAGTTGTGCTACCAACTTTTTTTGTACTCCAATCCGATGGCAATATTATTGACGTCATTGCGTCGATATTGATTAATGCGGTATTCAGCAACGGCAAAAGTATTTGATAATAATTCATAACCAAGTTGGGCTTCAGCGACGATAGGATTATTAGGGATGGCTGAAGCGAGTCTTTCATTAAAAGTATGATCGGCAAATCCACTTAAATACAGTCGATCAGAGATATAAGGGAAAGTCATTGAAAAGGCATGTTCAATTTGCCATACATATTGGTCTTGGTGATCAAATTGAACCATATGCCAATTAAGAAAATACTTGAGATTGATAGTATTTAAAAGCGGAGCAATAAATACTGATTTGTTGAGACTCCAGCGGATGCCTAATCGATGACGATCATTTTGAGAACCAGAGCGAAGGTTAGATTGCAGAGTGAGTTGAAAGGGCGATTTTTCAGAGAGCTGCCACCTGATATTTTGCTCAGTATAAAATGTATCAATGTTGGGCAACTTACCATTGTCATCTTGGTTACTAAAATTTGTAAGGCTAAAGTAAGAAAATCGATGTGAAAAATTTAAATAGGCATTAATAGTAAAAGTACTGTCGTGATTGACTTTTGTCTGGTAAGGATAAACATTAAAATCCAAAAAACCACCTTGAATTACATCATCACCATGGGCTGTAGTTGTACCGATACAAAGAAACAACGAGAGTATTAGCCAGCAAAAAGTATCTTGATTCATTAGATTAACCATAAGAGTCCAGTCAATTTGTAATACTAATTAAATTTCATCATAGAGATTTAATGATGATAAATCTAGTCAATATGACATAAAGTGAACAAACTTATTCATAATGAGGGGGGCAGAATTTTATTACTTTAAAAACAATGATATAGGAAATTAATAGGATTGTTTTTTAACCAGATAGCCATACTAATATTAACGAAATCATCGTTCAACGACGGGTAGCACATAACATTGTTATCTATATTCTGTAATAAAGAAAAGTTGGTTGTATAGATGGTACCTATAAACGAAAGATACCAGAATGATAAATCATTCTGGTATCTAGGTTTTCTATTTTATATTATTAAACGTACTACGCTTAAAATAAGCTGTTAGTCCGCTTTTTTGACAATTTGTGCTTGAATATAATTTTGAATACCCATTTTTTCCACGAGACCCAATTGAGCTTCAAGCCAATCAATATGTTCTTCTTCAGATTCTAAAATATTTTTAAACAAGTCACGCGAAACATAGTCGCCCGCTTTTTCTGCTGCAACAATGCCTTCACGTAAATCAGGTAATGCGTCATATTCTAAGGCTAGATCGCACTCAAGCATTTCTTTAGTATTTTCACCAATACGAAGGGCGCCAAGATCTTGCAAATTAGGTAAACCTTCAAGAAATAAAATGCGGTCTACTAATGAGTCAGCATGTTTCATTTCATCAATGGATTCATGATATTCATATTCAGCCAAATTTGTCATGCCCCAATCTTTGTACATTTTGGCATGTAAAAAATATTGATTAATCGCTATAAGCTCATTACCTAATGCTTTATTAAGTAATGCTATTACTTGTTTATCGCCTTTCATTATTATTTCCTTTTTTACTGTAAGTCATGGGTATTTATTTAATACGCACGCTAATAGCCTTAAACACAATAGCGGAATGTGCTTTGTGCATATCGCTGTGGTAATGATACGGCAAAACGTTGATTGGCGGCTATAGGTGTCTTGAATGGAATATGAAAAAAAGAAGCTGTAGTGAATGTGGAATGGAGTTGCAAGGAAGAAAAAATGTAAATCTTTGAAAGCGATTTAGTTTGGCAAGGCCGACCTATAAAGCTTAATCAAGGGTCATAGTTGAAATGACTAGCCCTGAATAGCTGCATGCTTCATTAATTGACTTGAATCAACAATATGATTTTGAACAAGACTATGAACTTTAAACTGACATTTTCCACAGCATGTTGCCGCGCCAGTTGCTTCACGCACGGCTTGAATTGTTGTTGCACCCATATCGATAGCAGAAGTGATCGTTTGAGAGTTCACATTGTTACAAATACATACAATCATGATATTTCCGTTCTTAAATAAACATTAATACAAATGATAATGATTGTTATTTAGTATGTCAACACAATATACTACTAATATTAAACATTTAAGTGAGAAATTTAAGGCTTGTTGATTATAACTTGAGGTATCGCATGAGAATTATTTCACACAGCTCAAATTAACTCTTATCGGCAATGCTTTTTTGACTAACATTTAAGCGCAATTTTAATTGAGTAATCAGTAATTAATTAAATATTTCATTGTTAAATAACCTTTTTATTAGCATGGACACCTTGTTGCTGGTGTAAATCAATAAATAGACTATGATATAGAAGAATTTAAGGCCATTTATGAAAGACTATTATTATAAGTATGATTATACCTAACAAGATATGGCCTCAGTTTTTCGTTTTATGCTTAACATTTTGTTTTAATACTGAAGTGTTGGCTGTGGAAACCCAGTTATCAAATTTTAAGCTCAACGGTTTTGGTACGGTTGGATTGACAAAAAATTCCGATCAAGATCTTGGTTATCGAGAAATGGTCAGTCAACAAGGTATTTTTGATGAATACGATTGGGGACAAAATTCGAATCTAGGCATTCAAGCGAACTACTATGCGAGCGAAAAACTAGATTTTGCCTTGCAATTACTAGCCATAAAAAGAAGCGAAAACTCACTCAACAAGTCTATCCAATGGGCGTATGTCAATTATAAAATTAGCCCTAAGCTAGATCTTCGACTAGGTCGTGTCGGAGTAGGTAGCTTTTTGATGTCTGATTACAGACATGTTGGCTTTGCTAGACTTTGGACACATCTGCCCACAGAATTTTACGGTTTACGTCCTGTCAATGGCGTTGATGGTATAGATTTAAAATACAAACAGCCATTATTTGACGGCTTATTTAGTACCAATATGTGGTACGGCCAGGCCAATTATGATTTTTACACTCAAGATGTCAGTGAAGTTCATTTAAAGCAACTATTCGGAGCAAGCATTGGCTGGGAAAATGACATCTGGAATGTAAGGTTTACCTACAACCAAGCTCAAACTCAGATTACCAATAATTCGATTAAACCATTAGAACAGGCTCTTCAAAAAGCATCTTTTTCTGGATGGCCTCTGGCAGGTGATTATGCTGATTTAACGATTGATAACAAAATGGTTCGTTATTATGCCGCAGGTGTAAGCTACGACAAGAATGACTGGTTAGTTCAATCAGAGTTGAGTGTGGTTCATACAGACTCAAAACTCACGTCAGGCACGATGTCAAGCTATCTTAGCGTAGGCAGAAAGCTCGGCTCTGTGACACCGTTTATTTCTGGTTCATGGGTGAAATCGTTAGATGATCGCTTGATAATGCCAACGGCACCCTCTGGTTCATATGCTTTACTGCAAAACGTTAGCCAGTATGTTTTTAACCAATTTTATGCGGGCCAGCATACGGGGAGCGTTGGCGCCCGTTGGGATGTTCAACCTAAAGTCGCCTTAAAATTCCAGTGGGATAAAACATGGGTAGATGAA
>LAZR01001140.1_pt1 | contig 17384 bp, 12 predicted proteins | sample 329461 | NCBI WGS metagenome assembly LAZR01 (sample SAMN03002196, study PRJNA259156) | marine sediment metagenome | biome: sea floor; feature: Hydrothermal impacted sediments; material: marine sediment; isolation source: Loki non-amplified sample from Loki's castle hydrothermal vent sediment ...
GAAGGGATTCACCCGTCGCGGTAAGGTGGTCCGTGATGTCTTCGAGCAGCGGGCCTTTAGCGCGAACTTTCACCTGCGCATAACCAAATTCACGTTTCTCGGAGCTGGCAACTCGTCCGCCCAGTTGCTCAGCCATGACTTGCATGCCATAACAAATACCCAGAATCGGAATACCCAGTTCAAACAAGCCGTCAGGCGCACGCGGGCCACCCAGCTCGGTAACAGACTCAGGGCCGCCAGCCAGCAAAATACCCTTTGGGTTGAACGCCTGCAGCTCTTCATCGGTGATATCGAACGCACGCACTTCGCAGTACACGCCAATGTCACGCACGCGGCGGGCGATCAGTTGTGTGTACTGGGAACCAAAATCTAGAATCAGGATACGGTGATCGTGAATATTGTGAGCCATGAAATCCTCGGAAAAAATAAGCTGTGCGGCCCCGGTCAGAGCCGCACCCAAGCTGTTTGATCTCAGCTGACGCGGTAGTTTGGCGATTCTTTGGTGATGGTTACGTCGTGCACGTGGCTCTCACGCATACCGGCACCGGTGATGCGAACAAATCGGGGCCTGGTGCGCATGTCTGTCATGGTTTCGCTACCGGTATATCCCATGGCCGCACGCAGGCCGCCCACCAACTGATGGATGATATTGCGCATAGGGCCCTTGCAGGCAACGCGGCCTTCAATGCCTTCCGGCACCAACTTTTCAATGCCTTTACTAGCATCCTGGAAATAACGGTCACTTGAACCCTGCCCCATCGCACCCAACGAACCCATGCCGCGATAGGCTTTGTAGGAGCGGCCCTGATGCAAATAGATCTCGCCTGGGCTCTCGTCGGTCCCGGCAAGCAACGATCCGACCATGGCGGCCGCCGCCCCGGCTGCCAGCGCCTTGGCGAGGTCGCCGGAGAATTTGATGCCGCCGTCGGCGATCACCGGGACGCCCGCCTTGTCCGCCTCTTCCGCCGCGCCCATGATCGCCGAGAGCTGCGGCATGCCGACCCCCGCGACGATCCGGGTGGTGCAGATCGAGCCCGGCCCGATGCCGATCTTGACGCCGTCCGCGCCGGCGTCGATCAGCGCCTTGGTTCCGTCGGGCGTGGCGACGTTACCGGCCAGGATCTGGACCTCGTTCGAGAGCCGCTTCACCCGCGCTACCGCATCCAGAACCCGCTGCGAATGGCCATGGGCGGTGTCGATGACCAGAAGGTCGATCCCGGCATCGATCAGGCGCTCGGCCCGTTCGAAGCCGTCGTCGCCGACGCTGGTCGCGGCCGCCGCCAGCAGGCGCCCCTGCGCGTCCTTCGAGGCGTTCGGATTGAGCTGCGACTTCTCGATATCCTTGACGGTAATCAGGCCGATGCAGTGATTGTCGCCATCGACGACGACGAGCTTCTCGATCCGGTGATGGTGAAGGAGCCGCTTGGCTTCGTCCTGGTCCACCGTCTCGCGGACGGTGATCAGCCGGTCCTTGGTCATCAATTCGTGGATCGGCTGGCGGTCGTCGGAGGCAAATCGCACGTCGCGATTGGTGAGAATGCCGACCAGTCGGCCCTGGGTCTGGCCGCCGGAGCCGCCGTTCTCGACCACGGGAATGCCGGAAATGCGGTGCTGCTCCATCAGGGCGCGGGCATCACCGAGCGTGGCGTTCGGGCCGATCGTCACCGGATTGATCACCATGCCGCTTTCGAATTTCTTGACCTGGCGAACCGCCTCGGCCTGTTCGATCGGGGTCAAATTGCGGTGGATCACACCGATGCCGCCGGCCTGAGCCATGGCGATCGCCAGACGGGATTCGGTGACCGTATCCATCGCGGCCGAAAGGATCGGAATGTTCAGCTTCAGCGTGCGGGTGATCGCGGTGCGAAGGTCGACCTGCCCCGGCATCACCTCAGAATGACCCGGCAGCAGCAGGACGTCGTCGAAGGTGAGAGCGGTCGAACCGGTTGCGGTTTCGATGATGCGGGCCATGCCAGTCCTCGTGGATGATGCGTCCGCCTGAAAGCGAGTCGGGCGGGAAAAGGATTGGCAAGGGCTGCTAGCACGGTGTCGTGACGTTTGGAAGTGAGGGTGGTATACCGAACAGATCGCCCGATCGGGGACGCACCCGTCAAGGCGGCCAGCGGCGTCTTGCGGGGGGCTCAGTCGATCGGCATCCGTCCCTCGCCCTCGCCGTCTTCCGCATCGGGACGTTTGCGCCGACCCTTGAAGCTCTTGGCCAGAAGATAGAGTTCGACCGAGCCCTCGCGCGAGGCCGGCGGCTTGACGTGATGGACGCTGACGAAATTCTGCTTGAGCAGGTTGAGAAGATCGCGCTCGGTTCCGCCCTGGAACGTCTTGGCGAGAAAATGACCGCCCGGTTTGAGCGTGCGAAGGGCGAAATCCGTCGCCACCTCGCACAGATGCATGGTGCGCAAATGGTCGGTCTGGCGGTGGCCGGTGGTGAGCGCCGCCAGATCGGACAAGACAATGTCGGGATCGCCGCCCAGCGTTTCGAGCAAGCGAGCTGGCGCCGTATCGTCGAGAAAGTCCAGTTCCAGGATCGTCGCGCCGGGGACCGGTTCGACCACCAGATAGTCGATGCCGACGACGCGGATGTCGTCGCCGCTCGATCCGGTGCGTTCGACCGCGACCTGGCACCAGCCGCCCGGCGCCGCGCCGAGATCGACAATTTTCAGGCCCGGTTTCAGCAGCTTGTAACGGTCGTCCATCTCGATCAGCTTGTAGGCCGCCCGCGAGCGGTAGCCATCGGCTTTCGCCCGGCGGACATACGGGTCATTGAGCTGGCGCTCGAGCCAGCGGCGCGAGGACGCCTTCACCCCGCGCTTTTTCTTGACCTTGACGGTCAAGCTCCGGTCGTCGCCGCGTCCGCTCATCCGCGCGTCTTCCTCATCGGTTCGTTCCGCCGCCAAACACCGTCGGCGACCATCATCTCGGTCAACAGCCCTTCCCTAAGGCCGCGGTCCGCCACCCGCAACGTCGGGGCCGGCCAGACCCGGCGGATCGCCTGCAGGATAGCGCAGCCGGCCAGTACCAGATCGGCACGATCGCTGCCGATACAAGGATTGGCGACCCGTTCGTCGAAGCTCCATCCGGCGATCCTGGCAACCAGCTCGTCAGCCTCGCGGTCGGTCAGCCACAGGCCATCGACTTGGCGACGGTCGTAGCGTTCGAGATTGAGATGCACCCCGGCGAGCGTCGTAACCGTTCCCGACGTGCCGAGCAGATGGAATTGGTCACTGCCGACGATCGAACCGAGCCGGTCGCGCTCGGGAAAGCGATGGATCATCTCCACCGTTTCGACCACCATCCGCTCGAACAGTTCCGGAGTGATGTCGCGGCCGCCGTGACGTTCGGCAAGCGTCACCACACCGACCGGCAGCGACGTCCAGGCGACGATGCGGCTTGCCAGGCGGCGGGTGTAGGCGCCGCGTAGATCAAGCAGCGCGATCTCGGACGAGCCACCGCCGATATCGAACAGAACGGCGCCCTTGGCTGAGCGATCGATCAGCGAACCGCAACCGGAAACCGCCAGCCGTGCCTCGGTCTCGCGGGTGACGATCTCAAGCTCAAGTCCGGTATGCCGCGTCACCTGCTCGATGAATTCGGCGCCGTTCGCCGCCGAGCGGCAGGCTTCCGTAGCGATCAACCGCATATTGCCGACATCGCGCGCGGCCAGCTTCTGGGCGCAGATGCCCAAGGCGGCGATCGCCCGGTCCATCGCGCCGCGCGACAGGCTGCCGGTGCGGCTGAGGCCCTCGCCGAGGCGCACGATGCGCGAGAAGGCGTCGATGACCCGGAATTGGCCGGGCCGCGTCGGGATCGCGATGAGAAGACGGCAATTGTTGGTGCCGAGATCGAGAGCGGCATAGGCGGGCGGCCGATGCGCGGCGGACGCAGGACGCGCGGTACGGGCCGGCGCGAGGGTCGGCGCGAACTTCCCGGCCGAATGCCGGTCGGAATTCGTCTCGACCCGCGCGAGTGCCGCCGAGGCAGCATCGCGCTTAGCCCCGACCGGCGCGGATGCCCCGGCATCCGGCTTCACGCCGCGACTCCTCGGGCGGCGCCGGCGGGGTTTTCGCGTCCCACGCGGCTCCGCCGGGCCAGCCGGCCGGTCGTCGTCTTTCGCCGTCTTGGCCGCGGCGTCGGGGAGCGCCGCGTTCTTGGCAACCGCCTTGCGTCGCCGCCGGCGCTGCCGCTTGGTCAGGGACTGCCCGCCCTCGCCTGCCCCTTGCGGGGGCTGCGGCGATGCCGGGCCAGGTTGGTAAATCCCGTTCAGATCCGACGACGGATGGTTTCTCCCACCGATATCATGGTCACTCACACGGTCTCTCCGGCGCCGCCATCCTGCCGGACGTCATGGCGCCTTTATTGGCTTATTCACTGTCGAGTGTAGCAAGCCCTATGGACAGCACAAGGGCGGGAGCGGGGCTTAGCCGGCCGGCGGCCGGCCTCGGCAGCGCGATCGGCACCGGTTCGCGGTCCGCCGCGACTGCTACACAGGGCGGGTCGGTCCGGGGCATGAGGATCACGGAAAAATCGCGACAGAGGGTTCACAGTCGCGCCGCCTGCGTCTATATGAGCTTGCATCCGCGGCGCCGACAGGCGGCCGCTACGGTGGGGAATAGGTTAACGGTAGACCCACGGACTCTGACTCCGTTAGTCCTGGTTCGAATCCAGGTTCCCCAGCCAACTTCCAGAAATCCCAGGTTCCCTCAGGCTTACGCGCCGCCAGATCGACCGTATCGCGATCATGTGAACCACGGATGTGGACCCGTCAAGCACGGCGAATATCGGCGGGCCTGCTCCGCAACCCTGACCAGCTTCGCCGGCCCGCCTTGCATTGTGCACGTGACGATTTGTCCGGACAGGCGGTTGAGATTTTCGATTATCGAGGTGAACTTATTAGGGAACCTGCTTGAGGTGGCCAGCCATGCCGCCTGTCCGGCGGCAGCCGCAGGGGGCTATGCCCCCGTGCACCCCCAAAGGAGATCAGACCGATGTCAGTTGATGGTCGCATCGAGCTTCGCATTACCACGGCCGATAAGGCGGCCCTGAACAAGCGAGCCGAAGCCGAGGGCGTCACTCTATCGACCCTGCTGCGGCGTGGTATCCGCTCGGTCCTTGGACTGCCGGTGCGTCTCGAAGGCGACGACGCCATTGAAGTTGTCACCTTGCGGCGGCGTGTAAATGCACTCGCCGCCCAACTTGAAGATGTCGGGAGGACCGGCACCGAGATTTCCGCGATCCGTCGCGGGTTCGCCCAGGTGCATGCTGATACTCATTCGCTGCTCGGGCGAGGCTGATGGTGATCAAGGCCGTCCGCATTCGCACCACATCGGGTGTGGGTCCGCTCGCACGGCATCTGCTCGATGGGCGTGACAACGAGGCGGTAGCGGTGATCCAGGGCAACATCGCGGACCTCGCCGACGCCGTTGACGATGCGCGGCGCTTCGCTCGCGTCTATGCCCTTCGGCATTTTATCGTCGCTCCTGCATTGCCGTTGAGCCGGGACCAGTTCCAGCAGGCCGTTGGTGCCCTGGCCGCCGAATTCGGCTTCGCGGAGACGGTGGCGGTGATCGTGGAACACCGCAAGGCTCGTGCCGCTGCCGATGCCACCGATACTCATTGGCACGTCGTGGTGCCCGAGGTGGACGCCGCTTCGGGGAAGGTTCTATCGAACGCCCATGACCGGGCTCGGCATGAAAAGGTCTCCAGGGCGTTGGAGCTTATGTTCCACCATCCCGTTATCGGCGGTGCTCATGACCGGGCCGTCTTGGCAACCTTCCGGCGAGATGGACGCGACGATCTTGCGGACCAATTGGCCGAGCATCTTGGCCTTGGCCCGCGTCCTGTCGAAGCGTTCACCACCAAGACCCATCAGGCGGCCAAGAGGCAAGGCATAGACCTGGCCCAAGCAAAGGTAGCGGTTCGACGCGCATGGGCCACCAGCGATAGCGACAAGGTGTTCCGCAGCCGCTTGGCTGAACACGGCCTCGTCCTTGCATCGGGTGACAAGCCCGGAACCTGGGTCGTGCGTGCCATTTCCGGGGATATTTTTCTCGGAGCGGCCCATCGCCTTGCCGGGGTGCGTCGGGCCGACTTCAACTCCCTCATCGAAAGGACTGGCTATGACCGCCGCAGCGACCACACACCACCCCACGAACCCCGCGCAGGCAATACTGACGGACACGCGGGCATTGCGACGCGACATGGCGACGGTTCTGTCGCTCGCCCAGGCGACGGCTTTGCCGATGGCGGGCGAGGAAAAGTCTTTCCTCGAAACCGTGACCGGGTTGTTGCAGATGATCGTGAGCGGAATAGAGGAAAACAGGAAGAGCCTGGAAGGCCTCCATCAGCGTCTCAACGACCCCGCAATCCAGGTGACGCTTCGGCGCATGATCGAGGACTGATCGGTTCGATCCAAAGGGCAACGACGGCTCTGACCGAATTGACCGGTTCCGATATACACCGGTCGTATGAGGATCGAACGATCAGCTATCTGGACGGAATAGAAGCGCAGGCACGGGCAAGGGTGAATGACGCAAACATAGAGGCCAAACCTGATCCCCCACAGCGGCTGGCAACGACACGCGAAAACCGAGACGCGGCGGAAGCACGAAACATCGAGCTGTGGAAGGAATTAAGGGCTTCGCAGAAGCGGATGGCAATTCCCGATCGGGCCCCCAGCCTCCTTAAGCGACTGTTGGGTAGGAAGGCCCCTAGCAGGCCCAGCGAAGGCTTCGAAAAGGAGCAATCTGATCTTCAAGCGGCCATCATTGCGTCCGAGCGAACCCTCGAGGCCGCAATAGCGGAAGCCGCCCGAGCTGAGAAAAGCGACGTAGCCGTTCGCGCTTCCCAACTCGGTGCCAGGAAGGCCGAGATCGGGAGCGCCAACATGGTCTTGTCGGAAGTCCTTCGTGCCCGCAGGGCGATGGCCGCATTTCCTGCCCTTGCCTTCACAGGACCGGTATTCACGGCATGGACCGGGCAGCGGATCGAGCGCCGATGGCGCGACATGCGAAATCGCCAATCCCATACATTTCAGGGAGGCCCGATAGGACTGAGTTAGTTACGATGAATGCGACGTTTTTCTGGTGCACCGCAAATAATAGAGCGACATTGTCCGGACACCATTGATTCGCATAGGGCGGAAAGAGGTGTCGCTGGATACCCTGCCGCATGGACGACGCCGCATTCTTTGGCGAAATCGAGACGTTTCAGAGCCTGCCGTCGCCGGTATCCGTCGTTCCGGCTCCGCGTAACCGCAAGCGTATCGATCCTCCCGAACGTCGCGTCCTTGATCTAGCGCTCGCAAAACGTCTGGACGGTCTCGGTGCCGATCCCTGGACGACGAAGGTCACCGATATGGTCGATCTTCAGACGCTCGAAGAATTTCACGACCTTGCCCCGTTGAGAGAACACTGGATTTTTTCGAGACCAGCGAAGCAGAGGGCTGCTGCATTCAATGCGGTTTTCAGTGCATATGAGGCCCAGACGAACGCGTCTGGATTTCGGGGCTATGTCTTGCGGCCCGCACCCGCCAAGGCAGAACTGGGGGCGCTTGCGAAGGTCTTGAGGGAAATCGCGCAGACCTATGGCCGTGTCCTGGCGAACGCCAAGAGGGATGGCCTTGCTCGTCCAGTAGCCCTTTTCGTGCATCCGCGTTGGGACCAGACCTTGGAGGCCTGGGATGTCCATTTGCATACCATCGTGGATGTCGTTCCTGGTATGGAAGATAAGTTCTTCTTGCGTCTCGCCATGAACTTTGCGACGCCTCAAGATGTCGGTGAAATCAAAAATGTCTCGGCATGGGCCAATTATTGCAGCGCTTGGGTGGTTGACCATCGAGATGTCGGAAACTGGCCCGACGAGGCGATAATAGAATTCTGGAATCTCAAATCCCCACAATTTATTCGTAAGGCTGGCGACTTCGCAGACTATGCCAGGAGGGTAAGGAGGAAAGAAATCCGCTGGGAGAAGGACAGGGTCGTCGTCGCTGAGAAAGATCCTGCCCAGGTGCGCCCGACGCAGGCTTTACACCCTTTGAGGGATGCCGCGCAGATAGGCTATGCGGTGGTTCGTATCGGCGGCAGAAAACGCTCTTGCGCAATATTCAGATACGAACGACCAATACGAAGAAATGGCGCGGATCGGTCGCCGCAGGTTCATCCAGAACCTGCCGTCTCCGGAAGCCCTAGGGAATCTACTTCGACTACCGGCTCGATCCCATCCACGACCGTTCCTGAGAAATCCAAGGATTTTATGGTCACTCGTCGCATTCGCTTCCGATTGGCTGTGTGGGTGAAGATATGGGCCTCTGGAGCACCCCTGCGCTATCCACGACCCATTCGACGGCGGCTTGCCGAGAAAGGCGTCACTACAACCCCCAAGCTGCCAGGGCGGCCCGCACGGCGGCGGGATCGGCCTTGATACGGTAGACTGTCTGCCGAGACACAGACGCGGCGGCAGCGGCCTCGGTCGCACCAACGCCTTTTCCGAGTTCTGCCAGAACGATATCCATCGCCCCAGACGTGAAAGCGGGCTTCCGACCCCTGTATGCGTTCTGTCGATCCCTCGCCGCCGCGATGCCGGATTTCTGCGCTAGTTTCGTCGCCTCGGCTTGCGCTTGGGCAGTCGCCGCCATGAACGCGATCAGCGCGTCCCTAACCGCCATTTCAATTGGATTATCGGTTGCACCATCGAAGACCATTGGGCTTATCACAGTTTTGATCACGACGCCCCTATCCATGAAAGCCCTGATGTTCTCCGTAACATCTCGATAGTCGCGGCCCAGTCGGTCTACCCAGCGAACGACAAGAATGTCGCCACGTCGGAGAAGGTCGAATAGGCGCTTACCCTGTGCCCGGTCCTTCAAAGGGATTGAAACGCCGGACACGCCATCGTCGGCGACCACTTGATCGATCACGAAACCAGCATTCTCAGCCTGGGTGCGTTGGATAGCGATATTCTGCTCGGCAGTGGAGACGCGGGCGTAGAGAATGGTCGACATAGACGAAGCCTGTCCGTAAGGGTTTCGTCCTCACAGTCGTCCGTCCGTATGGTTGTGTCAACCCTTGTGGACGTGGTTTCCAATCTCCTACGGGTGTTCGCTGAGGTATACCCTTGTGGACATGGAAGTTCGTCAGAGGCATTTCGCAACTTGAGCGCAAGTCCGTATGCAGTCGGCATGTCGCTAAAGCCTCCGGCCGAACGAATTGAGTTCGCCGGACGGGAAAGTCGGACCAAGCTGACTTCGAGTCCTGCAGTTGGTCGAGGATTGACGTGAACAGCCTTTAGAGGCGACCACCTGGACAGACTATCGAACATCCCGTTATGGGCCGGTGCATTTTGCGGGGATATCTCGGCCCGCCGTTTGGCTTTGGACACGAAAAAGTATTCCACGTGCTACCATAGCATTGCAGAGCAAGGCGTGTTCACGTATTGTTCCATACGGAGCGCGAGGGAATAAAGCATGAGAATCACAAAGACGGTCAGCAGCCCCACCCGTTATGCGCCGACCGTTCTGGACATTTTTTCCGGCGCAGGCGGCATCGCATACGGCTTTGCCCAGGCCGGTTTCCGGATCGTCGGCGGCATCGATAACAATGCGCAGTCGATCAACACCTTCCGACGAAATATTCCGCAAGCGGAAGGCTGTCTTCGCGATCTGCGAAAGCCGGACTTCTCTGATATCCGGGATCTCGTTGGCCCGGCGGGGGTTGATGTCGTCGTTGGCGGCCCGTCTTGTCAGGGCTTTTCAACCAGCGGCGGACTGAGCAGATCAAGTGGTCGCGACGAAAAGGATCCACGCAACCGGCTTTTCATAAACTACCTAAATCTCGTTGATGATTTGCGTCCGGCATGGATTGTCTTCGAGAATGTCCCGGGCTTGCTGCTCTACAATCAGGGCCGGGTCGCACTGGATATTGTTCGTGCGTTCCGGGAAATCGGCTACTCCGTAGCGCCGATGATCCTGCTTGCCGCTGACTTCGGCGTGCCACAGCTCCGACGCCGTCTGTTCTTCGTCGGCAACAGGACGGGATCCGACAACAGCTTTCCGGTCGCGACCCACGGGAACCCTGATCTGTGGCGGAATTTCTCCTTGCCGTTCGCCCATCTGTCTCGTATCGGCCACAGGTCAGGCGAGGATGTCTTTCCGCATGTCGGGTTTGCGGATGCCTGCAACGATCTACCCGCCGTCGACGAGGGCGGCGAACTCGACGGGGTGCCTTATGCATCGGAGCCCAAATCCGACTATCAGCTGCTTATGAGAGTCGGCTCAGATACAGTCCGGCAGCATGCAGCAGCGGACATGTCCGCGCTCGACCGGCTAGCCGCTCAGACACTGTTGGAAGGACAGAACTGGCGGGACATGCCGGCCGGGTCACTTCCCGAAAGGTTCAATCGCATCCGCTCCTACGACGCCACGACTATCCTGCGTCGCCTTAAGAGCGACATGCCATCATACACGGTGACAACGAAGTTCAACGAGGGCACCACCGGAGCATTCATTCATCCGACGCAACCTCGCACCCTGAGTCTGCGCGAGGCGGCGCGGCTTCAGTCGTTCCCGGACCGATTCGTTTTCGACGGGTCGCAGGCTCAAATCCGACAGCAAATCGGAAACGCCGTTCCGCCTTTGCTGGCGCAAGCAATCGCCGAAGCGATCCTGCCTCACGTTCTGAACGATACAGTTGGCGTGTCGCTAGCTCCTATCCGCGACACCGTGGACGTCGATAACCGGCTGGCCGAAAGCGACATCCTTAAGCTTAAGGCACCCCGTAAGATTAGGGTTGAGGAGCAGATGCTGATGGATGCGGTCTGACGGATGCCGTTCTTCACGATCGACCATGTGCGCATCGCCCTGGATTACACGACGACGCATACACATCCGGCGCTGTTGAGCTTTCTGGCGCTTGCCGCAGCCGGCGGCGTGGAGAGCGCGGACGACTCGTTGACGGTCGAGGGCGGCGCTACCGCCGAAGGCGCACTTCAGCGCAGGCACTTCATGATTGACGGCGGTCCTGAGGACAATCCATACTTCAAGGTTTTCGGCCCTCACGAGGGTAAGTCGCGTTGGCGCCGTGGCGACTACCCGGGAAAAAGCCTTCAGCGGCAACGGCAGGATCGCAAAAACGTCTTCCACCAGAGCACATCCAACAAGAAAAACTGGTCTTTCACCCCGGGGTTTAAGTCGGTCGTCCTTTCGGCTCCGGCCACGGTGGTCGGCGAAATTCCGGTCCGCAGCGGGATGGTCGCCTGCTGGCTCTATCGGGAACGCGAGATCGAAAGCATCCGGGAGGCCCTTGATCTGTTCAAAGCCGAGTTCCGTTTGGCAGATCTGGATCTTGTGCCGAACGTCTTTGACGATATCGTTCCGCCAGAACTGACGGCAATTCCCCTAGCGAACCAACGGATCATTCCAGGGGAACTCCTTAGGCTTCTTCAGGACTTTGAGCCTCCCGCCACCAGCACCGCGCCAGCGAAGGACGGCTTGGCAATTACAACTCCGGTCGTCGTGGAAGCCGAAGAGGCAGTTGGGAATTGGTCAATTCCTATAGAGGATCTCGACGACCTCTGCGGGCTAGAAGGATTGCAAGAACCCGCTCGCCGCGCTGTGGCGGCCCTGGTCTCCGGAATGCATGTCGTTTTCACAGGTCCACCCGGAACGGGCAAAACCTCTCTCGCGGAATGCCTCGTCCGGAAGGCAGGATTTCCAACTTGGACCGTCCCGGCGACAGACCAGTGGACGACGTTCGAGACGATTGGCGGTTATTTTCCAGTTCCGCCCGAGGCTGGAGACGGCGACAGGCTGGATTTTTTTCCTGGGGCGGTCGTCGATGCGATCGAGAAGGGCAGATGTTTGATTGTCGACGAAATCAACCGCGCTGACATCGACAAGGCCTTCGGCGAACTTTTTACGCTTCTGACGGGTAATACCGTGACGCTCCCTTACAGCCGACGGTCCAAGGCTGGGAAGTTAAGACGTGTCCGGCTACAGGTTGGGGCTGCTGCTTCGGACGAGGAGTTCGACGTAATTCCTGTTCCTGACTGGTGGCGGATGATCGGCGCGATGAACGATGCCGACAAGGCGAGCTTGAAGCGGCTGTCGATGGCGTTCGTAAGACGGTTCGCGTTCGTCCCGATCGACCTGCCAACGCCAGACATTTACGAAAGGATTATCCGTCGTGCAGCCGGCGAAACGCGTTGCGTTCGTGACAGCATCCGCACCATGGAGGACCTGATCAACGTGCTTATCAGTCTTCTTGGCAGGCCCGACACCGGCATAGCCGGGATCGGTCTCCGGCTCGGGCCGTCGTTCGCGAAATCCGCGATCCGTCAGGCAGATGCCGAATGGATCACAGACCCCGGGCGTCCGCTGCAGGTCGTGCTTGGGTCCGCGATCGAGTTGCATGTAATGCCGCAGTTCCAGGGCCGTTCCGATCTTCACGAACAGTTCGTGGATATCCTGACGCCGCTGATGCCGGATATGATCGACGACCTTAGACTTCATCTCGCGGTCTGGACAGGTTACGTGGGCTGATGTCACGGGAGGCGTGGCGAGATTTCATCTGCTCGTCCGAACATGCAGGACGCCACCTATCCGGCATAGGCCGCAGCTTCGCCGGTTCTGTATCGGACCCGATCGATCAGGCGGCGCTGCGTGCGTTCCTCGATCGTCTTCACGGGGCTACGAGCGACGTTCGACTGCTCGGCGACGTCGTCGACTTGATCAACGGCGGATATCTTCAGTTTGTCGCCGGTCCGCTTCCTCGCATTTTAGACGCGCTTTCCAGCGAGCGTCTTTCCCGGGAAGAAATCGTTGGCCCTGGGCTTCGTGGCAACCCCCGATGGGATCGGACGATAATCGGCCGCCTGTCGGGTGTCGTATCACCGGCTCACTTCGTTTCCAGGACGTCCCATCGCTCCTTTGAGCTGCCGGAGAACCTAGTTCTCGCCTGGCTTGTCAACGACATACGCGATCGCGTGGCTTCAGTGGAAAAGCGTATCAAAACGGCTTCGATGCATCCCTCGTTGCTGACGGCCGAAGCGGCTTGCAACGCGGCCTTTGACCATGACTGGTTCGGCGGTCTGCCGAAACCTTCGAATCTGACCTCCGACATGACGTCTGCTGCGCGGGGCCATCGTCGGCCAGAATACCGAGAGGCCGCGAGATTGGCTCTTCGCTCCTCGGAGCTCAAGACGAACGATCAAGATGCCTGGTGGTATGCGATACTGTCCCTCCTTGCGGTGAATTGGCTGGAGCCGGTAGACGACGACGACCTCTTCGAGCTTTTCGTGTTGGTTCTAACGCTCGATGTCCTGTCCGTTGAGGTCGGATTAGGAGAGCCGGTTGAATATGGGCTGGTCACCACCAGAAGAGGCAGAGTGGCCCTCTTTCAGGGAGAGGACAGTCGTGTAGAGGTCTATTTCGATCAGACGCCTGCATCAGTCCTCGGGATCAGGACTGCCTACGGGGATACAGTCCGCGCTCATATTGGGCTAGCAGCCGCCGAGCGCCGCCCCGACCTCATGATTGTCGTTGAGTCTGACGCGGGCCGCAAACTCGTGCTCGTCGAGGCGAAGAAGACCAGCGATGGCCGCTACATGAGCGACAGCGTCTACAAGGTCTTCGGCTACGTGCACGACTTCCAGAATACAGGTACTTTTCAGACGGAAGGCGTGCTGGTCGTTCCGACTGGGGTCGCCCTGGCATCTGTATCTTCCGGCAACCCGCCTATCTATGTTGCATCAGGAGACGACCGGTCCGGTCTTGGAGTGGCGATAAAGTCGGCTATGCAATTTGGAAAAAAGGTCACCTGACCTGGATTAGTGGATTTTTCAAATGGATCGCCTAACCCCGGAGGCGAGAAGCGCCAATATGCGGGCGGTGCGATCGAAGAACACGTCGCCCGAAATGAGGGTGCGTCGCACAGCCCACCGGATAGGTCTACGCTTTCGGCTGCATCGGAGGGACCTTCCTGGAAGTCCGGATCTGGTCTTTCCGAAATACAGCACCGTCGCGTTCGTTCACGGCTGTTTCTGGCACCGCCATCCCAACTGCCAGAAGGCATCCCTGCCGAAGACAAGGAGGCAGTTCTGGAAGGCCAAGTTCGACCGTAACGAGGCAAGGGACGCAACGAATGAGAACCTACTGCGGGACATGGGTTGGAATGTCATCGTGATTTGGGAATGCATGACGCGAAGCGACGCCGAGATTGAACGATGTCTAACGAACGGTCTGGGCCTAGAAATGGTTTCGATGTAAACGAATCATACAACGAACCATTATTTCGACGGAAAAGTAATCTGTTACAATGCCGCCAGCGCGGTGTTGTCTTCAACTGACGGCCCGTCCCCTGGCATTGCTCGAAAGGGCGGTCGCGGCCTTGCACATGCAAACAGTCGAATGGCGAACGGCGACAAGCTTCCCCGTTGGCGCGGTTCGGCTTTCCGGCGGAAAGTCCCTTCTTTCCCGACAAGGGGAGACGGGGTCCAAGACCCTACAGGATCGCCCTTTTCCGAAGAGAAGCCTTGACCGCCATGTCACGTATCGCCCGTTCGGTGAACACGGCAACCTCCGCCGCAGCGCCAGGGGCGGCTACGCCGAATTCTCCATCATAGGCCAAATGATCCAGGTTCACGTCGATGTCGATGCGGTCGAGCGTGTCCTTAAGGTGGCGCATATACACACCCTTACTGTAGCGCGACCGCTCGCTGGAGCGAATATCGCTTTCGTGGCCGGTAATCTCGTCGGCCCAGCCTAAGTTCAGGCCGGACATGTTCTGAAAGTCGGTCGAAACGCTATGCCGAAAGGAGTGGAAGTCGACCAGGATTTTATAGCATCCCACGGACCTGCGATACTCTGTGAACCAACCTGAGAATGCCGCAGAACGCCTGCCTCCAGTTCCCTGGGGCAGCAGCTCGGGGAATAGCGGTTCGTCTCCATCGCGTCCGTAATAGCGATGCTCCAGGAATCCCATGATGAGCAGGCGCTCAGGCAAGGGAACGTCGCGCTCCGAACCATCGGTCTTGCTGTCGGAAATATGGAAGACGGCAATATCCGCGATGAAGCGTATGTCACCGACTTTGAGCGAACAGATCTCGTCCTCGCGGGCCCCGATCATGCGTCCTATGAGTGGAACCCAGAACCGGGCGTCGCGATAGAGAAATGTTCCGGATTTCGAGCGTCGGGCGATGCTTGCGCACCCGGTCCACACTGGCGACGTGAACAATGTCATCAGCATTTCTTGTGGCCAGGCGTCACGCTCCTTTCTCGCTCTTTTACCTCGCGGCTTGGACAAAATGAAACCTGTAAACGGGTTCTCGCAGTTTTTGCCGATCTTGCCGTTCTTCTGTAGCCATGCCCAATATTCCACCAAATTACTGAAGTGCTTGTTGATCGTGGGAACCTTCATGAACTTAACGGGAGCTATGTCCTTTCCTTGGGCGTCCATTTGCCCGCGCTCGGCCTGCTTGGCGATTTCGGGAGCCGTGGAAATTACGTCGCGTAGTGTCATCTCGCGCCACCGTCGCTCTTTATCGTATTTCGACGGTAGGCCGAATAGGAGCTTTCGGAATTCAGCTGCCGTTGACCGCGTAATCTCGGAGGCCTCAACCTGGCCGAATATGCCCTCGAACAGATTGCGGGCGGAACGCGCATTGGTGGCGGTGTCACCTTTCCATTCGCCTTCCGCGACCTTATTCGTTTCGAAATCATCCCAGTAGGAAACGAAGCGAAAGGACGCAATATTTACCGGATGTCCTGCCTCCGGCGGTTCGGGAGTGATGTCCCTGGTCGGTGGCAAGGGAGCAATTTCGCCTCGCTCAAGCGCGGACTGTTCGTCCATGATATTCGCAAGGCCTCGGATAACCATTCGGGCCAGCAACTTTCCGCTGAGGCTGGAACGGTCGACTTCCGGTGCGATTTCGCCCATGGTCGCCGCCACGATAGGTTCGAGCGCTGTCGCATGATCGGGACAACAACCAGAAAGCGCTCCGCTTGCCATCGCCTTAATGGAAGGGCGAGCTATGGACTGGCCCACCACACGCATGATGGCGTCCAAATCGCGGGCGCATTCTTCGCCCATGGTCTCAGCCTCTTCCTTGTCGAAGAATGCCAGACCGCCGGTCAGGGCCATGTTTGCTTCCCATCGACGGGTGCTTTCGTCCACCCATCTCCGCACCATCTGTTCCGCATCGGAGCGGCCTATAGCCCCGCGTAGATCCATCATCAAACTCTCCACCGCGACGCGCAGGAAACGCGCACGCTTAAGTGCCACCGAAAACGAATCTGTTCGCAGCGCCACAATAAGCTGACTCGGGAAATCGAATTCGACCAGCCCTTTCGGATAGCGCATACGGAATCGGTATTGGCGTCGGTGGCGTTGGAGGTAGTGGCCGTGAAGCATTCTTAAAATCCGATGTGTACCCACAATGCGGACCCATCGGGCGGTTTGGGCGTTAGCCCGCGCGTAAACATCTCTGGTTATTGAGCGAATTTGGAACCTGCCTAGGAATCCAGGTTCCCCAGCCAATTTTCTCCCAAGCTATTGTTTCCGCACCGCTTTGATCGGTCGATCGTCCGAGGGACTCCCAGCGTGTCCACCGGGGTGGTCCACTCCGTCAGGGCTGACACCATGGCGGGCGCCGCCAACCTTCGCCTCAAAGGCGCACGAGTCCACTTTCGCAGGAAGATTCGGTACAATCTGCGGGAGCGATTCGGTCGCTCCGAAGTCGTGAGATCTTTGCAGACACGCGAGCGCCGGACGGCAGCCGCCCGGGCGCTCATGGTCTGGCTCCAGGTAGAACGGGTATTCGAGACAGTGTTGCAGGAACCGACGCTCAGGCGAGAACAGATCGATAGGCTGCTCGAGAACGCCGCCGCTGACATCGCATGGGCGGACGAGATCCGCCTCGCGCGTAATGGAAGCATCTTCGATCACCACGGTTCCCCTCCCCTTGATGCCGACGCGCTGGTTCTGGAAAGCGAGGCGCAGACCTGGCGGAAGGAACTGGCAAGGAACGACGTCTCCTCCATTCAAGGGATGGCACATCGTTGCGCGGATCGGATGGGGCTAAACATCCGCCCCGGTAGCGTGGATGAACGCCTGATCGGGCGCGCGCTGCTGAAACTCCTCGCCGAGAATGCTGAGCAAACCGCGGAAACGCTTCGCCGCGAGGTCTACCCATTTCTCCATTCGCGGGAGCTCGACCACGACGACCTGGACCCAGAGATCAGCGAGGCGACCTCACCGCCCGACCTCAGCCGCGGCGACGTCTTTCCATATTGCATCGCGAACGAAGCTTCCGATGCTGACGCGATGGTCGAGATTAAGGCGAAATTCGCCTCGAAAGAGCCGGCAGCTGCGGAACACGAG
>LAZR01001141.1_pt1 | contig 17381 bp, 19 predicted proteins | sample 329461 | NCBI WGS metagenome assembly LAZR01 (sample SAMN03002196, study PRJNA259156) | marine sediment metagenome | biome: sea floor; feature: Hydrothermal impacted sediments; material: marine sediment; isolation source: Loki non-amplified sample from Loki's castle hydrothermal vent sediment ...
TACCCTAACCAAGGCAATCGAGACGTTCGGCCCGGACCCTGTAGCTGTCGCGGCGCAGGTCCAGCAACCCGTGGGGCGGGTGTTGCGGCGTATGGCTGCGATACCAGAATTGCGGGCGGGACTGTTGGTTTGCGACCGGTCGGGTACGGTAATCTTCCGCAAATCCATCGACGGGTTCGTCGTACCACGCTTTGGGGCGTGTTGTCCGTTGTGGCCATTGTTTGCGGTTCTGGGCAACCCCGGGGTTGTGACCCACGCCAGGTTAGAACAATTGGGGCGGGGGCATTCAGAATTCGACTGTGTCGCCACGTGCGAGTCGCTACCGGCGCAGGGATATAACGTGCCGCCTTTGGTGCAGGCCGTGATGTTAATCTTACCTGCGCAAAGCACGGGGGCTACCAGTATAAAGCTTGATGTCGGCGCAACTTGCCGCGTCTGCCCACGACAGGCTTGTGCCGCGCGGCGAGAACCTTCGATATTGAACGACGGTGTGTAGGTGCACACCAGAGGCTTTTGACAGGGGGATCAAAACGGTGCATTCTGATCTTCGGCTTTTTAAGATCGCATTTTAACGTGACCAGGGCCGACTGGGAGGATTTTTGCCAATGAGCAAACATGTCGTGCTCGTGGAAGACGAGACGAACATCGCCGAGGCGATACGGTTTTTATTGGGGCGCGAGGGCTGGCGGGTGCAGACCTTGGCCAACGGGGCCACTGCGGTAGAGGTCATTCGCAAGGCGGTTCCCGATCTTGTGATGCTAGATGTCATGCTACCGGGTAAAAGTGGTTTTGAGATATTAAAGGAGCTGCGCGCCGATGCTGCGCTTGCCGAACTGCCGATCCTTATGTTGACTGCACGCGGTCAGTCGCGTGACCGCGATATAGCAGAAGACGCCGGCGTAAGCCGGTTCATGACCAAGCCGTTTTCGAACGAAGAAATGCTAAGTGCCGTGCGTGATCTAACAGCTTCGGGCACGGCGGACGCATGAACAGATACCCCGGAACGCCGCTTTTTCTTGAACGGCGCAGCTATCGGTTTCGGCGGATGATGGACGCGGTGCGGCTGCTGCCATTTATCGTATTGGCATTCTGGATGGTGCCGCTGCTTTGGCCGGTTCACGAGACCGCCACGGCTGAGACAGTGCCCATGTCGCACGCGTTGCGATATATATTCGGCGCTTGGCTCGCCGCGGTCATCCTGTGTTTCGTATTATGGCGACGTACCTCGAGCCAGATTGAACAGGAAAACAAAGGCTGATGGTATCGCTGAATCAGCTGATCGCAGTATGCTTGTTGTATGTGATCGGCCTTTTCGCGGTAGCCTTTGCCGCCGAGCGAGCCGCGGTGCGCGGTCACGGAGACTGGCTGCTCCGGTCCCCTTTGGTCTATACGCTTTCCTTGTCGATTTACTGCACCGCATGGACTTTTTACGGGGCAGTCGGGTATGCCGCGCGGTCGGGTCTGGAATTTGTGACCATTTATCTTGGCCCCAGCATAGTGATGATTGGCTGGTGGTGGATATTGCGCCGGCTTGTGCGTATCGGCCGGTCACACCGCGTCACGTCCGTCGCTGATCTGATATCTTCGCGCTACGGTAAGTCGAATTTACTGGCGATTTTGGTGACGACCATGGCGGTTATCGGTGTGACGCCATATATTGCCTTGCAGTTACAGTCGGTTACCCTTTCTTTGTCAATATTCGCGAGCGCTGAAACCGGCGCAGCACCGGGTGCTGATCCGATCAATTCTGCCCAAGCCGCATTTTGGGTCGCCGTGGGGCTGACCTTGTTTACGGTGTTGTTCGGCACCCGAAACTTGAACGTAAATGAACGCCATCACGGTGTCGTCATTGCCATCGCCGTAGAGGCGGTGGTCAAGTTGCTGGCGTTATTGGCGGTGGGCATATTTGTAGTTTGGGGGCTGGCCGGCGGTATTGACGAGGCAATGGCCCAGATTGACCGGTCCCCGATGGGGCACTGGCAGGTCGAGGGCGGCAGGTGGGTTGCATTGACGCTATTGGCGGCCGCCGCGTTTATCTGCCTGCCGCGCATGTTTCAGGTGCTGGTCGTCGAAAATGATGATGAACGGCACCTGCAAATCGCGAGCTGGGCCTTTCCTTTGTACTTGATGCTGATGAGCCTGTTCGTGGTTCCGATCGCCGTAGTGGGGCTTGATCTGCTGCCCGAAGGGTCCAACCCCGATCTGTTCGTGCTTAGCCTGCCGCTAAGTCAGGGGCAAAGCAACCTCGCTATGTTTGCCTTTCTGGGCGGATTTTCGTCAGCCACGTCTATGGTTATTGTAGCCACGTTGGCGTTGTCCACGATGGTAAGCAACCATATCGTCATGCCGATCTGGCTGGCTTATGGGCAAAATACGGTACAGCAATCGGGTGACGTGCGGCATGTGGTGATCCTGTCACGTCGGCTGTCCATATTACTGATCATTTCTTTGGGGTACTTTTATTACCGTCTCTCGGGCGGCGGCGGCGCTTTGGCAGCTATTGGGACGATCTCCTTTGGCGGGGTTGCACAGTTTTTGCCGGCGCTGTTGGGGGGCATCTTTTGGCGGGGTGCCACCCGCATCGGAGCTGTGACAGGTCTGTGCGTCGGCTTTGCGCTATGGATTTTCACGATGCTTCTGCCAAGTTTTGGCGCAGGTGCCGCGTTGTCTGCCGCGACTTTTGAGCAGGGGTTATTTGGCATTGTCTGGTTGCGCCCCGAAGCGCTGTTCGGGGTCCGCGGTCTGGACCCTACCGTACATGCCGTAATCTGGAGCCTGTCGTTAAACACGCTATCGTTTATTTTGGCGTCGCTGTTCAGCTTTCCGTCGCCGATGGAAAGGCTGCAAGGGGCGCAGTTCGTCAATATATTCGATCATTCCAGTCCCGCACGCGGTTGGACTGCATCGGTGGCCGCAAGCGAAGATCTGATGATCATGGCGCAACGTATATTGGGAGCCCCTGAAGCCCAGGCCTTTTTTAGGGCACAGGCGAGACTACAGGAAAAGTCGGAAGGCCTGCCGGAACCGACACCTCGGTTCGTACAGGCGCTCGAGAGGGAACTCGCTGCTTCAGTCGGGGCGGCGACGGCGCATGCCATGGTGTCGCAATTGGTGGGCGGCGCTTCCGTGTCGGTGCAAGACCTTCTTGCTGTCGCGGATGAATCGGCGCAAATGCTGGAATATTCGAGCCAGTTGGAAATCAAATCGCGGGCCTTGACCGACACGGCTGCCAAACTGCGCCGCGCGAATGAAAAGCTGACGCAACTGTCTCACCAGAAAGACAGTTTTCTTAGCCAGATCAGCCATGAGCTTCGCACGCCAATGACGTCGATCAGATCATTTTCCGAAATCCTGCGTGACGCTAAGGGTCTGAACCCCGAAGAGAAAACCCGCTATGCATCGATTATCCATTCTGAGACGATACGACTTACACGTTTGCTGGATGACTTGCTTGACCTGTCGGTGCTGGAAAACGGCGAGGTCACGTTGAACCAACAATCCGGTACGTTGCAAGAATTGCTGGATCGGGCCATCACTACAGCCAGCGCTGCCGCAACGCGCGCGATTGTCATCGACCGGAACCGAAGTACTGAAAATATCCAACTGGAGACTGACCTGGACCGTTTGGTGCAAGTGTTTATCAACCTTATCACCAATGCACAGAAGTACTGCGGAGCGGAACAGCCGGAATTAAAGATTCGTACACGTCTGATTAATGGGTGCGTTGAAGTTGATCTGATTGACAATGGAACCGGCATTGAGCCGGAATCGCGCGATTTGATATTCGAGAAATTCAGCCGCGTGCCGGGGCAAGGTGGGGAAGGAGCAGGGCTGGGTCTTGCCATCTGCCGCGAGATCATCACGAGGCTGCAAGGGACCATTGGCTATATGCCCGACACGCCGGGTACAGGATTCCGTATTACTTTGCCCCAAACGCATTCAGTGCAAGAACGTAAAACGAAAACCCTGATTGATCAGGCATAGCGCGTGCTAAGCGGACCCCGCAAATGCGACAAATCGTATCCGCCTGCGCGCGCGGCATCGATCAGATCGTCGGCACTTTGATCGCCTGCTTGCCCCAAGGCCCAAGCGATGGTCGACCGGGTACCCGAGGCGCAATAGGCCAGAACCGTTTCGTCACGGAAGACGCTGATGTCACGGTTATGGGCGATGACGTCGGGGGTCATTGTCTGGTGGGTCAGGGGCTGAAAGGCGAACGCTATACCCGCTTGCTCAGCAGCATGCTTGATCGCCGTATGCTGAAGGTTCGGGGGAACTTCCTCGTCGGGGCGGTTGCACAGGACCAAGGTAATGCCAGCCTCTTTCAACGCGGCCATATCGGCCGGTTCAATCTGAGGTGAGGCAAAGAAGCGGGGGGTGATTTGACGAATATCCATGCTGTTGATTTACCCAGCCTACAGGGCTGTGTCCAGCATTTGCAGCGCGATGTCAGGGCGGATTTCAACGCTTTGCGCTGCATTCGTCAAATCAGGTGCCCGCCGTGAAGGTATACAGCCGTTCCCTGAGCGGCATTTAGCCCAGAAAAATTCCTACCACGATCATCATCAAGCCGATGACAGATAAAAACAAAGCGCCCAAATTCAGCGGAAGTACCTTTTGCAGTACGGCGCGCATCTGATCGTCGCCAAGGCTTGCACGTTTGGCGCGAGTCACTTTGATGATAGACCAGATCAGCCCTGCTAAGCCAATAAACGAAATGGCGGCCCCGGCCCAAATCAAGATATCAAAGATCGATAGAGAAGCATTATCCATGCCGCGCGGGCTATCCGAATTTCACACAAGGGGCAAGAGTGGCTTGCGGGGAGTGAGACTGGGGGATACTCAGGGTGCTGATCATTCCCCATACAGGACGCCCCCTCATGAGCGATAGCGCAACTAACCCTGAACCCGTCGATGCCATTGGCGACGCCACTTACCGCGTAACGGCCAACGAACTGCGTCAGTTCGTAGAGCGGATCGAACGGCTTGATTCCGAAAAAAAGGATCTTGCCGAGCAGCAAAAAGAGGTCATGGCTGAAGCAAAATCACGTGGCTACGACACCAAGGTATTGCGCAAGGTTATTTCGCTTCGCAAGCGTGACAAGGATGACATCGCTGAAGAAGAAGCTGTTCTTGAGATGTACAAAGAAGCGCTGGGAATGTGAGGGTTTTCACGTTCCCATTAAGGTTGTCTAATTAAGGATTTGGCGTTGTGCAGGCTGAAAAGCGTTGCGCAGCGCCACCCAAGATATTGTTTTATAGATTAAATCTAGGTCATGCCGTCATTTCGATCTGTCAGGGAAATCCCTGCAATTTGTGCGGATCTGCTTAGAGCGTCGTGCAGTGAATCCGGCATAGGAAGCTCGGAACGCTATCCGTGAATTCGTGCGCACAAAGCAGGCTATGCAAACTTCGGGGCGCAGGGCATTGGGGGCAGGGCCCGACGGACCCAAAGCAATCCCTCACCGATCATGAAATGCTGCAATTCACCTTTCCTAGATCAGCCTTTAGCCATTAGGATATTTAGTTTCCGGTTGAAGGTTAGCTGCGCGGGCACCGCCTTGCATCGCAAGGGCAGCTATTAGAAAGCTTGTTGCTTCCGCTTATTCGGCGCATCGCGCTTGAAAGCGAAGAAGTATGGTGGCAGACAAAATGCCATGCAAAATGCGCCACAAAATCTTCTTTCAGATCAAAAGCTGACTGTTACTGAAATCAATGTGCTCATTAGGACAGGGAGAAAAACTGTCCTGAGGAACTGTAATCTCCAAGAGTTGGACTTAGCCGAAACTCAAATGCCCGGGTGGCGTTTTGAAAAGTGCAATCTTTCGCGGACCTCCTTTAATGGAGCAAACTTGGAAAGCTCCGTTTTTGCAGGGTGCCGGGCAGCAGGCATCCGTTTTATGAGTACAATTCTTACCGAAGCTGTGATTGAAGGTGGGGATTACAGCAACTCGAGCTTTCGAGGTGCGACTATGGCCGCGACAAAGATTTCGGGATGCAAAATGATCGGCGCGGACCTGACCGAGGCCCGCACAATGAGCCTTGAACTTGAAGATAGCTTGTTTGGTTTGGCACTTCTACCCAATCTGTCATTTCGGAAAAGGACCTTGAAACGGATCGACTTTGGCGAGGCTGATCTTCGGTCGTGCGACTTTAGAGAAACTGTATTCGAAGAATGCTCTCTGCGAGATGCAAATTTGTCCGATTGCCGCTTTGAACATGCTGACTTGCGCGGGGCTGACCTTGGTGGGGTGAAGCTGGGGGATGCCAAACGGTTCAAAGGTGCAGTGATTTCTAAACGGCAGGCGTCTGATCTGTTGGCGCAGCTTGGCCTGCAGGTATACTAGCAACTACAAAAGCCGCCCGTTCCGCCCTAGATACTTCGTTCGATTGTAGTGACCGCATAGCTGGTTTGGACAGGCCCGCGCGTAGTGGTAGAGGCATCCCAATCTAAACCAATTTGTCTGGTTGTTATTTAGTAACATTGATGTCAGTTTCTCACACAAAGGGAGATTGACAATGAATGGCAAACTCACACGCGCAACTGAGATCGACCGAGTTTCGGAACTCTTAGGACTACCTGAAGAAATAAACGACTCAGAGTCTCTGAACACCCAAATTGCAAAGGGATTTCCGGCCGAATCCGTAGAGAAAGTTCTAAGGATCTTGGCGTCCAAACCGGCCCTGAACCTTATTCCAGACCGAGCCTTTCGTCGGGCGAAAAGCGAGAAGCGCCCGATAAGCAGCGCGAATAGTCAGATACTGTATGATTTTGCCCGCGCGTACGTTGTTGCTGACAGAGTTCACCATGGTAACGGGGCACTGGTAATGCGCTTTTTTGAGAAGCCCAGCCAAGATTTTGGTGGCGCCGCACCGATGGCATTGGCAATTTCAAGCCCAGCCGGTGCTGATGCCGTGATCGACCTGCTCAATAGGTAAGCCAACCCGAGTGATTTGGATTGGGCTGCTGTGACGAACGTTACGGCTGTATGCTTTCCAACGACCTAGGTGTATATCGTGCAATTGCAGCATCGCCTGCAATTGCAGCGAAGATCCGTGAATAGCAGTTCCTTTGCGGTCCACCCTTGCTTGGAAATTAAAGAGTGACAGGTCTGCTTGGGCTTGGGTACTGCCGGCTCTGCCTCGCTCTGCTGCATCTCAACGATGAGCAGGATGCGGATTTTGCTTAGGCGAAACCGAACGAACTTATTGTTTGAATGACAGACCTTTATGCGGTGAGCCTCTTATGGCTGCCCTGAGTTCAATAGTGTCGGTTCTCAACAATTCGATTAAAATCGCCATCACTACATTCATGATTAGCTTTTGCCAAAGCAAGCCTGCGAAAGAGAGTGCTTTATCCTTGGGGGAAAGCGGTCAATCTTGAGGGGGCCGCAGGCGTGGGCTTGATTAGATCATTACCATGTCGCGCCAAGCAGTCGAAAATTTCATGAAGGCGCAGCCGGTCAGCGCAAAAAGGAAACGAGATGAAAGATGCCGCCGAAGAACTCAGTGAAAATGTATCACGGCCCTTTAATCAAGCGCGCGCAATGCCGCCTTCGGTCTATACATCAGAGGATTTTCTGGCGCTAGAAACGTCTTCAATTTTTGCAAATGAATGGTTTTGCGTGGGGCGGGCTGACGCTCTGGCCAATTCAGGGGATTACGTCACGCTCGATTTAGCAAATCAGCCAATTATCGTTCTGCGCGACAAAGAGGGCGTATTGAAGGCTATGTCGAACGTTTGTCGACACCGGATGTCGGTCTTACTGGAAGGCCGGGGAAACACCCGCAGTATCGTTTGCCCATATCACGCCTGGACCTACAACCTTGACGGATCACTGCGTGGTGCGCCCGCAATGGATCAAAACGAGGGGTTTTGTAAATCCGACTACCGCTTGCCTGATGTCCGCTGTGAAGAATGGCTGGGCTGGGTTTTCGTAACCCTGAACCCCGACGTGCCGCCCGTTGCCCGGCAGCTTTCGAAAGTAGAAGACCTAGTGGGTGACTATGACATGGCGAACTATTCCGAGACATTTTTCGAGACCCACATCTGGGATACCAACTGGAAGGTTCTGGCCGAGAATTTCATGGAAAGCTATCACTTGCCAGTCTGTCATGCGGGGACAATCGGCGGGCTGTCAAAGCTTGACGAGATGATTTGCCCCCCCGGCGAAGACGCGTTTAATTATCACACGATCCTGAAGGACGAGACGCTGAAAATCGCGATGGCGCACCCAAGCAACCAACGCATGGAGGGTGACCGCCGCCGCACCACGTATTTGCTGGCCATCTATCCGAGTCTGCTGATTACTTTGACGCCGGGGTATTTTTGGTATCTCACACTACATCCGCACGGTGTCGGGCGAGTCAAGATTGGCTTTGGCGGCGGCATGTCCAATGACTATGCAAACGACCCTGACGCGCAGGACAATTTCAAAAAGCTCAAAACGTTGCTGGATGACGTGAACGTCGAAGACAAAGGCTGCACCGAAAAAGTGTATCGCGGGTTGTGTTCACAAGCAGCCACACCCGGACATCTTTCACACCTCGAGCGGCCGAATTACGACTTTGCCCAGTATATCAATGCTCGCATGCAAGCCGCAGCCAAGCAGCAGGTTCAAGCATGACACACACACGCATTCGCAAGTTCAACACCCGGGAAACCTACCCTGAACAATCGCTCGACAATGATTTGTGTCAGGCGGTTGTAACTGAAGGCGGCAAAACGGTGTATCTGCGCGGGCAGTGTCCGCAAGACCTTGATGATTTCAAAAACATCGACAGCCACGACCCGGTGGAGCAAACCCACAAGGTCATGCAAAACATCAAGCAGTTGATCGAAGAAGCCGGCGGAGAGATGGCCGATCTGGTCAAGGTGGTGGTCTACATCACCGATGTGCGCTACCGCGAGGCGGTTTATCGCACCATGGGTGAATACATCAAAGGCGTGCATCCTGTCTCGACGGGCTTGGTCGTACAAGCATTGGCGCGGCCCGAATGGCTAGTTGAAATCGACGGCACGGCGGTGATCCCGTCATGACGTTTTCGCTGGTCGCCCGCTGCGCCGAAACGGGGATGTTTGGCACTGCGATCGCGTCGTCTTCGCCCGCGGTTGCCGCACGGTGTTCCTATACCCGTTCTAATGTCGGCGCGGTATCGAGCCAGAATATCACTGATCCGACGTTGGGGCCGTTCGCGCTAGACCTGATGCAGGGGGGCATGTCCGCTGATGAGGCAATCGCAGGGGTACGAAACCAAGGACGGTTCATTGAATACCGGCAGGTTCTGGCAATCGACAACGCGGGGCGCGTGGCCATCCATTCGGGGCCGAAATCGCTTGGCATTTGGACACAGGCACAAGGAACAGATGTGATCTCGGCAGGCAATTTGTTGGCGAACCAAGATGTGCCACAAGCGATTGTAACAGCCTTTGAGGATGCGACCGGCCATCTTGGGGATCGTCTGGTAGCTGCCATGCGCGCGGGATTGGCCGCAGGCGGAGAAGCAGGCCCGATTCATTCCGCCGGTCTTCAATTGTGTGACGCGGTTCCTTGGCCCGTGGCTGACCTGCGCTGCGACTGGACGGATGCCTGCCCGGTTGACGCTGTGGCGACCGCATGGAGTGTCTATAAACCGCAACTAGAAGCCTATGTGCAGCGGGCGATCGACCCTCGCGAAGCGCCATCTTATGGAGTCCCGGGCGATGACTAACAACGATACATTGACACAACAGGTGACTGAGATGCGGCACGAACTGGCACTGATTGCCAACGCGCCTGCCGGAGCACCGCGTGGCCCTTCTGGGCGGTTTTACACTGACCCTGCATATTTTGACTACGAGCGAAAAACCGTGTTGCGCAAGAACTGGCATTGCGTGGGACGGGCCGACGAGTTGACCAACGTCGGCGATTACAGAGCAATCCAGCTTCTGGATGAGCCACTGATCGTTGTACGTGATACCGAAAAGATCAAGGTCCTCTCTAATGTGTGCCGACATCGCGGCATGCCTTTGGTAAAGGACACCGGAAACGCCAAGCGTTTTGTTTGTTCCTATCATGCTTGGACCTATGGCACAGATGGTGCGCTATTGCGGGCTGCACGCATGAAAAACGCAAGCTTTGATCTCAAGTCGTGTCGCCTGCCTGAAATGTGCAGCGAGGAACGTTATGGGTTTATCTATGTATGTCTGGACAGTTCCCCACCAGACATCGACAAGGTGTTGGCCGGTTTAGAAGCCGTCATCGGACATTATCAGCCAGAACTGTTTCGGATCGTCCATACTGCGACTGAAATCTGGAAAACCAACTGGAAGTGCCTCGTCGAAAATTTCATGGAGGGTTACCACCTTTCGGTTGTGCATCCTGAAACCCTGCACGGCTACACACCTACAGGGCTGAGCAAAAAGGGACCGTCGGGCGAGGGGTTTACCAGTTATTTCGCTAAATACCCTCAAGGCATTGAAGCGCGCGGGCAGGGCGCACCGGGACTTGACGACGATGAACGTGCGCGGTCTTCCTTGTTTTCCGTATTCCCTTGCCAGGTCGCAAGTGTCGCGGCATCTTTGTTGGTCTCCCTGTCCATCCGGCCAGTAAAGGTTGATGAAATCGAAGTGACTTGGACCATGTCTACGTTTGGTGACGAACTTGACGGTGATACCATCGAGAAACGAATTTCTCTGTGGGAAGAGGTGAACCGCGAGGATCGTGAAAAGCTGGAGATCATGCAAACTGCCCTGTCGTCGGTGCACGCAACGGGCGGCCCGCTTGCTGGTTCCGATTACGAAGGGACAGTGTTTGATTTCTTATCCTGGCAAGCGCGGCAGGACATGGCATTTGATACTGCGGCGCAGGGGGCTTGATATTCAAGGCGCTCAGAGTCATGCAGGTTTATGCCTTTGCGTTTTTCATTCAGACAGTTGGAGTATCTGATCGCCGTTGGTGAGGCTGGCACAATTGCGTTGGCTGCACAGCGCGTCAACGTTTCCCCACCCTCGATTTCCTCAGCGATCAGTCAGCTTGAAACGGATTTGGGCGTCCAACTGTTCGTGCGCCATCACGCACAGGGTTTGACGCTGACGCCCGGAGGGCGGCGCGTTTTCAACGAAGCGAAACGTATTCTGTTTCTCGCCCATGGAATAAACGATTTGGCTATTGATATTGTCGACACGGTTCGTGGCCCGATCACGATTGGTGCACTTTCAACCGTCGCCCCCGTCGTGAGCGCCCAACTTCGCCGTTCTTTTGAAGCGAAATTTCCCGATGCCTCTGTCACTCTGAAAGAGGGAAGCCAGACAGATTTATTACGCATGTTAGGACAGGCCGAGATTGACGTCGCGATCACCTATGACATTGAAATTCCGAAAGACATTCTCTTCAACGAGCTGATTTCTTTGCCCCCCTATGTGATGCTCGCAAAAGATCACCCCAAGGCGAAACAACTGTCGCTGTCCTTGGCGGACTTGGAAGACGAACCGATGGTCCTGCTCGACCTGCCGCTCAGCCGTGAGTATTTTTTGTCAATGTTCCAACACAGCGGATTTCGCCCCAACATCACCGAGCGTACTTCGGATATGTCGATGGCGCGCAGCCTCGTGGCCAACGGGTTCGGGTTCGGCTTGGTCAACATGCGCACCCGGTCCGACATCGCGCCTGACGGCGAGAAATTGGTTGTCCTGCCGCTATTGGGAGACGTGCGGTCGGTTAGCTTAGGGTTGGCGACAAAGCAGTCCGAGCATCGTTCGGGAATTGTAGCGGCGTTTTTCAAGCATGTGAAAGATCACTTACACACGCAAGGGCTGCCGGGTTCACACGATCCCGCTTAAATACCGGCCACAAGGCGAACAAGCAGGGCGTCCAACATCGCATCGCATTTGGCGAGCTGAGCGGCGTGCACGTATTCATCGGGTCTGTGACCTTGCGCCATTGATCCGGGGCCACAAACCACCGTCGGGATATCAAGCCGAGTAGAAAACAGCCCGCCTTCGGTGCCAAACGCCACTTTGATCGTTGCATTCAGCCCGGTCAGAGATTTCACAAAGCTGACGACCTCTGTATCTTGGCCGGTCGCAAGGGGTGGGTAACTGCCTGTTGTCTCAATTACGATATTGGCCTCGGGGAACCGGTCTCGCAAAGGGGTCAGCAGGTCTTGTGCCGCTTGGTCAAGGCGATTCAGAGTATCCTTTGGGTCATCTTCGGAAAGGTTGCGTATTTCAAATGCGAACTCAGCCGAATTTGGCACGATATTCAGGGCCATACCGCCTTTGATCGCCCCGACATGCAGCGTCGAATAAGGAATGTCGTAATCCATATCTGGCGTCGCTGTGCGACTGATGTCTGTCTGAATATCGCGGATAGCAGTGATCATATCGCAGGCCAGATGGATCGCGTTTAGGGCCGTCGGTGCAAGAGCGGAGTGCCCCTCGCGCCCGGTGCAGGTCACACGGCATGCAGTCTTGCCCTTGTGGCCGGTGGCGACCATCATCTGGGTCGGTTCACCCACGATGCAAAACTTTGGCCGGAACGGGGCCTTAGCCAACATATCAATCATCGAACGCACCCCGATGCAGCCGATTTCCTCGTCATATGACAGTGCCAGATGAAGCGGCGTTTTCAGGTCCATCGTTGATGCGCTCAGTGCAGCCGACAGTGCACAGGCGATGAAACCTTTCATATCGGTGCTGCCTCGACCAAAGACTTTGCCATCTTTTTCGGTCATCTTGAACGGAGGCACGGTCCAATCTTGGCCCGCGACGGGCACAACATCGGTATGCCCCGAAAGCAAAACGCCAGCGCGGTCGCGGGGCCCGATTGTCGCATAAAGATTAGCCTTGGATTGAACTGGGTCTTTGATGATCACAACCTGTGCACCCACGCCCCGTAGCAGATCAGCGCAATACGCGATCAAGTCGCTATTCGGGTCCGCGCTGATGGTGGGAAAGCCGATTAACTTTCGCAGGATGTCCGATCTTTGCATCGGCAAGCTACCCTGCGTTTAATGCGTGCGACGCTGCGATATGTTCGGCCAGATACTGAGCATCGACCCAGACCCCCCAAATAAACGCCGATCCCCGCATTGAAAGCCACGGCAGCCCCAAAAAGTAGACGCCAGCTACGTTTGTCACCCCACGGTCATGCTGTGGTTTACCGTCTGGCGCAAAGACATTCACCTTCAGCCAACTGAAATCCTGCACAAATCCTGTAGCCCAAATAACCGTCGTGATCCCCGCTGTTGCGATATCCAATGACAAGATCGGATCGCTGAGGCAGGCAGGGTCGGGGGGAATGATATGGGCCTCTGGCTCTGGCGGGAAATTAAGACCTTCACGCGCGATGTAGTTATCGGCCTCGCGAAGAACAGACAGATAGTTGGCGTCGCCCTCGGCGATGTTCTTGGCAAGGTCAGGGCTGAATTGTAGCTTGCCGTCAGTATATCCGTGTGTACGCCCAACAAGTGTTATGCCGTTCTCAGCGAGCCTGCGAAAATCAACTGTCTTACCGCCATTAGCGCCGCTGACTGCAATCGTGACATGTTCTTTGCCTGCAGGCGGTGTTTTTGCCTGCCATTTGCCCAACACGCCAAGCCACCAGCAAAAATCGCGGCCACGGTAGCTGCGCGGCGGGCGATCATGGGGGCCGACGGACAAGTAAACTTCGCGGCCTGAATGCCGCAGTTCATCTGCAATTTGTGTGCCGGAAGACCCGGCACCGACAACCATCACTGCGCCTTGGGCCAATTGACCAGGATTGCGATATGCTGTGGAATGTATCTGGATGATGCCGTCAAGATCTGGCAAAACTGAGGGAATGACTGGGGTCTGAAAGGGTCCCGTCGCAGCCACGATATTCCGAGCTTCAATCGTTCCTTTTGAAGTTTCCACCACAATGCCAGTTCCATTCTCGGTCCGAGTAGCTTTACGGACCTCGACGCCGCAATGAATTGGCGTGGCAATTTGCTTGGCGAAGGCTTCAAAATAGGATGCGATACTGTGCTTGGTTGCGAAATCGTCTGGCGCGGTATCGGGAAATTCCATGCTTGGAAAGCGGTCGTGCCACGCGGGGCCGTTTGCCACCAGTGAATCCCATCGCTCGGACCGCCACCGTTCCGCGATCCGGTGGCGCTCAAGCACAACGTGGGGAATGCCGCATTTGCTTAAATGCTCGCTCATCGCTAGCCCAGCCTGACCGCCACCTACGATCACTGTATCCGTCGTCTTAGGTAACATGGTGGTCCTTTGCTGAAGGGCAGCGCCTAGGGGCACGCATAGGCCACCTTAACCAAGGCTATGGCATAGCCAAAATACCAATTTGTTAATCATTGGTTGCGCTCAAGCTAACTCGCTAAGTTACATGAAGAGCATGCGTCCACTTAGGGTCTATGCGCGAGCAAATGATTAACGTGTGGTTTAATTTCGGCGAGTACTGCTTGAGCTTTAGCGCGCTTTTTTCACCGTGCTTGTATCTTGAGGGGGCAACGCCTGCCTTTGGGACCAAGTGGGCAGTCGCTCCGGGTGCGCCGATTGCTTGCTGCCATTCCTTGCAAATCCGGCGTGAAAATCCGTGTTTTCAGGGACAGGCCGTTAGAACGGGCCCGTCCCTACGAACGCCACCTTAGACCACGCTGAATTGGCCCATCATGCCGCCGTCCTCGTGTTCGAGGATGTGGCAGTGGAACATGAAAGGGGTGGAGGCGGGCGCTAGGTGATCAAAACGAAGGGCGATTTCCGCCCGTCCGTTCACCAAAACGGTGTCCTTCCAACCGCTATTGTGGATAGATACGGGGCCGCCGTTTTCGCTCAGGACTTGAAATCTGACCCCATGAACGTGGAACGGATGGGCCATATTCTGACCATCGATCGTCCAGATTTCGGTCGCACCGCGTTGCACGCTAAAGTTCAGCCTATCCATCTCAAATGAATTGCCATTGATTGAGTGTTGGTTTCGGCTGCGCCGAAACATGCCGCCCATGCCAGATTGAAGCGCTATATCGCGTCGAGAAGCGCCGCGAATGTCCATATTTGGCATCGTGCCACCGATATTTTCGGGAATACGATCAATCCGCGCGCGGCGCGAGGGATCAACCGATATCGGAAGAATGTCAAAGCTGTCGCGGGCCGAGCCCCCCATCATTCCACCGCTCATCATCCCGCCGCCCATCATACCACCATTGGTAATCGAACTGCTGACCAGCATGTCGCTTGTGCCGTCCGAAAAATCTAATAGCAGTTCCGCACGTTCGCCGGGCGCTAATTGGAGTCTATCGACGGCAACGGGGCGGTCCAGAAACCCGGTGTCCGTCGCCACTAGGTGAAGTGTTCGACCCGCCCGTGAGGCTAGGTTGTAAATACGGGCATTGGACCCGTTCAACAGGCGCAGTCGCACGATGCCCTTCGGGACGACGGCCTGCGCGCCGAATTGACCGTTGACCAGTATGACGTCACCGGTGAAACCCATCATTCTGTCGTGCATGCCTGGGTCATAGACTGCGCGTCCGCTTCGATCAAAACGGCGGTCCTGTATCACAAGCGTCAGGTCATCCGTACCATAATCCGACGGTAAGCCGCGTTCATCGTCACGCCCGTCAGTAAGCTGTATGGCTCCTGCAAGGCCCTTTTGAACGTGATCGGCTGTGCGCAGATGGGTGTGAGAATGATACCAGACCGTCGCAGGCGGCTGATTGATGTCCAGATCTACCGACCATGTCGCGCCCGTGGCGATGGGCTGGTGCGGCCCTCCGTCGGCGTGTCCGGGGATCTCAAGGCCGTGCCAGTGCAGGGAAAAAGGTTCGTCTAAACTGTTGCGAACCGAGGCTTTTGCCAGGCTATTATGGGCAAGGCGCAAGGTTGGTCCCAGAAACGCCTGATCGTTGAAACCCCAAGTCGTCGTGGTGTTCTGGCCAAGAAAATTTGTTTCACCGGACCGCGCGAGCAGATCAAAGGCCCCAGACGTGGTCGCGTCAACCAGCGGCGGCATCTGCAATAGGCCACCGCCAGCTTGCGCTAGTGAAAGCCCGGGCAAGCCTGCGACAAGGCCAGCAGCGCCAGCGCGCTTCATTAAATCACGTCGTGTCAGTGGCATTGATAAGCCCCTTTTTTCCGTTGCGTCGAAGTTATTTTTAAGCCGCGTCGACGGCGGCTCGCATCATATCGCGGACTTCGCCAGCCACGTTGTGCAACTCGTCGTTATCTATCGCCTGCATAGATGCCACCGGGTCAATCGCACTAATTTCAGTGCCGCCGTCGACGGTGCGAAGGATCACATTGCAAGGTAACATCGCACCCACTCGTGGCTCGATCCCAATCGCTTTGTACGCCATTTTCGGATTACAGGCCCCAAGGATACGGTAGGGTTCCATATCGACATCGATTTTCTTTTTCATGGTTGCCTTCACGTCGATCTCGGTCAGGATACCAAAGCCGTGGTTTGCCAGAGACGCGCGAATGCGGGTATCAGCCGCGTCGATATCAACGTCGGGCAAGGTGCGATTGTAAGTATAAGTCATGCCAGTGTCCTTTTTTTTGCTATTTTGATAGATATTTGATCAGTGCCAAGATCGCCAAAACGACCAAGACGATGACCAGCAGCATCCAAATGCCGCCCATTCCGTATCCCATGATGTAATTCTCCTCTTGTTGATGGTTGTTAAGACTGATGGCTCAACCCGTTGTGTTGCCGTGTGTTCCCCAATGGGGCGGACGTGGTACTGCGCCCATTTTGCAGGCAGCGCCACTGTGTACCAAAGGCGATTAACCTGCCACCTGCGGGAGGGTGAACTCACCCATAAGTGCGCATGTCCGGATCGCGATTGTCGTGTCGCCATTCATCACCTAACAGCCCAAACGGGCCAGAAGGAAGTTTGCCTAAGCGAGCCTTGCCGATGCGGAGAAAGCAAAACGTCAAAAATGCAGTGTACTTAGTCTAGCAGCAAAACGGTTACTACAAAGGACACGCATACCAACTGGCGGCTGCCTGATTGGCATCCCTAAGGTAGAATTAACATGCTGCAAGATTGTTTCAGAATGCAAGCTTGATCTTAGTGGGGCATTTCCTAACGGCGATTATGCCCGGCTTGATATATCAACCACACCAAGGCCTGAGGCATTTTGATGCGTTATAACACCGCATGCAGCACACACCATGATGGACGGAGCCCGGTGCAACGACTTTCGGGCCGCCAAAATCTGATGAATTCCGGGGTAAGTGATTTCAACGGCTTAATGGTGAGCCGCTGTTTGCATAACATTGCCCTGCCATCTGAAATGTATGAAGTTGCCATGGAAGTGTAAATTCGCACGTGGACTGACGGGGTTTTCCGTGCCTTGTAAGCCAAATCCACTTGCGCCTGAGCGCAGGCCCCAATAGAAGAGCGGAAATTTTTCCGCCCGT
>LAZR01001142.1_pt1 | contig 17380 bp, 31 predicted proteins | sample 329461 | NCBI WGS metagenome assembly LAZR01 (sample SAMN03002196, study PRJNA259156) | marine sediment metagenome | biome: sea floor; feature: Hydrothermal impacted sediments; material: marine sediment; isolation source: Loki non-amplified sample from Loki's castle hydrothermal vent sediment ...
CCCGCCAGTGGCCAAGCTGAACTACCAGCAGGCCAAAGCGGTGATAGCCTGGCTGAAGCGGGAGATAAAGTCGCTACCGGAAGCGGGCAAATAACGCCGCAAGGCAGAAAGGAGCGGGGGAATATGGCCCAGTATCGTAAGAAGCCAGTGGTTATAGAGGCTGTGCAATGGTTTCCAGGGAGAAAAATAGAAGGTGTCTGTTGGTGTGCGAAGCCTAATCCGCCTAGTGTTGTGGTAGATACGAATTAACCGCATATCCACACACTTGAGGGTGCCCACCATGTCTCAGAAGGTGACTGGATAATCACCGGCATCAAGGGCGAGAAGTATCCCTGTAAGCCTGATATATTTGATCTCACATACGAACCAGTCTAGGCTCACCGCCCGCCTGTCCGGGCGTAGGCCCCTGGCTTCGCCGGGGAACTAATCTTATTATTGCGGGGGGCTGGCAGGCAGGATAGGCGGGCCCCCAAATTAACAACACTAGATGCTTGGGCCGAGCGAATAGCTCCCCACGCCGTAGGGGTAGGCGGTGCGGTATAACAAGAAACGAAGCCTGCGGCCCAGGTTTTCTAGGAAGCTGGTATGGTGTCCAAACATCGGGGTTATTAGAGGGGAAGTTCCCACGAGCCTGCCAGCAACGGAATCATAATAAGGGAAATATGACATTTGAGAAATTCAGGAAAAAGGTGATTGGTAAGAAATGTCCATGCGGGCATGAAGTAATAAGGCATGGAAATCTTTATCCTGAGTGCATGGCCTTTCAGTGTAAGTGCGACTTGAATTGGATACGAGCAGGATTAAGAAGTTTGGGGTTTCCTATTGATTATCAGTTTAAGGGGCAGTAGCCCCAGGAAAGGAGTAAGACCATGAGTGAGCAGCAGCCAGACCCGCCCCTGGACTTGCGGGAGACGGTGGCGAGGATGCTATGGCCCATGATTTATAAAGAGGGGGCATTTGACTCTCCGTCATGGGATAGAGAGCGAGAGAAAACACTTTCCCAAGCCGACCAACTCATTGCCCTCATTGTGCCGGAGACGGGTGGGCCGGAGAATCCCTACAAGTGCAATATGCCAGGTATTCTACCGGAAGACTTGGAAGGTTGGCATCTAAAAAATACTATATTCGCACAAGGTGTCCGGGCTGACCGCAACTTTCTGCTACGGGAAAGGAGAGGGTGATGACCATACCTGACAAGTCTAGCACCTATGGGTTTGGTAGACGCTTTGCAGCCGATGTGGAGCGGGAGACTGATATAGCTAGGAAAAAGTTTTTACACGCCCCGAATCACCTTGACCGTGACCTACCTGACAAAACTTTGTGGGTTTCCGTGTTACTGGAAGAGGTAGGGAAGATGGCTCGGTGCTGTAATAAACTAAGTCTTATCCCGCCGTCTCAGACTGACCTGAGACTTCCCTGGGATGAAGAAGGTCAACATAGGTTGAGGACAATCGCATCTCTTGTTCGCAGAATGGCAGAGAAATGGTGCAACTTGCCCGATGAGCAGCGAGGCAAGTGGACTGCTTTCAAAGGAGTAAGCCAATGACCAATAAAGACTCACTATGCACCTGTGGACACGCTGAGAATGAACATACTTTGGGCTTGATACTGAGAGCTTGCGTTAGCCCTTGCCTCTGTCACGACTTCCACAAAGTAGAGCATGAACCAGCCCTGGAAGTGGATGAGGATGGGTTGCTGACGAAGAAGCAGGCGGGTAGAGTAATGATTGACTTGGAGCTAGACGGGTATACTTTTGAGGACAGTATAAAACCCTTATTGGTAGACCAGGCCCGCCTCAGCGTGGCCCAGAGTGAAGCTACATGCCAGAAGCGAATTGAAGGTATATGGGCAACGGATGAACGGATTGTAGCCGAGGCGGTCAAGGCGGAGCGGGCAAGAGTGCTAGCGGGTGTGCGGGAGGTGGTGGATGGGGCAATGACGGACTGTCCTTATCAAAGTAGCCGGGGCCTTGTGGCAAATCTTGCCCTTGATGTTGCCTGGGAACGAGCACAAAGGAAGTTGTCTGAGGTTATACTCGCCAAGCTCGCCGAACTGAAGGCGAAGCTGGACGACCCTGATGAGGGCTTGGCACTCAAGCCAGAAGTTGAATCTACTCTACACCAGTCTCTTAATAAACCCCCTGAATCGTTCTTAACCACAGATGAAATGCGGAAGAACCTGGAGGCCAAACATGATTGAACTGAAGAAGCATACCTGTGGGCTGCAATATGACCAGCAGGCCCTGACGCCAGAGGCTAGGGAGCATATCCAGCAGCGGAGTAAAGACTGTGCCAGATGCACCCAGGAGGATGTGCTAAAACGCCTTGTAGCCTATCTGCGAGAGGTGGGCTTTGTTCATACAAAGATGACAGCGGACTTGCTAGAAAAGCAGCTCAGGGCAGCGGGCATAGAGGTGGGATGAGTAAACCGATACTGTTTTCAACACCGATGGTCAAGGCTATCCTGGAAGGCCGAAAGACACAGGCAAGGTGGGTGATAGTCCCATCAAATACCACCGTCTGCGGGTATCCAGTCACGAAGAGAGATAATCTCTGGACTGGGCTTGCCTGGAATGATAAGGTCTTTCAGGATGGGGGGCCACATATCCTTCACCCGTCCCCGTCTCAATATCTTCATGTGCCCTGGATAAATCCTTCTGATGGTGACGATGACAGGATATTCCGAGTGCGGTCAAGATGGGAAATTGGAGACCAGCTATGGGTAAGGGAAACTCATTATCCGCATCCTACAGCTATAGAGGTGGGGCATCCCATAATGCTCTACAAAGCAAGGGGTGACACTCTTTTGCCCGGCCATACATGGAAGCCCTCCATCTTCATGCCCCGATGGGCCAGTCGGATAACACTGGAAATTACCCATCTGCGGGTTGAGAGGCTAGATTCAATTTCGGTAGCTGATATTGAGGCTGAGGGCTTCCAGGGGGATGACTTCTTTACCTACTGGGATTCCCTTAACGCCAAGCGAGGCTTTGGCTGTTCTGTCAACCCTTGGCTCTGGGTGCTGGACTTCAAGGAGATGCCCGATGCCGACAGGTGCTGCCATGCGTATAGTGTGTAGAACTTGTGGGGAGAAGTGGGTCTCCCAATGGGGGACGATTTCATCCTTCATAGACGAGCATTGGCATCTACATCATTTGCCACTATATCCAAAGTTGCGGCAGAACGAGAGGCACGATGACTACAGAAGGAGACAGGACGCCGCCTACAGGGAATGCTTTGAGGATTCAAGACAGGTGGTGCCCGATGGACATTGACCTGACCCGCATCATCCCGCAGTTCTCGCCTGGGGATAGGGTGTGGTTGAACGCAGTTCCCTTTGATGTCCCTGTCTGTGCTTGTAAACGGGTCTATGGGTGTGAAGGTCTTTATATGGGGAAGGGTATGGATGTGATTATTCAGGAGTGGAAACTTTGTCTCCCTTTGTGTAAAGCCTGTCACCGAGTAATGAATGTTGGCCCCCCCGATTGGTATTGCGTTATAAATAGTGCAGGAAAGTGGTATATTGCCCCATACACATGGCTGACGCCGATACCGGAGGATGGCGATGAAAAATAAGAGGCTAACCGCCATGGAGAAGATGGCTCAAGGCAAAGCGATAACATGTGGTGTCTGGCCCTACCTTTGCGGTGCCCGCTTAACCTGTCGTGGATATGAGGAATTGGTGAGGACAGGTCATAAGTGTAGCCTTTACCATGGCGCTTTATCTTTGAGAAAGGGTAAGAAATACGCCCTTATCGGGATGACTCCGACATTAAAGAAGAAACTTCAGGCAGAGGTGGCCAATGCGTAGGTATTATGAGATCAGGGAGGAATACGGCAAGGACCCGAAACTGACCAGCCTGTTGACACTGCTGGGGTTTTGCCCCTACTGCCACGAACATACGGCAGGGTTAGACTGTGGGCTTCTGGACAAGGTTGGACTTGATCCCCTGATGAAGATTCGCCGCTGTCCCTGCTGTGATGGCCTCTGGTATGAAGCCCCAGTGCCGGGAAAGAAGGTGGCCGATGCCGGGCATTAAATGGAAGGCCAGGACAAGGCAAGAGATACAGGGATTTCTCAAGGTTGCCTCCTATTTTCCTGCAAGGCCAGATGGCCAAACTTGCATAGTATTCGGCACGGAACGGTTGTCGGAACTTTTAGAAAAATGGTTATCGGGGGGATTTGAAATCACACCTGATATAGTAGAGAAATCAGCTAAGGAATTGAAACGGATTTTAGATATACCATTCTTACCAATGGGGATAGTGGAGAGAAGTCAAAATGCCGAACATTAAAATCACCGCCAAATCGGGCAAACGCCCTGACCTGAATAATACCTACTTCCGCAGCCGGTGGGAAGCGAATTATGCTCGATACCTTAACTGGCTGATAGAACAGGGGGTGGACTTTACCCGGTGGGAATATGAAAAAACCACCTTCCACTTCGAGAATATAAAGCGGGGCACAAGATACTACACGCCCGACTTCAAAGTAGTCTGCAAGGATGGCACGGTTGAATACCACGAGATCAAGGGCTGGCATTACCCGAAAGGGGAGACGGCTTTGAAACGCATGGCAAAGGAATACCCAAAGGTGAAGATAGCGGTCATTGATGCCGATTGGTTCAAGGCTGTGAATAGGCAAGGGATTCCAAGTCTTATACCAGGATGGGAGTGATGAAATCGTGGAGACTTTGAAGGGGGATAGATGATAAACCTGGAGGATGTTGGCCGCCTATATATTTGGGGGCCGTATCCCGAGCAGGGCAAGACCCACCTCTACTATATCAGACCTCCCTTTTCTGCCGTAGAGCAGCTATGCCTACCGAATATACCCGTGCAAGCTACATGGAGCTGTAGGGAAAAAGGTGATGATGGCGATAGCTTCACCGCCGGTTTGCGAGAAGCGGAGTGGTGGGATAAATACTACGGGGAGCTGACCTGCCTCACCTGCTTAAAGCGGGCTAGGGGTGAAATATGAAATACGCCGTAGGCCGTTTTGTTATGGGCTTCCCCTATCGTGTTTACAATACCGAGCGATTTACCCCGAGGGAAATTATCTGGAAAGGGGATAACTACAAGGATGGTCTAGAGATAGCTAAACAGGCCAATGCGAAGCCACCGGCCCCTCTAAAAGACCCAATGAGCTCAGACCAACGCAAGCTACAGGAGTGGAAAGAATGAGCAACGAAATGACCAACTACAGCACCATGGTCGCGGGACCCGAGCTGGACGCAGCGGCGGCGGAGGGGGTGATGGGGTGGGGATTGAAAGGAGATTACTTCTGGGTTGATGCCGAGGGCAACCCTATAATCATGCCAAAAGGTAACGGCCTTGCCACCCGTGAGACCTTCATACCGTCTGACCCAGAGGACTGGCGTAGCATTGGCATGGTGCTGGACAGGCTGGCGGAGCTGAAGATTCCCTATGGCCTGGAATATGAACCAAAGGGGGATTTGCCTTATAGATTTATAACATGGCAAGGAGTGACCGAGACCATCACATACGCCGAGACGCCGCAGGTCGCGGCCACACGAGGGGCACTGAAGGCGGTGGGGGGTGACTAAGAAGTGGCCAGAATACAGAATAGAATTACACCCGCCACTGGGCCAGATTTTGCCTGAGTTAAACAAGCGGATAGCTCACCTGTATTGCATGGAGCCTATCGTTGTTAGTGTAGAGTTTGTGCCATATATTCCTCCTTGGACTTCACAGCAAAGAGATGCCCAAATTCTAGGGATGTGCTACCGAAACAAAGAGCACAGCCATATAAAGTTATTGAAGTTTCGTGGATGGCGAGAAACCCTGGTGCATGAGTTGGTGCATATTTATAACTTGGGCAACGAGAATCATATCCGCAGGGCGACAAAGGATGTGATCAAGGCTCTCAAATTTGGCGGTGATGGGTGACTAAGCCAAACCAATGCCCGAAATGCCGGGCAAGAGGCAAGAGTAAAGGGACAGTGGATGGGCACTGGAGATTCTATCTCTGCCCAAGCTGCCGCTATGAGTGGGCAGTGCATATCGAGAAGGCGGTAGCCAGTGAGTAACAGCCAGCTACGAATCTACAAGGGTGACATCCACACCCATATACACGGCTCACGCATACCCTACGGCTCAGTCGTGGAAGTGGTGAAGTTCTGGCCACGGCGCAGAGTATGGGTCAGGTATAACGGAGAGGTGATTGGAACAATGCTGTGGTGTCTGAAGAAGATAAAAGAGGCAGAGCCATGCAGTTAATCCAGGGCCATGGTTGCGTCTCCGACCTGGAATGGCGGGGCTGCTACTCCGGCCAGCACGACCTCTGGGTAGCAGACGCCGACAGCCCCATGTTCGGAGGGGCGGGATGAACATAGCCTTGATGGACTTGGATCACACAGGCTTTCCCAACCTGGCCCTTATGAAACTATCCGCCAAGCTGAAGGCTGAAGGGCATGAGGTGGCTCTAAACTTCCCTCTGGGGGCAGATAGGGTTTATGCCTCTTGTGTTTTCTCGTGGAACAAAAAGGGGGTAGTCACTTTACCACCAGAAGCTATAATTGGGGGGTCGGCTATTTCCCTTGACCGATTACCCGATGATGTAGAACACATCATGCCCGATTACAGCCTCTACGGAATAGATTACTCAGTGGGGTTTACTTCAAGGGGGTGTTACAATAATTGCTCTTGGTGTATTGTCCCTGCAAAGGAAGGGCCTTGCCATGACCACGCCAATATATATGAGTTCTGGAATCCAGGGCATAAGAAAATAAAGCTATTGGATGATAGCCTTCTGGCCTCACCGAAGGCATTAGAAACCCTGGAAACCCTGGGTATAGAGGGTTTGGCAGTGGACTTCTGCCAGGGCCTTGATATTCGTTGCATCACTCCTGAAAACGCTGTCCTCCTAAAAAAGATAAAACACTGGGGGCAGTTGCGTTTTGCCTTTGATAGCTTGGAGTATGAAAGTGCTGTCCGGGCCGGGGTAGAACTCTTGCGTTCTGTGGGCTTCGCACCGAGCACTATGTTGTTTTATGTCTTACTGGGTGCTGGCGAATCTGTAGAGGAAGAAATCCACAGGTTGCAAATTCTAAACGAATATCGCATAGGGGTATTCCCGATGTTTTTTGTTCCAAAGGATTCACCTTCAAGGGTATGGAATGATACATACATGGGGAAATTAGGGCCAGTCCCGATTGACCTACCACAAGTAAGAGGGCCGAGGGGGAGCTGGCAAAAGATGATGAGGCGAATAATTACACGATTGAAAACAGAAGCAAAGGCAGCCCAATGAACCCCGCCCTCTGCCCCCGGTGCGGCTTCCCGCTAGAGCGTGACGGCGGGTGCTGGAAATGCGACAACTGCGGATACCAGGAATGCGGAGCGTAGGAAAGGAGAAGGATGGCAGAACTCTGTAGCAAATGCGGGGAGGACGTAGAAAGGCCCTATTGGATAGGCCATGAAGGGGAAATTATCTGCGGTAAGTGTATGCGCCATGGCACGCTCCATTGCTATGTCGCCGAGCATGACGAACTCCATCGGCAGGAGCCTCTAATTTCCTGGGAGCAAATGAGAGAGGAGTTCTACGGTGCCCTGTAGTATAAATGCGGGCGACCCCGAGGTAGCAGGCTTTGCGGAGTGGGACAGACAGCATGAGCGGCAGGGCTCTGACTTCTGGGCAAAGAGGTGGGGCGTGGAGGACATGGACACTGAGCGGGTTGTTACGGTTCGCCTTATTCACAAGGGAAGGGCAGAGTTTAAGACAGCCTTCCCCCCCGAAGATGGCCCGGACTTCGTGGAGCTTCCTGAGCCGCCCACTCCACCGCTCCTGCTAGGGCCGGGGGAAGTCCATGTGACGCCCAGGTTTGAAATGCCCCCTGGCAAGCCCGTCCTAGTGTCCATAGAACCGCTCCAGGAAGCCCCTGAGCGGGCGATAGAGCCATCAGAGCACCCAACCCCCAGGGGCAGGCCACGGAAGGCCATTGACCCTGCTATCCTGCACGGCGAGGACAGCCTACGGACAAAGGCAGCGTTGGCAGGTGTGAGCCATTCAACCGTAAGACGGGCAATAGAAAGGAAGGGAAGGGATGACTGAGATTGAACTGTTGATCCAGATAACAGGGGATTTGAGCAAGATACGGCAGGCCGTAATTGGATTGGGTATAGCTATAGTTATCTTGGCTCTTCTTCTTTCAGAGCCGCGCTAGAATAGTCTAATTATCACCGCTACCAATACACCCCCACCTATGGCCGAGGCAAGAGTGGCCAGCACAGCGATAACCTTAAACGACCCTTTGAGCCGATTCTCCACAGCCCGCATTTCAGCGATGGCTTTCTGATTCTCTTTGGGCTGAGTGCAGGATTCGGGAGCATGAGACTTCGCATTGAGCCCGCCTATATTTCCGGCAATGGTTTCCATAGATTGCCTCATGCTTCTTATGTCCTCTCGGATTTGCTCATTCTCCGTCATGCTCAACCTCTTTCTGCTGCTCCTGCTGTTTCTTTAATAGCAGCGCAACGGCCCTGCGCAAAGCCTCCTGCTGGTGTTTCAGGTCGTCAATATCCTTCCGCATGGTGGACATTTCATCATAGATAGACACTGGTCATGCTCCATTACGGCCTCATCCTGCGTCTGAGTTTGCGTTTATCATTCTCGGCTTGCTGGGCGTCAACCGCTTCCTTCTGAGATAGGGAGTTTCGATATTCTCGGAACTCCCGCCTCATCTTCTTGGTCGCTGTTTCTAAAGCCCTCAGCCGTTCCCCTACTGTGACAGGCATTAACTTATGCTCCTGAGTATCTCAACCATCACCAGTTCAAATACCGATTCGTGCAGGTCATCGTCCATATTCACGGAATGCTCCTTCGGGTAGCCTTCCTCAAACTTGACCTCTATGGTTGACCCGTCATGGCTGCCATCTGCAGCGTCAAGCAAGCCGTCTGGATAGGTGAGCAACAATGGCTGTGTGTCCTTCCAGGTATGCAACTGTAAGGCTACAATACCATAGGTCATCTGGAGGTCTTTATCTCCACCCTTCAGGATAATATCGTCCTTAACCCTAACTCTAGTATAGAAAGCATTTAACCTCGGCGGGGCTGCTGATACATACACGGTGACACCTTTAATACCGAAGCCTACTGAGGTATCATCGGAAGTCCAGGTGTAACGAAATCTTAGCTTCCTACCCTTGATATTGACGGCAAAGGTTTTGCTTTCATTCGGGCTAGAGGTGAACACCCCGTTGCCACTACCCCCTAGCTCAGTCCACGTCCCCTGGCTTTCCCATAACTCATACTCCACCTTGATATTCTTGGCGGCGGCCAGGGCTACAGAGTCCATCGTGAAGTTAAGGTAGGACTTGCTGATACGGGGCTGATTCAGGTCCAGCCAGCTACCGTAGTGGATAGCCCCCGTAGCATAGGTCAGATTGCTATCGTTGATCGGGTCGCCAAAGGCTGTGGGTAAGGGGATATATTTGGGTAAGTCCGTGCCCCCACCAAAGTAAAGCCTCTTGGCCGTGATGCTGGACACATAGGCATAGGCAACAGTGGTGTAGGCCGTCTGGACATAAGAGTGCCACCTGAAATCGGTAGCCCCATCTATGGTCTCATACCGCCCCTTGAGTATCTCTATATTTGAGCCATTGTCCAGGATTATATACAGCCACTGGTCATCGGAAGCGGTAGCCACTATCTGCCCCGTGAAGTCACTGAGAAGTTCGGCGAACATATCGGGGCCGATATTTGGGAAGTCCCCATCATCGTAGGCCATGAGGGATGAGCCGCTACCGGCAGGGATGTAGAGGGCCTGTGCGCCATTGCCCCGCCAGGAGATGGCGTTCTTGCCAGTGTTGGTATTGAACATAGAACGCAACTCTGAGCCTATCTCGACCCATGCCCCTGATACCAGTTTGGCTGCGTAGTTCTCCTTAATGCCATAGACACTGCCCAGGTGGTCAATAAGGCGGGTGATATTTAAGCCAGTATCACCTAATGCTGGGTAGGTAGTGTTTGCCGTGCCTAGAGAAATCGAAGCTACTTTGAATACACTTGTTGTATCAACGGCTGAATAATCCGAGCCAGCCGAAGCAATGAACTTCTGCACTTGGGCACTTGTTCCCGTGCCAGTATTCCTACTAAATGCCTCTGCGGTGGACATATACCAATAGTTAAGGCTTGACCCACGAGCTAGGAGTAGTTGTGTTCCACCAGAGTCACCGGCAGCATGGACGATATTATCAGGGCTGCCTGCTACCCTAACCCAGTTGGCCGCCGTTCTTTTCCACAGACCCGTATCCGAGTAGGCATAATGGTTGCCGTTGAACTCCACCATCCCCGCTATCGTGCCCACATTTGTAGCTGTGGCGATTGTCCCAGTCAGTGTAAGCACAATATCATCTACATAAAAAAGGGCAGTTCCATCACCACCATCGTTAATGGTAATAACTATCTTTAGGCTAGGCCATCCATCGGTAAAGGTGTGGCTGAGTGTGGTTTTGACATAGGAAGTAGTATTTGACAGGTTAGCCGTTGCGACAACCTTATTATTGTTGTCCTGTAATTCTACTTTTGCTGTCGCCGGAGCAGCAGTAACATACTTTGACCATACTTCTATATCTATTTGCAAGGTGTTAAACAAGGATGAATCGGCGGCGGTAATGCTCTGCGTAAGTGTATACGACACTGAATCGCCAGTCGCTGAAAATTGGGCATGGTATGTCCCGCCATGCGGTGTGCCCGAGCTAGCGATTACCCAGATGCCGCTAGATGTCCAGGGGCTTAGAGCGCCTGTTTCAAAATCCCCGTTAGTAATAGTGGCAGTGCTGGCATAACTGGGTGTAGTGTTGGTGGTGGCTACTACCGCGGGTGAAGCGTATATCAGCCCCTTCACCGAGGCGTCCGTATTCACGCTATACATATAGCGTTTCTGACCGTCAGCCTTCCCTTGCTGCTGACCAAAGCCAGCGTGCCACGCCTCCTGTGTCATGGGGTAGATGCGGTGGATGGGGAACAACGCATCAGTAAGTTGGCTTACTTGTTGGGGGACTAGAGACTCGGCGGGGTAACGGTGGAATATGGGTATGCCCTTCTCGTCCTTCTCTATCGTGAGGCCAATCGTAACGGCAGGGGAGGCATAATCTGTCAGGAGAAGGTCATGCGACTTGAGGGTAGAGGTTATCGGCATCGCACATCACCACCTGCCCCATGGGAATATCGCACTACAAGGTATCGCTGGCATAGCTACTCTACTAGCCAGGGCTTTGTATTTTGCCAGGTGTTGTTGTGCTTCATTTATCCTTCCCAACGCTTCAAACAGGACATAGGCAGCATAGGGGTAGAGAAGATTGAGGTGGGTTTCAGTCAGGGCTACGGTGTCGCTATCGGTGGTGAGCTTGGTTTGTGGCTCTCTCCCCTCAAGCCTCATCTTGTAGCCATCTGAGGGCCTCTTGCTGAAGCTCATAAGCCATACACCCAAGCGATCATCATACCGGACTTTGGGCTTCACCCATAGCGTAGGCTCATACACCCACCCCGAATCATCGCAGGGGCGCTCATTGCCCGTCAACGGGGCTGCGCCATTCTGGATATAGACATTCTTCACATCGCCCAGGGTGAACTCGGCAGGCAAGACATACTCAGTCACCCTACTATTCAATACCCGGGCATGGTCAGCATAGGTGACTTTGGTATTAACATCCGCCGTTATCCTGAAAGCCAAGCTGGTGACATCCACTGCGACACTTCGCGTAACTTTTAACAGCTCCCACAGGTCTCCCCCAGTATGGTAGCTACTGGATGTAGTGCCATCGGAATCCACTATCTGCAATCGGGCGTGGGAGGCTGTATTGGTCTTGATCCACACCTCGAAGTCCAGGCTATTTCCCGCCAAGTCTATGAGGTTCTCCCATATCGTTGCTGCCCCCGTCCCATACTCAGAGCCCAAGTAGCCCGCCGATGCCCCGCCCGTAATTGCAACTGCAGCCCGGCCATATTTCTTGACACCAGTATCCTTTGCTGCCGTAGCCACCGATAGCACCCAGTGGTCAGGAACGCTAGATGAGGCCCAGTCCTCAAAGCCCCCATTGGGTAAGGCGTTGCCGGTTATCAGGGCTTCATTGAGGATTGAACGGTAGGTCTTGTCGTAGACCTCCTGTAACGCTTTGTTTATCGCCCATCTTATCATGTCGGTAGGATGATAGGGCAGGAACTCATAGGTAACACTGGCAGCTATGGCGGCGGAGAAGGCAGTGAGCAGAGACGCTACCCCTGTGCTCTGATTGAAGTCGGATATTTTATTGACTTTCGCAGAGTTCGTCCCGGTGGTGAGCAACGCCCAACGGGTATTGAAATAGTCGTTGGCATAGGAGACCAGCTTAACGCTATCCGTGAGCGTCTTGGCGGTGGCCGCAGCAGTGGCGGAAGTAGTGCCTGTAATCCACAGGCCCAGATACTCCATAAGGCCCTGCCGTAGTGTGGCTAGTGTGTTAGATAGTGTCGCCATAACCCCTTACTTCTTGTCCTTCGGGTTCTTATGTCCAGGTTTGGACGGGTAGGGTTTGTCGCCTTTGGTTGTGTGTGCCATTTACTGCTTCCCTTCTTCTTTGACTACCTGCGTCAACTCGCCAGTTCCCAGGTCAACATTCCAATCCCCCTCTATCCCCATGCCTGCCATGATGCCATCGAGGTAGGTCTTTAAGGTTCCCTGGATTTCCTTTATCTTCTTCAGGGCTTGAGGAGGCATTAGTCGCTTTTCATCCGGCATTGAAAACCTTCCTTTCTTATGGATACTGGGCTAGCCGTTTCGTTACACTCGACACTACCACACCCTTGTCATCAGATAGAGGCTTGACCTCATTCTTGAGGATTTTGGTGGCTGCCCCCAAGAGAGTCTGGGTTTTGGTAATGAAGGCGTTGGCCAAAGCCTCAGTCGCAAACTCCCTCTCAATCGCATTCTCAATAGATACCGTGTATTTAGTTGCCATTAGTTCCCCCTTTACTAATCTACCTCATACCAGAAGTGTAAATTTAGGCACCTTACTACATTATCCTGGTCATCCCCGTCCAGTGCTGCTAAAACCTTGATACTTGTCCATCGTTCAAGCGAAATGGTTGTCCCGCCTTGAGCAATAGACCCATATAATGGGTAGTTTTCACCTGCACCATTATCGGCCAAACCAACTTGACCAACACCGTTTCCATTTAGGCTGGCCCCCGCAGCAACTGGCAAGGCTATATTTATTTGCCCTGTTCCTGCTCCCTCAGCACCCCCGTCACCATCCAGGAACACATCCACATAAACCATCTTGCCATACTGGACATATCTCCCAGAGTTGGTGGTATAGACTGGGACTGTGTTCCCCGCTCCCCCTACCAAGGTGACTGTCGGGGTGAAGGTCGTCCAGTCCGTTACCGTAAAATCAAAGACTACGGCATGGAGAACAGCATCACCATCGCAGAACCTTAATATGTTATCCGAACCTGTATATAGTGTCCCGTGGTTAGCAGGTTCAGGGGCACAGTTCGCCACCTCTGGTATTATTAGGCCCTTATCTGTTAAATATGACCTTGGCATACCTCCCCCACCCCCAGCAACACTTTCCTTTCTAGCTGATCGCTGCTGTAAAATCTATATAGTGTATCGTATACCGTATCACGCCAGCGTCAAACTGCCCAGCGTTTCCGGTAAAGACCAGGTTAGCGGCTGCCGCATAATGGGCAGGGGAACTCAGGGTGAAGTCTGCCCCTGTAGTCGTTGTGTCTACACCAAGGGCTATTCCAGTCCCCCAGGCGTCTGCGTCGGTGCCATCACCGATAGCGTAGCTGCCGAGACCCGCACCTGATACCGCCGTGGTGTTTCGTATAGTTATCCCGAGAACGAGGGCACCAGCGGGGATAGCGTTGGTGACTGTCTCTGTGCCTGCGCCAGAGTTGGTGGTCTTTTGGCCAGTAATGGTCTTGACATTTATCTGCTGGCCAGATGCTTTCAGCAGGGACAGGGTGCTTGCGTCATCCAACTCCATCCTGTTGACAACGGCAGCACCGCCAGACATAAGGCCCCAAGTCATCTTGGCTGCTTCTGCGCCGTCTGTGGCGGTGGTAAGGATATACTGGAGTCTAGCTCTCTCCTCCACCTGAGAGGCATCGTTGCCAAGTAGTATCGAGATGCCAAACCCGAAGCCCGCTGATTCGTTGTTGCTACCCGCACCCGCCCTGTAGTAAAGCGAATCCGTGACAGCATTTGTGGTGACTCCCGTATCGTTACGGCCTAACAATAGGTTCGGGTCTACAGAGCCCCTGGTCTCAAGAATCTGCACAAGGTCAACCCCTGTATCATACCCACGGAATCCGAATGAGTTACTCTCAACGGAGTCCAACGTAACGCCAGCGTTCATGGTTATGGCACCGGCGGCAATGAAGGCGTTGATAGTCAGGGTGCCAGAATCGGTGCTAATGGTTGTAGATTGGTGGAAAGTCGGGAGTATAGACCTTAATATTAGCATTTCTCTGCCGTCCTAATCGTAGTAGGTTATCTTCAACGCTGCGTCTGTGGTTACACGGATGAACTGTATCAGGTTCAATACGCTTTCGTAGTTGGCATCCATGAACTCCAGGACATCTGCCGCATATAGAATATGGCCCTCTGCGGATGTCGGGGCTGTGCCATCCGTCCTGAAACGCACTGAGTCCGTCTCTACGGTGATGACTGCCCTACGCACCGTTGCCCCTGCATTGATAGCAGGACTGGCATCAGCCAAGCCGACTGCCGTAGAACTAACGGCTAGTGTGGCGAAATCTATCTGGTTGCGGGCTGCTAAAAAACTTACCATGTTTCACCCCTTCCTAGTCACGGCGGGATAAAAAACTTGCTTCCACTTCCGAAACCCGACCTGCATCAGCTTCCCGCCAGCCGCTTTAATCCGCATGAGACGCTTGACCTCTGTCTGAACCTCCTCAATCTTCCTCCGCTCCTCGTATCCCTTTTCGGCCTCAGCTACTACCTGATGCACGGCGCTGTCGCCCACGATGCCTTGCTTTTCCAGTTGCGACCTTACGAGTTCGTCCAGGTAATCGGGAGCTATCGGCTTCCCTTTCGCCTGGGGTAGGAAGAACATCAGAGATGGGTTCTGTTTCGTTCCCGCCATCGGCAGGTAGAATGCTCCCCTGTGCGCTTGCCGTGCTATCCAGATTCGCATTGTATTCTCTCCTCAGATTCTCCATCTCTTTGCTTGCCGGGAACTTGTGCCGTTGCATAAGGGTCTCATTGAAGAACTTCCCCATTACTTGCCTCCAACCAGTTTCAGCAACAGGGCCTTTATCTCGCCCATCTCTATTTCCATTTTATCGAGCCTATCGTTGCTATCAGACGGTTGCTCCTTCTTCATCCTGGCTGCCGATACTGCCATCAGGGAGTCTCTTTTCCGTTGACACTCGGCAACTTCGTTCTCGTTATCATGCCACCTGTCGCAATGGGGGCAGTAGAGCTTCAATCTCTCAGGCTTCTGCATGAGCCACCCTTTGTCCAAATTGGCATCACGCACGCCAGAGTCTAGGACTTTGCCATTAGCATCCTTCCGTGTGTATTCGTGCCAAGAGGGGGCTGAGAATATCTCCCTGCCGTCAGGGGTGAAATACCTGGTCTTGGGCTGGCCGCCGATTTCCCCTACCAGGCGAGGACCTGATTCGGCTATCTGCTCCCTAGCTGACGGAGATAAGGTTTTTGCTACCATCTGTCCTGCTTTCTACTTTGGGTGGGTTGGGAAGGGTAGCCAGGGAACCCTCGAATGTCATCGGCAACTTGTTGGCTTCAGCCAGAAATTCCACCTTCCCCTGCTCATAGAACTCAGGGGTATAGGGGTTTGCCTTCAGGAACTCCTCCCAGTATCCCCACCGTTTATAGAACTTCTCGGCGTTCATCCTGTTCATCAGTAGGGCCTTATCGGTGTCTGAGCCTCTTGTGGCATGGGGGGAGTGATAGCCTACTCCTAGCCCGCAATACCACGCTTCCCACCCTTTGTATCTCAGGTAAACAGTGTTGTCTATGTCGTCCCAGCCCACAAAGGGCTGCCATAAATCTTCGTCCAGGTTTCCTACTACTGCTTCTTTGCGCAGTAACGCAAAGGCCCACTGGACAGAGAAGCAGGGGTAGGAGCCTGAAAGCTGATGACTGGGGTGGTCTCTGCCCATATCGCAGGGCAGGTGGCCTACCATTTTTATCCCGGCACTTTCTATCAGCCCATTATGCCCCATGAGGCACTTCATCCCAATTATGCCTATTCTGGGGTTGTCCTTCATCATCTGGACGGGCACAATGTCCCAATCGGGTTCCACCCGGACGGAGTTCATCACGGCGGCGGCATACTGGTGTTTGGAGTGGGCCAGACCCACATTGAAGAAATGATTGCCCGACTTCCAGTTGACCTCGGGGTGTCCCTCAGTGCCGGAGTGTATGTAGGTTATATTATTCCGTTCAATCTGCATACGCCGAAAATACTGGGGGGTTTCGTCCTTGCCTTTATCCATGTCTGGCGTGGAACTATCCAGGACTATCAGGTGAAACGGGTTACGGGTGTTGGCATAGAGGGCCTCGACACACGGTCTGGTTAGCTCATCTAGCTTGCCCCTCGTGGGTAACAGGATGTCTATCGGTTCGCTCTTGCCTGCCAGGATATTGTAAATTCCCTCAGAGGTCATATACCACCCTTTCTTTTTCTCCGTGGTGTAGGGCCAGTTACCGTTGAAGGCCCAGCCCTACACCACAAGCCTGCTCGCTTATCGTTCCAGTATCAAGTCAACCGCTGCCGCTTCAGGGGTGGTGGGGGCCTCAAGTGCATACCCCAGCACCGCACCAGGCTGGTCTACCCGTATGGAGTTATTGGTGGACAGGGCTACCGTGACGCTGCCGGAGGTAACGGTGGAGCATACCACCACCTCACCGACAGTTACAGTTGTCCCCGCCGTTCGGACGCTCGCATAGCCACTCCGTTGCACCCAGAAATACTGGGAAACAGCAACGGCTACGGGGGTTACACCAACGGGGGCACCGGCTACAGCGGCGCTGCGGGAGTAGGTGATACAGTCGTCATAGGGGCCTTTGCGAAGGCTGCAAGCGGTAGAGTTGGGGGCAAGGGCTACCGTTATTGGGTCAGTTGGCTCAAGCTCAAACTTGCACCGAGAGCTTACGGCTGCCGAGTCATTACCCTTAACCTTATACATCTGCCCAGCACCAGCACTTAGCTGCACATTCAGGAATCCACCCTTATACTGGTCTTTTGTTAGAACCGTGCTCTTGGAGATGAGGTGGACTGCCGTTGCTCCTACCACATTCTCAGTGGCCGTGTTTGTTGCTATCAGCCCACTGCCACCTATAGCACCATGCCCGACTGGGGTTGCCGAGGTTGACACG
>LAZR01001144.1_pt1 | contig 17360 bp, 18 predicted proteins | sample 329461 | NCBI WGS metagenome assembly LAZR01 (sample SAMN03002196, study PRJNA259156) | marine sediment metagenome | biome: sea floor; feature: Hydrothermal impacted sediments; material: marine sediment; isolation source: Loki non-amplified sample from Loki's castle hydrothermal vent sediment ...
GACAAAATCAGCAGCGTTTCCGCCGAATAAGCCGAGAATAGCAGGCCAGGCGGATTATTTGTGGAAAACTGAGGAAACTTTGTGAAAGGAAGAGCAGTCTTTGCCTGTGTTTTTGCACTTTGCGCCGGGTTGTTGGGTGTGGCGTTTTACATGCAGTACGTGATGGGGCTTGAGCCCTGTCCTCTGTGTTGGCTTCAACGTTTCGGCTTTATGGGGGCTGGATTGGTGAGTCTTGTGGCGGCTTTGCACGGTCCAAAGCAGTTGGGGCTGCGTGTGTATGGTTTGTTGTTGGCGGTAACGGCCGGCGCGGGTCTGGGCATGGCAGTTCGGCAGCTCTGGCTCCAGAACCTGCCCGCTGATCAAGTGCCCGCCTGCGGGCCTTCTGTGGACTATATGCTTGAAGTGCTTCCCTGGTCGGATGTACTGACCACAGCCCTCAGAGGCACCGGAGACTGCGCGGCGGTGGTTTGGCGTTTTCTTGGGCTGAGCATCCCCGGCTGGACGGCTATATTTTTCGTTCTGCTGGTTATTTTGGGCCTGGGCATGCTTTTTCACCGGGGAAAACCAAAAGGCTGGGGCGCTGGCTGAAACGGTTGCGGCGGGCAGTGGGCATGGGGTAACTTGATGCTGCCATCAAGCAACATCAGTATCAAGGCCAGATGGCCGAACTATTATGCGGAGAGCAGGCGTCATGTTGGAACATTGCCGAAATGCCCAAGAGCGTTGGGGTGGCGTCAGCGATCTGATAGATCGCTGGCTCAAGGATCGTCAGGAATTGCTGGTTCACTACTGTGATTTGTCGGGGGAATCCGATTTTTCGCAGACAGATGCCTTGAAGAAAAAGTTTTTGCGACTGAGTGAAGTTCTGGTCGATTACGTGTCTACCGGTCATTTTGAAATATACGAACAACTGGTCAGGGAAGCTCGCGAGTTCAATGACGGTGGCCTGGAACTGGCGGCGAAGCTTTATCCGCGCATTGAAAAAAGTACAGAAGCGGCCCTCAATTTCAATGACCAACTGGATGAAGACAAGTTGTCTGAACAGGATGCAAAAGCTCTGTTTGAAGAGCTTTCCCGTTTGGGCGAAACGCTGGAAAGCCGCTTCGAGATGGAAGATTTTCTGATTGAGCATCTTCACACTGTGCATGCGGACAAAGTGGCGCCAGTCTGATGGCCGGTGGGTACAAAAAAAGCCTCAGCAGCGGTGACGCTGGCTGAGGCTTTTTTGTGACTTCCGTTTGGCCGGTATGAGCCGATCAGGTTACTTGGAAGCAGCGTCTTCTTTGCCATCTTCCGGGTTGATGCTGAGCAGTTCCACATCAAAAACCAGTGTTTCGTTCGGCCCAATGGATCGATTGCCACCCGGTCCGTAGGCAAGGTCAGATGGAATGTAAAGCTTGTAGCGGGCGCCCTCGCTCATTAGCTGCAAGCCCTCAGTCCAGCCTGGAATGACCTGGTTCAGGGCGAAGGTTACTGGCTGGCCGCGCTCGCGGGAACTGTCAAAAACCTCACCAGACAGCAATTCGCCAGTGTAGTGTACTTTCACGGTATCCGTCGCAGACGGTTGCTCGCCGTTGCCTTTTTCCAACACCTCAAATTGAAGCCCGGATTCGGTTGTCTGAACACCGTCGCGCTCGGCGTTTTCTGCAAGGAAAGCTTTGCCTGCGTCCATGTTTTTCTGCGACATCTCTTCTACTTGCTTGTTCTGTTCTTCCTGCAGTGACTTCTGGTATTCCATCATAGCCTGCTGGATTTCTTCACGGCTCATGCGCTTTGTGTCGTCATCGCCGTCGTGGCCATGCTGGATACCCTGAAGAAACTGATCCATCTGCAGGTTTGGCAGGTCGTTGCCCATTCGCTCGCCCAGTACCAGACCCATGCCATAACTGACCTTCTGGTCGTTCGAGTCCAGTTTAGGGTCTGCCGGGGCCTCAGGGGGCGTTGAGCAGCCGGCAATCAGGCCGGTCATCGTCAGTGCAAGCAGCGTTTTTTTCATTACATCGTCCTTTTTGGTCATTAAGGAGTGGGCCAGTGCCCAGGCGTTGTGTTTGTTCAGAGGGGAAAAGGTAACGGGTTCAGCGCGCAGATTCCACTGAACATCTGTTAAGGCGGCAAAGATTGTCCTTCACCGTCACGAATATGCCGTTAGCTTCCGTTGCTGATGGCCCTTGGGCTAAGGGAGAAGGGAGCGTTGTATGGCGATTCCCATTCGGTCTCAGGGTTAAAGGCTCGGTCTGGTATCCGGTTTTTTTCTTCTCGCTCAATGGCCAGTGTGTTCCATGAACCCTGTGTGGGTGGTTGGTCGGCGAAATGCCAGCTACCGTCGTCACTCTGCCATTTGAACACGATATCCGGGCCTTCCGTAAGAATAGGAGAGGGCACCAGAGCCTCAAAAGCGGGTATTTCAGACGGCGCGCTTTCCACCGCCGGCTCGGGTGTCTGATCAGGGCTTTTCAGCCCGAAAATCATCAGCAACAATAGCAGACCGAGCGCAGGAAACGACAGCCGAACAAGCCATTTGATCATCATGGCGGTGCGTCTTCCTGTTGAAAGGCCGCGAGAATATCGCTCAGTGAGCTTACATGCTGCCGGGTGTTCACGGTCATGCCGGACATCGGTGCAGCAGCAGCGAGGTTGTGTTCAATGAGTTTGTCACGTTCGTGTGCCTGCATGTTGTTCGATTCCGGGTTGGGCGCTTCCAGAGTGTGCCAGGCTAAGGCCAGTTCAATGCACTCTGACTCCAGCTCAACGTTGGCCAGGTTTTTTCGCAGAGCGTTGTATGAAGCCTGCGCCTTCGGCACTGACGTGCGAATAGCACGCACGCTGCCGGTTACACGGTCGCGCCACTCTGTTACCGTAGCGTCCTCAATTCCGGTGTATGCCCTGCCGTTCAGTGCAAGCCATCCGGCGCATAAAATACGTGTTATGTGCCAGCCCTCATTCTGAAGGGCAAGACAGGTTTCCTGTGCCGGCGATTGTTGCCAGAACGCCAGTGCAAATCGCCATAGCGGATTGTCTGGTTCCAGATGTGCGGGCAACTCCATGGTTTTCAACGGCAAATCCGGGCAGGTTTCAAAGTTGACTGGTATGAGCACTGAAACGCCCCTGATAATCTCACGCTGACTATACGGTAATATGTTAACGATAATTGATCTCAGTTTACAACGAGGTGGCGTCTGGTTGCTAGATTCCGTCGCTCTGACGGTGCAATCCGGCCAGCGTGTATCCATCGTCGGCGCCAACGGTGCCGGTAAATCCAGCCTTTTTCAGCTGTTGCTGGGTGAGTTGGCGCCCGAGCAGGGCAGTGTGTCGCTGCCCGGCGGCTGCCGCATTGCCTATATGGCTCAGGAAGTAGAGGCAACCGATCGGAGTGCCCGGGACTTCGTTCTTGATGGCGATTTCGATTTGCGTCGGCTTGAGCGCGAGCTTCAAAAGGCTGAGACCCGGGGCGACGATAACGCGGTTGCTCACATACACGGCGAACTCGACATCCATGAAGCCTGGTCTGCTGCAAGGCGAGCCGAGTCATTGCTGCGCGGATTGGGGTTTCAGGACGGCGATGCAGATCGGCCTGTATCGGCCTTTTCCGGCGGCTGGCGGATTCGGTTGAATCTTGCCCAAGCGCTGATGCGGCCTTCGGATTTGTTACTGCTGGACGAGCCCACCAACCACCTGGATCTGGACGCTTGCCTGTGGCTGGAAAATTGGTTGCGCCGTTACCCGGGTACGCTGCTTTTTATCTCTCACGATCGGGACTTCATGGATCGGGTGGCCACCCACGTGGTTCACTTTAATCAACGCAAACTGGAGCTTTACACCGGCAACTACTCTGCGTTTGAAGTTCAGCGCAGCGAGCGGCTCGCCCAACAACAGGCGGGATTCGAGCGTCAGCAGGCGAGAATAGCGGAAATCCAGGGGTTTATAGATCGATTCAAAGCGAAGGCCACGAAAGCCCGCCAGGCGCAGAGCCGGGTGAAATCGCTGGAGCGGATGGAGAAAATTGCCCCCGCCCACGTAGATTCACCGTTCAATTTCGAGTTTCCGATGGCGGACAAAGTATCCAGTCCGCTGCTGTCTATTCGTCACGGGCGTGCCGGGCATGGAGAAACCGTTATTCTCGACGGTATCAATCTGAGCCTTTTGCCGGGTAGTCGTATTGGTCTGCTGGGTCCAAACGGCGCCGGCAAATCCACGTTAATGGATGCGTTGCTGGGGCAGGGTGAGGAAGGCGCCACAAGCACGTTGATGTCCGGTGAGCGGACCTGTGGGGATAACCTGGCCATCGGCTATTTTGCCCAACACCAATTGGAGTCGCTGGATCTCGATGCCAGCCCCTTCCTGCACCTGCAACGATTGGCGCCCAGGGCCTCCGAGCAAAGTGTTCGTAACTTTCTGGGGGGCTTTGATTTTCATGGCGATCAGGCGTTAAGTCCCATACGTTCTTTCTCGGGTGGTGAAAAAGCTCGTGTCGCGTTGGCGGTTATCGCCTGGCAAAAGCCCAACCTGCTGCTGCTGGATGAACCCACCAACCACCTGGATCTGGAAATGCGCCAGGCTCTGACTATGGCGCTGCAGAATTTTGAAGGCGCGGTCGTGGTGGTGTCTCACGACAGACACCTGCTGCGGAACACCGTTGATGAATTCTGGCTGGTTAATGACGGCGGCGTTTCGGAATATCAGGGTGACCTTGAGGATTATGAACGCTGGCTGGCGGATCGTCGCAAGGACGATACCGAAGCGCCAAAACGACAATCGGAGGGTGGCACGCGTTCAGATTCCGATGTTGCGGTTTCGGGATCAGAGGCCGGCGTTGGGGAAAGCGCAGAAGACCGAAAAGCACGCAAGCGCGCGGAAGCGGCACTCAGGCAGAAGGTGAGTCCCTTTCGAAAGCAGCAGGCAGCGCTGGAAAAACAGATGGAATCACTGCATGAAATTCTCAACGGCCTGGAGGCGGAACTTGTCGACCCGGGCTTGTACAGTGATGAATCGAAAAGCCGGCTAAAGGCGTTGCTTGGTAAGCAGTCAGACGCCAAATCCAGGCTTGAAGAGACTGAAGCGCAATGGCTTGATATCAGCGAAACAGTGGAAGCGATGGAGGAGGAACTGGCAGGCCAGTGAACCTGTCAGCCGCCTGCCAGTTCCAGTACAAAATTCTGTTTGGCCAGATAATCCTGTTCATTGCGCAGATCCGCGAACGTTAGCGGGCGCTCATCGAACCATCCCTCGGGAAAGGTAAGCAACAGGCCGTTCTCTCTTGGTTGCAAGGTGAAATCGGGCGGCGGTTCCAGATTACGGGAATGCTGCATCAGCACGGCAAGGCGCACCAATATACAGAGGCGGCGCAAGCGTTCCAGATCGCCCGGGTCGATTCCATCAAAAATGGACGCGGTGAATTTGCGCCTATGGCCCCTTACCAGAATGGCCAACTCAAGCTGTGCCTGCTGTGTAAAGCCGGCCATGTCGGAGTAGCGCAGCAGGTAGAATCCGTGCTTGTGGTACTGGCTGTGCGATATGGTCAGGCCAATTTCGTGCAACTGACAGGCCCAACGCAGAACCTCTTCATCGGTAACCGTATCGAGATTCCAGGCGGCCGCAATGTGTGTCCATGCCGCAATAGCCGTGGCCTCAACCGCGGCGCCCTGGCTCTGATCTACGTGATATCGCTCCTGAAGGGCCGAAATGCTGCGTTCCCGCACGTCCTCGTGCTGAATTCGCCCGGCAATGCCATACAGCAAGCCTTCTCTGAGTGCGCCGTCAGTGAAGGTCATATCCTGTATGTTCAGGGATTGGAAAGCGCCCATAAGAATAGCAAAACCGGCCGGGAAAATATTCTGACGATCCGAGCGCAAGCCCAGTTCCCCCAGTTTCTCCACGCTGCCCATATCCACGAGCCGGCGGCGCAACTCCTCCATGGCACTCCAGGTAATGGAGCCATCGGTTATCTTGAGAGTTGCCAGCACGACGCTGATCGCTTTGATTGAGCCAGACGCACCCACCGAACTTTGCCAGCCAACCGACCGAAACCGCCTGCGGATACTCAGCAGTTCCTGTTCGGCGTGGATAATGGCGTTATCCATTTGCTTGCCGGTAATCCGGCCATCGGCAAAATACCGGTTGCGGAACGAAACACAGCCCATGTGCAGGCTTTCCAGTTCCTGGGGCTCAAAACGTTGCCCGATAATCAACTCCGTACTGCCGCCGCCTATGTCTATCACCAGGCGGCGCCCGGCATCGTCTGATAACGTGTGCGACACGCCAAGATAAATCAATCGGGCCTCTTCCCGCCCGGCAATCACCTCAACCGGATACCCTAGAACTTCCTCCGCCCGCGCAATGAACGTGCTGGCATTGCGGGCAACCCTGAGCGCGTTGGTGCCCACTATCTGAACACCCTCCGGCGGCGTGCCGTTGAGGCGTTGGGCAAACCGGCGCAGGCAGTCAAGTGCGCGTTCCTGGGACTCTTCGGTCAGGCAGTTGTCGGCGTCAAGGCCATCGCCAAGCTGCACCTTTTCACCCATTTTTTCCATGGTGCGGATCTCGCCGTGCACCAGCCGGGCAACCACCATGTGGAAACTGTTTGAGCCCATATCAATGGCCGCAAGCGTATCCGGCGTTGGGGTAGCGTTTACGGTTGAAGAGTCGGCTGGAGAGTCGGTTGAAGAGGTGTCCGTCACAATGGTCAGAATCCTGTGGGATGAACGTGCGCGTACTATAAGCGAAAATCCCCGGACCTGTCAGTAACCGGGCAGGATTGGCAGCCGCAAACAGCCCGTTGAATTGTGTGGGGTTCGGGTATCGCCGATTCAAGCTGGTGGATCTACTGCTTCACATACGCGGGATCAATCGCGTAAAGTAGTCATCAAAGCATTAACTAGGAAAATTAAATGAGCGGAAATATTGTAAATGTAACCGATGCATCCTTCGAGCAGGACGTGCTTCAGTCTGACGTTCCCGTATTGGTAGATTACTGGGCGGAGTGGTGCGGTCCCTGCAAAATGATTGCGCCTGTGCTTGAAGAAGTTGCCGACGAATACAACGGCAAGCTGAAAGTTTGCAAGCTCAATATCGACGAAAACGAGCAAACACCGCCCAAGTTCAATATCCGTGGTATCCCGACTCTTATGCTGTTCAAAAACGGCAACGTCGACGCCACTAAAGTAGGCGCGCTGTCCAAATCACAGCTCGCAGCATTTCTGGACAGCAATCTCTGATTGCATCCTTATTGCCTGAAAAGCCGCCTCTGAGCCATGCTCATGGGCGGCTTTTTAGCGTCTGGTATGAGGCAGAGATTAACCGGACTTTGTTTTGAGACGCGCCATGAACGACGCAAGCCCAAACCTCACAACCCAGAAAAAAGTCTGTGCTCTCTTGCTCGCCGGCGGCGCCGGAACCCGCATGAACGGCCAGGACAAAGGCCTGCTGCACTGGCGCGAACGCCCCATGGCCCACTGGGTCGCCGAAGCCCTCAGCACCGTCGCTACCCCGGTGCTCATAAGCGCCAACCGCTCTTTGGAAGAATACCGCCTGCTCGGCGACGTACTGCAAGACTCGCCCGATTTCAAAAACCAGGGGCCCCTGGCCGGCCTGTTGTCTGGTATGACCGAAGCTCGAAAACGAGGGTTTGACGCGGTACTCGTGTGCCCCTGTGACACCCCGGGAATACAACCAGACGTATTCCAGCGACTCCTCACCGCCTGGCAACAAAACCCCGATCTGCCCGTTATCGCCGAATGCGATGGAAGAGCCCACCCCTTGCACGGCGTATACCCGGTCTCCCTTGTCGGCCTTTTGGAAGCGCAGCTACGCGGTGACAATCGCAGGGTGATGGTGTTCGCTGAAACCGCGGGCGTAAAAACACTGGATTGCCCGGATGCTGCAGAAGCATTCAAAAACAAAAACCGACCAGAAGACCTGGTGAGCTAAAACTCAAAGGATAGGCTATTTACCCCAAACCTTACCCCGAGCAACATCAGAAGCCTTCTGCTCCACCCAATGCTCTCCAGTATCTGAAAGCTCCTTCTTCCAGAACGGTGCAGATGCCTTCAACGCATCCATAATGAACTCGCAAGCCGCAAACGCATCGCCCCGATGGGCACTGCAAACACCCACAAACACAATCTGCTCCTGCAGCAACAGCTTGCCAACCCGGTGAATTACCCGCGCCTTGCGCACATCCCAGCGTCTGGACGCCTCCTCAACAAGCCCCGCAATCACCTGCTCAGTCATTCCCGGGTAATGCTCCAGAAACAGCCCCGACACCCCTTGCATATCGCCGCTATCCCGCACCAAGCCAGTGAACGTCGCAATAGCACCCGTGCCTGCGCCACTGGCACGCAGGGCCTCATACTCGGCGCCCGAATCAAAATCCTCAGTCTGAATGCTGATCACATTAACCCCCGGTTACCGGTGGGAAAAAAGCCACTTCGTCGCCCGCCTGCACCGGCGTTGCAGGTTTTGCCATAGCCTGATTGATGGCAATCATCACGGGCTGGCCGCCCTGCAGTTGTGCCCAAGGGCCGCCTCGGCTGGCAAGAACACCAAGCAAGTCGCCAGCAGTCTGATTCGCCTGCGCAGGCAGGGTGAGTTGCTCTGTGCCCAACTCCTCCCGGAGGCGAGCAAAAAAACGGACGGTCAGGGTCGGTTCAGTCATATCAGCTCAGTAACTCAGTAAATGGGTAATAATCCAGCAGGTCGCCCGCAGCGACCGTGGTGTGTTCCGGCACCACCGCCAGGCCCTCTGCCCAGCACGCAGAGCTCAGCACGCCAGAGCTTTGGTTCGGATAAGCGCTCACCCGGGTCTCACCGTTCATCGATTCGGTGCGTGCACGCACGAATTCTCTGCGCACAGAGGGCGAGGTTACGGTAAACGCGGCGGGCATTTTTTTACCTGGTGAATAAATGTGCAACCGGCCCTGGCAGGTGCGTATGTAGGGCATGCCCACGATCAGAAACGTGACCAGAACCGCAGCCGGGTTGCCGGGCAAACCCAATACCGGCGTGCCTTTGATCGAACCGAAAGCCAGCGGCTTGCCGGGTTTGATGGCCAACCGCCAGAGCGAAAGTTCGCCGGATTCCTCCAGCACCGCCCGCACGTGGTCTTCCTCGCCTACGGAAACACCGCCGCTGGTGATGATCAGATCCGCCTGAGTTGCCGCCCGCTCCAGCGTTTCCCGCGTTACTGTGCGGTTATCTCGCAACGTCTCACACAGCGTTACGTCACAGCCTGCCTCAGCCAACAAGCCAAGCAGGGTGAAACGGTTGGTATTATATATCTGACCGGCGGCAAGCGGTTGTCCCGGGTCTACCAGTTCGTCGCCGGTCGAGAAAATTGCCACGCGCAACTTCCTCATGACCGCGACCTCGGCCACCCCCATCGACGCCAGAAGACCCATCTCTTGCGGCCGGATTTTTGTGCCTTTTTTCAGCGCCAACGTGCCCCTGGCAAGATCCTGTCCGCGCCTGCGAATGTTCTGGTTGGCATCTATATCGCCGTTAATAAGGATGCCGCCCGGCGTAACCTCAACCTGCTCCTGCATAATGACCGTGTCGGCGCCTGCCGGAACCTCCGAGCCGGTAAAAATACGGGCCACAGTGCCGAGCTTCAGGGGACTGGGTGCCGCGCCGGCCGGAATTCTGTCAGATACTGATAATGCCTGGCCCGGTACGTAATCTCCAGCGCACAGGGCGTAACCATCCACTGCACTATTGTCCGCTGGCGGCACATCTGAAGGAACCTGATAATCCTGGGCGAGAATCCGACCAAGGCTTTCGGTGAGCGGCAGAGGTTGGGTTTGCGCGATCACCGGAGCCGCGCCAAGCAGATGGGCCATAGCGTCTTCAACCGGCGTTAGACTGACTGCCATGATGTGTCTCCGTGTCCGTGTGCAGGATCCGTTAGCGTAGGGCGTGCTTGCCGATAACCTGCTGAAGCCGTTCAACGGCGCGCTCCGGCTTGCGGCAAACCAGATCCGAGAAGTTGCAGGGGCTGTGCCGGCTATCCAGCTGGGTGCTCAGAATGCCGTTCCAGCCTGTCCGACATGCGCCGGTGGAACCAGGCAAGCAAAAAATAGCCGTATGGTTAGCAAGCCCCCCAAACGCCCGGGACTGAATGGTCGACGTGCCGATCTCCGACGCGGAGAGGCGCCGGAACTCCTCTCCGAAGCCTTCAATGATTTTGTCCAGTAATGGCGCAACCGCTTCGGGTGTGCTGTCGCGTTCGTGAAAGCCGGTGCCACCCGTAATGATAACTGCATGAACGTCGGGCTCCGCAATCCAGGACGACATCGCAGCGCGCACCAGATAAACGTCGTCCGGTAGGATACGCCGTGAAATCAGTCTATGCCCGGCGGCTAAAACGCTGTCTTCAAGAAACTGGCCAGAGGAGTCCTCATCGGGCCCGCGGGTATCGGAGATCGTGAGAATCGCGATATTGAGAGGGTTGAGTTCGGTGGTGTGTTCACTGCTCATGAATGGCGCTCCGGAAATCACAGGAAAGATTGTGGCTACCAGTATCTCCATCAGCGAACCGGAATGGAAGGGAGTAACCTGTCAGTGGGAGACTCCGGCGCCTGTACGCGAGCTTTTTGGCTAGAAAAGTTGGCGATTATTTGCTCCGACGCTTGACATTAGCAGGTAAGGTAGCAGATTATCGCTCTTGCCCTAAGAACGGTTGTGCCCACTCTATTGGCTTTAGTATCTTAATCCGGATTTTATCCACACCGGTTGCTTCATCTGGCCAACACCTGTTTTATCAACAAACTAATAAATCTGTTCAGGGGCGCCCCTGTCATCCCAATATCCGTTTACTCCATTCCTGATAATCTAATAACCTATGAATCTTACTGAACTCAAGCAGAACTCCATGCCCGAATTGCTTGCCATTGCGCAAGAGATGGGTCTCGATAACCTCGCCCGGTCGCGCAAACAGGATGTGATTTTCACCATCTTGAAGAAGCACGCGAAAGGCGGCGAAGACATTCATAGCGATGGCGTGCTGGAAATTCTGCAGGACGGCTTCGGCTTCCTCCGCTCTGCCGACGCCTCCTACTTGGCCGGACCAGACGACATCTATGTCTCTCCCAGCCAGATCCGTCGCTTCAACCTGCGCACAGGTGACACCGTTGCCGGCAAGATCCGTCCGCCGAAAGACGGTGAGCGTTACTTTGCCCTGTTGAAAGTTAACGAGATTAACTTCGACAAGCCGGATAACGCTCGCAACAAAATCCTGTTTGAAAACCTGACGCCGCTGTTTCCCGATGAGCGTATGCAGTTGGAAACCGGCAACGGTAGCACCGAGGATTTGTCATCCCGTGTGCTGGATCTGGTTGCGCCCATTGGTAAAGGCCAGCGTGGCTTGATTGTATCGCCACCCAAAGCCGGTAAAACCTTGCTGATGCAGAGCATTGCCCAGTCCATCGCTCGCAATCATCCGGAATGCCACATCATTGTGTTGTTGATTGATGAGCGGCCGGAAGAAGTGACTGAAATGCAGCGCACCGTGCGCGGTGAAGTGATTGCCTCCACCTTTGATGAGCCGCCCGCTCGCCACGTGCAAGTGGCGGAGATGGTCATCGAGAAAGCCAAGCGCCTGGTAGAGCACAAAAAAGACGTGGTTATCCTGCTGGATTCCATTACTCGTCTGGCTCGTGCCTATAACACAGTGATCCCGTCCTCGGGCAAAGTGTTGACCGGCGGTGTCGACGCGCACGCTCTGGAAAAGCCCAAGCGCTTCTTTGGTGCGGCTCGTAACGTGGAAGAGGGTGGCAGCCTGACAATTCTTGCAACGGCTCTTGTGAACACGGGTTCGAAAATGGACGAAGTGATCTACGAGGAGTTCAAGGGTACAGGTAACATGGAAATTCACCTGGATCGCAAAATCGCTGAAAAGCGTGTTTACCCCGCCATCAACATTCGCAGTTCCGGTACGCGCCGAGAAGACTTGCTAATGACCGAGGCGGATATCCAGCGCGTGTGGATTCTGCGCAAACTTTTGCATTCCATGGACGACGACACCGCCGCCATCGAGTTCTTGCTGGACAAACTGAAAGAGACCAAGACCAACGACGAGTTCTTCCAGTCGATGAAGCGTCGCTAGAGAGAGTCTTGGCGCCTCAGGGATTGTGGAGTTGGCAGAACCGGGGAGACCTTCCCCGGTTCTGCTTGTCGAATTTGTACGCGCATTTTTGCAATCACCCCTCATATTGTTCTGGCAGACCGTCAGAACCAATTTCTCCGAATCTGCGTACAATGCCGGACTTAACCGGAGCCGAACATGAAATACAACGACCTACGGGACTTCATTGACCAGTTGGAGAAACTGGGCGAGCTGAAACGTATCTCAGTGGAAGTTGATCCCTATCTGGAAATGACCGAAATCTGTGACCGCACACTGCGGGCAGGTGGGCCTGCGTTGTTGTTTGAAAATCCTAAAGGCTACGACATGCCGGTGCTCGCCAATCTTTTTGGCACCACCAGGCGAGTGGCCTTGGGCATGGGCCAGGATAACGTGACCGCGCTCCGGGACATCGGCAAGCTGCTGGCCTATCTCAAAGAGCCAGACCCCCCCAAAGGTTTCAAAGACGCTATCGAAAAACTGCCATTGCTTCGGCAGGTCATGCGCATGAGCCCGAAAGTGCTCCGATCTGCGCCCTGTCAGGAAGTGGTCATCGAAAAAGACAAGATCGATTTGTACCAGATTCCGGTACAGCACTGCTGGCCCGGGGATGCAGGACCGCTGGTTACCTGGCCGCTGGTGATTACCCGCGGGCCGCATAAAGAGCGTCAGAATCTGGGTATATACCGCCAGCAGCTGATTGGTCGTAACCGGCTGATTATGCGCTGGTTGAGTCATCGCGGAGGTGCGCTGGATTTTCAGGAATTTCAGAAGGCTAATCCCGGCAAGCCCTATCCTGTAGCCGTGGCGCTTGGTGCAGACCCGGCTACGATTCTTGGCGCCGTGACGCCTGTGCCGGATTCGCTGTCTGAGTATGCGTTTGCAGGCTTGCTCCGGGGCAGTCGTACCGAATTGGTGCAGTGTGGCCTCAGCGACCTGCAGGTGCCTGCCAGCGCCGAGATTGTTCTGGAAGGCTTTATTTACCCTGATGATAAAGCGCCGGAAGGCCCGTTTGGTGACCACACGGGTTACTACAACGAGGTGGACGAATTTCCGGTGTTCACCGTTGAGCGCATGACTCACCGTAAAAATCCGATTTATCACAGCACCTACACGGGCCGCCCGCCAGATGAGCCGGCTATTCTGGGTGTGGCGCTAAACGAAGTTTTTATCCCCATCTTGCAGAAGCAGTTTCCCGAAATTGTGGATTTCTACCTGCCGCCGGAAGGCTGTTCCTACCGGCTTGCCGTGGTGACTATGAAAAAGCAGTATCCGGGGCATGCCAAGCGGGTAATGATGGGAGTGTGGTCTTTTCTGCGGCAGTTCATGTACACCAAATTTGTTATTGTCACAGACGACGATGTCGATGCCCGCAACTGGGAAGACGTGATCTGGGCCATTACCACCCGGATGGACCCCGCCCGCGATACCATGCTGGTAGAGAATACACCCATTGATTATCTGGATTTTGCCTCGCCGGTGTCTGGCCTGGGTTCCAAAATGGGAATGGACGCCACGAACAAATGGCCGGGTGAAACAACCCGGGAGTGGGGCGAGCCCATCGCCATGACCGACGCCGTCAAACAGCGTGTGGATGATCTCTGGGGTAGCTTGGGCATTGAAACTGCGCCTCCCCGCCCCGACTGATATGGGCAAAGGGGCGCGGCGGATCAGGCTTGAGCCCTCCGGAATTCGCTATTGGGCCGTCGGGCAAGCAGATTTACTGAGCGCTGCGGCCGGCGCAGGTGTTGCTGTTCCGTTCGCCTGCAGAAATGGCGTATGCGAACTGTGTGAGGCCCGGCTGCTTGCGGGTTACGCTCTGAATACTCGAAACCAACAAATGATTCCGACCGGCGCGCGGCTGATGATGTGCAGAACCGTCGCACTTGGCGATATTGAACTGGAGATACCCGCCGTTATGGCAGCAGGAAAAAACCAGCCCCGAACGTTTCAGGCAAATGTCGTGGATGTGCGTTCCATCAATCACGATGTGTATCGGATAGAGCTTCAGTTGCCACGGCGGCGAGAGCTGTCTTTCCATGCGGGCCAATATTTATCGGTTGTACTCCCGGGTGCCGATCCCTGCTACTTTTCCATTGCCAGCAGCCCATCCGAGCAAAATATTGAGCTGCATATTCAGGCCACTCCGGAGTGGGTTTCAGCGCAAAAGGTTATTGATGCGCTGACCTCCGGTGAAACGGTCAGGCTGGAGTTGCCCCACGGCAAAGCATGCATTGCCAGTGCGCCGGAAAAGCCTTTACTCCTGGTGGCTGCCGGTACTGGCTTTGCGCAGATGAAAAGCCTGGTGGACTATTTACGCGGTACGTCTTTTGACCAACCGGTAAAGCTTTTCTGGGGCGTGCGTCATCATGAAGATATGTATCTCGGATCCAAGGCCCGGCAGTGGGAACAGGACTGGCCGGGTTTCACATTTCAGCCCGTTGTGGGTGACGATGAGGATAACGACTGGAGCGGGCATCATGAACAGCTGGTGCGCACCGTGCTGGCCTCTGGGGTGGACTGGAACAATGTTGAAGTGCACGCCAGCGGCTCACCCGCGATGGTTTACGCGCTGATGGATGCCTTGGTAGACGCCGGTCTGCCGCCAGAGGGATTCTTTTCCGACGTGCTGGAATACGCGCCTCGAAGCTGACATACCGGTATTGTTTCATTTTTTGCTTTCGGGTCGTGCGCGCCGCAATCAGGCTTTGGGCATGGGCAGTTGCGGAAGCCCGCTGTCCTTCGCCAACCCTTGCATCATTAGCTTGATGCTCACCTCTTCGTCACCCATATGAGCGCTCAGGCGGCTAAGTTCCGCCAGGGTTTCCCGGCTGCGTTTTAATCTCAGGCTGGTCTCGAAATACTCCCGGGCTTTGCCCCAAAGTTCATTGCGCAAACTCAATCGCCCGAGCGCCAGCAAGAGTTCGGCGTTATTGGGCCGGTTCTTAAGCCACTGCTCAGCCGTCAGCAGCTGTTCATCCGGTTTGCGCCCTTGTATCCGCCCATAAAGATTGACCAGATCGTCGCTCCAATGGTTTTGCAGAACTTTACGCAGCAGCGTTTCGGTCTGTTCTTCATCGCCAAGATCTGCCAACAGGTGTGCATAGTCCCCTATGGTTTTCTCGTCCCGGCGCAGGAAGCTTGGCAGTTCATCCCACAACCGAGTGAGAGGCTCAAGCGACGTGTCTGGCGTCTGTGTTTGTTGGCGCCGGCAGTCTTCTGCTGCGCGCACTAGCAGGTTGTGCCATACCTGACGCTCCAGTTCACCCAACTCCGATTCCGGGAGTACATTGCGTTTACGCAACTCGGGTAACATTTTTGCCAGCTCGCGCCAGTCTTCAAGGCGAAGATAGGTGTTTTTAAGAAGCTTGAGAACAAAAGGGTGATGCGGAGACTGCTTGCGCAAGCGCACCAGCGTTGCAAGAGCCTGTTCCAGGCGGTTGCCGGCAAGTTGCAGCTGGGCCTGGGTAATGCCCACGGCCATATCCGAGCCGGGCGTGCTTTCAAATGCCTTGCGAAGCAACTCGTCTACCGCGTCGTAGTCGCCGCACTCAAAAGCAGCCTGGGCGGCCGCCAGGTAATTGATAAGAGGGGTGTCTGCGTGGTTGGCACCTGACGTTAACATTTTCTGTGCTCTTGGCCAGTTGCCTTCTGCCAGCGCCAGCAGTCCTTGGGTGGTGCGCCGACGTGCACGACGCTCTTTGCTCCGCGACACCCAGTTGGCAACAACGCCTGAACCCTGTTGCATGCGGCGTATCAAGCCAACGGTCAGAACGATCAGCGCAACCACAACAATGAGCAGTGCCAAACCGACCCAGAAATTGGTCTCGATCAGATAGTTGCCCAGGCTAATGCGGATATATCCAAGATCGTATTGCAACCCGAGAGAGAGAGCGGTGCCGATTAAAAGGGCAAACAGAATGATCAGAAGCAGGCGAATCATGAATCGTCGCCTCCGTTACCCTCGCCGGACCGACCTGCGAGTCGTTCTTTAAGAAGATCAAGAGACTTGCTGATGTCGGGTAAGTCCGGTGCAACGTTGCGCGAGGAGAGCTCCGTGAGGGTTTTTGCCAATGCGTTCACTCGCGGATTGCTGCCATCGTACCAGTCTTCGACGGCCGCGTTGGCTTTGGCCAGCGCGCGCTTGTACAAGGGCTGATTGCCTCTGAGCACCGCCATCTCCGCTTCTTCAAGCATCAACTGCAGGTTCAGTCGCGCGTAGGCGCTCTGGTCCGGTGACAGCAGTGGCTTGACCGATTCATCCATGCGGCGAACCACGACAACCTGCATCAGGGTTGATTTGAACTTTTCCCACGCTTTGAACAAAACGCTTGGTTCGCCACCGGGTCCCGAGCCGTCTTCTGACAGGGCGCTGCCAACAAATCCGGGCGCCTGTTCGCTTATGAGCGCCTGATCGGTGAGTTGATGAACACCGTCGATGGCGGCTTCAAGGGTAAGGTAGAGGCCGGTTCTGTCGACACTGCTAATGCCTTTAAGGGCCAGGATTTCCCGCGCTAGTTGCTGACGCACCGGGTACACACCAATGTCGTCAGATTCTGTCAGCACCTCGTCGGCGCTTTTGAGAGCGGAAAGGGCACCACCAATGTCTTTTTCGATCAGCAGTCTCTGATTCGCAATGCGCAGCAGATACTCGGCTTCCGCCAGCAGCCAGTCGGTGCGGGTGCGATTTCCGGCCTCCAGCAGTTCGCGTGCGTTGTGATCAATCTGGCGCTGCTGGGTAGCGATCATGTCCCGCTGGGACGACAGCTTGTCTTCCAGGGATTGCAAGCGCTGGCCTTGTTGATTACCGCGGTTGCCGTAAAGGCTTTCAAGCTTGGCGGTATCCTCTTGCAGGCTGTTCAGTGTCTGCATTGTGGTTTGTTGGCTGTTCCACTGTTGCCAGTTCCAAACTGCCAGCGCGGCGGGAGGTGATTTTGCGCACTCCCTTGGCAACAGCCACTACTTTGCCTTTTTGCTTAGTAAAGATGGTCACCACTCGATCCGCCTCGCCAGCATTACGGCGTTTTAACACTACTCCCCCAACGCGAAGGATTGAGGCAATGGCTTATGAAATTGGTGACGGAAACTACCAGCAGAGGCACGAAACTTTAGTCGACATGATCGAGGACGCGGCGCAATGGTATGACTATGTGATCCACGAGGGGCGACTTGACCGTGACGATATGCCCCGACTCGACTGTGACAACATCACCTCCGTCGCCCAACTCCAGGCCGCAATCGACGCATG
>LAZR01001145.1_pt1 | contig 17359 bp, 20 predicted proteins | sample 329461 | NCBI WGS metagenome assembly LAZR01 (sample SAMN03002196, study PRJNA259156) | marine sediment metagenome | biome: sea floor; feature: Hydrothermal impacted sediments; material: marine sediment; isolation source: Loki non-amplified sample from Loki's castle hydrothermal vent sediment ...
CCAATACCTGCACCGATGGCTGGGCCCAACACCGGACGGGATGGTGCTGCCATCTGACCAAATTTTGCACCTGCAATAGATAACGCTATAGATGGTATGTCTGAAGCTAATTGTGCAAGAAACTCGTCTGTTTCTACAGCCTCGGATTTCACCATGTATTCAATAAGTTCATCGGAGAAGTTTCTTTTCTTCATCTCTCTATAAGCTCGATTACGTATTGGTCCTCTTGTGAGCATTTCTTTTGCTTTTCCCACAGTCAACGCAGGGTCCATCCATAGGGACCGCGCAGCTACATATCCTTCGGGCTCAAAACTTAATGTGGGCTTCGCCATTATATCTATCAAATCTTCATAACCAATTTGCCTGTTCACTTCTGGCTTAGACAATTTCCTCCACTTAGGGTCAAGTTGCGAATATGTTTCATATCTCTGGCGCTTTTCACGCAACAAACTACTGTCTTCCTCGCTGGATAAAAACCCAGCACCTTCCATTTCAGATGTAAGCTCTGTTCCTTCCAGGCTTCCTTGTTGTTGCACCTGTGGCCCAAAGCCGGGAGGTGGAGGTATTGGAGTTCCTGCCATTTCGCCTGTTATTGTATCAATACCATCTACGAACCGGTTTGAATGGTCAGGTGCTTTGAACCTACTGGGCCAATGGTATTGATTATCTGCTGAAGATATTGTTGGTTCCACACCAGCTTTATATGCTGCCCGGTAATCATATTTATGCCGCGGGTCGTCTGGATTAGGATTAATCCCTGTTTTTTTTGATTGTTCTGCTTACCATTTTCCAAAAGCAGCTTCATCAAATCGTGCAGGCGACCGTCCAAATCCAGGTGGCGGTTTTATCGTAGAAGTTGCCATGTCTTGCCTCCGTCAAAAGTAATGGCCCATTCACCGGCAGGTATACTATCTGCGCCAGCTTTTTGGGCCTCTCCCGATGTATTCTGATATGCTGCTATATTAGGATGACCCGTAATAGTTGACCCTCGCTGTAAGTGGCCTTTAAGCATAGCAATACTAACCGGTTCGCTAACTCCCGCCCTGTTCGTTACGTTCACCTGGCTGACTGGTACTTTGAACGGTTCTGGAGGTTTTGCTTCCTGACCTCTCCCGCTAACAGATGGAGCGGTTGTGTCTTGTAGAGTAGATAAGCCCTTTATTCGATTTATCATTTCCTGCTGTCTTTCAGCAGTCATCTCTCTTGGGTTGATGTCTGTCCAACTAATCTTCGATAGTTCTTTTTGTGTTGGGCTTGCTATCCCAGCTTGTCTATACAATCGAAGTTTCCATTTCCATCTTTCATTAAGCCTTCTGGTGGCATCTACTTTTGCTTCAAATTCCGTAGGAGAATTTTTAGTAGGATCCGGTACAGCTTCTGCAATATCCGCCTTTTCTTCCGGCCTTGCGGCAACACCAGTAATAAATTTTCTATATCTCAAGAATGAATCTTTTGCATTCGCTAACCACGTACTTCGTTTGGCTAAATATTCTTTCCCTAACAATGCAGAACCAGTAATTTTTTCTGCATATTTCTGTGCGCCAGCACCCAGTTGGCCGGGAAAAGTCAAAAACGAAGGTTCGTAATTTTCCATCATCTGGTCAAGTGTTGTATCTACTTGCTCAAGTTCCAGTATCATATCTTCTATTTTTGCCGTTGTGGATTTTTGGAGCCCAGGTCCAGGAGGCATCACAGTAACAGATGTTAATGGTTTCGTTGCTAATTCCTTAATAAATGCAGCTTTTTCTTTAGGCGGCAATGTATTTATGTAGTCTACCGTAAACTTATCCATCTGCTGGCTTGGAGTGAGAGGTTTTTCTTCTGCTGTAGGCTCAGTACTATACCCAAGAAGACTGCCCAACGGGTCACGTCTCGCAGAACTAACTTGTCTGCCCGGTTCCGCCCGAAGACTGCCAAATGCACCAGCACCAAACGCCTCGGTACCCATGCTCGTCATTAGCTTTTGCAATTCAGGGTCTTTGGCAAGTTCCGATTGCGCAATAGCCCTACCGGCAGGAGTTTGTAATCCACCTGCCATTTTTATCCGTGTCAAGGTATCGTTCAACCCGCGAGACTTTTGTATGCCTGCCTGTTCTCGTTCTTGTAACTGCCTCCTACTTATGTTAGGCCACATGACATCTTGAACGCCTTGAACACCCGTTCGTAATATATTACCAAAATCTACTGGCATGATATGCTCCTATATTATGTCTTTTGCCCAGATGCACCACCTGTAATGATATTAGCTATGGCTGGTCCGTAAACATTTTGTGCCCAATCTTCTGAATGAAACGAGCGTGGTGCTTCCGTTGTTTTTGAAGTAACAGCTCCAGCCGCAGGTATACCCAAGAATCCCATAAGAATCTGCAAGTTCACCGGGTCGGTTATCAATTGCTCTTCGGCCCACTTCTGTATCTCAGCGTTAATCTCGGTCTGTCTTTGCACACGCTCGACATCGGATAACTGTGCAACCTGCCCTAATCCGCCAAGACGACCTAATGCTTCTCTCGTCGGGGCTTCGCCAACGGCAAGAGATGGGCCTATAGCGCCTAATGCACGACCAGCCTTGGCCTCTTCTATTTGTTGGTTCCTCGTAAGAACATCAAATCCCAAATCTGCCCGCTGGACACCAAGCCATTCATTAAGGTCTCTTTGTGCCTCTGTAACTTCACCTGCCCTTGCACTGCCCCAATAACCGGGTCCGGCAAATTCTTCTCGTATCAAAGGCGCTTCAGTTCGTTCAAATCTTCTCTGCTGAGGGTCGCCTACTGTCCTTGCGAAGAACGCAGATTCCTGTTCGGGAGTTACAGGCTGTGCGCCCGTCTCTCCTCTGAGTAAACCGCCAGCAGTAGACTCTAACTGTTTTTGAAGAGGAGAACCGGTCAAGTCGCCAAACATCGTCGCAAAGTCCGGCAAACGATCCAGAACATCCTGTGATGTTCCCGCTAACGGAGCAACCCTTGGACCTTGATATACATTCGCACCTTGTCCTAATGTCGGACCGTATATATCAAGCCCCTGTCCGATTGTTTGCCTTTGTTCCGCAGAATAAGGACTTGTTGTTACTGTCTTGGAACTACCACCTTTATCAGAACTTATACGTATCATTGGACTGTTCCTAAATCAAGTTTCATAATTGTGCTGTACTTTTCCCAGCCAAATGACCTGGTCATGCTTTCTGGCTTGCGGAAAGTCTCGCACCTTAACTGAGTTATACCTAATTTCTTCGTCCAATTCTTTATCATATCAAAACATTCACCTGAAAGTTTCTTCTCTACTTTCGACCATGCGTTATAGACCCAAACCCAATCCTTGTCTTTCTTTCCGCATACATGGCATACTAATTCGTTGTCCCTAAAGCCAACTATCACACAAACTCCATCGGGACTAACGCTCATCAGCCCCGCCAAACTCGTTCTATCTTCCTGCTCGGTAGAATCGTCATCACCAAAGAAGTGCATTAAGGACACAATCTTCGGGTCCGTTGCCCTGAATATCTTAATTACACCAATGGATTAAACTCCTGATCGGGTGTGCCGGAATTATTTATCACCGCTGTTTCCAAAAACTGTCTCAAGGCGAATATCTCACCTTGCATACGAGTAATCTGCGTTTCTACATACATGGCTATTTCTCTGATAGCGGCATCACTTTCCAGTTCTCCAATCTGTAACGATGGTACTTCTTTATTTATTTCCATTACCTGTTACCCTCCAACTCGCCATGTAACTCCGCCTCTCTTACCTCAAAATCAGAACCACGACTATTTACAAAAGCGAATTGGATTCGCTTAGAACTTCTATTTATATATGCGTCATATTCTTCCCAATCGCTGCTTAACGTAAATACCTGGCTCGTAAGCGCTTCCGTTCCATTACCCGAACTATACAATGCCCCTGCCTCAACGGCAGACAGTTCTTTATTGAATATCATCACGTTATCAATCTTATCAGCATAGTTTGTTGTGCCATCTTCAAGCGAGCCAATCGCCACATCGTGAGTACCGCCGGACATAGCAGTGTATACGCCTATACCGGTATTGCTCTGGGTCACAAGAACTGAATCAATATATATATTCATTCCGGTATAGGCAGTCGCACCACCTACGCCGTCATACGTTGCAACAATATGCCTCCAGCCAGCAGATAAAGATGCAACTGTAAACTTGGAAACAAACCCAATGGCATTATCATAAAGAGTAAAAGTTGCTTTGCGGTCTGTCAATAACAGTGCCCAATCTCCGTCAATAGCACCGGTTGTAGCCTTGGATATGATTATTTGTTCGGCTATTGACGCAGTTACATAAACCCATACCGATATGCTGAACGGAGAATCCGCTGTACCGTTGCCGAAATTAAAATCGCTATGACTGGCCACAGTAACATACGCAGAACTGGCCATATCAAAACACTTACCAACCTTTCCCTCCGTCGAAATCGTATCTGTATTGACCGAAGCCGTACCGGTATGGTCCCGACCGGAATCATCTGCGACCACTGTACTTCGCTGGTTGTCATTCAGCTTCCAAAATCCTACGCAATTGGATTCAATATCATATACAGGATTCCCGGAGTCCGCATTTATCCATCCGGTTTCCGATGTATCGAAGTTGCTTGTTCTGAATCGTACTATTATACCGCCCGTACCGGACTCTTTCTCTTTTGCTGTAAATGACAACTTGTTATTTCTCTTAAATCTTCCCGGGCGTCCCATATCGATAACAGGAGTAATATGTCTCGCTACAATACTGTTAAAATCCTCTGTGGCATAAGTCTCATCCATCAGATAAATAAACCCCGTAGCATCGCCAAGAAATATCTTGGCATCAACCAATACTTCGTTTAGGGAATCGGCATAACTTGGACCAGAAGGACAAAACAAAATACCCGTAGTGTCACCTGCAAATACGGGCGTATCTGTCGATAGGTCAGCTATTCCTGTTCCTGTAGAGTCCGAACTGCGGGTTGAATCCCTTGGCGCAACGTGAACAGTAACAGAATAGTCGGTTGTTGCTCCGTCTTTTGCAGAACATACATCCGTTAATTGGTAATAATGAGTTCCGTGTGGCATGTCCCCGGTGGCCGAACCGTCGCTTATTCTCAGAATAAGCCCAGACCAAGTTGTACCGTCCGCATGACTCGTAAGGTCTATGAGTTTGGTCGGGTCGTTTTCATAACAAAACGAAAATAAAAGTCCTCCTGCACTTAAATCAACTTCTCCGGCTTTCCAGCTAAAATCATAATCGGCGGTAGCTGAAAGCGTGGACCAGTCCAAAGCATTGCTTGTGTTATCACATAGTATATCGCCGTATCTTACAGTAACATCTCCCGCTGTAGACCCGTCAACAAACCCTGCATCGTATGAACTTAATGTATCAAGGGCCTCTTGGTAGGTAGCACCGGTAGTAAAAGCCTGAGAGCCAACCAAAGACACAGCCGTAACCCCGTCACCTGAACCAAATGTATTAGTAAAGTCCCTGACCGACCATGCACCCGTAGCCATATTCATTATATAGGCTTTGGTGATAAAAACTGAACCGTTTGGAACGATGAAAATATACAACCATCTGTTCTGTTCGCCTAAAGCCATCCAGCAGCGGTTCTGATATACAGGGTCCAAATCTTCCTGCAAGAACCTATGTATTTTGTCGCCTATTTTCTGTTTAATCGAACCCCCGTAATAGACATATACATTATAATCGCTTCCCACAAAGTAATGAGCATTACCATGTACCGCCAAAAGATGATGAGCCAGAAGGCCAAGTTCAGGAATTACAGGTTTCGGGTCAAAAATTCTCGTCCCGCCAACATATCCTAAGTCCCAGATTGAGTTGTCCTGATAAATTGTATAAAGACTGCCCAAACGAGCAGACCATATATTTTCACCGCCCGTATCAACCAAGTCAACAAACCCCGACCCCGTTCCGGTCCATGTTTGGAGTTTGGAAATAACCGGATACTGGATTCTCTGCTTATTAGGAATCCATGTTTTAGACGACGAGTTATATGATAAAGGTGAGATCAAAATCAAACGGTTCTTGTACGCCTCAACTTGTAATGCTCGATGAGTAGTGCCATCGTGATAACCTCCGGCCCCAACTACGTCATGGAATGTACTTTCGTACTTGCCCGCCCATCTCTGGATATTACTCATGCCGCCGTCACATACTATTAGATGATAATACTGCTTGCTCTGGGTGGCATTATCGTTCAAGTATATATCAGTGTCATTGTGCGCAATTTCGGTGTAACTCACAGGATGGAAAATATCCGAACTTAATGCAGTTCCGGTTTTATCGTCCCATGATTCCGCCACTCTGTTGTGCAGGTATATTTTCTGCGTAGTTGCCGCAAGCAGATGAGATGTCCTGTCCGCTTCTGTGTATGGCATGATACTCAAAGCTGCATCGCCGGAATTGAGACCTGTAGTAGTTAAATCCACCTTTGCAAACCCGAACGGAGTACGCATTATCCCATATTCATAGAGGATATTCTCAGTTCCTCTGGCTGCACCCCTTGGGTCTATTATGTTCTCGGATACAAGAGCATTGAGGCCGAGATCGAGTTTTTGTACTAAAATAGAAGGCATAATAATATCCTATTGTTTCACAAGACCACCCGTACCTATTGGTACAAAAGACATAATTGCAGCAGCAGCACCTTCCGTTTGGGCAACTTGAACATAATCATCTTTCCTGATAGGAACAGTAACGCCATTTGTTATATTACTATTTGACTCAGTGTACGCAACAACAACATCGGGACTTGTGTCTGTTTGTTCTGCAAAAATAGTAAATGCGTTTCCATCAGTTGCAGAAGTTACAGTCAAAAACCCATCGCATTGAGCCTTATATATAGAAGTATGTACTAAAGCACCAGCAACCGTATCTGTGAACGTTCTTGCGCCGAAAATAGCCACTATGCCAAGAGCAGAACCGGTTATGTCACCCCTCAAATAAACATCCGAGAAATCTACCTCATCAAAGAAATTCGATGTTCCATCTATGCCCATATCACCGGTAATGCTAACGTCCGTGGCAACCTTAAGCGTGCCGGACATAGTTAAGTCGCCGGTAATACCAACATTGCCAGTAACCTCAAAAGTACCAGATATATTCACAGCACCGGAAAAATCAGCGGAAGCATCGACATATAAGGCCCCACCAACAGATACGTCACCCGTTATATCCACATCCCCGCCAAATTCATGGTCCCCCGCCCATGTAACGTCCCTCCCACCCCACTGCTTGTCAGGATGCAGCGCCAGAAGCGTCCAGTCGCCCGTAGTGGAGTTTCCAGCGGCTTTGGTACTGCACCATAGCCTTGCGTCCGCAGAGCCGTCCCAGGCCCACACAAGCCCTCTGGCGCGGTACGTACCGTCTCCGACAACAACAGCGGTTATATCGCCCCCGTCATCGGTAAGTTCCATACCTAAAACAGCAACGCCGCCGGGCATGTGAATACCACCTGCGGTAGAATCGCCAAAAGTGGTATGTTCCTGGTCGAGTCGTAAGCGCACCGCTTTCGCCATGTGTACCGATTCTCTGTAATCAAGGCCGTGAGGCTGGTCAACGTCAAGATTCTCTAATGAATCCCAAGCGGCTCCGTCGCCGGAGGCATGAACTCCCATTTTATAACTCCTTAAATGCTCTCATATACTCGTCTAATGTGTTTACGCTAAATACCTCTCTTTCTTCTTCCATATCTACGCGGTGAATTTTCATTTTTTCACCATTATACAAATGTTCTTTTCCTCTCAATTTCTGTAACGCCGACACTGTTACTACCTCTACGTCTATGCCCTCTGGCGTACTGGACGGCAAATGGTCGTGATGGTTATAAGTGTAATCTGCACCAGACTCCAAATGCTCTTTGATTACGCGATTGATTATCTCTGGCGTAACAAAAGGACAATCTGCCGTTACCCGAACTACATGGTCAGCAAAATTTAACTTCGCAGCATTCCTGAGTTCTGACGTGATATCCCTTTCGCCTTGCCATATCACAGAAGGGCATAAAACAAATTCCGTCAAAAAACTATCTGGCGTACAAAGTACATGTCCGTCTACATTACTTTCATTAAGCATACTAACAACATGCCCAACCATTGTATTACCGTACATTGGAAGCAGCGCCTTTGCAGGTAATCGGGAACTACGCAGTCTTGCTGTTACTATTCCTAATATCATTTCCTGAAGAACCTCGCCGCGCAGTGCGGGCAGAATGATTGTTTGCTTACATTCGCCAATTTGTTCTTGTCGCCGCCAAGGGCATTACACAAATCCTTTAAGTATTGAACATTTATTGTTGTAAACGGTTTTTTACATATCCCGCAATATCCTTTACTTATTGCTTTTGCTTCTTCTTTGAACGCACATATCTGGTCGTAATCCACATGCGCACGCGGCCAGCAAAACTTAAACTTGCCCTTAACTTCGTTGATTTCTTTGGCGGCCCGCTTAAATGCTTTGCCGTCCATCTTGCCATACCGGCCTGTTTCCAGTTCCTTGATAGCGGTCTTATCAGCGTTAGACTTCTCCGCAAGTGATACGGCTTTGGCAAGCTCATTTAAGTCCTCTATTCGCGGCGATACTCGACTTAATGCACTGCCAGACTTTATCCACCATCCACAAGTATATTTTTCGTTTACATCCTGAAATTGAAATGCCGGCTTATTCATACAGTGCATTTCAATACCCATCGTAGAACCCGAATGAATCAAGACATCGGTATTAACCAAAATATCCGTCGCTGTTGACTCAGTATCAAGCGGTATCTTCATCTGGTCGAGTGATTGCTTATAAGGCGCTACCAAAACGCCGGGATGCAATGTAACCAAGATATTGCAATCAAGTCTCTGTTTGAGTCCATTAACCATATCGAGATATTTCTGTCTACCTTCAACTTCTCTTTGAATTTCTACCATTTCGTCTATACTCAAGTCAGGGGCGGAATCACAAAAACCCCACGGTGAAGATATAGTCAATGTTTTCTTGTTCTCGTCAAAATCCCATTTTTTACAGAAATCGACTCTGGAAACAAATTTCTTACGAAATCCAGTCTGTTTGTAAATATCTACACCAAATGCACCTACAGCTATTGCAGGAAATCCGGCCCCTCTTCTTTCAAGTATCTGGGCTTCGTCATCACCCCAAACCAATTCTTTGTCGATGTCGTATCTCCATCTGCCGAGAATAGCTGTTTTTGTAACTGCGTTTCCGTCTTTGAAGTCCTGCCAATCACAACTCGCTTCCGTATGGCGAGATACAATACCTATGCCAAAATCCTTACAGGTTTCAGCGAGGTCTCTTGAATAAGGATTTCTGATTGGCGGCAATACTATAACATCGGGCCTGTGCTCAAGAATAGCATCACGGCCTTCTCTCAGACATGGATGAGTCCATACCTTATTATCAAGCGATTCTAATTCCTGCTTAATCAAATTATCAACAACCTCGTCCCTGTGAGGCGAAGCAGACAATATCAAAATCTTACTCATACTTTCTTCCTTTCCAAAATCAGACGCACCTCTGTATCGCCACCGAAACCCCGCTTGAACTTGCTTATGTTACCTTTCTTAGTATCGTCGAAAACCTGTTCGCCCATCTCGAATCTCTTGCAGCCTAACTCTTTAGCCTTGACTATCGCCTGCCACATCAAGGCATGGCTATCAACCGTTGAACACCCGGAAGCATAATAGGCCATGTATTCATTGTAATATACAAGCATACCGGCATCGGTTACCGTATTGGACGGTAAGGGGTTCCGCCTCGTCTTAAAGTGCGTCTGTGTCAAACAAAACGCCTGTTTCTTCCACAGCATCTTTTGCTGTATGTCCCATGTTTCCTGCGAACGAGTTACGCCTTTGACTTTTTCGTGCAGCCTGCGAAACGGGGTTATCTCGTCCATGTCATTTATAATGACATTTTTGTTCACAAGACTCTTATAACTCTTCCGCAGTTCTTGCTTCAGTACTTCCACTGGCTTCAGTAATTCTATTATCTGGGTGTAATATGGCGTAGCAGTATATCCTTTTAACAATAGAACCTTACTCACCGGTGATAACCCGTTTTCAAGAAAGTCCATATAATAAATGTCCTGAGACGTTTGCCATAAATTCATTAACTGCTCAACCGTCAATCCAACTGCCGGACGCCAATAGCCTGTTATCCTGCCGTCCTTTAAGCCGACACTGCCCATATCTTCGTATGGCCCGCTCATGGCCTGATTGTATTCCTTGTCCAAATCAGAGTACAAAGCAGTCTGCATCGAAACTAAAGTAGAGACTGTCATAGAATCTTCCTTTCCACAGTTTCCGGTTCGGCAGTATCGTTTCCTGTCCGGCATGTTCCGTTACGATTTTCTTCCAGAATTTCCATGCCTCATTACACATATAGCATTCACCAAACACTGTTTTCAAGCCCATATTGCCAAAGGCTTGTTCCAGCAAATGCCCAACAGCTCTCTCTCCATGCTGCTTGCCTTGTTGCTTCGGGTCAATTATCAAACTTATTTCCCCAAGGCGGTTTTCCCACTGGATATTGGTGATGCCGCCCATGCCAACTAAGTCATCAGCAGAATATGCCATCCAGTATCGATGTTTGTACGGGTCATAGTTTCGCAGGAACCGTAATTGGTCGTCCTCCGTCAACGGATATGGAGTCCTTAACGTTTCCAACACTTGATTGCGCCATTCCCTTACCTTTTGCAGGTCCGTTAGATTCAGTGGTCTCAGTTCCATTCTTCATTCCTTCCGGTAATCTAAAAGTTTCTTCCGGCGGGTCACCTTTTAAGGCGTCCCTCGGATTGTCCCAATACTTCCGCACCAGTTTCATTGCACCACGCATGGCCCTGATAGTCTCATCAATCACACCCAATGTATGAGCATAAGATATGAATTGGGCATGACCTAACAAAACGCCGCGATACAAACATTCCTGCCAGAACAGAGCTTTATGTTCGGGGGTAGGAAAGACAAAATACGTTCTCGGCGGAAGTCCTTTCAAGTACACCTCGTCGGTCAATCCTGTACTATCGGTTATAGTCCTAAATGACTCTTTGAACCTGTCACCCATTTTCCATATCTGGTCTATCACATTATGAGATTGCATGTACTCGATAGTCGCCAAAGCCGCTGCGATTGAGGCTAATTCACCGCCGAAAGTCGAGGATATGAAACAGTCACCCATCAGTACATCCATTATCTTTGCTTTCCCACAAACACAACTTATCGGCATCCCGTTAGCCATTGCCTTACCGATACAGGTGAGGTCAGGCGTAACAGCGTAGTACGCCTGGGCACTAAACTTCTTTGTACGAAAAGCCGTGACAACCTCATCGAATATCAATACTACACCATAATCGGTACACAGAGAACGAATGTCCTGTAAGTAGTTCTTCTTCGGTTCTTCCAAAACATACGGTTCCATGATGACCGCAGCAACCTTGCAGTTTTCTTTCTTCCCCAACCTGGCCTTGAAATTGTCAATATCGTTGTATGTGAATTTCGCTGTCAGATTGGCGATTATCTTGGGGATACCGTCTTTCTTATCATTGACTATGGAGAACCAGTCATGCCAGCCATGATAGCCACAACACAAGACTTTGTTCTTGCCCGTATACGCCCGTGCAATTTTAACAGCTGCCGATGTTGCCTCAGAGCCGGTCTTGAGAAACCGGACCTTTTCAGCACATGGAATAATGTCGCATATTTTGTTGGCCAGTTCCGTTTCCTGTTTGGCGGGTAAAGAATAAACTATCCCTTTCTGTAATTGGTTTACTATCGCCCGGTTCACATATTCGTTGGCATGACCCAGTACAATCGGGCCTAACCCCAAAGGATAGTCTATGTATTTTTTGTCCCCACACCATACATAAGCGCCTTCGGCCCTGTCGATATATTTAGGATAGACTCCGTTTACATGCTTGCTTGGCATCTTACTGAGAGTCTGGACGCCGTCCGGGATTACGTTTAATGTGTCGTTCCAGTTCATTCTTCTTCCTTCCATTTTCTTGGATCAATAATAAATTCATTGTCACACTGACGCAGATTCCAAAAATGGATAAAATCCACATTATCCTTCAGTTGTTCAAGCGAATCTACGCCAATTACAATTTTGTCAATAAACCGATTTGCCAAAACAAATTGCAAGCAATCATGGTTGTGGGCATCTTGTAAACATCTACCACGAAGATAGATAGACCGTACATGAATCTCAATACCAGTACATTGCCAATACCGTATCAAAGTCTCAAACCGCCTGTCCATAAGCGAATAAGGCACTTGAAGAATCTGTGGTTTCATGCCCCACTTGGTTCCTTCGGGCGGTGGTTCATACAACGATATGCCTGTCTTTTCAGCTTCCGGTATCAAATGACTCCTGCCAAACAGTCCGGATGTACGCCACAGATAACCGTATATCGCATTTCTTTGGAGCCGGTTCAACTGTCTCTCGATACTTCCATTGCCTTTGGTAACTATATCGAAAGAAGAGTTTGCAAGTTCACCGATGATTTCTTCGCTGTTATACTCATCGGCGGTGTCCAACATAGTAATCCCGGTGCAGGTACAATAGTCTAAAATGTCCTTTATCTCGGCTCGCTCTAATTTGGAACCGTTATATTCCTTGGCCCAGTTAGCCGTGCCTATAACAAGTCTGTCAAACATCGTTCACCTTTTGCAAAAACGTTTCTTCGTCCATTTGCTTTGCCTTGTCCGACGTGTAAGGCTTGTCCCACGGATAATGAGCGGAACCGTCGAGAGACACCATCGACACTTTTTCCAAATCGTTAGAAACAAGCGATTCATGTATCTTCTCACCAGGCCTTACCCCTATTATATCAAATTCGCAATCTGGAATCAAGGCCCGCGCAATATCGGTTATCTTCATGGCAGGCGCACGGGGTACTAATATCCAGCCCCCGGCAACTTCCAATCCTAACATGACAAGGTTCACGGCCTCATCTAAAGTGAGCCAGAACCTTGTCATGTCAGGTGAAGTAATCGGAACCTTTTTTATCCCTGTCGCTCTTAACTTTTGAAATAGCGGTATTACCGAACCACGCGAACCTATAACATTACCATATCGTACACACACAAACCTGGTTCTGTTATATGCGTTCGCGGCAATAAATAACTTCTCGGCACACAGCTTGGTCGCACCATACAGATTGATTGGGTTGACTGCTTTGTCTGTCGAAATAAATACGCATTTCTTAACCTCGTTAGCAATACAGGCACTAATAACATTCATACTGCCTTGAACATTAGTCTTTATCGCCTCTTCCGGATTATACTCAAGGGCCGGAACTTGTTTCAACGCAGCGGCATGGATCACATAATCCACACCCGCAAGGGCCTGTTTCAATCTCTCCACGTCTCGAACGTCGCCCAGAAAATACCTCGGTTCGGGAAAGTCCTTCGCCATCTCCCATTGTTTGAACTCGTCCCGACTGAATACAATTAACTTCTTCGGTTCGCATTTCAATATCCTTTCGGTCAGTTTTCTACCTAACGAGCCGGTCCCGCCCGTTATCAATATCGTTTTTCCTAACAGGTTCTCACCCATTTTCCTTCAACTTCCTTTCGTCTGAACTTCTTCTTCCCGCCGTATCGCGTACTGCCGATACTGTTCTCGGTAGCCCTGACAATATCTACCATTGCCTTGAACTCGACAGAGGTAAGAGCAAAACTCTCGTCGAGCCCACCGTCAATCTTAATATGCTTTTCCAGCATAGTCGCGCCTAATACCATAGCAACGACCGGGGCAATGTATCCTGTCGAATGGTCGCTTAAACCCGATTTACAATGAAACTTTCTCAGTTTCGTAAGAGTCTTAAGGTCCATCTTTTCAGGGTCGGCAGGATAGTCGTTAACACACCATAACAGGGTCAAGTCCTTACAATGCTTTTTTGCTATTTGTACGGCTGCGCTTATCTCTTTATGCTCCGCCATACCAACCGACATTATCATCGGTTTCTTTGTAGCAGCCACAGTTTTAACCAGACCCAGCCAAGGCAATTCAAATGACGCTATCTTATAACGCTCAATTCCTATCTCTTCTGCAACCTTCACCATGTCAGGATGGTAAACAGAAGCGATAAAACCCATCTTCACTTGTTCACAGAGCTTTTTGAGCTTAGGTACAAACTCAAGAGGCATAGCAGCCTTCTCGTACAAATGGTACAAATCATACTCTGCCCACGGCCCTTCTGTAATTATCGAGCCGTCATTCAGAGCCATCTGGTCAGCGGTGAACATCTGGACTTTAATCGTGTCCGCACCCGCTTCCTGTGCGGCGAATACCAGCGCCAACGCTGTTTCATAGTCCTGATTATGGCTCGCACCTAATTCGGCTACAATTTCCATTCTTCTTTCCTATACGTATTGTTCCGGCAACTTTACATCCTATCGGTATTTCTTTTATATCAACATTCCGCCAGTTACCGTTAATCCATTTTTTTGTAACAACCCACTCGTAATCCCTGCAATCATACTCCTTGCACCGTTGCGGTCTTTGTTCGCCCAAAGCACATCCGGTTGGTGTCAAAAACCCATTCTTGTCTGACCAAAAATGTTCGTTGTCTTTAGTTTTATACGAATCAAAATTGGTCTCGCAATGGAAACAACACCCTTTCATTGTCTGTATCGGGCAACAACCTGTACATCGAAATCCCATTACATCTCTATCCTGCTATAACCCAAATCATTAGTCGCGGGACGAGTACCAATGCCAAATACCTCCTGGCCGACCGGAACTTCGTGCATAGCCAAATCAACCCATTTCCCATCTATCCACTTTTTAATGACCACCCATGTCTTGTCTCGGCAATTATTCTGCCGACATAACATAGGCATTTCGTCCCTTGGCAACGAACATCCGCCCGATTTCCAGAATCCAGACTCATCTGTCCAATACTTTCTGTTACTCTCTGTTACGAATCGGGCATTGCTTCTACCGCAAAACTCACAACACAACCGTTCCGTTGGGTACGCCGGACAATTTAAGTTACATAGAAACTCCATTTCTTCTTCCTATTCATACCAGTTACCATCCCATTCGTGCATCGTATCGTTTTGGTCTTTGTAATCTTCCAGCCATTCAAAGAACTTGGTCTTCCATATCGCCGCATCCGTCGCCTTTTCAGCACCTATCGCCACAAAAGCGTGCCAGACGCCATAGGCTATCAAACCATCGTCGGCATCGTTTAGACTGGGCGTTATGGCGGCGGTAATATCAATCGGATATACACCTATATCGAATCGCAGGTCTTTATCGCAATTTTCCGTAAGGCACAAAGGCATTATCTCGATATAATTGCCACGCCGGGTCCAGTTCGTACTTATAGTATGCGGTATATCAGTATGAGTCGGGTCAGGATACATCTCGTCAAACTCATCGACAGGACGATATTTAAGATGTCTCGTTTCGTTCCCGTTAAGATAAGTAGTTGCAAAAACATGCGCTATCCTGTTTTCCGTAGTCAAATCCGACAAGCCCGATGTAATCTCAGCTAATGAATATCTCAATGTTACAGTAGTATCGAAAGAATCCGTGTTCTTGAACGTAAGCTCATGCAGACCCGGTACTTTCTCAGCTATGATTCGCTGGGCCTCATTCTCCCAGCGGGTACATCTGGCGTCTGTGATTAGCGCAGTATCGCCGACACGTCCGGACAACGCTTGAATTTCATCTGTTAAAGCTGCACCATCCATTTGACACTCCTATACGGACAGGCCCCGAAGGGCCTATCCGCGAAAAGGAAGAAGAACGCTCTTCTTCTACCAGCCCAAGATGAGAAAATTCATCTCAGGGTCGTCACCATAAAAACCACCGTATCTGGTAAATGTTGTTTTTCCGTCTACAATTTTGTTATCACAGGTACACACCAAACTATTCAAGCAGTCACCGGTTTTCGTCTGGCCAAAACCCATAAAAATGGTCTTGACCATGACCGGAATCTGAACCGTCTGGCTACCTACTTCAAATCGTACACAGCCACATTCACCTTTAGCACCGTGGGCACTGAAACTTCTTTGCATCCCAATTTGCATTAAAAACCTGTCAGGGTGTAATAGACACGACTATCGGCGGCTTGTAATCCTTGGCGTCTAAAAGTTATCACGCCATTGGTAATATCGCCGTCGGTTGTTGCAATAAGGCTGTCCACTACATCCGAATTAACGTCATTGTTCCGAGTAACACCAAATCCCATATAAGCGTAGGACATTCTCGTTGGAACATCTGCCGTCTGGCTGCCTGCCGAAAAGTCAAAGTATCCGCCTTCAATCATACCGAAACCGGTTATCTGACCGCCGTGTTGTGCCGCTAAATCAAAACCTGCCATTATGAATCTCCTTTCTTTAGGCCGAAACCGTTGTTGCTATTCCACAGATACCTTCAAACGAAGCATCTCCGACGCCGATAACGAGATGACTTGTATCTACCACTGGCTGTACATGATTCCAGGCAGTTGCACTACAAGTCAAATCAAAATCCAATCTGGTTATGTCTACATGAGGACAAACACCGCCACACCACATCCAGCTCCACTGATACGCAAGAGTGGTGCCATCAACATCTATGCCCGGATTACAACCAATAGCAATCATGCCCGTAGATGTGGCATCCATGCAAGCGCTTGTATTTGACACAATGTACGGACAGTCCGATGCTTCGGCATAATGCCCGATGTCTATATATGCAGTAGAATCAAAGTGGCCACAAATTGGCCGTGCATCCGAACTCTGGTCTGCGGCGCTTGATAACGGAAAGGAACCTGACATTTCATTAAAGGCCAGATAAATCATCGTATATGGCCCTTGAACTGACGAAGCATCCGCCCCGTTCTGAAATACCTGAATCTTTGTCATCGGCGGATAAGTTGGAGCAGTTACGCAGGAATGTCCCGTCGTAGCTTCAAAACCGCCCGTAGGAATGCCAAGATTAGAATTAGGATAACCCGGCCACCTGTCTGTTAAAATTATTTTCCTTAGACTTAAATTAGCCACAATTATACTCCTTTCTTAAGCATCCGTTGCGAATGAATAACCGCACTTATTGTCCGTGATTTCGCCGCCGTCAAAAAACAAGACGCTCGTATCGGCTTCAGGTCCAATCGGGAGACCCGCCGCAACGCCGCCAACGGTTGACATATCAATACCAGCGTTAGCTACACCGCTGAGCATGGTAATATCCATCGGACAAACACCTTCAATCCAGAACCAAGCGTAGCCACCGGGATTGTTGCCGTCGGTGGTTACATCTCTGTAAGAAAGCGTCCCGCAGGCAATGCCTATCTGCCCTGTAGTTGTTCCGTCAGCGACACCTGTATCAACCGTCGCCGAATTGGTCATGGTG
>LAZR01001146.1_pt1 | contig 17349 bp, 15 predicted proteins | sample 329461 | NCBI WGS metagenome assembly LAZR01 (sample SAMN03002196, study PRJNA259156) | marine sediment metagenome | biome: sea floor; feature: Hydrothermal impacted sediments; material: marine sediment; isolation source: Loki non-amplified sample from Loki's castle hydrothermal vent sediment ...
AGTTAGAAGTGTTGTTAATTTCAAGCCTGCTATAGCCAAGTATTTTTACGACACATACGCCCATGAAAATGGCAAAGTTTTAGATCCCTGTGCTGGATATGGAGGAAGACTTTCGGGGTGCATAGCTGCTAATAAAAACATTTTTTATCATGGAATTGATCCAGATGGATACACTGCAACAGGGAATACGAAAATGGCTGGATTTTTCATGAAACAATATAACATCTTTAATGAGCGTGAATACAAATTTCGTTTCAGGTTTGATTTAGGTTGTGCTGAGGATGTGATGTTGGAGTTACCTGATAACACTTATACTTTAATATGTACATCCCCACCGTATCATCTGGTAGAAAAATATTCTAATTCTCCTTCTCATAAATATATAAGAAGGGCCATAACTGAATTAACGGGATTTGATCCTTATGATTTTCCCGAAAAAAATCCTATCCAAATAATTGTTATTAGTAGTCTAATTGGCCCAGTACCATACGAAAATGAATCAGATTACATACCTTCTCATTATAATTTGAGTGTTAATAAAATAACAAAAGAGCAATTTAAAGAAATTGAACCTATTTTAGTTAACCGAATCTCAAATTTCCTTCTAAAAATAAAAGGTAATTATGATGACATTATTTTCTTTGTAAAAAACAATTATCGTACAATATGTGAAAAAGTTAGAAAAGATACTAACATTAATTTTATTATATCACCCTCACCAGAATTACATATGATTAGAGAGGCGTGGATTGAGTTAAAATATAAATTATTAGAGTTATTAAAAGAAAGATTGACTATACAACCCATATCAAAAACCTTGCTATTTGATGTTCTAAGAAATGTTGCGCTTATTGGGAATGGATTTTCACTTAATGATTTTAGAGGAAAATTTAATTTGAAAAAGAAGTCTGATAAACAAATTTATAACTATCTTTTAACATTCAGAAGACTGAATATAGTTGAAAAGAATAAAAGCATATTTAAGATACATAACCAATATCTCGACTATCTATCTAAAAATCATGTAAATAGTACAGAGCTCGAAATAAATGATATAAAAACATTTAGGGATTACATCCTCATATATTCTGATTTAAAGTTCAATTTTAAATATATCTTATATCAATTATACAAACATTCAGCATTAAAAAAGGATATATTGTGTAAAAAAATGAATGTAAATGGATTTTCCATGAATTTATTTCTGGAAATTTTACAATGGCTTGATTTGATCAAGATGACTAATGGCGTTTCTTACTTAATGACAGAAGCAAAAACTTATTTGAATGAGGATAAATATCTCAAATTAATTGATAAATTTATTAAAATCACAGATTTCAGTAAAAACGATTAATTTCTTTTTCAAAAACTCAATATAACCCAATTAATTTAAAGGAAATCTGCTATTTCTTTATTTGTTGAATTAAGGAGTTTTTCAAAGTTTGAAAGATCTTCGATATTCTTAGATTCTAATTTTTTTGTAAAATTCACATATTTATAATAAATACTATTCCTTAATCTCTTTCTAACAAACTGCTCTAATCTATCATTTTTAATAGCCTTTCGCATTAAAATGATCTCACTTTGATAAAGGGAGACGTTGTGAATAGCCCTTAATATTTTTGGGGATTGATCTCTACCGATAAAAGCTTTTTGTTTTAGTTTCCACTCAGATTCATTCCAAATCTCCTTATAAAATGGTTGACAAGCACTACACTTACATTTCATAAACATGTCAATCTCATTAACGATGTTTTTACTATTTCTTGGTTTCCTGCCTTGAATTAAATAGGGACGGTTATGATCTTCTTTTTTTAAGAACCTATCTGAAATACCGGGTAACTGGACCACACCATAAGCTGCTTTTTGAATCCACCCATTTGAATCATAACTATCAATCCCCCCTAAAATTCCTAAATATGCCATAGTCCCACCAATTCCAAAAGCATGAATAAATGAGTGAGGCAGTAATTTTCGTAGAGTTATCAATGCATAAATAAAACTTTCTATTCCATTTTTTTTTGAGCCTTTCATAGATTTTACTAAAGGGACTAAACTTCCAACACCGATAAACTTAGGAACCTCTCCTGAAATATTTTCGATTTCTCTTAATCCATACTCTAATAATTCAAGGTCATTACTAACAGTATGAATAACCGGTAATAATAAAAAATCTGCATCATTATGATCTATTAACTTTAACGCTTGCTCCAAGTTTTCAAGAGTTTTGTTTAATCTTTTCTTTTTCTGGGATTTTGATAAATTAGGACCAAAAGGAAAGTCAAGTTGAACACCAAAATCACATCCAACTTCAACTTGTTTACTTAAAACCATTTTTGGAGTTAGTGGAAATTTATTTGCAGTTCCTTTTATTTCTGCTTTCATTAATTGAAAACCCCCACTGTCAATTTTGTGTATTAAATCTAACTTCTGTAGTTGTTTAACTAGTCTACCCCTTTCACCTTTTTTATCAGTATAATAAAGATCATAAGCATTGCTTAGGAATGCTTCAATATTAGATTTTTTAAACACTTCCAGTTGAAACTCTAATGGTTCAATAATACTCAAACCAAACCAAGTAATTGGTGTAAAAAATTCTTTTTTTTCTTTGATTAATTTCCCTAAGTGATTTATTCCAGAATGTTTTAATATTTGAAATTGGATTTTATTCATCTGAGTTAAATTATTAATTGAAAAATTTAAACTTGTTAATTATTGTTTTAATAATTATTTTCTTAATTCAGGTAAAAATAATATAAAGAAAAAATAGTGAAAATCAAGTTAAGTGGAGAATCTCAGAAAAAATATTAGGTTGAGAAATAAAAAATTGGATAGATTCTAATCATATATACAAATATCTTTTTTATTTATGGTTGAAAAAGATTCAGAAGGCTACCTTTCAGAAGTGTTCTCATCGATTCAAGGAGAAGGTGGTACGGTACGAGGAAGTTTTTTTGGTAAACGCCAAATTTTCGTTCGGTTTTCAGGTTGTAATTTAGCAGAAGGGGATTTTGGTTATAAGGGGTGTATCTGGTGTGATTCTCCTTGCGCTCAAAAATTAAAGTCATTAAAGTTCAAATATGAAGAAAATCCGGGCTCACAAAAATTAAAAAGCTCAGATAATCCTGTTAGAATTGCTGAAATAGTTAGGATTATTAAGGAATTAATTACTAATGACCTTCATTCTATAAACTTTACAGGTGGAGAACCTTTATATCAACTAGAATTTGTTATTAATTTATCAAAGGCGTTAAAAGACGAAAGTATAGAGTATCCATTGTATTTAGAAACAAATGGAACAATTATTCTTGAAAAAAGTCAAATGAAACAACTCGCAACATATTTTAAATATTGTTGTTGCGATATTAAAGATATGAGTTCTAAAGTGGCTCCCCCAGATCGATGGAAAAGCTTAGTGATTACTGAATTGGACTTTATAAGGAAAATGGTAAACTATGGAATAGAAACATTTGCGAAACTGGTTGTAACTTCTCAGACTCTACTTCAAGATATTCGATGGATAAGTAAAGCGCTTTCAAACATTACATACACTGATGGTCAAGTAGTAGGATTAGCGATACAACCAGCTTATCTAGAAAAAAGGGATTTAATGGAAAATTTTTCCATTTCTACAACTCACTTGAATAATATCTTTTATGCCGCCGCTGAATATCTACCACCAGAAAGCTTAACTTTATCTATTCAAGCACATAAATATCTCAAGCTGCTTTAAATTGTAGTATTAAGATGATTATTAAAACTTAAATAATAGTCTTAAAATAATTTCATGGCTTAGTTGTTTTAAAGTCAGAGAAGAAAAAAAAGAATGTCGTTAAATAGTTTATTATAAAATAAAATAATAATAATGAATTGAGGGTTTGTCTATATATGGGATTTAAAGTTATTGTAAATGAATCTAAAGTAAAGTTTAGCGCGTGCCATTTTCTAAAGGAGCACTTTAAATGTTCAAGGCTCCACGGGCATAATTACTATATTTCAGTTGAGGTTAGTGGCAATTTAGACGATAGTTACTTTGTTGTAGATTTTATGGAGCTTAATAAAAAATTAAAACTAATTATTGAACCTATGGACCACTATATCTTAATTCCTACAGAGTCAAAAGATATAAAAATTAGAGAAGAGCAAAGTTCAGTAGAAGTTATCACACCAACTAAAAGATATGTTTTCCCTCGCTCTGATGTATGCTTTCTCTCCATACCAGCTACAACCAGCGAGCTTTTAGCTAAATATATTTACGATAAATTAAAGGAGATTTATAAGGATAAAAAGATTATAGTTAAGGTTGGTGAAAGTAAGAGTTCTATGGCCTCTTACGAGGAATAATATGAATTGTTTAGTGATTTTTATACTTTAAAGGATCAATCAATCCCCCTTCTTTAAAACCTTTTAAACGTAATTCACAAGCAGGACATTCTCCACACGCAGGGCGTTCTCCTTTATAGCAAGTATGAGTATATTTATATAACTCGAGTCCACCTAATTTTTGCATCATTTTAATTGTTTCAGCTTTATTTTTCCACATTAATGGCGTATGAATTATTATATCGTATTCTAACCCCAATTTTAACGTCGCTTGTAGCGATTTTATTGTTGCATCTCGGCAATCAGGATAACCAGAGTAATCAGTTTGGCAAACTCCAGCAATAATATGCTTTATTCTCTTTTGATACGCATAAGCCGCAGCAATCGTCAAAAATAAAATATTTCTTCCTGGTACAAATGTGGTTGGAAGGTTTGTCTCGTCGTCGTACTCTATTTCTAAATCTTGAATCATGGCAGTTTGTAATATATTAGATAAAAAGGACATATCCACAATTGTATGATTAATTTGGGTGTTATCCTTTAACCAAGCAATTTGAATATTCTTTCTTGAACTTAATAAATCAATGATATTTTTAGCGCATTCAATCTCAATTATATGCCGTTGTTTATAATTAAAAGTAATAGCAGATATGTTTTCAAACTTTTTTAAAGCCCATATAAGACATGTTGTTGAATCTTGACCACCGCTAAAAACAACAAGGGCAGATTCTTTAAATTTTTGCATCTTTACTCCCTCAACTTCTCTCCTTCGTAAATGAATATTTAAATCTAATTCTCTCAAAGATTTAAATTTAGTTGTATAATCATGTAAATTTTGATGAACTTAGTTTAATGTAAATTTAAAAAAGCATAACATACTAGATAATAGATTTTAATTGATAATTTAATTAAATTCTCTTGTTTTAATGGTATTTATTACAATCAATTGATAGGAATGAAATCAAAATGGACAAAAATAATTTAAAACCATGGAGTTATTATGAAGAAATCTTAAAAGAATATTATTTTAACGATAAATTAGGTCCACCTTATGGCCTTAAAGCAGGTGTGATTCTTTCAGATAAGAAGGATCCTGTTGGAGCTCGTAATTTAAGAAATCAACTGTTATTTTGTTGGAACCTCTAATAATTGCTCAATACTGTCGATCGAGTATAAATCTGAACTTTAATACTGAGGGGTTCTAAATAACTGATCATTAAAGGTTTTACAGAATTCCAATCTAATTTTCCATGATTTGTACCCAATTGAGGGAAGGCGACTGATTTAATCTTCCATTTTTTATAGTTATTTACAAAATATTGTAATCCTGCTTCAATCCATTCCAATCTAGAGTTATTTTTCCAATGAATCTTTGTTGGGAAGTTTACTATTAAATGATCTAGTGTTTTGAAGAGATCAACTTTGCCAATTTTTAGTTTATTGTTTTCACATTTCTTACGATAATCCTTGAACATCTCAGGATACCGTTTCTTGAATTCTTTAGCTAATCCTTTTCCCATAATACCCACGGTATTTACAGTGTTAACTAAAGCTTCTGCATCAGACTTGAAGATATCTTGATCTACTTTATATTCTATTGGCATAAACTTTTCAAAGTTTTAAGCAATGAATATGTTAATTATTTAAGGTTAATAACTTTATCCTACTCATTTAACTCTTATTCCTCATCAGTTTTTCCATTAAAATAATCTTAATATTCAGAGTACAGAGACTATTGATAGAGAATTTTAAATTAATCCTTCAAATTTTTTCCAATCATCATATTCTTCTGAAGAGTGATCATCATTATCTATTTCACCATCTCTTTCATCTTCTTCTTCGTCATCATCTAAATAAAACTTGGAAATATCATTAAGGTCTTCATCTATAAAATTATGGATAATTTCGGTAGATTCTTCATTTATAAAATCAAATTCATTGTTATTAAAATCAGCTAATTCTAAAATCTTAATTGTTCTTATATGCTTTTTTAATACATTTTCTGAACATTTAGGGCAAATTTTAGCAATATAATTAGGAGGAATAATAGACGGGATCAGAATTTCTGCAGATTTTTTTTGACCTTTCCAAATGTCAGAGTAATGAATATTCGTGTCAAATAACTCCCAGTCTAGAAATTTTTCAATTTGATTGATATTTTTGAATAAATTAATAACTTTAAATCCTGAATGAGGGTATTTTAGATTGATACTTGAGTTGGAAATCTTAATTTCTTTTATTCTATCTTCTTTTAATCCATAAAATAAAAAAGGATCTAATTTCAATACTGCAAAATGTTGTTTGAATGGGACAGCTATTGGTCGAATCATCCGAGTATGGCTCGAAATAAATAAAGGTACATAATTATGAATATGATCTTCATTAAAAAACATCTTAAAACATTCTTGCCGGTTGTTTTGGAATACTTCTTTGCTTATATCTCTAAAATCAATATTATCGTTTGAGAGAACATTTCTTTGCATAATTCCATTTTTCATAATTGAATCCAAATTCTCAATTGGAGTTAAATATTTGAAACTTTTAATTCCTTTATCAGAAAATATACCTATTACCCTATCTATCTTTTCAATAATAACTTCACTTAAGGGAATCTCAGATACTTCAGTTTTTGTTTCTTTGGATTTAAGTCTCTTATATTTGTTACATACAGGACAAACATAAGTCCCTTCCAGCAGTAAATTTTTCATTAAAACATTACATTTGTCACAATAAATTTTTTATCCACCAAAATTTTTCCCAAAACTGTGATCTTATAAATCTATGATAATTAGAGCTCTTTTCATGAATAGGATCTTTTATTGAAACGGATAGTTATTTCGTTTGTTAAACATCTGGTATGTCACAATTGAATTAGTAATCTAATCACAAAAATTTTCAGTTTGTGCTTTATTAAGGTTTTTCTTTGATAATCTAGTTTTTTTAGCTATTCTCTTTTTTATTGCTTTTTTTTGTATCTCTTTGTAAAGGTCTAAATCTTTTTGTGGTCTATTATTAATTCCAATGCTCTCAAGTTTTTGCTTTTTATAAGCGATATCACATAATTTCTCCCATTTCTTATACGACTTGTCATATTTTTCCTTTAATTTTTTATAAGATTTAGTATACTTACCCCCAATACTTTTAACAGCCAATTGTATTGTTAAACCATCAAGATATCTTTTATACCTATCAGCCTCAATATAATAATCCAAATTTTTTCCTTCCATGTTTTTAATATCATCCTCCTAATCTAATCACTAAAACGAGTTGTAAAAAAACTTTAATATAGTTAAATAACTTAATTTAAAATAATTCAGACTTAATAAATAGTAAAGAATCCTGTAATTTAAATTTACGCAAATCTCTTCTGTCAATTTTACCAGTCGATTATAAATTTGTTCATTTTGCATATACTGAAAAGTTTTTAGTACCATGTAAAATGAAAATATTTCATTTTAACAAATTATTGGGTGAAAAATCTGAATAAAAAGTTAAATCCCAATTTTCCTAAAAATTGAGTTGGGATATATTTCAAGTCATACAAATTTATTAGGAAAAAGGTTCATTTAAAAGTAAAACTATTTCTATTGAGATTTGGCGTAGTTTACATAGATTTATGAAATTTCTTCAAGAATAGCGATAGAGCAAGTTGTATTGCAATGCTTTACGGGTATGAATCCAAGATAGCAGATCCTGTTGATGATCCGGATAAAGAAGGGCAAAAGCTTTAGATTACCATACTCGATCACTTACTTGATTTCGTAAGAATTTTGCATAAACTAAATGAATTCGAGCTGTTTGCTTACGGTATGGCGTTTGACGAAGGAATAATACTCTGGTTTTTATCTTCCACTGAGGTGCCTGCTGAGCATTTCTATAATTTGATTCCAAAAGATTATATTAATCTATAGTAGTCGATAAAATAGAAGTGATGAAAGATCTAACCTGGCAAATAAATTTAGTATTGAGAGGATTTTAAAGAGGAAAGTAGTCCATCTCCAATAATTTTGAATTTGTTTATTTCTTAAAAACTATTTTAGAGATGAATTCATAGCTTTTCCGAATCTTTTACAATATCTAATAAAAATTAGATGATTACTTAAAAAAACCTGAGTGTAAATTTTTCCACCCAGATATGAACCTAATTTTGAATTTTAATTCAAATTTTTTAGTAAATCTTGTTCAGATAAACGATTCAATAGTGTTCGAGCCGCCCCAATAATAAATACTCCATCCTGAAATATAGTTATCAAACTGTTAAGTAAAAGTTTTAAAAAGCAAGGATATAATTTTTATTTAAAAAGATAGTAGAATTCTTGTATATTTGTAATTAAATGATTTAACCAAATTTCAATTCCTTTATGATTGACTATAATCCTGAAATGTTTTTTCCTCATGAAAAATATAGAGACCAACAAAAAGAAACTATTCAGAAAATTTACCAAGGGATGTTTAATGGAAAACCTTATGTATTAAAAGCTCCTAATGGTACAGGTAAATCAAGTATTGGATTATCAAGTACTCTTCCTATAATTTATGAAAAAGGTAAAAAGTTAGTTTATCTTTGTAGAACAATTCAACAGAATGATAGAGTGATAAGAGAATTAAAAAAAATAAAGAAAAAACAATCATTTGTATCTGGAATTGCAATTCGTGGGAGGAATAATATGTGTATTAACGAATTATTTTTAAAAGATAATCCAAGTATGAAAGAATTGATGCAACTATGCCAGAGGGCGAGGAAAACAGAAACAGGATGCAAATACTATAAATCTTTTTTTAATAAAGATTCTGAAGTAGAAAATGATTACTCATTCTCTTATAATGATAAATTGTCATCGATAATAGAAGAGTTTAGCTCAAAGATTATAGATACAGATGAATTAATGAGGGTGTGTAAAGAAAGAAAGATTTGCCCATATTATATGATAAAAATCTTTCTTAGTCAAGTGGATATAGTAGTTTGTAATTATTTATGGATGTTTCATCAACAAATCCGAAAATATGTTTTTTTAGAAGATTTAAATACTACCCTTGATGATATAATCCTTATCATTGACGAATGTCATAACTTACCTGAAACTGTATTAGATATTAATGAAGAGCAAATATCTCTAAATATTGTACAAAATTGCTCACGATTACTAGAAAAATATTCTAAAAGTTTGGCCAAATCAATACATTATAAAGATTTCCAACAATTTGGAAAGGTTGTCCAAGATTATCTTGAGAATGTTGAAAAAAGTATATTTCTACAATTAGAAGAGAAAAAAAAATATATTACCACAGAGGGTTCAATAGATATAACGGGTGGATTAAAAACATTTTTAGATTTATTAAATATAAAAACTTTTGAAAAATTTGGGGAGATTTTAGAGTCTGCGAAAGCCTACGCCATATCAATTCATTTAAATGAAGAAATTGAGACGAGTAGAAAGCTTAGAAATTGGTTATTACTTTTCATAAATTTTTGGAGTCATTGGCTCAAAATTTTGTCCAATAAGGATTTAAAAAAAATTCATTATACAGGTTATTTTGCTAAATTAAAGACTGAAAAAATGCAGTTATATCTCCATATAAAACCATTTAGCCCTATGAGATATATTCTCCCAGTGTTAAAAAATAATTTTTCTTCATTACATATGTCTGGAACGATCGATACTGAAATATATGCTAATCTAACAGGTTTAAACAACTTTAAAAATGGATATGGATCTGTAGATTTGGAATTACCATTCAGTCAGGAAAACCGCTTAGTAATAATAGATCTAGATGTGACATCTCGTTCAGGAGAACGTAATCTTGAAATGTATGGAAAGTATAATCAAAAAATTAAAGAAATTTTAGAGATCCGATCTGGAAATACAGGAATTTTTGCTGTTTCATATGATTTTATTAAAAATCTAAATTTAATCAAATTAGGTAAAAATAGGTTAGAATATATCATAAAAAACGACTGCAAAAGAACTCTCTTTATAGAAAAAAGAGATTATGATAGTTTTCAAAATGCAGAAATGATAAAAAAATTTAAAAGAACCCCAAAGGCTGTTTTACTCGGGGTTTTTGGGGGAAGAAATTCAGAGGGAGAAGATTTCCCTGGAAAAGAAATGGAGACTGTTATATGCGTAGGATTTCCATTTGCACCACCCTCTCCTTATTTAGATAAAAAAGAGGAGTTTTTTGATTCAAAATTTAATAATAATGGCTGGAAATATGCGAAATTAGAACCAGCTATACGAAAGGCTAACCAAGCAGCGGGAAGATCAATCAGAACCGAAAAAGATATTGGAGTAATAGTATTACTTGGAAGAAGATATAGGGATTATAGACATCATTTATCAAACTGGTTGACGGATAAAGGAGTATTGAAATATTCTGGAGAAAATTATGGTAAATTACGTAATTTGATTATGAATTTTATGAACTAAAAATCTTTTAAGATAAAATATCTAATTTCTTACAGAACTCATCATTATTGATTGTTACTGAGTGTTTTGATCTCACGTTTTTTAAGATTGCCTAAAATTCTATCAATAAGGTCCTTTTTATTATTTATTTTTACTGCTTTACCCCTGTTTCAATTATCAAACCTTATCCTTATTAGGAAATATAAATGAGATAATATCTTCTGAAAATTTATGAATATTATTATTGACTAAATAAAATTTCCATTTTATAATTGGGACAAAGAAATTTCTTTTAATTGGGTAATTACTAACCACTTCTAGAAGAAAAAGAACAATGGGAGTATAAATGATAAGAGTAATTAAGATATTAGAATCTAAATAATTAAATTATTAATAGTACTAAATTAAATATAGACACATATTTGTGAGAGAATGTGATGATTAAGCAAGGAGCAGGGAATTCAGAGGGTGACATTTATCAGTTATGGTTAGGTGTATCTATTATAAAAGATTGGATATTATCCGAAAAGAATAATGATGAAAGAGAAAGTTTTTGGTTGGAACAAGAGATAGGAAGATCCAAAGCAGGAATTTTTGATGATATTCAAGTTTTCGAAAAGGATAAATATAAGTTTTTTCAAGTGAAGCATACGATAAAAATTATAGGTGATTTAATCAAATATGATGATTTGACAAGTGCTGAAAGTAAAATATCTATTCAAGAAATTTATAGCGGTTTCGTGAAAGTTAGAAGTCTTATTGGAGATAAACCTTTTAATCTAATTATATATTCAAATAAAACTGCTGGAAATAAATTAAGTAAGTTAATTAACCCCGTTGGACAGTTTATCGACACCATAAGAAATGTGAATCCCAGAGCAAAGACTGCAAATAAAGAAATAATAACTGAATTTTTAAAGTTAAGTAAATGTACTCGAACTGAGTTGAGGGATGCATTAACTCATTTGTATTTTTATCTTGGGAGAAATGATTCGGATGGTTTAATTAGTATAGTTAAACAAAAACTAGCTAATGCCGAATTAACAGATCATATATTTGAATTAAATAGGAAATCTAAAAAGGAGAAATTAAGGGTCACTTATGGAATGATTAATTATTATATTAAAAATAAAGTATCAAATAATAAAGGTTTCAGAATATTTATGGAAGAAATTGCTACCCCGAACCTATCATTAATTAGAGAAAATATTGAATTACTTCATACAGTTAAATTAAAGCAGAAAGAAGTTGGAAAATTATTATCTCAAAATCGTAAGGAGATCTATAATATAATTTATGGTGATAAATATAACACACGACCTATTAATCAAGAGATGGTTAAAGTAATTAATGAATTTGTAGAATTCTCATTCTCTTTTGTAAAGGATAAAAATGACAAAATCCAAGAACCGATTTATAACAGCTTATATTTAATATCATTGAATTTAGACGCTAAGAAAATAGTTAGGAAATATTTTTATGATTATTTAATCAATCTTTATGAAAATGATAAAATAAACGCAAATATCGTTAATATACTAGACAATTTGGCATATTTCGGAAATAGAATTGATGAGATATTAAAAGCAATTAAGAATAAGAACCGAATTGTGTTTAATACTCTAAGTCAAAATATTAAAAATGATTTGATTTCTTCTAAGGTGAATTTTACATCACAAGAGAAATTTACTTTTAGGAAAAACATTTTAATTGTTAGCCAAGATTTAGATGATACTATGGATAAAGATGTCCAAGATAATATTAATGATTTAATCAGAATTTTAAACAGAGAGCCTGACATTATAGTTAATCAAAAAAAAGAAAATAACAATAAATCGTCAGAAATAAATGATTCTAAACAATTGAATAAAAAAAAAAAAGTGATTAAACTTTTAAAAAAAGTTGAAAATACAAGTATAAAGCTTTCAGAAATCCTCCCCGATTATTTAGCGTTCCTATTAGAAATTGGTGAAAAACAAGAAAGTTTTTGGGTAAGAATCGAAATCTCTGGAAACATTTTTGAAAATAGGACAAAATATAAGGAAAAATTTGAATATCGAAAAATATTGACCTATATAACAAATAGAATCGTACAGGTAAATAAATTTCCAATTGAAATAATTCATGGAAAAAATCCTGGATTGTTTAAAGAAACATATAGAATAGGTGATTGGACAATTCAGGAATTAGAGGAATTCGCTACACACGATGACACAGAGATTGTTATCTCTGAATTTTTATCCAAAGATTTTGAATTTTATGCACACAATTCTATTTCATCTATTAGAAAACTATTAAGTAATATCAGAAAGAAAATTAGTGGCTTTCTTTTGACATTTCTTAAATAATCCATGTTAAAAGACTTTATTACTTTAGATTTATAAATGATTTGAGTATTGCTTTTGATTGTAGGTTGATAACAAAAACTATGGATCCACAAAGAAAATTTAAATCAAGTATTATACAGAATATTTCTAATTATTATAACTCACTTTTGTCCCTAAGAGCCCTAAATTGAGCTATCGTATGTCCACCATATTCACTAGCCAATTCAAGGAAATTTCGGTATCCTGTTGCCGTTGCAATATTTTTCGGAATTTTATTCTTAAAGTCAGAAACTTTTGGGAGATTTTCGTTTAACGGCAATCTTGGTCGTTCATTTCTAAACATCTTTACATAGGGAGTGAATTGCATAATTAACATGCCGAATAGCTCATATTTATTTTTGAGTGTAATATATTCTTTCTTATCATCTTCAGTTAATCTATCGAACCATGAAGGCAACAATGGCTCAGAATACCTAAGGAGTGGATCTAACCTTTCAACAACTTGTTTAATAAGATATTCTTCATACCAAGTTTCTTCAAAAGATTCTTGAAATTGATCCCAGGTTACCAGTTCTACATTTGTTAGCTCCGAATTTCTAATATTACTTTCTTCCTTGAGAACTCCAAGATTAGTAAGGAATAATTTATCATAAGAATTATTTTAGATATCACAGGTTCTAACAACTCTAAGTAAGGATATTTTTTTTGTATTTTAATTTTAAATTCCAATAATAATGAGATAAAGATTATATGATAAAAGAATACGGTACCTCAACAATACCAACAAACATTAAAGAGATTAACCAAATAATGGAAGTATTTCGAGTTGTATTCAAAACTATATTTTTTTCATTTAGGTGAATAGCCTTATATCATTTGTCTTAAAAAAATATGGGAAAAATTCTCTAATGTTGGGATTTATCCAAAGCCTAAAATCTTCCCTTATTCAATATATATTTGTTTGATAATATTATCAATACAATAACTTGGTTTTTTATGAGAAACTATTACTGGTTTATGCAGTGGTTCCTCTAAAATTTGAATTTGAGTTAATTTAGCTAGTTCCAGGCATCTCCAATTGCCCTTACTCTTCCCATTAATAATTCCGCTGCTACTTTCTCCTCCATATTGATAAAATAGGCATTGATATTTTCCTTTTTTTGTACCTAATTCATAGGGTGAAAGTTTTCGAAAAAACCTATCATAATAAGCACTTATAGATTTTCTTTCTTCCATTGCTTTTTTAATTTTATTAATTTTTTCAGAGGTTATTTGAATCACCATGAATAAATTTAGTAGTATTTAATTATGGACAATTTAAAGTTCATTAATATGTTGAATGATAGATTCTAGAATTGGGATTGATTTACCATCTTCATAGCATTTTTTAATAAAATCCTCCATTACCTTATAATTCTTTCTACAATTTTCAATTTTAGGAAATTGATATAATTCTTTAAGAACTTTCATTTCTTGGTCATAATATTCTTTTTCCATTGAATTTCTTATAATAGAAGTTAAATTAGGATCTAAAGAACTCCAATTAGTCTCAATTTTCTGTTTAACTGGATCTTGAATGTCATCATCTCCCATAATCCTCCTTAATACGATATTACATTTTTTATGGTTTTCGAGATCATTGCCCTTTTTATTGCTATCAGTATCAAAGATAATATAAGTAGGAATATCCATCTCTTTAAAAATTAGGACAGGTCGATCTAAATTTCTTTTACCTAAGACTGGAATAATTACAGTGCCAGATTTTTCAAAATTATCATTATGTAATTGATGATCAAGTGCATTTAATGCAGCCTTATCTTCAAGACCTTCAACAAGAACAATTTTATCGGCAAAAAAACCCTCTGAAAGTTCAGGAGTCATTATAGCTATTAAACGACTTATTATTGTTAATTCATCACTTCTTATTTCTTCAGGAAATTCCCATATTTCCTTAAGCTTTTGAGCAATTATATTTAAGTCTATATTTTTCAACATAACCTTAAATTCCTCACCTTCTTTAACTTTTCTTAAAAGTCTAATATTATTAAAATTTTGAATATCAATTAAATGTGGTGAATGGCTGCTACAAATTATTTGGAAATGAAACATTGAATTATCGGTTTGATTCGTTAACTCTTGAAATATTTTCTTAATTAGTTTTATTCTATTTGGATGTTGATATAATTCAGGTTCTTCAATAATTAACAGAATATGGAATTTATTTGTTTCTAATGAATCTCTGGGGTTAGAATTTTCTTCAGTTTGAGTCATTTGTATTTTACCTATAAAACGTTGCTCACCTAAATATTGTAAAAGAGTAAAGAAAAATGATCTCTGAACCCCGTGTCCAAGGAATGAAATTGGACCTTTAAATCCATATTCTTCCAATTCTGTCCCATACGTCGTGTCGGTAAATCTAATATCACCTACTTGATAATTTATAAAGATATTACAACCAGGAGCGAAGTCATTCAACCTTTCACTAAGTGCTTCACTTAGTTCACTAGTTTTTAAATCAAGGTCACTAGAGATCAATTCTTTATAATTTTGTTGGGTATTACTTTTAAACTCAACAAGTTCAGGTGTTTCATTACTAGTCCTTCTAATTGTGAGATTTAATAATTCACTTAGATATGTTGATTTTTCCGATCTTTCTTCTTCGCTATATTCATGAACAGCCGGGATGAAGAAAAACTCTATAAATTTCCCTAATTTACCAGTACCTACGCCTTTCCAGCCGAAAAATTGCCCTTCATCCATAATTAATTCTAGTTCATCTGCGTGATCACCTTCCCATTCTACTAAATGACCTTCAATTAAATCGGAACTGCTTCTCCCAATATATGGCATTGAATTATAGCTCTCATCTACAATTAATTGGTGATAAAGCTTTTTCTTTTCTGTTTTAGATTTCTCACGCCTAATACCTAAAAAATTTCTGTGTTGCAATTTTTCACCATAATATTTCTGTAAGACATTTGGAATATCATTGAATACATCACCTTTAGCAATTTTTATTATTTTCAATTCATTATTTTGGATATAGGCACTAAATTCTTCATTTTCATCTCCACTTAATTCATAATATGTGATACTAATTTCAATTTGTCGAGATAAATCTTTTTTATAATAATCTTCAGTTGTTAGTTTATAGTTTGGCTCTTTAAAGAAATTTAGAGCATGTAATATAGAAGATTTGCCTACCCCATTTTTACCAATTAAGACGGTGAAATTTTCTAACTTTATTGTTAAATCTTCAATTCCTCTAAAATTTTTTATGTTAATTTCCTTTATTTTCAGTATCAAAACCACTTATTTTCTTTTCGATTCTGTTTCTAATATCTTCTATTATACTTTTTTCTTCTCTCATTATTATACACAATTTTATACTATTTCTTTAACCACATTTGTTTGATGATTTCCTTTCTTAAACATAAAAATGTCTGTTATAAACGAATCTAATGTTTTTTCATGAGAAATAATAATCATCTGAGCAGTATTGAGGTTATCGAATATTTCTTGCATCCTATTAACTTGCTGTTGACTAAATCCGTCTGTAGGTTCGTCTAAAATAAGTAAATCTTTCGTTTTCACATCTTGATACCGTTCATTTATAATTTTAGTTAATCCTAATCTATAAGCTAAAGATAGCGCACTCTTTTCTCCTCCTGATAAGTCGCGAAAAGGAGAATCATAACCGTTAACATTAATAATTGGCTGAAAATCATCAGGACGAATCTCAACTTCTATATTTCCACTCTCCACTAAGATGTTAAACCATTCTTTAAAGAAAGTGTTAAAATCACGAGCACTCGAAACCAATATTTGCCTTTCAATATCTCTTAACAAAATCGGAAACTGTTCTATCATCCAATTTCTAATTTCAGTAGAGTTTTCTATCTTCTCTTTTAATTTTCCTTTTTTTTCTAATCCAGCTTTTAATTCATCAACTTTTTTTTTCAAATATTCTTGAGTTTTTTTTTCAGCACTTAGTTCTATTTCAATGAAATTTTTATGGGATTTCAATTTTTCTATCTTCTCTTCAAAAGAGTCTAGATTTTCTTTAATGTCCGATTCTAATTTTTTTAGTTCTGTTATATTAGTGATTTTAAAAACTTTAAGTGTTCTATCTATTTCTTTTTGTAGCTGGTCTACTTTTTTTATTATATCATCAAGTTTTTTTTGACTATCTTTCTCTTGTTTTTTACTCGCTTCTACTAGTTTTTCATATAATTCTATTTTGCTTTTAATTAAGGTAAATTCTTGTAAATCTTTCAGATTAACTTCTAACA
>LAZR01001147.1_pt1 | contig 17343 bp, 20 predicted proteins | sample 329461 | NCBI WGS metagenome assembly LAZR01 (sample SAMN03002196, study PRJNA259156) | marine sediment metagenome | biome: sea floor; feature: Hydrothermal impacted sediments; material: marine sediment; isolation source: Loki non-amplified sample from Loki's castle hydrothermal vent sediment ...
AATGCCCCGCTTTCTGGCCGCTATGACGTAAGCTGATGAAAGGGCTGGGTTGGCTGGGGTTCCTACCATCCCAGCCAACACACATGAAAAAACACATACTTCCCAATGGGATAGCCGTTGATCAAGCGGCCACCCTCCCATCTCCACTTCGCGGTGGTTCACAAACTGGTTCACATCGGCCGGGATGCAGGCCAAGTGACTCACGAAGGAAGTGGGGACTTCATCTCGTTCGCAGAAATGGGGTCTTCTACTTTCGGAGACGCTGGAGGACGCCATTGCGAAAAAATGGTGCCCCAGAATTTCTGTCTGTCTCTCTTCGAACAAATATCCTCTCTGAAGCGGTAAAGCGGTCGTGTAGCGCGAAGAAAATGTTGGCAAGAAAACGAAGCTTATTTGTCAGCATTATTATTCGAAGCATTTCCTATGCACTACAGGAAATTGCGTCAGGCGATCCGCTCGATGCTCAGAGACGATTCCCATGACGCCCCGCCGAAATTTGCCGTGCCCGCCAACGTGGCCTGTATTTTCACCAGATCGGCTGCGTTCAGATATCGGTCTATGGTGATGGATGCGGTCAGTCTCGTGGTCCCAAACGTCGCCGGAATCCACAGGTTCGTGGCTGTGCCATTCACCAACAACTTGATGGATGATGCTGACCCATCTAGCGACGTGCCGCTAAAATACAGAACCGCGTTGATGCGGTATTGGCCAGCCTGACCAGCAGGGACGGTGAACACACCCGTTGCATTGTTATATGCAGCACGCCGGTCGCCGTTTGCATCGACTGTGTTGAATATCAGGTCCGTCGCGCCAGAAAGTGCCTGCATTGATGCACCCTCTCGTTTGGCGTGCACATAGGTTGTAGCTGGGTCGCTAATGCTGACGCCCGCCCGATACGATCCCGGCCCAACGCAATTTGTGACGATCAACTCAGATGGGTAATCGCTCACCGCATCCAGCAGATAAACATCGCCATAATCGCCGGGGCAGAACATGTTCCTAATGTAGTTGTAGCCCGATGCTATGCCGCTTTTATTGTAGACCCAGCAGTCAAGATTGCCGCCGTCCAGCACAATATCTGTGCAATTATCTAGGAATATGGCACCGTTGCTGGTGCCGTTGCCGTACCAATTGCAATCCGCAAACCGATGACCTAGCGTCACGTCCTTGGCGTGAAGATTGTACAGTGTGGCGTGGTTGATGTTGCAGGCCGAAAAAATTCCGTGCAGATGGTTAACCCCCGCCGTCATGTAGATATTGACGGTATTATCGACAATGCTAGATGAGCCGACAGTATGGTTGCCCGCCGTCATGCGCCAGCCAATCCAATTCCCCGTCGTGCCGCAGGTCGCCCAGTTGCAATATTCGCCCCCTGAACCGGCGTCGGTGCGGATGCCGATTGCGCAATCATGGGCGGCACAATTGGAAAATTTTCCCTTGTTGCCCCGATCAGATCCCAGAAGCGTAGCGCCGCCGGTGTAAATGCCGTGGCCCGCGAAATTGGAGGCAATGACATTCTCGGCAGCGTAGTTGCTGCACCCCTCGACATAGAGGCCCGCGCCGGTCGCGATAGGCAGTGATGTATGTGCCGTCGCCGCGCCGGGGTCGGTGAACAGCGATGCCGTAGGCGCAGAGACGAGTGTGCCAATCAAAAATAGCGCCCCGGTGATCGACCAACCGGATTTCCCGGTAGCGTCCAGAATTTTTGCGGTGGTGCTGGTAGTTTTGAGCGTTGCCCCCTCGGAAAGGATCGTCTGACCGCTCCGGATTGCAACGGCTACATCGGTGTAGGGCGTGGCCCTCCAGGGAATTCGGACTATGTCATGATTTGCAAAAAGGGCGGTAAATGCAGCCGCGTCACCGGATGCGTCAATCGTGCCGTAGTGCTGCGGTGTCGGTAACGTGTCCGCAATCGTCACTTTCAAGCCGCCAGATGTCGTAAAATGCTCCCCAGACGCAACAATAGTGAATCCACCAGCGCCTCGCACTTTGATCGACACGCCAGTTTCCATGGCCCGAACGTCTGCATTGAACTCCGCCCAATCCACATAGACTGCCCGCGTGCTGATTAACCTCCCGACACCCATGCCCGTTGCGGTGACAATAATTGCCCCGTCGGCAATTAGCGTGCTGGTGGCGTTGTAGGTGAAGTATTCACGTCCGCCGTTAAAAGCTTTCTCGACTTCGACCATCTGCCCATCAATCAACCCAGCCGCGTCTTGCAGCGCAGCAAGGCTTGGGAACATCGGCGTAAACAGCCAGCCGACCAATGCCCACGCGCCCGCTGAAACGTGCCAGACTTGTGCGCCTGCACTCGTTTGCAAGATTTCAACGGTGCCATTTGCAGGTACCGGATCAGTCAATGTTGTGACAAGTGGTGCGCCTGCCGCAAGGGCCGCCACCTGTGCCTGGTCCATAGATACGGCCGATTGATTTGCTGCGGTAAGAGAGATTGTTGCCTGATCAGTCGACAGCACTGCTTTGGTGGATGCAACAATTTCTGCAGCTGCCGATTTTTTCGCATGATGGAGCGCGGAAAATTGATCCGGTAGAACCGGCACACCTTCAGGGTTTTCCGCCCATTTTTGAGCAAGAAGCCACTCATCGGTGCCTTCCGGCGCTTGACCCGATATCTGACGTGCGAAGTCGACAAGGGGGACCCTCACTGTCGAACCGTCTCTGTTTCCGATGACGCTATCGATTGTAGAAACCGGGTTCAAAAAGGTGGTTTTAATGCCGTTTTCGGCCATGATTATGCTCCTAGTAGATCGTAACGGTGAACGGACCAGCGATTGGGCCCGCAATGTTTTCGCTGTTCTGGGGAGATATCCAGTAGTCCCACTGGCCTGCATCCACGCAGCCGGGTGTCTCAACAAACACCAGCAAGTCGTCGATCGCGCCGTCGAAATCAGATGCTGCATAAATTTCAAAATCTGTGTTGCCAGCCACAGCGCTCAACCGGTCAAAAACAAGCCCAGCCGATCCCACGGCCCCGCCATTGACTGTTGTTCCACCACTCAAGCGGGGCGTAACGATCCCGGCTGTGTAATCGAGAACAGTGAAGGCCGTGCGGTAGGTCTTTCCGGCTTCAAAAGTGACCGCTTGAGACAACGACCCTGCACTGCCCGGCGCGTGGGTTGCCTTGCCCGACGCCACCGTCCAACCGGCCCCCAAGGTAAAGGCGTCGCCTTTGACGAGGTTAGTGCGCGTACTGTCCCCATCTACGTAAGAAACAGTTGAGCCAGGGGAAACTCCGATAGGGTCGCCGATCCTATGGGACACAAGGTCCAACGCACTGCCACTGGGTGCGCGGTAGAGCTGGAGCTGGGACGGAGCCTCGGCCGTGGGAACAGAAATCGTAAGAAACGCGTTGCCAAGCGACCCATCGGCCATAACAGCGCCCGCATGCAAAGCAGATGGGATGGCAGGATCATTCCCGCCAATCGTGACAGTCGCGATCTCGGTGTAGTTTCCGGGGGTCGTGGATGCGAGAGCCCGGGCGCGGAGTTCAACATCATCACCTGAGGTGTATGCGGTTATCGCTGCCCCAGACGCTGCCGCCGGAATAGAGATCGTCGTCCATATGCCGCTGCCTACAATGCGATGGTCAAGTTCAAACCCGGTGACTGTGGCCGTAGATCCTGTTCCTGGGCGCAGAATGATCTTGAGGCCATTCACGTCTCCGGTGCCAACCGTTCCACTCGCGATTGATGCAAAGAGCGGCGCAGCCGGCACAACGGCAGCCATATCAACCTCCGCCCCGACACGGCCGTCCCACGCAGGCGGTACCTCTGCATCGGTCAGAGTATCGATTTCTGGGGCCGCCGCGACCATCAGGATACGGGCCTGGAAGTCCTCGGCCGCCTCGATCCCGCGTACGCGCAATGCCAAACTCTCTGTAGCAATCGGACCTATGTGGATCAGCTCACCTATGCTTGGGGCTGGGCCGCTTCCTGTAAGCATCAAGGCGCGAGAAGCTTCTGCAAATATCCCAATTGGTCGGACTGTAGATATGCCGATCACCTCATATTCATCGGCATAGGTCCGAAACCGAACGCCATAGTTTTCGCCGACCAGAACCTCTTCATCAATCTCGATGAGATTGCCGCTGATTGAGGTGACACGCGCCGCCACGAGTGTCCGGCTGAGCACGTCAAAGCTGCCCATCACCAAGTCCCCGCGCGTGACGACGCGGGCACGACCGGACTGCATGGCGGAGAAGCTGTCTGCGCGATACTGCAGCTCATACATCCGACGGCGGGCTTCAATCCAGATTTCGCCGGGATCGGTTTTGCCGGGAAGCTCAATCGCTTCTGTCAAATTGACGGGCCCTTCGTGACCGGGCCACGGCACAATCCGCTCGGCTTGCACATAGTCGTTGGTCTCATCGAGAAACGTGATCCGCATGCCGTCGGGAGCATCGAAGTAGGACCGTGACCACTCAAATTGGTCGCTGTTGCGAGGGTTGATATGATCAATGACCAGTGTTTCCGGACGATCAATAACAACCCCCCATTTGGTCCCATCATGGCGGGGCGTTGCGCGACCGGCAGCGCAGATCGCGTTAAGCATTTCGCCCAAAGCTTCATGAGTGTCGTGGACCCGGTCATATTTAAGACGTTTTAGGACACACCAATCGTGCCAATTGGCGATCTGATCCATATCAATTTCAGCCTCAGTGGCCGGATACGGGTTCTGGGTACCCGTCAAAGCCGCAAGATAGGCAGTTGCTGGCGTCCGCCCATAGCCTGCTACCCATGCGTCATCTACATAGACTTGCGCCTCTCGCTCAATCAGAGCGTTGAAGGCATTTAGGGGACCGCTCAGTTGATAGGTTGCCCGGACGCGGATGGCGACCAATGCCAAGGGTGTGTCGAGATTGATGGGGTATTCAGGCCTGATCGACTGAATGGCGGAAAGAACCACCTTGTCAGATACTTGGGTATTCAGGTTGTCTTCTGACATCCGTGTCACTTCGATCTGCCAACGGCCTCGGGTCGGCAAATCCCAGTTATGCTGACGCAAGAAACTCTCCTGCTTTGCCGCGTTCACGTTCAATGTCACGACCTCAGTCCAGACGCCGATGCCATTCAGCCGCGCCCTGATCCGAACCGAGACGCTGTAGCCGTTCAAGCGCCCTTTATTGTCGATTGAAAACAGCCCCCCTGGAAAGCCGAGAATTACAGAGACGCGGGCGGCATTGGTCGAGCTGAAGCGGATGACCGGTGTTTCGATACTTGCAGCGCCGGATATGACCTCTCCTGTGACATCACGCGGTAAGGGACGGACCAGTTCCGCGCCGTCGTTCTCCTGAAGAACCTGCTGGGGATAGAGCCCGATAGGATCGTCGCCTTCGCGGCCTTCGCGAATCTCGATATCAATGTCTTCAAAGTCTGTGACGGACGTGTCACCAATCCGCAGATCAGTGATCCGTAAGGGGCCATATCCAAAACAGAACAGTGCGCGGACATATTGCTCATCACCGGTGACTTCAGTGTAGGTCTGGGCAGCAAATGGCGGTGCATAGCGATGCTTGCCAACGGCAAAGGGTACGGGTGAGCCAGGGCGCAGCTCATTGCGCCACCCTTCGATACTATAGACATTCTTCTTTTCTAAGGCATCCGGCGTCTGGACCGGGATCAGCGCATTGACCAATAACTGGCCGACAATGCTGAGACCGGCTCCAACAAGTGCAACGCTAAGCTTGCTGGTTACGCCAAGAAATCCTGCGACTGCTGGCGCAAATGCAAGGGATGCTACCGAAACCACAGCCAATAGAACAGACCGCAAAGCGTTTTTGCCAGGGATCGTTCTGATCACCACATGCGTCCCCGCCGTTGGTCTCATCTGCGACCAGTATTTCTCCTCAGCAACAGACGCGCCCCGATCATTGACCAAGATCACGCGCAGTAGTCCTGATGCCGGGCGGGCATGAGGCAAAACTCGCGTGACAATCTCGTCGATGGTCAAACCTGGCGGCACGTCGAGCGATACCCGCGCCATGCCCGGATCGAAGAGTGGGGCCGCCATCACAGAGACGTTTGAAGATGTCATGAAGCCTCCTTCAAACCGGTTGTAAACCGAAAAATTCCTACAAGGCGACGTTGCCAGCGGGGCGATAGGTAGTCCTCATGCTTGGCTTGGTCTTCGGTTGCCATGTGCAGCATCACGCCCGGCTTCACATAGATACCGACATGGCTTTCAAGGCGGCCGTGCCGGAACAGCAGGAGGTCGAACGCCATCGGCTCTTCAACGAGTGACCAGATCGATGTCGCCGTCTCCTTGCCGATGAGCAAAGCGACTTCCGCCTGCTCCTCGGCGCTGACATACCCGTCGCGATAGTCGGGCAGTGTCAGTCCAAGTTCGGCCTGATAAACGACCTTGGCCAGCCCCCAACAATCGCACCCAGTGACTGTGCGACCGAGGTCTCCGTAGGGAATGCCGACATATGTGTTTGACCAGCTCATCGCACAACTAATCCTTGTGATGCACTTAAGGGCGCGTGTTGACTGGTAGAACTGGAACAATCGCGAGAGGGCAGGAAATGGACGATACTTGGCGCAAGGCGAACGGAACGAAGATAGCTGACGATGGGACGCTCGTGAGGCTGGCCATTGAGACCATAGATGGACGTCAAATGACGGTAGACATGGTCCCCGAAATGATCCCGCAATTGGCCGCAGAGTTGAGGAACGCAAAATTTCACGCCGAGTTGCTTGCGGCAGGTCCTGCTGAGGACGAAGGCCCCTTGCAACCAACAAATATCCGCAGGCCTATCGACGCCAAACAACTGATCCGTACAAATTACGTCGAAAGAGGCCGCAGCCTTATTCAGATTGAATTGGCCGGCGGCGGAGTGTTCGAGTTTCTTGTTCCGCTGAAGTCCGGCTATGACCACACAGTTGAATAGCTTCTGACCAACCAGGCGGATCAGGGGGGAGCGTAAACTTTTCAGGATAGATATCCCGCCAGATACCCCAAGGGAGTTCGACGTCCTCAACAACGCGCTCGTGGCGATGAAATTCGTCCTCTGTGAACTTTGGCGAATTTGCGGTTTGCATATCAGTGAGCTCCCTCTCATCGGAAAATCCCCGGAAATCGGTCTTTGGTGAAACGGTCCATCGGCACGCTTTCCTCCTCGATCGGTGCACGGCTGACCTCAATCGAAATCTCCCCTGCGTTCCCGCTTGAGCCGGTCATCACCATTCCGCGAAACTCGACTTCGATCAGATCCGGGGAACTGGCCAACACGACGGCGATATGAACGATCGGGCGATCCGTGAACGTGCGCAAAAGGCCCGCGATATCACTATCCACATTGTCGATGATGATACTGGCGGCCGCCGGCGCATCTTCCAGGTCACTAGGAAGGTTGGCAGATGCCAGAATAAACAGAAACGGCTCGGAGATGGGGTCGCTGCCCATCCAAGCCGTCCGGGTTCCATACATCAATGGTTCTGCCGATAGCCGCTCTGTCGGATCTGTCGAAAGGCGGACAGGTGCGTCCAGCTCCGGATGCTCAATCATGATCAGGGCGATTTCCACTTCATCCGTGGTCTGCGCATCAAACGCTGTTCGCGCATTGAGAGAGACCCGTCTCATGGCATCACCGCCACAGAAAACGCGACGACGAACCGAATGCCCCGGATTCTTTGAACCGGCGTCTCTTCTCCGAACAGGCAGAGCCACTGCGCAGAGAGCAGGATTGGGAAACCTTCGTTGGTCAGCAAAGGGCTGCCGGACGCGTCCAAAAGCGGCCAGCCGTCGTTCATTGGATCGGGCATCCAGAAGGGCAAGCTTCCAAACTTGGTCTCGTACTCATAGAACCCGTCGAAGACGGCTTTCAGGCTGCGTGGCACGTCGATCGACAATGTGACCGTGCGCGCCACACTGGACCAGCGCCGCCGATAGCCTGGGGGGCCTGTCTCGGTCGGCTTGCGGAGACGGGGATCATTGATCTGGACCTGAAGGTCCTCCCGCTGGGGTCTGGGAAGATCTGTTGGCCACGTCGGAACGCTCATCTCAGCGCTCCCTTCTGCCGCAGACCGTAGCGGTTGCTCAGCACCCGCTTGGCCCCGCCGCCAGACTGGGTCATCGCGTCGCCGACAGCGTCCGCCAAGACAAGCTTGGTGCTGCGCCGACCTTGACTGTCAACGCTCTCCAGGCGGGTCTGGGTGATCGGGGCGCTTGAGTGGTTCTCAATGGTGATTTGCGGGCGCATGTCGATGCCACCCAACCCGCCCGATGCGCGGCCGATCTGCCCGCCGTTTGCAAAGCCGGGAATGTCCGCCCCGGCATTGATCATTTCCAACAGCGTCCGGTTTTTTGCCGTCGCTTTGGCGTTAACCATGTATTCGCCGGGAGATCCCCAGAGCGGTACCTGATCAGACGTCCCGCTGCCGCGACCATAGACCATGCCGCCCACAGCAAGCTTTTGACCGGCGGGCTTCTGGCCGGGAAACAGGGCACCCAACGCCAGATCAATCAAGCCACCGCCGCCTGAGGTGCCAAACAGTTGGGCAAGCGGCCCTTCTCCCAAGAGAAGCGCCTGAAACGCCATGTCCTGGATCTTGTCCGACAACGTGTCCAGCACCCCGCCAAGATCGCCACCGCTGCGCCGGAGATCCTCAAATGTGTTATAGGCAACGTCACGGTAGCTATCCCAAGCCGCTTTCTGCTCTTCGATGGCCGTCTTCTCGCGGTTGCGGGTCGCGATCAGTTCGCTGATCTTAGCCCGTTCGGCTTCAGTTGCGCCGGCAAGCTTTTCGCGATAGCGCAGCATCTCTTGCTGGACCGGATCGTTCTCCCGCAAAATCGCCAGCTCGTCTTCCAGACCGCTGATCAGGTCCGTGACGGCTTCGCGCTCTTTCTTGAGAGCTTTGGCTGCACTGTTCCCGCCACCGCCACCCGCGCGGGTCTTCTTGAGAATGGGGTTGTTGTTCGCGTCTAGGCGGGGGCCAGTATAAACAAAACGGCCGTCCGTTTTGCTGGTCTCGCCTCGACGTGCGCGCACCTCGGCCATGCCATCGCCGCGCCCGCTATAGACAGCACCGGCCTGCATGTTTTGCAGCGACAGCGCTTCATTCAACGCAATGCCGAGGTTTTGGGCAAGGGCTGCCGCTTGTGCCACCGCAGGAGAAATGCCCGCGGCGATATCGACCAGAGAAAGACCGTTGGCCGCATCCCAAGCGGCCATAATCTCGTCTTTCAGGGCTTGAGACATATCCGCAGTAAGCGATGTCCGCTCAAACACTTCTCGCTCTGCGGCGATCCGTGCCTCGGCTACCTGACGGCTGTCCTCTCCATAGCGGACCACTAGAGCTTGGATATCGGCTTGTTGGGTCAGTTGATCAAGAAGGACCTGACTTTGCGAGGCGGCAACATCAGAAGCTTGGCGGGAGTTGGCATAGAACCCATAGATTTTGCCTTGAAGCTCCAGCTCTTCGCTCTTTTGCTGAGCGATCTTTTCGTTCCAGGCGATCTGCCGTTCAAACTCTGGTTCAATGGCGCGCCGACCGGATTGAAGCTGATCCTCGACGGCGACCAGTTTGCCGCTTTCTTCAACGAGGGCTCTCACCTGATCAGCAATCGCTAAGAACTGCGCGGGGATGTCGTCTGCGTTTCCATAAAGTTCGAATAGCAAGCTACTCAGCGCTGTTGCAGCGTTGATTGCATCCTGCGGCCCGCTTGCGTCTCCAAGTTTGGAAACGGCGGCATCAAGCGCAAATGCCTCCTCCTTTGTCAGTTGGTACTCCGACCGAAGGCGTTCTATTTCGGGGAATTGGTTACCAAATAGATCGCTGTTGAGGTTAGCTTTCTGCCTCTCGGTCAGGATTTGCATTTCGCTAGCTAAGGCCACTACGCTGCCGCGAAGATTTTCAAGAGCGTTCGCACGGTCAATCTTTTGCTGGTTCTCAAAATAGGATTGAGCGGCCGCCGAAGCGCTCCCAAACCCCTCAGCCATCTTGCCCGTAGAAGTCCGTGCAAGTTCTGCCGAGCTAGCGTAGCGGTCAACGGAGTTTGCCAGATTATCGACACGATCTTCCAGTTTTTCAGCTTCACCGCCTGCGCTAGATAACCACCCAACTATGGCCGCCCCTGCAGCTATTGATCCAATCGTGATCAAGCTCACGGGGTTCAGCATTCCCAAGAATGCACCGCCCAGTGCCTTCACCGCACCCGCCGCACCCATGGGACCGATGACCTGGCTGATCTGCGTACCTTGCTGAAGCGCGAGGGTCAGCGGGTTCTGCCCTGCAGCCATCATCACGCCGATGTCGTTGAACTGCGCGACCAGGTTGCCCATCTGACCCGCTGCCGCGTTGTTTGAGCGCCCCATGATCTGAGCGCTCTGACCGGTTGCTAGGTACTGCGCTTCCGCCAGAGACAGAATCCTGTTCGCATCGGCTTGGGTTGCAGCACCGGCGGCGACCGAACGGCGGGTTTCATCAACAACGGCTTCGTACTGTCTGGAGGCGCGATAGACCGGATCGATCGACATGCGCATCGCATCGAAGCTGGCTTTGTTCTGATCGAGCGTGCCACCAAATGCTGCCGCACTTTGGCGCGCACTGTTGGTCGCGGCACCGTAGCCGGTCAGGCGCTCGATGCGCTGCTGGACGGCGGTGTTGGACCTCGTGACAGCCTGCTGAACCGCTTTCTCGCCGGTCGCGAAGGTACTGTTTTCATTTGCGGCGGATCTGGTTGATTGATCCAGCGCCGCAGTGCTCTTGCCCAGACTGTCTGTGGCCTTCTTGGTACCAGCCAATGCGGACGTGGTTTCAGCCAGGGCTTTTTTTGCCCCGGTTGCATCCCCTCCGACATAAAGACTGGTCTTGAAGCCGCTCACATCATTCTCCTAATTTCAGCCAAAGCACCTTGCTCAATGGTTCTGATATCGCCCCACATCTCGGCGTCGACTGAGAGGCCTGCCAGCTGCAGCCCGGACTGGGCTGCCGTGTAGTCGAGACCGATAGGCATGATCCGGGCTCCGACTGCGATTACTCGCCATTGGGAGCAGATCGTGAAAAACGCTTCGAGTGCCTCAAGATGCCAGGGCCACAGTTCGAGCTCTTCTGCGTTGGTGTTGTCTTGGTACTGTCCGAGATCAATTCCGAGCACAGCTGCATCCGAACTGGCATCGTCTTGCCGCGGGGTCTCATTGGGCGATCCTTTTGCCCATGCAGCCCCCGCGGCCTTCAGTTTCCCAGCGTGCCCTTGTGCAACCCCTTGAAATACCCACTGACCAGACCGAGCCGAATATAGGCCTTATCCAGCTCGTGGCTGATCTGCTCGGGTGTCGATGGAACGGGGTTGTCATCGTTATCGACCAGATTGTCGAAGCTCACGACGACGGACTTCAGAAAGTCCAGCGTGCCCGAACCTGTGCTGAGGTCGAACCCGTCGGCTTCCGAGATAGGCATAGCGCGGAACGTGGTTTTCAGCTCCGCTTCGGTAAAGCCTTCACCGTCGGGGATCTGGATCGACACATCGCGGGTAAATGTCGGGGCCTGATTGATCTTGAACATTGGGGCAGTTCCTTTCGAATTAAGTGAGGGTGAGAGACCACTGGTCGTTGCCAACCGTCGGGATCGGGACCAGGCGGAGCGGCCATTCGACGATGTTTTGCGCATTCTCGAGACCCTGAGGCCGCTGCATCTGTGCCTTCGCGATCGCGAGGGTGGCGATGTTCCCAGCCGTCAGTCCGTGCACGAGGTTGATCGCAACATCCGTCTGGTCAGCCGCCATCGTGAACGGGTTGAGCGTACCCAGCGGCACCGCTTCCACCTTCGTCTCGACGCTCTCTTCCTTGTCGGTGATCAGAATGTCTTCCGATCCGACCAGAAACCGTGGCTCAACTGCGTTGCCGAGATTGAGCATCAAAGACCGCATCACGAGAGACACACCGGCCAACGTGAAGGTCGGCGTGTTGGCCTTGGTCACAGCCAGCGGCTTTTTGAACGCCGTCAGCGTCGGGTTCACCCGCGTCTCTTCGCTCGGTTGATTGAACAGTCCCCAAAATTCGAACTTGAGATAGGGAATTGCCGAGGTCGTGAAGTCGATCGTGCAATTGCCGCGTGCGCCGGTCAGCACGAACTGGGTGCCCTCGATTAGAAAATAGACCGACAGGCTCTCGTGATCATCGCTGACCGGATTATAAGTGACAGATGTGTCCAACACGATCGTTTCGGCAACGGCACAGCCGCGCATCAGTTGACCCCAAGCGGGTGCGGTGCCCGCGGTACCGGATCCGGCCAACTCCACGTTGAAGGTCAGCTTGGCGTGGACATCAATCGGCACCGAACCTTGAGCGCCCAAGGTGGGGATTTCCAGATTGCGGCTCACGTCGCTGCCTTCCATCGGCGTCAACGTGATGTCCGTTGCAAGAATGCCATTGGCAGCGGCAGTTGGTTCCGCGTCGGTGTTGTAGGTTGCTTCCAGCTTCGCCAGCAGGATTTTGGATTTCCATTTAATGGCCATTTAAGCCTCCTTTTCCGATGTTTCTTCAGCAGGCTGAGCAACCACTTCTGCCGGGGCCGGGTCGACCGGTCCCTCCTTACGGGTCAGCTTGCCATTCTTGCTGCGGGTGTAGCTGCCGCCACGGGACGGAAGGATTGGTGCTTTCATCAGAGGATCCTCAGCTGGTCAGTGATGGCAAAGTCGATCTGGTAGACGACGGTGCCTTTGGAGGCGTTCAGAATGGAGCCACGGGTTAGGCGAAACACGCCGATCTCATCAGACGGGGCCCAACCGGCGATGGCGTAGACGATCGCGAAGATCACATCGCGCAACTCCGCCAAGGCCTTTTGGCCCGCAGGCGTGTGGTTGCGGATGGTCAGGATCACCGCGATGGCCTCTTCGATCCCTTGGGTGAACGCACCGGCGCCAGCGTCAGCCTGACGGCCGATCAATCCCAGAGGCAGCACATGCGCTGCAGGAGTGTGCTGGGGCAAGGCACTGCGCTGCATCAGATCGGCGAAATTGCCTGCGCCTTCTACGCGATGCTCGAGGATGGCGACCTCCGATGAGAGACGCGAGATGATGCTCTCGATCATCAGATAAAGCCCTTCATGCTGGCTTGCGTGAGGGGACGCTCTCGATCGGTCAGCCGCGCTCCGGAGCTTCCAGTACCGGGAGCATCAGCCCCCGCGATGGGCAAGCGGACGCCACCGCCGGAAATATCCCGCAAGGTACGCAAGGCGGCCTTGTAGTCTTCTTCGATCTTGGGATCCGGGCTGGCGACGTGGAGGTTGTAGATCGTGATCGCGAGCGCAAGGCTTCCGATCAGGGGCGGCGTGGTTTCCATGGGGAGCGCGTAACGGACCCCCACGTAACCATCGATCATCGCATCCGCGTCGGCCAGCGCCTGGTCAATCACATCCGTATCGATAGCGTCCGTTGCCACATCGCCCCGATCTGTCAGGGAGATCAACATGTGTTCGCCAAACTTCGCAGTCAGTTTTGCAAGGGATGTGTAGGGCACGGGGAAGGCACCATCCGGGTTGAATGTGAACAACCGGCGGCGACAAACCCGCCGCCGGTCAAAGGTTGAGCGATTGCCGCATTACTCGGCAGCGTCAGCTTTCATCAGGCTGATCGCGAGCTTGGGCTCATCGCGCAGCATGGCGGCCTCTTCATCGCTGAGCTCGGAGGCCAGGATGGGTGTCGGTTCGGGTGTGAAGTGCCGACCCGCCCGCCAGAAACCACCTTTGGGCCCAATGACCACCACGATCAGATCTTCCTCATCCCGCGGCTGCAACGCTGCAGCCAGGGAGCCTACCGCCTCGGCACGGGTCTCCGCCGGAGGCGAAGGCTTTGCGTCGGACGTCAGGGCTGCAGAGAGGCCTTCCAGATCAGTGTCAGGCACGCTTGGGGCCTCGGCGGCCTTGCTCTCATCCGCGCCACTTCCGGCAACGGACTGCGCGACTTCAGACGCTTGGTCTGCCGCAAGAGGCAGAGACTTGGGCGCTTCGGCTCCCTTTGTCTCACCCGCGCCGTTTTCAGGCGTGGGCTGCGCGGCTTCAGGGGCCTTCTCGACTACCGGAGCCGCTTGGTTTTCGGCCTCGGACCCTTTGGTGTCACTGGCCTTGCTGGCGGTTGCTTTCTTTGAACGTGTCATAATGTCCCCTTACAGCCAGTCGGCGACGAGCAAGGTTGCCGTGTTGCGCCATACGTTTGTGGCGCCGGCCGCGTTGCGCTCGGCATTCAAGAGTTCCAACGCGGCTTCTTCCATCGAAGACGGAACCACGAGGAGATTGGGCTTAATCCCAAGCGGGCGACCGTGATCGCCCTTCATGCCTCGGATAGCGGCGCGTGCGATCTTGTAATTGGCAGCATTCAGTTCTTGCTTGGACCCCCATGCCATCTGCCAGAAGCCGTACCCGACATTGTACCGGGCATCGGTGCCGTAGACGAATTCCTTGTTCATGAAGACGTTGTGGTCTTTCGGGTTGTCCTTGGCCACGAACATGGGCTTTTCGCGATCTTGGAAGATCATCGGCTTCAGTGACCGGTTGGTCGAGAGCAAGAACCAGGGCGCGCCAGAACCGCCGTCAGTGTTTGCGACCGTACCCATCGAGCCGTCTTCGTTGATCACGGGGTGATCGGTGTCGAAGAAATACTGGCCATCGTAGCATTCGGTCGTAAAGCCGCCCGCCAGCGCACCGAAGGTCAACAGATCAGGGTGGGCAGCTGTGCTTTCGCCCATCTCGACGAACATGGGCTCGTAGATCCCGAGGTTGTCGTCTTTGATATCGTTGCGATCGACGCCGATGGTTAGTTCGAAATCCTTGTTTTTGATCGCGTAGTCATGCTCGGCAAGACCTTGGATCAAACGAGGGCCAAGCCATTCGCGCATGTTTGGCATTTTACCGAGCCAGCCGTAGCGGCTTTCGCGCGTCGACGAGGGGACCACAGTGGCGATCCGCGTGTATTGCGTCTCGGCTTGTCCAAGGCCACGCTTGTAAGACGTGTTGAAGCCGACGCGGATGGCCTCAAGATTTGGGGTGTTAATGAGCATTGAATGGTCTCCTTACGCCGTAGCGATTTTGGTGAGAACTTCGTCAAAGCGCACCCAGACGCCCAGGGCATCGACACCGTCGACAAACCCGGCCGGAGAGCGCGATGCCGTTGCAGAGGTTTTGGCGACGGTCTGATCATCAACCGCGAAGACCACATCACCGATTTCGGCGACGGTGATCTCGTCCGCTCCAGCGGAGTTCGCAAAGCGGAAGACACCGAGGCGGTATAGCACCGCTGCGTCTCCGGCGCTGCCTGTGGAATTGTCGCCCGCGTCTTCTGCGCGACCAATGCCCACGAGGCCTGTGGCAGTCGCACCTTTGACGACAAAACCGGCAGCATTGCGCATCAGAAGCGACCCCGCAAAAACGGCGGTCGAAGCGGCCAGAAGACCATTGCGGATATCACCGGCGATCTGGGGCGTGTTGCGCCCTGCGGTCAGTGCGGTCATCAGTTGTCCTCCAGGTTGGCCTGCTCTTCAGCGAGCGTGGCGGCATAGTCTTTGGGATCCTGCCCCAGCATCTTGGCGATGCTCAGCTGTTCGGAGTTCAGCGAGAGCTCACCATCCTTGCGGGCAGGTGCGATGATCGAGGTCCCGGAACCGCTGAGCACAGGCATTGCGCCGATCAGCTCTTCGGTCCCCGAGGCGTCCTTCATATGCATGGAGATGTAGCGATCACGCATCGGCTTCACACCAACACGGCCCGCCTTGATTGCACCATCGACAAAAGTCGTGGCTGCGGTCTTGGCACCGGTATCGCGAAGCTCATTCAGCGAGGTTGCTAAGGTGGTGATTTCGGCCTGCAGTGCTACGATGGTCTCGTCTGCGCCCTGGTCATTCGAGGCGCTTTGAGCCGCAACCAGAATATCGGCTGGCGCACTGTCTGCGCTGAGGCCTAGGGCTAGCCCGATTTCGGACATTTGAGACTGCATAGCGGGCTTGTCGTCGCCACCGGACATCTTGCCCTTCAGCGCCTTTTTGATTTCCTCATCGGTTGCCGTCTCCGGCAGGCCGAGCATGTCGGCCAGAAATTTCGTCCAATCCATTGGGGGAATGTCCTGTTGTTGATGGAGCGCAGTGAGCCCGCGCAGGTTGGGTTTATTGACCAGGCTGACGCATTCGATCGACGTGACCGTCTTGTCTGCCCTGTGCCGGATAACGGGGCTGATGCCCCGGTATGCCCGTGATGTGACCAGCTCCGCGCCAGCAGTTGTCCACTCCGCCTTGCCCCATAGACCGTCTTCACGCGCCTGCATGGCCACAACCCAGCCGAACGCTGGGGCTTCTTCTCCTTTTGGCGCGCGCAGGTGGATGGCGTGATTGATGTCGATGGGGAGTTTTGGGGCGTGGAGGAAGCTCTCGGAAATGATCTGCTCAAAGTTCGCAGCGAGGTAAGGACCGCGCTTGTCGCCTGTCTGGATCAGACCCGCAGGAAGCAGGTGGATCCATTCGGGCGCACTGCCAAGAACTGCGACATCGGGCAGAGCATGGGCACTCATAAGCGCTGTGAATTGAGGGGCTACGTTCATGCAGCGATAATTGCCGCAGGAAGCCGCGTCAAAACATCCGCAAGCGCTTGCGGAGAGTTCAGATAATGTCGGGAATTGAGGGCAGACTAGGCGCGACGGGCGGCTTCGGTCAATCTGTTTCATAGTTCCAACACTTGGGGCCAGATTAACAAAGACCGCTGTGCTTGACTCAACTATGAGGCGTGGTCATCCTGATACTACTATCCAAGGTCAAGAATCTTATTCAAAGGAACGATCATGTCGAAGGTTACACCATTTCATTCGAAAAAGCCTGGCACTACTGTTTACCATGACAACAACCAATGCACTGAGGGGAACAACATCGAACGTGAGAACAAGGTTTCCGGGACTGGGGGCCTCTCCAAGTGCAGCCGTTGCAAAACGCTCTCGTGAACTTAGCCTGATCTGAAAATCAGGTCCCAGTAAGGGCCGGTTAGCTCGCCATCATCAACTGTCCATATGCGCGCGATTGCTCTGGGCTGCCGCCCGGCCCTTACAGCCACGCCATAGGCTCGGAACCCTTCGCCGGGTCCGCCGCAGAGCCGTATGGTCGGCTCGTGAAACGGATGGCCTTCTCCTCCTTCGCAGGATTCGATCGTCTCAATTCCAGCGGCCCGCAGAATGTGCACGGCTTCGGCAATCCCTTCGTCGAGTGGCATATCAAGCTCTAAACCCACTGAATTAAACAGACTATTTTGCTGTTTTTTTATCGCCTCATTGTTGAATGTCACTGAGAACTGACCCGGTATGACCCAAAATTGTCACTGAGAATTGACCCATGTGAACACATTGCCC
>LAZR01001150.1_pt1 | contig 17314 bp, 15 predicted proteins | sample 329461 | NCBI WGS metagenome assembly LAZR01 (sample SAMN03002196, study PRJNA259156) | marine sediment metagenome | biome: sea floor; feature: Hydrothermal impacted sediments; material: marine sediment; isolation source: Loki non-amplified sample from Loki's castle hydrothermal vent sediment ...
CAAAACACGAAAACAACGTCAAATCAGTAAGTAGAACGACCGCAACAAGCGCCAGTGCCGCGCGAGCGGCTTAGTCCTCGAGCCCATTTTACCGATCTTCTGTGACCCAGCGAATGTCTGGTCCGGGTGCACTGAAAAATCACTATCAAATTTTGGGCCCGAACCGGACCGTCGTCGAAATTATCGGTGCTGCGGCGCAGTTTCGCCATAGCAACTATTATTGCATTGCGCCGTATTTTGCTGACCAAAACGTCCGTGTGAGAGCCACAATGAACTTTCGTTGCTTCTCTTGTGATGTCTGAAAGCGGCCTTCTGTTACTACAGTTCAGTGACTTCAACCGACCAATTTCTCTACAGCCGACAACCTCCAAGTGCCCATTTATAAGTCGCTAAGCCAAGAAACTGCACAAAATACACACACTCCAACAGACCTCACACGCTATCGCGTTCACGGCGATGTCTTCTCAAGCAGTACGGCGCTACCTGAACAGGATGAGAAAAGATCTGCGCATCCTTGTTGTCGAATCTGATAGTGCCAAAGCAAAAAACATTATCGACGCGCTGCTGGAGGCAGGGTGGAACGATGTGCATGCAATTGCCCAGGTTTCTGGGCTTGAGCAGTCTGTTGCAAAACATGCCCCTGACATAGTGCTGATCGATATAGCCAACCCGGACCGTGACACGCTGGAACACATAGGTGCGGTCTCTGATGCCAAATCGCGGGCTGTTGCGATGTTTGTTGATCAGACCGACCAGCATCTGACCCAAGCCGCCCTTGCCGCCGGTGTCAGCGCCTATGTTGTTGACGGGTTGCAGATGAATCGCATCAAGTCGGTGATCGAAACCGCGATTGCACGGTTCCAGATGATGCGGCAGATGCAGTCGGAGCTGGATGCTGCCAAACAGGCGCTAGAGGATCGTAAAACCGTTGATCGTGCCAAGGGCATCTTGATGCGCAAGCGCTCTATACCCGAGGACGAAGCCTATAAACTGATACGCAAATCCGCGATGGATCAGGGGCGCAAGGTTATTGATGTCGCACAAGCATTGGTGACGGCATCGGATCTGCTGTCATGAGCAGCACCGTTTTGAATTGCGGGTATGTTCCGTTGGTCGACTCTGCGCCACTGATCATAGCACGCGAACTTGGTTTTGCTGCCGAAGAAGGTTTGGATCTTAATCTCATTCAGCAACCGTCATGGTCGGCTCTACGTGACATGCTTGCTTTAGGACATCTGGATGCCGCACAGATGCTGTCGCCGATGCCCGTTGCCATGTCGCTCGGGCTTGGGGGATTGCCGGCAAAAATCGACAGTCTGATGGGGCTGTCGGCTAATGGCACTGTGTTTGGTGTATCTACAAGGCTGGCAGATACTTTGGGAATGTTGCCCTTTGGCGATCCAAATCTGTTGCTTACCGCCTTAACAACGCGTGATCCCCAGCCCTTGCGAGTAGGTGTGCCGTTTCCCTTCTCCATGCATCGCTTGCTTCTGTCCTATTGGATCGCCACGGCTCCTGATCTAAAGGTCGAGATTGTGACCGTCCCACCTCCACGCATGGCGGATGCTGTCGCGAACGGTCACGTGGATGCATTTTGGGTCGGTGAGCCTTGGGGCAGTGCGATTGTCGGGCGTGGTGTCGGCAGCATCTTGATGGCGGGGCGGCATGTCTGGGGCTTTGCGCCGGAAAAAGTGCTGGCGGCCCGCCATGACTGGATCGCTGATCACCCTGATACAACGCGGCAATTGATGCGTGCTGTTTACCAATCCGCCCGCTGGCTGGATCTGGAGAAGAACAAACCACTTGCCATCGAAATTCTGGGGCGCAGCGAACACCTTAACCTCGCTCATGAAGTGATCGAACCTGCGGTCACTGGTTTTCTAACGCTGTCGCAGGGCGGTACTCCAACGAGGGTCGACCGGTTCTTAATGTTTCATGATCATGCCGCGTCCTTCCCGTGGCGCAGTCAGGCTGCCTGGATTGCGCGGCAACTGGGGGCGGATGCGACGGGCATCGGCCGCGCCAAACAGTGTTTTCGCACGGATTTGTACCGCGAGAACCTTGGCCCCATCGGTGCGGACTTGCCCGGCGCGTCGGAAAAAATTGAAGGGACGATCCGCGAGGAGACTGCCGTTGCATCGTCTCGCGGTCAGATGATTCTTGCGCCGGATGCGTTTTTTGACGGCAGAACGTTCGATTTTGCCGCAACTTCTGGTGAATAAATAGGCATTCATCCGTTGCCATCGCCGTTTTTATGCCGCAGTGCAGAAAATTGTTGAAGCTGCCGGTAAACTGTTCAATCCTTGTATCAACACGTCAGACACTGCTGCCTGACTTTATTCTGCCAATGCCGGTGGAACCCTCCCAAGAGCAAAGCCGCTCGTAAGAAGCATGGAATTTTCCGTGGTGCTTACGTGCGGCTTTTTCAGTTTTTCGGGCTTTGCCCTTTCACACAAAGGACATCACAGATGTTTAGAAAACTCCCATATGCAATCGCGGCATCCAGCCTTCTGGCAACTGCCGCTTACGCCGAAATGCTGGACCTTGAGAAGGACGAGCTGACCTTCGGCTTTATTAAACTGACCGATATGGCACCTTTGGCCGTCGCATATGAAAACGGCTATTTCGAGGACGAAGGCCTGTTCGTTACGCTGGAAGCGCAGGCCAACTGGAAGGTCCTGCTGGACGGTGTCATCGATGGCCAACTTGACGGCGCACACATGCTGGCGGGTCAGCCGCTTGCCGCCACAATCGGTTACGGCACCAAGGCGCATATCATCACGCCTTTTTCGATGGACCTGAACGGCAATGCTATCACGGTTTCCAACGACATCTGGGAGCAGATGAAACCAAATGTGCCCAAGATGGAGGATGGCCGCCCGCAGCATCCGATCAGCGCCGCCGCCCTCGTACCTGTTGTGGAGAAGTATAAGGACGAAGGCCTGCCTTTTAACATGGGTATGGTTTTCCCTGTCTCCACGCACAATTACGAGATCCGCTATTGGCTCGCAGCTGGTGGGTTGCAGCCGGGTTATTACTCGCCTGAAGATGTAACAGGCACAATTGGGGCGGATGTTTTCCTCTCTGTTACACCGCCGCCGCAGATGCCCGCCACGATGGAAGCCGGCACAATCTATGGCTACGCGGTGGGTGAGCCGTGGAACCAACAGGCTGTTTTCAAAGGCATCGGTGTGCCCGTCATCACTGATTACGACATGTGGAAGAACAACCCCGAGAAGGTCTTTGGCATCAACAAGGAATTCGCGGACGAGAACCCCAACACCACCATCGCCCTGACCAAAGCACTGATCCGTGCAGCAATCTGGCTGGACGAGAATGACAACGCCAACCGCGAAGAAGCGGTGCAGATGCTGGCACGCTCCGAGTATGTTGGGGCGGACGCCGAAGTGATCGCCAACTCAATGACCGGCTTCTTCGAGTTTGAGAAAGGCGACCGCCGCCCTGCACCCGATTTCAACGTGTTCTTTCGCTACAACGCGACTTATCCGTTCTATTCGGATGCCGTCTGGTATCTGACGCAGATGCGCCGCTGGGGCCAGATCGCCGAACCGCAATCTGATGAGTGGTTCATTGAGACAGCCAAGGACGTCTACCGCCCCGATATCTATCTCAAGGCCGCCAAGCTGCTGGTGGATGAAGGCATGGCGAACGAGGCCGACTTCCCCTTCGACAGCGACGGTTTCAAAGCGCCAACGCCTGCTGCGGATATCATCGACGGGATCGGATATGACGGGCGCTCGCCCAACGCCTACCTCGAAAGCCTGCCGATTGGCCTGAAGGGTGAGCAGATGATCGTTGATAGCGAAATCAAGGGCTGAGCCCTGAGCGCCGCGCGGTATTTGCAGCGAGGCGCATTCAACATCTTTGCCCAAATCGAAGGATACCGCAAATGTCTGTCACCGCCCCCGATACATTCACCTCTGTCACCTTGGACAAAGAGGCCAAACGTGCCCGCCTGTTCACCCGCATCAACAAGGCGGACAACTGGTTTCAGGTTCTGGGTCTCGCATGGCTCACCCCGATCCTGAAAGCGGCGGCAGGGGATAACCCAAAGGCGCAAGTTGGCGAAGTCTGGCGTTTGTTGGGGGTGCCCCTGTTGGCGATCGCGATCTTCCTGTTGGCATGGGGTGCTTTGGCCCCCAAAGTGCAAACGTCGCTTGGTGCCGTGCCCGGTCCTGCGCAGGTCTGGGAGCAGGCCGTCAGCCTGAACGCCGATGCCATACGCGAACGTGAAAAAGCGGCCGCATTTTACGAGCGCCAAGATACGCGCAATGCAAAGCTGGTTGCGGACGGCCGCGCGGAGGATGTCAAGGAGCGTGTCTATACCGGCAGACCCACTTATTACGCGCAAATCTGGACCTCTATTGTAACAGTGTTTTTCGGCTTTCTGATTGCCTCCATCATTGCTATCCCACTGGGCATCGCGGCCGGCCTATCCAAGACGGCAAATGCGGCCCTCAACCCGCTCATCCAGATTTTCAAACCCGTCTCTCCGCTGGCATGGCTACCGATCGTGACCATGATCGTCTCTGCGGTTTACGCCAGCAATGACGGGATATTCTCCAAGAGCTTCCTGATCTCGGCCATCACCGTCACGCTTTGCTCGCTGTGGCCCACGCTGATCAACACAGCACTTGGGGTGTCCAGCATCGACAAGGATCTCGTCAGCGTCAGCCGCGTGCTCAAGATGAACACATGGACCAAGATCACCAAGCTGGTGTTGCCCTCGGCGTTACCACTGATCTTCACCGGATTGCGCTTAAGCCTTGGTGTGGGCTGGATGGTGCTGATTGCCGCAGAAATGTTGGCGCAGAACCCCGGTTTGGGCAAGTTTGTCTGGGACGAGTTTCAGAACGGATCGTCGCAATCGCTGGCCAAGATCATGGTGGCAGTCTTCACCATCGGGATCATCGGCTTCCTGCTGGACCGCGTGATGTACGCGCTGCAGTCCATGTTCACCTTCTCGGCAAACCGGTGATCCCCATGAGCATTTTATCCATCAAAAACGTCAACAAAGGTTTCGGCGTAGGCACCCACCGCGCTGAGATCCTCAAAGACATCAACCTCGATGTTAAGAAGGGCGAATTCCTCGCCATTCTTGGCTTTTCCGGCACTGGAAAATCTACACTGATGAACCTGGTTGCGGGTCTAGAGACGCCCGACAGCGGCAGCCTGACGTTCAAAGGTGCGCCAATCACCGAGCCGGGGCCGGAACGCGGACTGATTTTCCAAAGCTATTCCTTGATGCCGTGGCTGACAGTCGGCGGAAATGTCGGTCTGGCCGTTGATGCAGTCTTCCCCAAGCTCAGCAAGGCCGCGCGGCAGGAAAAGATCGACCACTATGTGTCGATGGTTGGCCTGTCCCAGGCAATCAGCCGCCGTCCATCCGAGTTGTCAGGCGGTATGCGGCAGCGTGTTGCAGTCGCGCGAGCGCTGGCGATGAATCCCGAGATGTTGCTGCTGGACGAGCCGCTGTCGGCATTGGACGCGCTGACACGGGCCAATCTGGCGGATGAAATCCTTGAGATTTGGGAGCGTGACAAAAAGACGTGCATCCTGATTACCAATGATGTGGATGAGGCCATTTTGCTGGCCGACCGTATCGTGCCGCTGAACCCAGATGGCACACTTGCTGACCCCATTGAGGTCAACATCCCGCGCCCGCGTGACCGGATGGCTATGAACAACGACGATACGTTCAAGGCGTTGCGGGCCAGCGTGACAAAATACCTGATGGATGTCGGCATCGAGGCAAAGGTTGAAGAAACCAAGACCCTGCCCAATGTCACCCCCATTCACGCGGTGCCACGTGTCGTGGCCGAAGCGCAGAAAAGCCCCATCGAGGAACGCTACCTCAATTTCTCGCAACTTCACAAAATCTATCCTACGCCCAAGGGACCGCTGACGGTGGTCGAGGATTTTGACCTCAAGATCAACAAGGGCGAGTTTATTTCGCTGATCGGGCATTCAGGTTGTGGCAAATCCACAGTGCTGACCATGGCGGCGGGGCTGAACCCGATTTCCAAAGGGGCGATCCGGCTGGATGGCTGGAACGTCGAGGGCGCAGACCCCGAACGCGCTGTGGTGTTCCAATCGCCCAACCTGTTTCCGTGGCTCACCGCCAAAGAGAACGTCGCGATTGGGGTGGATAAGGTCTACCCCCGCGCCTCTCAAGCAGAGCGGCAGGATGTGATCGAATATTATCTTGAGCGCGTTGGTCTGGCCGACAGTATGGACAAGAATGCCGCGTCGCTTTCCAACGGTATGAAACAACGTGTCGGCATTGCGCGGGCTTTTGCGCTCTCGCCCAAATTGTTGTTACTGGATGAGCCCTTTGGCATGCTCGACAGCCTCACCCGATGGGAGCTTCAAGAGGTCCTGATGGAGGTGTGGTCGCGTACCAAAGTCACCGCCGTTTGTGTGACACACGATGTGGACGAGGCAATCTTGCTCGCCGACCGCGTGGTGATGATGACCAACGGGCCGCAGGCGACCATCGGCAAGATCACGAATGTAAAACTGCCGCGCCCCCGCACCCGCAAGGCGCTGCTGGAACATCCAGATTATTATACCTACCGCCAAGAGGTTCTCGATTTCCTTGAGGAGTACGAGCATGGCAACACGTCCAAGACCACCTCAACCGCCCCCAAAAAACCAATCGCAGCGGAGTAAACAGATGCCACAGAAACTGATCATCATCGGGGCGGGCATGGCGACGGGTCGTGCCTTGGAAACCCTGCTGGAAACAGCACCGGACGCCTATGACGTGACCCTGTTTAACGCAGAACCGCGCGGCAACTATAATCGCATTATGCTTTCGCCCGTGCTGGCTGGTGACAAAACCTATGCAGAGATTGAGACGCACGCTGCGCAATGGTACGCTGACAATGGGGTGACTTGCCGCTTTGGTGAAAAGATCGCCAGCATCGACCGCGGGGCCAAGACGGTGACAGCCGCAAACGGCGATGTGCTGGCCTATGACAAGCTAATGTTCGGAACCGGCTCCAATCCTTTCATCATCCCCCTGCCTGGCCATGATCTGGAAGGCGTCATCGCCTACCGCGATCTGGAAGACACCGAACGAATGATGGGGCTTGGGCCTGACAACAAATGCGTCGTCATTGGTGGTGGTTTGTTGGGGCTTGAGGCCGCCGCTGGCATGGCTGCGCGCGGCGTTGACGTCACGGTTGTCCATATCATGGGCCACCTGATGGAGCGCCAGTTGGACGAAGCCGCGGGGTACCTTTTGCGCCGCGCACTGGTGGACAAGGGCATAACAGTCAAATGTTCCGCCAACTCAAAAGAGATACTGGGAAAAGACGGACATGTCCGCGCATTATTGCTGGATGATGGCACCAAGTTGCCGTGTGATCTGCTGGTCATGGCCGTTGGCATCCGACCCAATGTGACGCTGGCGTCTGAGGCGGGGCTTGCTGTTGGGCGCGGCATTCATGTGGATGCTCAGATGGTCACCTCTGATGCCGACATTCTGGCTGTAGGTGAATGTGTCGAACATGATGGCGCGATTTTTGGCCTTGTCGCGCCCTTGTATGATCAAGCGCGTGTGGCGGCCAAAACCTTGTTGGGCGAGCACGCTACATTTGTTCAAAAGGAGCTTTCGACCAAGCTGAAAGTGACCGGATGCGATCTGTTCAGTGCTGGTGACTTCGCCGACGGGGATGGCCGCGAAGACATTGTGTTCCGCGATCCGGCGCGTGGTGTCTACCGCCGTCTGGTGATCGAGAGTGACGTGGTCATCGGCGCGGTCATGTACGGCGATACTGCCGACAGCAATTGGTTCTTTGGATTGATCCGCGAACGTACTGACATTGCCGAAATGCGCGATACGCTGATCTTTGGCCCCGCTTATCAGGGGGGCACCCCGCTGGACCCGCTCGCAGCCGTTGCAGCCTTATCGCGTGATGCGGAAATCTGTGGCTGCAACGGCATTTGCAAAGGCCAGATTGAAGACGCGATTGCAGCAGGCGCTGGCGATCTCGCAGCGATAAAAGCCACCACCAAAGCATCGGCGTCTTGCGGAACATGTACCGGATTGGTCGAACAGGTTTTGGCCGTCACCTTGGGCGATGATTTCGTGTTGCCTGCTGCTGCGTCGATCTGTGCCTGCACTGACATGACCCATGAGGACGTGCGCCGTATGATCAAGTCGCAACGCCTCACCTCCATGCCCGCCGTCTGGCAGGAGTGTGGGTGGAAGACATCTTGCGGGTGTCATGTCTGCCGGCCTGCGCTCAATTTCTATCTGCTGGCTGATTGGCCGCTTGTGTATCAAGATGATCCGCAAAGCCGGTTCATCAATGAACGCAAACACGCGAATATCCAGAAGGACGGCACATTCAGCGTCGTGCCGCGCATGTGGGGCGGGATCACCACGCCCGACGAGCTGCGAGCGATTGCCGATGCGGCGGATAAATACGCCGTGCCCACGGTCAAGGTCACTGGCGGCCAGCGCATTGATTTGCTGGGGGTGAAAGGTGAGGACCTTCCCGCCATCTGGGCCGATTTGAACGCGGCCGGGATGGTCTCGGGACATGCCTATTCCAAGGGTCTGCGCACGGTAAAGACCTGTGTGGGGACTGATCATTGCCGCTTTGGCACGCAAGACAGCACAGGGCTGGGCATCAAACTCGAAAAGACGCTGTGGGGATCGTGGACGCCCCATAAGCTGAAGCTTGGTGTGTCGGGTTGCCCGCGCAATTGTGCCGAGGCGACATGCAAGGACATCGGGATTGTCTGTGTCGATAGCGGCTATCAGATCAGCATCGGCGGAGCGGCGGGCATGGATGTGCGCGAGACTGAGCTGTTGGTGCAAGTGGCGACAGAGGAAGAAACCATCGACGTGATCAAGGCGATCACGCAGGCCTACCGCGAGAATGCTCGTTATCTGGACCGGATTTACAAGTGGATGGCCAAGGTCGGGATGGAGTGGATAAAGGAACGTGTGGTCGATGATTTGACCGAGCGCGCCGCTTTGGTTGAACGGTTTGAACTGAGCCAAAGCATCTATCGCCGCGACCCTTGGGCGGATCATGTGCAGAAGAGGGCGGAAAGTTATCAGCCCTTGGCGAGCCTCGCTTTGGAGGCCGCGGAATGAGCAACTGGATGGACATTGCCGCCTTGGACGACGTGCCACAACGCGGGTCACGGGTGGTGAAAACGCACGCTGGGTGTGTTGCGGTGTTTCGCACGGCTCAAGATGAAGTTTACGCGCTTAACAACAGCTGTCCGCACAAAGGTGGCCCTTTGTCGGAAGGCATCGTGCATGGTGCGTTCGTCACTTGCCCGCTGCACAATTGGGTGTTTTCGCTTGAGACGGGTCAGGCGCAGGGTGCGGACAGTGGCCGTGTCGAAACCCACCCTGCTAAGGTCGAGAATGGGCGCATCTTGTTAGACAGATCCATCATTGCGGCCCGGACTGTCGCATGAACATGACACGCACTACATGCCCCTATTGCGGCGTTGGTTGTGGTGTCTTGGCGGGGGCTGATGGCACCATCAAGGGCGATCCAGATCATCCGGCCAACTTTGGCCGCTTGTGCTCCAAAGGGTCGGCGCTGAATGAGACGATTGATCTGGACGGTCGGCTTTTGCATCCGCAGATCGCAGGCACGCAGGCCACATGGGACAGCGCACTTGACCTGGTCGCGACCAAATTCAGCGAAGCGATCCGTGAGCATGGCCCGGACAGCGTCGCCTTCTATGTCTCGGGGCAACTTCTGACAGAGGATTACTACGTCGCCAACAAGCTGATGAAGGGCTTCATCGGCTCCGCCAATATCGACACCAATTCACGGCTGTGCATGGCATCCTCCGTGGCGGGGCACAAACGCGCGTTTGGCACCGATACGGTGCCGGGCACCTACGCCGATCTTGATGAAGCAGACTTGATCGTGCTGGTCGGCTCCAACCTCGCGTGGTGTCATCCTGTGCTGTACCAGCGCATCGCTGCGGCCAAAGAGGCACGGCCCGAAATGCGCGTCGTCAACATTGATCCGCGCACGACGGCGAGCTGCGATCTGGCGGATATGCATCTGGCGGTGGCCCCTGACGGTGATGTCGCCCTGTTCAACGGGCTTCTCGCTTATCTCGCAGATCACGATCACATCGATATCGACTATGTCGCTGCGCATGTAGGCGGCTGTCGTGTGGCCTTGGACGCTGCGCGCGCCACTGATCCGCTGGACTCCGGCATCGAACCGAACGCGCTTGAGCAATTCTACCAGACTTGGGCGCAGACGAAAAAGGTCGTCACCGTCTATTCTCAAGGCGTAAACCAATCGGCATGCGGCACTGACAAGGTCGGCGCGATCCTGAATTGTCATCTCGCCACAGGGCGCATCGGCACGCCCGGCACCGGTCCGTTTTCGGTCACCGGACAGCCAAACGCAATGGGCGGTCGCGAAGTCGGCGGCCTTGCCAATATGCTTGCCAATCATCTGGAAATAGAAAACGCGGAGCACCGTGAAACGGTACAGGCCTTCTGGACCAGCCCAACCATTTGCACGTCAGCAGGCCTCAAGGCAGTTGATCTGTTCGATGCCTGTGCGACGGGCAAGATCAAAGCGTTGTGGGTCATGTCAACCAATCCTGCAGTCTCGATGCCCGACGCCGACGGCGTTGCACGTGCCATCGCAGGCGTGCCCTTCGTCGCCGTCTCTGACATCATGGCCCGCACAGACACCGGCGATTTGGCCGATGTGCTGCTGCCCGCGACAGGATGGGGCGAAAAGGACGGCACAGTGACCAACTCCGAGCGGCGGATTTCGCGCCAGCGTGCATTTTTGCCCGCACCTGCCGAAGCCCGCCCCGACTGGCGCATCATCAGCGATGTGGCAAAGCGGATGGGGTTTGGGGATGCCTTTGGCTACACGTCCCCTTCGGAAATATTCGCAGAATATGTCGCTTTGGACGCAGCCGCGCGGCCCTTTGGCCGTGACCTTGACCTCAGCATATTTGCCGACGCGAATTATGCAAATTTGCTTCCAACCCAATGGCCGCGCAATGACATGCGGTTTTTTGCGGACGGGCGGTTCTACCACGCGGATGGAAAGGCGCGGATGATGCCGGTGCAGGCCCCGATACCGCGGAGCACCGGATTGACCTTGAACACGGGCCGCAACCGCGACCAATGGCACACAATGACGCGTACGGGAAAGTCACCGAAACTGGGCGCGCATCTGGCCGAACCCTATCTGGAAATCCACCCCGATGATGCGGCAAACATAGCCGCCTCTCATGGCGATCTGATTGAGATGGAAAACGCGTTTGGCAAAACGATATTGCGCGCGCTGGTCACGGACCGGGTCACAAAGGGCCAGCTTTTTGCACCCATGCACTGGACCCGCCAGACTGCGCGGAATGCTACGATCAACAGCGTGATTGCCCCGCTGACGGATCCCTATTCTGGACAGCCGGCGTTGAAAAGTGGCAGCGTTTCCATCGGTCGATATGATGCCAAATGGTACGGTTTTTTGGCCTGCACGCTCCGACCCGCCGCAGATACGCCCTATGCTGCAATCGCGCGAACACAGTCGGGATGGCAGATGGAATTGGCCAGTCTGCAGACGCCCGATGATTGGGTATCTGAGGCCCGCCGTTTTGCGAGGTCACCTGACGCAGTGGCTTCGATTTACGAGGACCGCACAAATGGTACGGTTCGGGTCGTCCTGCATGAAGGTGAACTGGTGCAGGCGGTCTTCTTTGCGGCGCGTGAACCAGTGATACTTTCGCGTGCGGCTGCGGTGTCATCTGTCGGCTCCCCGGCTGCGTCGCTATCGGCGCTTGCTGGACGAATGGGACAAGACCACCCCGATCCGGGCATAGTGGTCTGCGCGTGCTTCAATGTCGGGCAAAACACCTTGCGGACAGCGATTGATGAAGGCGCGCACTCTGTTCAATCCTTAGGTGAGTTGACCTGCGCAGGAACGAATTGCGGCTCGTGCAAGCCAGAGTTGGCGCGACTTGTTGCGCAAAGCCCTCTGCCGGTGGCCGCGGAATGACCCTAGCACCCTTTGTCCGGATTGTAGCACAGGGCAAGGGCCGCGCCCGCGCCCTCACATTTGCCGAGGCCCAAGAGGCGATGACCGAGATACTGGAAGGCCGCGCCGCACCTGAGGCAGTGGGAGGGCTGCTGATGGTGCTCCGACTACGCGGCGAAGAGGCACAAGAGATTGCGGGTTTTACGGCTGCTTTGCGGGCGCATGTGTCGGGGGCGCTCCCCACCGCCGATTTGGATTGGCCAAGCTACGCTGCGGGCCGCAGCCGTGGGGCACCGCTTTACTTGCTGGCGGCACGGCTGGTGGCACAGGCTGGTGTCCGCATCTCGATGCACGGGCACAACGCGTATCAGAATGCGACGCTGGGGCCCGAAGATATCCGCGCGCTATTGGGGCCGCTGGTTCGGTATGACCCGCTTTCAGCGCTCTGTCCCGAAGCGTTCCGACTGCTTGATCTGCGCGCTGATCTTGGTCTGCGCTCCTGCATCAACACGGTTTTACGCATGTGGAACCCTTCGGGTGCCGACGCTACCGTTCAGGGTGTTTTCCATCCGTCCTATCGAAGCTTGCAGGCCCAAGCTGCGGAAATTCTGGGGCAGCAAACCCTTAGCATTATCAAAGGCGGCGGCGGCGAGTTTGAGCGGCATCCGTCCAAAGACACCGTCTGTTTCGGGCTGCGCGCCGGTGCACACATCCAACAGACGGCACCTGCGATGCTCTCTGAGACCCGCCGCCTACATGAAGTAGAAGCAGCCGTTGATGCCTATAAACTTTGGCACGGTCAAAGCCGCGACGCATTTGCAGAAGCGACAGTGACCGGGACTGCCGCACTCGCCCTCTGGACTATCGACCCGACGACGACCATCGCGCAGGCCCAAGTCACGGCACAAGACTTGTGGGCCAATCGCGACGCATACGAAAGGCTTACCGCATGAAGACATTTCCTATGTTCTTTCAGATGGCCGGCAGGAAGGTCGTGATCGTTGGCGGGGGCGAACAAGCCGCGCAGAAAACCCGCCTGATGCTCAAAACGGACGCGCATATTGTTGTGATCAGTGATGTACTTGACGACGAACTGGCGGCATTGGCCGTTTCAGGCCGCGTCGCACATAAGAGTGGTCGGGTACAGGAAGGCGATTTTGCCGACACAGTCCTAGTCTTCATTGCGACCGGATGCCCCGGTGCGGACAGCGCAGTTTATGCTTTGGCCAAAGCCGCTGGTGCCACGGTAAATGTGGTCGATCAGCCGAACTTGTGCGATGTGATCACGCCTTCGATCGTTGACCGTGACCCAGTTGTTGTGGCCATCGGCACAGAAGGCACTGCCCCTGTTCTAGCACGCCAGATCAAGACCCAAGTGGAGCAACTGCTGGAGCCAAACTTGGGTGATTTGGCAGCGCTGGCAGGACGTTTACGCGCCAGTGCGGCGGCACGCCTTGGCCCGCGATTGCGGCGTGATCTGTGGCGTTGGGTGTTTGGGGATGCGCCCCGCCGCAGCCATGCACGCGGTGCTGCGCGAGACGCTGCACAGATGATCAAACTGGCGATTGAAACTGGCGATTTTGGTCACGATACGGGGGGAAGTGTCGCTTTGGTCGGTGCGGGCCCCGGTGCCAAAGACCTGATCACCCTGCGCGGTGTGCAACGGCTTCAGGAAGCGGATGTCATCTATTATGACCGCTTGGTTGATCCTGAAATTCTGGAACTTGCCCGCAGGGATGCCGAGCGCATTTATGTTGGCAAACGACCCGGATGCCACAGCTGGCCGCAGGAAAAGATTACTCAGACGATGGTTGCGGCCGCAAAGAATGGTGCGCGTGTCGTCCGGTTGAAATGTGGTGATCCTGCGATTTTTGCCCGCAGCCTTGAGGAAATGCAGGCATTGCGTGATGCCGATATCCCCTTCGAAATCGTGCCGGGTGTCACAGCGGCCTGTGGCGCTGCGGCGGCGGCGTCACAGACATTGACCGAACGCGATGCAATCGACACTCTGATCCTGACGACGGGCCATCTTGCCAGTGGTCATAGCGTGCCTGATGCGGTTAAAAATCTGTCCCCGGGCAGCTGTATCGCACTCTACATGGCAGTGGGTGCGGCAGATGGTGTAAGCGCGCATTTATCTGAGAAACCCGGAGCCGCGGATATCGGCGTCACGATAGTCGCAAATGCACAATCTGAAACGCAGGTAATTGCGACGTGCGATATTCAATCTCTACCGGCAACTCTTGCGCACCACGGGATCAAGAACACGGCCACGATCATTCTCAAATGGCGCAGGAAAGACGCTCATAACCAGCAGGTTTCAAAGCCAGATATTTCTGAGCCAAATGAAACCTCTGTTTCGGTACACTCTTTATTTGACGCGCGTACCTCTGCTTAATGATTGATCCAAAGGCGCGGTCTTTTTTTAAGGACTGGCTTCAAAGCAAGCGAGCTCCCGTGAATATCGGCCAGGACAGCTGATCTCATGCTTATATTCTCACATTACCCAGTAATAAGCTTTGCTCCAGCGCGTTGGTTGCGGATGGGAAGCCGCCGTACAATGACATTTGCCAAATGACTTCTGCAATTTCCTCCTAGGATAATCCGGCTTTGCGACCACCTGCAATATTAACCATCAACTGCGGTCTTGTCTGACCACCCAGTGCAGTCAAAGCGGCGATGGTTGCCAGATATCGGTCACGCAAGGGTAACCCAGGTCGGGCATATTGGCGCCCATATGCAAAATCGACGACCCCCTCGGCCGTACCGGGGAGCAAGTGGCCGTAGCGTGCATTCAGCGCATCTTCCATTCCTGGGTTCAAACGTTCAGAAAGGTCTTTGCCTGTTTGTGTTGTACTTTCCGTCATAGTGCTTCCCACTTTGAACAATTTTTCACGTGGCCGCGATTAAGACCCAGTCATTTGATATTCAGGGACATCCCGAAATTGACGCACAAGGAAATCAATGAACGCACGTGTTTTTGGCGCGAGGTTGCGCTTATCGGTAAACATGATTGCGATGTCGGTACTCGGTGGCGCGTATTCCGGCAAAACATGGACCAACTCACCTGATCGGAATTTTCCGTCCGTCATGTAACAGGGGAGCCGCGCAATGCCGATCCCGGCAAGCGCGGCGCGATAGATAACGTCGGTGCTGTTTCCCTCGAAACGACCTTTTGCCTCAAAGCGTTGGCCGTTGAAGGCGTCAGAGTCGTCCCAAGAATTTCGATTACTGTTTCCGGCAATCCTAAGACAATTGTGCTGTCTTAACTCATCGAAATTTTTGGGGTTTCCCCATCGTTCCAGATAGGTAGGTGACGCACACAAGACCCGACGGCTTTGCATGATGCGACGGACCATGATGTCGGGAATTTTGCGCTGTTCGGCGAAACATATGGTCGCGTCGAAGCCCTCGCTCTGCAAGTCTACAACGCGATCTGTGAGCTCCAAGGATACCTGAACATCGGGATTTTCCTCGAGAAACGCAGGCAAAACTGGGATCAACTGAGACTTACCGAACGCCACACTGGACGCGATTTTGAGCATCCCACGCGGGATACCGTCCAAGTTCAGGATCAACGCTTCGGCCTCCCTAAACTTTTCGGCCATAGCTTTGCACTTTTCGTAGAATTCCTGGCCTTCCTGCGTCGGTGAGACGCCCGTCCGGGTCCGATTGAGCAATCGGTAATGAACCTGATCCTCAAGCAGCCCAATTTGTTTGCTGACCGCAGAGGGTGTTTGTCCAATTGTCCGTGCTGCAGCCGAAATGCTGCCCCGTTCGACGACAGTGGCAAAGATCAACATTTGCGCGGAAATATCCATTTTACATCACTCGACTGTGCCAATCTGGCACAGGCCCTTTGCCAAAATGCCCAATTGTGAGCGCTACCAAATACTCGTATCTCTGCAGTGCAGCACAAATACTGCACCGCAGCAATCAGACGAGGTGATATCATGGCAGTTACGCGATCAAACACTGGGCTGGACGTCGTTTTGGATGCTGGCCGCACAATTTTTCATCAAAAGCGAGATCAGATGCGACAGGCACTGGCCAAACGAAAGGTCTATCGCGCCACGCTTTTTGAACTCTCAACGCTCTCAGACCATGATCTTAAAGATCTGGGTATTCCGCGCAGCAACATCAAGAGATTGGCTATGGAGGCCGCTTATGACTGTTAACTCACATACGGCTGGGCCTGAAGGCCGTCATGCCGTCGCCGCTTCAATCTCTATTTCGATGATTGCGCATGGCTTTCTTTCGATATTGGCGCGGATTGGGGCCAAAGCAAAATCTGTACTGAACGCCCTTCAAATGGCTCGGATGCTGTCGACGCTCTCGAACATGAGTGATCATCAGCTTGCTCAGATCGGTATCCAGCGATCCGACATACCCAAATACGCCGAAACATTGATGGCGAACGAATAAGATAACGGGCCGATCGGTCTGAGAAATACACGAAAAGTGCTGGTTCTCGCTCCTCCCAGAGTAAGCCAGCACGAGCAGCGGCGCAAAAACCAACAGGGAGCGCCAATGCAAAGGGCCAGCATCTTCACCTCCTCCCGAGGATGCTGGCCCAAACTTTTGGGCAGACAGGAGGCTCAAGCAATGCGTCTCAACAGACATCCTCAGGATATCCTGGTCGGTCGTCTCTATGCGGCCAATCAAGATAAAATTCGCGATCACTTTCTACGTCTCGATTTCGGATCTCGTCGCGCGCGGTTTTGTGGCGCAGTCAGCGACGATGGAATCTTAGAATACGCACAGAACATCTTTCGCGGTGACAGCATTGTCTGTGGCGCTTCTGTCGACGGTCAGTTGCGGGGAATTGTTGAACTGCGCGGCGTCTTTCATTCTTGGCGCTCAACGACGGAAGCTGCATTCTCTGTCGAACCTGACTGGCAGAATATCGGGATAGGATATGCATTGTTTGAACGTATGTTCGCAACGGCCCAGAACCGGGGCGTCAGGACCATTCAGATGATGTGCCTGAAAGAAAACAGCCGCATGAGGCACCTTGCGACAAAGCACCATGCTCTGCTGCGCGATGATCAAGATGCGATTGAAGCTGTTCTCCATCCGCACTGGCCAACACCTGCGTCCTTGGTGGAAGAGATCGTGGGAGAAACTAGAGGCTACGCTCACAGGCTTTTTGAATGAAGCAGCCGTTCAGGGGAGTTGCAGCGAAATCACCCCCTTACCCCGCATCTTACCTGTTTAGGCATCATGCCGCGAAAGTCGGTTTTTCCTAGATTGGTCGTTCGTCGTCCGCGCAGCTTATGGCCGCAAAGAGCCCA
>LAZR01001152.1_pt1 | contig 17309 bp, 24 predicted proteins | sample 329461 | NCBI WGS metagenome assembly LAZR01 (sample SAMN03002196, study PRJNA259156) | marine sediment metagenome | biome: sea floor; feature: Hydrothermal impacted sediments; material: marine sediment; isolation source: Loki non-amplified sample from Loki's castle hydrothermal vent sediment ...
TGTTCAAATAAGATTTTTATAGGTTTCATGAAATTATTTAAGACCAATTGTCCTCTTTTTAACATGTTTGGGGGTATAGTAGAATTCCTAAAAAACTCGCTTATTTTGTTAAAATTAACCACTTATATCACATCTATATCTTCATATTAAAATCAATATTTATATTAAGTAAATATGTAAATTAAAGCATTTAATCAATTAATTTTTTAATTAATTTTGAAAGATGCATTACATATTATTAATAAATTATTTAATTAAAACAACCACGTTAGGGTAGATTTTTTATTTCAATTCGCAAAATTCAGGGAAACGAGAATCTATTTATGATTTTTGGAGATATTAATGGAAGATTTCCACATTGTCACAGCTATTTATCTATTAATAATGAAGAGATAACAATCTTTGATCCCCAATGTGGGATATCTCTCATAAAAAATGGGCTTAAAATTTTGCAAAAATCGTGGAAAGACATCAAATATATAATTAACACACATTTCCATGTGGATCACACAGCAAGTAATAGTTTTATCAAGGATAAAAACCCTGATGTCAAAATAATGATTCACAAAGATGACGCAGAAGCAATGAAAAATAAAAAAGAATATTTCAGACATTATGGGTTAGATGATCAGGTCTCCATTCAATATAATAGCATTTTCAATAATATGGGTTACCAAGAGATAATTCCTCATTACATCTTTAAAGATGGTGATTTGATACCTGGGGGTTTTGAAGTAATTCATTCTCCGGGTCATACACCAGGACATTGCTGTTTTTATAAATCAAATACTTTAATTTCAGGAGATTTGGATTGCACTAGACCCTGGTTCGGAAACATTACATCAGATGTAGGAGATTTTCTTAATTCTATCAATAAAATAAAAAAATTGAATATTGATTCCTTCTTACCTGGTCATGGGAATCCAATGTTTGAAAGCGAAAAAATTCAAACCGAGTTGAGTATTTATCAACAGAAACTTTTAGATACTGAATCGAAGATTCTAAATTTAATTCATGGTAGTTTACAACTTGAAGAAGTAATAAATAGGCGAAATCAAGGAAATATTTTACCATTTTGGAAACAAAATCCTTTAATGGAATTATTTCGAAAATATGAAACAAATAACTATCTTATTCACCTACAAGAAACAGGAAAAATTTCCAGAATTAAAAAAGATAAGTTTACTCTTTGGGTGAAAAATTAAAAATGGCGGCTCCCGAGGGGATTTTCTTGAAAAAAGGAACTCTTTTTTCAGATCGAACCCCTATCCCTTCGCAGGATAACTGGGTTTGAAGCCCAGCGTCAGAGACCACTCCAACCATCAGGAGCCTTAGGATAACGATTTATTTTATTGATCAAATACTTCTGAAATGCTTTTACCATCTTCAAATAATGAATTGGCGTGTTCCATAAAAGTAGGAATATCTATTTGTTGAGGACATTTATCAAGGCATTCTCCACATTGAATACATAATGTTGCAGCTCCATCAACTTCTTCACCATCTGCTTTTCTTTTTTGGAAATTTTCTTCTGTTTTTGCCATCCTACTATAGAAAAAAGCAATTCTCGGTCGTCCCCTATCACCCCAGTAATAAAGGTCATTCACTATCCTAAAAACCCCAGGGATTGCAACTCCATTGGGACATGGAATACAATAACCGCAACTTGTGCAAGGAATAAGTATATATTTGCTATATGCTTCACGCAATTTTGAAATAGTTTTTAAATCATTCTTTGTTAGTGAATTCATCTCGGAATTTTTTGCGGATTCAACATTTTCTATAACCTGTTGCATAGTACTCATCCCACTTAATACTACTGAAACTTCAGGGTGGTTCCATACGAATTGTAAAGCCCAGTCTGGCATACTTCTCTTTACTTCAGCTTCGTTTAGCACTTCTTTAATTTCAGGTTTTCTGTCTAAAACTCGTTCAGGAATTGCTAACTTTCCACCCCGAATTGGTTCCATAATTATCAATGCTATCCCCTTGTCCCCTACATACTTAACTCCTTCTGTACCAGCTTGATAATCTATATCAAGATAATTGTATTGGATCTGACAGCAATCCCAATTGAAGTAATCAACAATTTCTTTAAATACCTCCAAATTATCATGAAATGAAAAGCCGATATATTTTATGAGTCCCTTCGCTTTGGCGTCTTCCATTTTTTCGATCAGATTTAAATCTTTAATCTTTTGAAGTCGATTTCTATTTAATCCATGAAGGAGATAAATATCAGGAGTTGTCTGTAATCTTTCAATTTGTTCATCAAGAAATGTATCAAAATCTTCTCTCTTTTTAATCATCCAAACTGGTGATTTTGTGGTTAGATGTACTTTTTCACGATATCCATCTTTAAGAGCTTTTCCTACAACTACTTCACTTTCTCCATTATGATAAGGATAAGCTGTATCGACATAAGTCACACCATTATCAATAGCATAACGAATCATTTTAATTGCTTCTTCTTCATTTATTTTCATTTGTTTATTAATAGGTAATCTCATTGCACCAAACCCAAGAGCAGAAACATCCCAATCAAGTGAACCCATTTTCCTATACTTCATTTCATACGCCTTTAATCTTTATTTTTAAATTAATAAAAAAAATTTACAATGGTAATTGAACTTTATTCATAATTCTTCTTAAACTGGATTTTTATTTTTATTTTGGGTAAAAATTATTGTGTATATATTATAATAGTTAATAACGAATCATCTTTTAAATAAAGGTAATTCAACGGAATAAATTACTAATTTTGAACTATGTCTCGCTTTATATATAGTTAATATTTATTTCTGTAAAAGTAAAAAATTGGGAAATTTAAATGATTAGTGATACAGATCTTACAATCGTTTTAAATTTACATGAATGCCCTTTTTACTCAACTTGCAATCTTCCCAAAATTCAGTTCTGCAAAGTACCCGAGTGTAAAAACTGTCCAGATTATTGCTCTAAATGGGAAAAAATAAAAAAAGTCTTCCCATTGCGAAAAGGATGTTCTTAAAAATCACCTAGCAAGGTTATCTTTAATATCATCAATAGTAGCCCTTCTAGAACCTGGTGTTGTTAATTGTGTCATATGAACCCTTTCAATATAGTTAACAATGCAATGAGCAGTGGCTCCAAAAATCTTATACTTTGTTCTATTTTCCGGAGAGATATATTCGTAGGTTCCAAGCGCAATGAGATTACCTCTTACATGGAAAATTTTTTCACTATAATGTTGTTTATCAGCGAAAAAATTAATTGGTATTTTTAGTATTTCATGAACTTCTGTTTCTTGTTTTACGATTTTTTGGTTTTTGCTGGTACATGCAATGAAGGGTGTTATAATATATCCTTTAGGAGTAATATGATCGTCAATACATCCGATAATTTGGACTTCTGAATTGCGAATTCCCATTTCTTCTTTTAATTCTCTTAATGCTGTATCTAAATAATCATTATCTAATTTTTGATCGAATTTCCCCCCAGGGAAAGCCATTTCTCCTGAGTGTTTATCATTTTCTCTTGTAGTGCGCTTGATTAATACTAAATCATAGGGTTTAGTTTTGTGTGGGATTATTAAAATCACTATTGCAGCATTAATAAATCTTTCATGATGTAAAGATAATCTCTCTGGTGATTTGAAATCCATTAATCTACTCTGAATTAGATTACTATCAAAAATATAGTTAAATTTTTTCATCTTTTTCTTTTTCTGGTTGAAATTTTAAAATTTTTCGGTAAGGTGGTTTCTAAATTTAATATATTCTTTCACATGCTTAATTTGTTCAAGTTTAAATCTATTTAAACCTAGAGTTGATATTGTGAGATCATAGATCTTTTCAATATATGACACAATCATGTAAGCTGTAGCCCCCCAAACAGTGTATTGTTGTTGTTTTTCCGAATCAAAATAATTAAAGTAAAAAACGGGAAATTTCCTATCCTCTACATCAATGGTCTGTTCTCTGAAATTGGTCTTACTCGTAAAAAAATCTATTGGAATCTTTACTATTTCTTGGACTTCCCTCTCATCTTTAACTAGTTTTTGATCTTTATCAATGAGCCCTAAGAATGGAGTGATAATATACTGAGACATTGTTGGAAAATCATCTAAACAACCTAATAATTTAATATTTTCCTTAGGAACACCTATTTCCTCTTCAGTTTCTCTCAAAGCTGTATCTTCCAAATTTTTGTCAAAAGTTGGATCAAATTTCCCCCCTGGAAAAGACATTTCACCTCTATGTCTTGTCCCCATATCTGAACGGTGAATTAAAATTAGTTCATAAGGTTTATTTTCATGGGGAATTATAGAAAAAATAACTGCGGCTTTTGTAAAAAAATCATCTCTTAAATAAACTCTAGAAGGTGAATCACAAGGAAGAAGTCTCTGCTTAATCAGGTTTTCATTGAAAATTAGGTTTTTCTTATCCATTTTATATATTATGGCAAAAAATTTAAGATATGATTTATTACAACATAATATTTAATCATAATAAAGTTTTTAGCAAGTGTTTATATATGAAAATTCCTAAGGAGCTTAGAGATAAAAGGGAATTAGCGGGATATGCTAAGAAAAGAAAATGTTCAGTTAAGGGTTGTAGTGAAAAGGCAATTCGTTCCCTTTCTAAGAATGCTTGGAAAAAATATGTGGAAAAAGGGGGGTTAAAAATAAAGGATAGTCCCCTTCGGAAAATTTATTTATGTAAATCTCACTATTCTCAAGCTAATAAGTTCAAAAAATCTTTAGAAAAGAATTTTCAGAAGAAAGGCTTTTTAGATAATTCCAGATCTACTAAAAAGGGAAATTGGGAAATTTAAGGAACTTTAGGCATGATCTCATATATTATTTCTATTAAATTGTGTTGGCCTTGAGCAATTCCAATGGTTAATAGTGAAAGTGCTATAATCAAAATTACCATACCTATTATCTTATTTCTCATCTTTATCGAGTTTTAAAATGATTCCTTATAAAAATAGTTTAACATTAAATTTTACTTTGTTAGTTGGTCTAAGGTCTTAATTTTAGTTTGGTTTTTTTTCAATCTCAGGTCAAATTCTTTATCATTAGTATGAAATTCCTCCTCTGTTATTTCTTTTGAATGGTATCGACCTTTGTTAAGTTTGCGCTCACTTGATAATTCAGCTTTCTCCATTTTCAAATCTTGGATCCAGAACTTCATGCCTGTGATTAACTCGTCTCGTTCCGTTTCTAATTCAAACTTTTCTTGTTTATATTTTTCTTTTAATTTTTTAAAAGTATCATGATCTACCTTGCGCAATTTATGTTCACGGCTTAAATTCTCAAGTTGAAACACCTTTTTCTCAATATTGTTATTTATTCTTTGCACAATAAATGGTTCTTCTAAATTTTGTCTTACTACGCTTTCCTTTTGCTTCATCTCACTTATTAGAGTTTTGACTGCTTCTAATTTTATATTCACATCTTTCTTGAAATCTGATTCATATTCATATCTAGAATCTTTAGTTAGTTTCGAAATTTCATTTAATTTCTCTGCTAGTACTTTCTTATTTAATTGAATATCATTAAATTCTATATAATATTCCATTTGTTCTTTTACTTTTTCTGGAAGAGCTTGTATTTCCATTAGGTCTAACTTTTTTTTAGATTTCTTATTTTCTTTATTTGTTTTTGTCAAATCTATTATTTCTTCCTTTTGTTCATCATGTTCCAATTCCTCTTCATAGTCTTGCTTCTTGTTAATTTGCTTTTCCTCAACCTTACTAGAATCTCTATGATCCTTTTTCTTTTCACTTTTTGGAAGATCTGTAAGAAGTGGCTTACCACATATGATACAGAATTTATCCGATGCTTTTGTTGCGTTTCCGCAAAAGGGACAAAACTTAGGACTCATTTGATTTTCACTCACATTTAGTAAATAAGTTATATATTATCTATAATATAAATAATAAATAAAATTCATTGAGTCCAATTTTTAAAATTTTAAGAATTTATTAAAATGAATATTGTTCTTTTTTATCGAATTTCATTATTGAAATCTGCTATATTTTTTACAATCTTTTTCCATTAAGATATTGTTCAATTGTTTCTTTTCGCTTCCTTTTTGCATTGTTTTGATTAAAATCGCCCGGAATGAAAATCACTTCTTTATTTCTAACAGCTTTTAAAGAAAGGGAGACTACATCTTCAGAGGTCATCCATGATTCTTTAGGGAACCAATTGCGTTGAAACCCATGCATAGTTTTTGTATCATGGAATTCAGAATATGTAAAACCGGGGCAGAGACTTTGAATATATATTCCGGTATCTTTAATTTTTTCTTGAATTAATTCAGAAAAAACGGTGAGAGCTGTTTTAGTAGTAGTATACATTACACCCATTGGACTCTTATTTATAGCTGATGTAGATGAGGTGTTTATTATCACCCCCCGTTTTCTTTTTATCATAACAGGAATAGCCGCGTGACTAAACATAACAGGACTTGTGAAATGTACATTAATCATATCAACATGCTGGGCTAAATCTGTATTTAAAAAGGTATTATTAATTCCAAAACCCGCATTGTTCACAAGAATATCAAGATTTTCTATTTCTTTAATTGTGGATACGATCTTTTCGTTTTCACTCAGTTTTGAAAGATCCGCAACTAATATTTTAGTATTTATTGAATTCTCTTTTTCCAATTCTTTGGTTAATGCTTCGAGTTTATCTTTTCTCCTAGCTACTAAAATTAAACTAAAACCTTGGGTTGCTAGTTGCCGAGTAAATTCCGCCCCAATTCCTGAAGATGACCCTGTTATTAAAGCTACCTCAGGATTATCCCAATTCATGAAATTCTCTTTTTTACTCATCAGAAAATCATTTATTACATATTTATTTTTAAAATTTTATTTTTATCTAATTAAAAGCAAATGAACAATTTAGGTATTATGAAATATTAATCTTTGCATTAAATGAGGATAGAAGGAATGTGATTATTATAAATAAGGAATTTATATCTTTCATCATATTCGTAATTAGTTAAAAATGGATATAACAACGAAAATTCCAGTACACATCGGATTATTTGGTCACATCGACTCAGGTAAAACTTCAGTGGCGGCTAGTCTAAGTGAGATTATTTCTACAGCGGGGCTTGATGCACATCCACAAAGTAAAGAAAGGGGAATCACTATAGATCTGGGTTTTACGAGTTTTATTCTAAATGATTACATTGTAACTCTTGTAGATAGTCCGGGTCACGCTGATTTAATTAAAATTAGCGCTTCTTCTGTAGAAATTATTGATTGTGCTTTAATAGTCATTGACATTAACAAGGGACCACAAGTTCAGACTGGAGAACATCTGATTATGATCGAATCTCTCCACATAGAGAAAATTATAGTTATCCTTAATAAGATTGACATATTCAATGGAAAAGTCGAAGATGAGATAATTAAAATAAAAGAATTTTTTAGATCTACTACTTTTGGTTCAGATATTCCTGTATATGCTGTTTCTGCCAAAAATAAAAATGGATTTAAAGATTTAAAGCACGGAATCTTTGCCATCATTAATTCTTTAAAATTAAACAGGGATATTAAAGGGAACATAATAATACCAATAGATCATTATTTTTTAATCAAAGGAATGGGAGTCGTATTAACTGGCACATTATTGAGTGGACAATTAACACTAAATCAGAGTTTAGAAATTTTACCGATAAAGTTGTTGGGGAGAGTCAAAAGTATTCAGATTTTCCATGAAAATGTTGAATCTGCAAAAGCGGGTGATCGGATAGGAATCAACATGAAAGGTTTAGACATTAATAAGATTTATAGAGGATGTTATGCTACTGATAACCCAAAAGCTTTTGATTACTGTGATATAATTAAAGTACAAGTTAATAATAACAGTCTTTTTAAACCCCAAACTCGTTTTGGAACTCAAATTCATGTTACAATTGGGATGCTTACTACAGTTGGATTCATTTATCCATATATTGAAAAAGGCGGAAAAAAGATTAAAAAAAGCATTTCAAACAAAGATCGGGGATTTAAAGCGATAATCTTATTAATCGAAAAGATTTTGCTTAGAAAGGGAAAGACAGTCATACTTTTGAGTCGATTAGATTTACCTCCTACAACTCTCAGAATTTTGGGGTCAGCTGAAATTTTAAAAATTTATAAGAAACCTCCTTTATTATATAAATATAAAATTAAAAAAGGATACGTTAAAGATGCAGAGCATGTTCAAGGCGTGATCTGTCAAGGTTTAGCTCAAAGTTTTACTGGTGCGAAAAAAATAATAGGGAGAGATTTAGAATCTCCATTCACAAAAGTTTTAAGTACATTCGGCACTAAAGGTGCAGTAATTGTTGGAGTAGATAACAGCGAAAGGATCGTCAGAAAAGGAGATCCTGTTTTTCTAAAAGAACTGAGAAGTCTTCATCTAAAAAATATTTAAATTCTTAAAATTCATTATAATTATAGAGGTTTAAAAATTGGAAAATGGTACTGAAATTGAAATTAGTCAACAAATCAAAGATGAGCTAATGAGAACTTTAGAAATATTAGAAAGCTCAACCGATTTAGAAGGAACCGCTATCGTTTCAAAAACTGGATTAAGAATTGCTAGTTCTGAAACGACTGACGTTGTGGGGGATATATATAGCGCGAGTCCAGCAATATTGATCTCCCTAGGTGAAAAGATTAGCCAAGGATTAAATCAAGGTAATTTAAAGGATGTTGTTATAAAAGGAACTAAAGGTTATACTATTATTTTAGTTGGCGATTCTGACAATGATTTTATGCTTTTTACTAATTGCAAAAAAGGATCTTTATTAGGATATTATACCCATAAAATTAGAAAAGCTTTCAAGGAAATGGAACCTGTACTGAAACAAATCCAGACTAAGGATGTTAGTTACTAAGAGCTTTATTTCAAACTTATCTCAAAATTTAAAAATAAATTGTTTTCAACCCAATTACGATACAAATTTCCAATTTACTGTATCATTATCAAGCAAATTAAAATAATTCGAGGGTAAATTTGGAGGAGGATCATTGTTTATCCAATATATCCACCCTACACCTACACCATTTATCTCTTCAACCAATAATCCCCAGTTAAAATTCCTAACTCTAATAACGGTGCTATTAGCCAATGCGTGATAGGCTGTTGTTTCGTAACTAGTTAAGTTTATGTCTTTAAAGAAATCATTCTCTTTGACTCCAGAATAATCAACAAATAAGGATATGTTTGTTACCTCGAATTTCTTTTCTCTTTCGTTAATATTAATCTGATTTAAATCTGATTGGAGATCGGGAAAAATATAAAAATTGAATAAAATTAGTACAGTAAAACTTAAAGTAGTAATTATTCCAATTACAATGTATTTTATCTTCTTTTTCATGGGATAAGTTAATAAAAAATAAAAAAAATTATGTTAATTATGTTAGATTAGTTTTGTTCTTATTTCTTCTTTTTAAATTTGGTTATTAAAATTATTGATGTTATCATTATAGTTCCATAGAGTATATATATTTGAAAAGAAGGAATTGAAGGTTCTCCGGGAAAGCTTGGAAGATTTATTAGAGTCATTTCAAGAGTGTAATTACCAAAGCTTGTATTTGTATAAATTAACAATCCAGAATTTTTATCATAGATACATTTAGTTTCTTGCTGCGAAGAAGTCTTCTGCTTAAAATCAATTGTAATGCTTTGTGAAGTTTGGAGTATAGTTACTGTTGCATTCATCCATGGTGGTTCGTCCTGGGCATACGCTTCTTGCGTTAAGTTGTTAAAATCGTTAATTGGGATTAAAAATCCTGATTTAAATTGGTTATAGCCTAAGAGTAAATTCAGAGCCGCTTCTCCATTTGAAACATTTAAAAGTGTAGTGTTAGTAAGGAGAATATTTGATCTATTTTCTATGAATTCAATATTCATATATGGCATCGGACTTTCAAAGAGATTAAAAAAGTCATTAGGATCTTTCTCATAAAAGCCAGTAAAATTAACCTTAATTTGACCTCCTGGGGTTATATTTACAAATCCTTTCGTTGGTGCAAACCAGTTAACATCTGCCCATTCAAGGGGTTTTGTTGTATTAAACGCAGTGACGTTGTAAATATAGATTTGATCTAAATCTAAATTTTTGTTGAATTTATCAGGAATGCTCATATCTGCCTTAACTGATTGAACCGAAAAGAATAATAATGGTAGGAGAGTTAATGAAACAATAACATATGTACGCATTTTTAGATTTTTCATTTTTTTTACTCAATATTTTTTTTACAAAAATGTCGGAAAAATTAGGATAACTTTCCCATGACAAAAAATTATTCCCCCTTTATTAAAATTTTGATTTTTAATAAATTAAATACTCTAAGACCTCACGACACTTAGATGGATAAAAAGATATATTTTTATTGAGAAAAGTAAAAAATTTTAGAATATTATGACTCGAAGCGGTGTAGGAATATTAGATGACAATGAAGAGGCTGATATAGCTGGTTTTATGTTAGAAGCGTGCGGAATATCTTCTACCGACTTTCTCATGAACGAAAGACTTTTGACAAGGGAGAATTTTGAGAAAAATTTCAAGTTTCTTGTGAAAATGGCAGAGAACCGTGGATATAGAAGATCTTCATATTTTGTTTTAGGTTATTTTATACTTCTAACAGGAACGGGAATATCTGAAAAGATGCGTCAGAAGATACTAAATGCGGCGAAATGGGAGCATGAAGAAGGCTATTGGCATGATAAGGGCTTCGCTCTCAAGAGAAAGATTTACCTTGAAGAATTTCGCGAGAAAATCCGTATCCATAAAGCTGGGACAAAATTACACCCCGCAATATTCAAGTATGATTGGATGGACTTTCTTGCCTCGAAAGTCCTCATTGGTGTTAAACAATTTCAGAATTTTAATGAAAGCAGAGAGTTTTATGATATAGAGCATGTGAATTTAGATGGGTGTAATTTAAAGTCAATTCCCGAAGAAATTTATGACCTTCGAAACCTTAAGACATTAAGCTTAGAATTTAATCAAATATCAGAAATTGATAAAGAAACTTCAAACTTGGTATCACTTAAGCATTTTTATTTAGATTATAATCAGCTCGAATCCCTTCCCGAGTCAATTGGAAATTTATTATCCCTGAAAGGCTTAAGCGTCGTACACAACAATGTAGAAAGATTACCAATCTCGATAAAGAAGCTAAAAAATTTAAAATATATCTATGTAAGAGGGACGGGTATAAATCGCGTACCTATATTCCTTAAAAATTCTAGATTTGATACCCTAAGCGAAACTATTTACCTATAGGAGCTCAGTAATTACCCATAAAACCGCTTATATATGTTTTTTTAGCAGTTTCGAATATTTAAAAACTTGTGATAACGAAGAAACTTATAAATTTGATATTCCTTGTAAATGTGGATTGATTCGTAATTTAAACCATAAACAAATATTTGTTTTTAATATGCATAACCTACAATGTAATTGCGGAAATATTATAATTGAAGGTGATAGCTCTGAATAAAAACCAAATTAATAAGGTGAAAAAAATGAAATTAATTGAAAGTGAAATCGGAAGGTATCTTAACAAAGAAATTCTAAATTTCCATTACTAACATTTCCATGTGGATGTCAATGATATAATAACGATCTGGATGAGTTAATAATTAACAAATCTTCTATCATAAAAAACACTATGAACTAATTATTATTAGACATCTTTTTTCGTATTTAATTAAACTCTATATCTAAGGCAACGTTTTATTTTTTAATACTTTAAACGCACTTTCCCAAGATCTTTCAAACCAGTTACGAGCTTCTTGCCATTCTGGATCCTTTCTCCAACCTGTATGGAACAAATGAATAATTGTTTTGTTTGGGTTATTTTTTTCTTGAGAAAAAAAAGCAATTACATGTGTAAGGGGATCAGCAAAATTCATGAACGATTTAAATTGAAGAGGTCCTTTCCAATCAAAGGAAATAAATTTATCATTTTCAAACCCCGTAGTTTTACATCCAATAGTACTATTGTCCTCTCGATTGTCAGGATCCCAAAATAGTTCATACTTACCTCCAACTTTAAGCTCTACTTCTGCTTTATTGGTTAACCACCTTTCTAATAACTTATTTTCTGTAAACATATCAAAAGCAGTGGTTATATCACAATCTATTTCTACCCGTAATTGAATTATATTTTCCATTGCTATTTACAAATCTCTAATGATTAATAAAGGGGGACATAATAGATATAGGTAAAGTTTCCTATATATTTTTAATAATTGGTAGATTACTATTTATATCTAAAAAGAATAAGACTAGCTAAAAATTTATCTTTAGGAAAAATGGAAATGCATTCTTTAAGAAAAACTGAAGATTCAAGAGAAAAAATAGATTTAAATCTAGAAAAAGAAAACCAATCTACATGGTTAGGACGGAAATCATTTCGAATAGTCTTAACAAGTACTTTTACAGCATTGGCAATAGTTTTTGGTTATTTACTTGCATCCCTACCTAATATAGAGCTTTTTACGTTAACAATCTTTCTTTCAGGGTTTATTCTAGGTAAGCGGGATGGGATGATAGTTGGATTCTTAAGTTCATCCATGTTTTGTTTTTTTAATCCTTATGGTGTTTCACCTCTTCCACTCTTGGCTTTTCAGTTATTTTATTATTCAATGACGGGTTTACTAGGAGGTTTTTCAAGTAAATTCTTAGGTAAAAAATATTATTTTAAACCAGAAGAAGATCTTTATATATTTCGTGTATTAGTAATTTTTGGTTTAATTGGGGGATTTATGACTTTTTTTTATGACATTTTCAGTACTTTATTGGGCGGAATTATAGTTTCACCAACTATAGAATATTTTTTAATAAGCTATTCCGCAGGAATTATTTTTACAACAACGCATCTAATTGGTAATATATTGGGATTTATTTTTATATTGCCAATATTAATCCAATTAATTCACAAATTGCTTTATTGAGATGTGAAAATTTTTAAAAAATTCCAAGAAATGCCATTGTTGAAGGAAGCATCATTACCAAAATAATTATTATACAGATTATTACGTACTTATTTCTTTTTCTTGAATCTTCCTCTTCTTCATCAATTTCATCATCTTCGTTATCTGATTTAAGCATTATTTCTCTACATTGAAAAAGAAACTAGATTAATAATTAATTAAGAAAATTAATTTGAGATGATATAAATATAATTGTTTTATTTACTTTGCGTTAGTGAGTAGGTTAATTGCCCCACCTGCACCTTCTACCTTCTCGATTGCTTTCTTCGAAGCTTTATTCACAGATATATTTATAGATTTTTTAATATCTCCACGCCCGAGTATTTTCTGAATGTTCATTTCATTCAAATTAATAGTAAAAGTGTTACCAGATTTAGTAGCTTTTTTGTCTAACACTAATGATTCAATCCTGTGGTCTAGATCTTTGACATTAAGTATGTTAACTTTTTGGATTCTGATAAGATCTTGGGGTCTTATGAAACCTTTTTTTCCCATATCCCAATCAGGATCTGGAAATCCTAATTCTTTTTGTTTTAAATAATAACTCTTTTTGCTTTTTTTCCACTGTGTAGTTTTTCCTCGTCCTGCACGTTGTCCAGATTTCCTATGCTGCCCTACTCTACCATAGCCATGTGTTCTCGTTCCTCTCATCTTTAAAACTCTTCTACGAAATTTTCTCATGGTTTTAATCGCCTATTTATCATACCATTTTACGTACTATTTCATTAATGTAAATACCTACATAGCCAAGAGTTCCTCCCTCGCCATAGTGTCTTTTGATTGTCCCTCGATGTCCTTTTATAGGAGGATGTAGACGAAAAACTGGCTTAATCTTGTAAATCACTCCCTCTCGAAATTGGGTTTCTCCATTAATTAAAGCTTTTGAAAGTTCTTTAAATGTTTTGTATTGTGTTAAATTCTTTATATGTTCTTCCGTGAGTTGTTTATTACCTTCAATCTTTCCTCTTACTCTTAACAATTTTACCAATGATTTTTCATCAATTTCCCCATATGCTATATAATCCTTACATTTCACCAGCATTCCTTTGAAACTTTTAGTTCCCCAAATTAGAACACCATGGTTTACCCTATGCATTCTAAGCATTTTAAGTGTGTCAAGTATTTTGCCTTTCATACTACCAACAGCACCTCTTATCCGGACTGCAAAGTAAAGTTTAGGAACGAATTCAGTATCTTTAGATTTGATTTTCTTTTTTGATATTGCCATAATAATTGTCACTCGCTTTTTATATATTGAAGTTAAATTTATGTGCATTCTTTAAAGCATCAAAAGTTGCCTTAACAAGGTTTTCACTAGTTCTAGTATCTCCAAAGGTCTTACTCCATATATCTTCAATACCACATAATCTTAAAACATCTTTAACTTTATCAGCACAGGCCAATCCTACACCTGCAGGAGCAGGGATAAGCTGTATTCTAACAGAACCACACTTACCTTTTACTTTGAAAGGAATACTATGGATTCCACCACAACCACACTCTTTACTTCCACAACCTCTCAATACAGGAACTACGGAGAGTTTCGCCTTGTCGATTGCTTTTCTTATCGCCGGACCAACCTCTCTGGATTTTTGAGAAGCCGTCCCTATAAATCCATCAGTCCCAATAAGTACAACTGCTTTAAATCTACTGCGCTGCCCGCTAGCAGTCATCTGTTGTACCATTTTTATCGTAACTACGCTTTCTTTTAACTGTGGCAAAAGAATATTAATAATCTCTTTTTCTTTAACCACTAAATTATTTTGAAATATTTTATCTAAGGTAATAAGTCCACTCTTCACAAGTTCACCGAGTTTAGTTTTTGGAACCCATACCTCGTTAGCATTCCTTAGTCGACTCATAATTTATCCCTGAATTTAGGTTTTATTTTCTATTATTTTAATTGAATCTGAAAAAATTTGACTTATCTTTAGGGGATTAGCGTTAGTTTTCTTAAGGTATCCAGAGAACATTTGTTCATACAGGTCAGGGTCTTCTGATTTTAGTTTTTTTGCATAATTTTCAATATGAATCCCTTTTATCTTTTCCTCTAAATCATTTGGAAAAAATTCCTCATTATGCGGAATTTGAATCCCCGCATCCACAACACCCTTACATGCAGCAAGCACTCTATTTCTATGGTAAAAAATACCAAGATCAAATATTGCCTCTTGAATGTTGTTTTTTTTTGCTCTTACTCCTGCTAAAAAACCTGTTAAATATGCTGCGGGAATATTTCCAGTACCAACGGTCCATCCAAAATTCATTGTCAGTTCTTTTGAAAAAGCAGATATTAGGATCTTATCTCCCCCAATTTTTGATTGAACAATTTGGGTTCTAATATGATTATTTGAAGCCCTAATTACCACTCGTAATTTTCTTGATTTTAATAATCTTAATCTCTTCTGATAATCAGTTTTACCTTCAAATCGTCTTCTAAAGGGTCTTCTGTATCTAGGACCTCTTCCTTTTCTCATAATCTATCTTCCTCTTCTTATTAATTCTTCCTCTTTAATATGACGGTTTAATTGAGCTACACTAGCAAACATGCCACCTTTAGCATTTTTGTATAGTTTACGATAATTTGCAGGGGTAATCAGTTTCCTTTCTCTCAGTTTTCTTAATTCTCTTCTCTGAGGACGAATTCGTTTAATCCAAGCTCTCTTCTTTGGTGTTCTTGCATGTTTTGTCCCCTTCCTTTTTCCAATGCCTCTTGCTCTACCCTTCTTTTTTCTCTCATGGAGCACTTTTTTCCTATAGTTAGAATTTCCTTGTTTATACTTCTTTTGAATAATTCTTTGTTTTATTAAATTGCGAATATCTTCACGTGTAATAGCAAGAGAGATTTCTTCTATTAAATAAGGATCAAAGTAAACTCGATTCTCTCCGCATTTTAGAATCTCAGAAGCCATTCTTTTCTGTGGTTTTAAGTTCATTCTTCCCTACCTCTATATCTTCTATTTTTTTAACCTCTATTCGAGATTATCTTCTAATTCGTCAAGTTCAATAATTTCATCACTATCGAGATCTGTAATAGGAGCCTCTACCATTTTTTCTAGCATTTCAATTTCTCTTTGTGAAAATCCAAGATTTAAAATTTTAAAACCCCTTTTTTGACAATAATCCGTTAAAACAATGCGTTTTTTTGCCCCCAATTTCCCTGAAATTTTAAGGGCATGTTTATTTTTATTTAAATTTTTTAAATCTTTTATAGTAATGATTCTTACTTCTTCATACCCAGAAGGATGGAGCCCTCTAACTTTTTTTGGACCTCTATATCCAACACTAGGCGATTTCACACCTGATTTCCTCTTTTCTCGTGTTTTTGAATCGATCCCACGAGCTTTCCTCCAAGAGTCTTTTACTCTCTTATATCTCCAAGATTCAACTCGTCTGAAAGCTGGTCTTTTCTGGTTAATTTTTTTCCTAAGTTCCATCAATCTTTTATCTTGATTCATGATACTAACCTCATTCTAAGTAATTTCCCAGAAAACTTCTTCTCCTAATTGTTTTTTGTACAAATATACTCCATCTTGGAATACCCTGGGATCTTTTTTCCGAATCCTACAAGCCATTTTAACATTTGCAGCGCTTTGACCAAGAAGTTCTTTATCTGGACCGATGAAATAAATGTCATCACCCTTCAGTTCCACTTTTACATTATCAGGATATTTTGAAGCTCTGGGAGCCCTTTCTCCTAAGAAATTCTCGACAAAGAGGCGCTTATTCTTTTTATCAATTCTTATACTACATGGGAAATGGGAATAGGCAATCTTTGAGACATACTTATAATTCGTTTGAACACCAATAATTAAATTATTAATAATGCTAATAATAGTTTTAGTCAATGCTAAAGTACCACTTTTTGGGAAATCTGTTGAAAATAGAACCTTTTTATCTTTGACTGAAACTTTAATCCCCCTTATATGGGAAAAATCTTTTTTAATATTCCCATTGGGTCCTTTCACTCTAATCTGATGGTTTCCCTCTAATGTTACCTTAACACCGTCAGGAATCTCCAATTCTTCCTTAAAAAACGCAATTTTTACCATTATTTAATAACCACATGTATCATTTAATAAATATAACAGAGGGTGTGTCCCCCTATGTGTTTTTCCTCAGCTTCTTTCATCGTCATTATCCCTTCATTGGTTGTCAAGATAATAAGTCCTAATCCTGGAGCAGGTAATAACTTTTTTTCTAACATTGCAAATTGAGTGGTTTTATAATTCAACCTCATTAAACCAGCACATTCATTAATGCGCCCTAGTAAGGCAATTTTGAATTTTCCTTGACGACCATCATCATA
>LAZR01001153.1_pt1 | contig 17299 bp, 29 predicted proteins | sample 329461 | NCBI WGS metagenome assembly LAZR01 (sample SAMN03002196, study PRJNA259156) | marine sediment metagenome | biome: sea floor; feature: Hydrothermal impacted sediments; material: marine sediment; isolation source: Loki non-amplified sample from Loki's castle hydrothermal vent sediment ...
CGCGAGATACGTCCACGCCTGCGGCGTCATTTGAAAACCGGCCTCGAGCGGCGGCGGCTGCCCCGCCGGCGGCAACGTGGTCGGCCCGGTACGGCGTTTAGCCTGCACAACGACCGGGCCGAGTACCTCGAGGTCCGGCATCATCAACTGCATGCCCGGAAAAATCGTGTAAGGCGCCACCAGGTTGTTAAGCTGCGCGATTTTCGGCCATTGGTCGAGATCGCCGAGCACATCGCGCGCGATCTTGCTCAACGTGTCGCCGCTTTTTACCTGGTAGATCTCCACGGTATTCGGCCGAAGCTGTCTCAGCGACCTTAACCGCCTCGAGGAGCTCCGCCTTGTTGCTGCGGGAATCCCAGGATCCGACGACGCCCCAGTCCTGGAGCTGTTCGGTTAACTCTGCTTTTGTGTAGTCGGTCCAGTCAGAATCATCGGCCTCGATGTCTGCGCCGTTTTCCCAGGCGCAGCCGCATTTGGGACAAGCAACCGGCGCCAGCTCAGCGTCAAATTTGTGACGGCAGCGGCGCTGCGCGCATTGGAAAACTTGCATAATTTCTACTCCCTTTCGTTAGCGTTACTTACGTCGCATCATTAAAAGAATCGCCACGCCGCCGATCGCGATAAACGGCAGCATGCGGCCCAGGCCGGCACCGATCGCGCCGGTGATCTCGCGCGTTGTGCCCGGGTCAACCTTGACGGCGACGGTCGGCGCATATTCCGAAGTCTGCAATGGCGGCAAGCCGGCGCGCATGCGTTCGAGCTGCGCGTCGAGAATTGCTTTTTGCGTTTTATACTGCAGCACCGCGCCGCCGACTTCGGTTAGGTTTTCGGTGAACGTTTCCCACCAGCCTGCAAGCTGGCCGAGCGTGGCGTCATTCGCTTCGATCGCATCAGCCTTTGCCTTGGCGCGCACGTACAACTGCGGCGCCCAATTTTTCAGCCAGGTAATGAACTGCCGGCGGCGGCGGATCTTCGCGCCTTTACTGACCAGCGGCCGGCGGGCAGGCAGGCGAACATCAGGGCGCCCAGGTGGCGTGATCTTAGTCACCGTCACGGTGCCGGGGATCCGACCAGGATCAATCAGGCCGGCCGAGTCGGTCGGGCGCGGCCACCTGGTTCCCCGTTCCCACCAGGGCACCGGCCGGCGTGGCAAAAGATACTGCGGATCCAGGCCAGGCGGCGGTGACGGCTTGCCACTGATAGCCGGCGGCCGGCCCGATACCGGGATCCCGGTGCCGAACCTCGACGTTCGATAGGCAACAGCACTTAACCCGTCGGCGCCGCGCCCCTGGTCATAATTCCCTTGTGCATTGGTAATGTCTAAGCCTTCCATTGTCGAAACCTCGCCCTCGAATCCTCGATAAGTTTTCATCGTCTAGCCCGCAAACGCGAGCAACGCGACCGGGACCGCGAGCGCTAATGCGATCGCTCCGGTGTTGTCTCGCCCGCGTTCAATATTCTGAATTTCTATGATCCGGTCCCGCACGGCTGGCTGTAAATTGGGGTCCGGCGCGATCGGCGTGCCGCGCGGCACAAAGGCGTCGATCTCGCGCTGAATCGCTTCAAGTTCCAAGCGCATGCGTTGTTCTTCTAACGCCGTCAGCTTTTCGGCCTGATCTTTGGCGAGTTCGTCTTTCGCGATATTCATCGCCCAATCGGTAAAGTTTTCCCCCGTCGCGATCGGCGGCGGCGGCATGTCGCCGTGAATAATTGCGTTAACGGTGCGCGCGTTATTTACAAGGCCCACCCCTTTCTGCACCGTCGCAAAGAAGCCGGCCGTCTTGGCGGCAGCTCCGGCCTTGGCGACAATACCAGCCTTAGCCGCGACGCCAACTTTAGCGGCCGCGCCTGCTTTAGCGCCGGCACCGACGATCGCGCCGCCGGCTTCGCCGTGAGCGAGCATGCCGCCGACCTTAGAGATAACAACCGGACCCAAAAACGCGGCGGTCACAATGCCGGCAGCGATATAAACCTTCTTTCGGATCTTCACCCAAAAACTCTTTTTCGGTTTTCGGCACTGATATGTGTCGCCCTTGCGGATCCCCCAACCCGGAAGGATCGGCCAGATATGCCAGGGGTGGGATGTGTCGCGATACTTTTTGAGGTGCCCTCGGGTTTTTTTCCAATGGTAATCGACTCCGAGCTGCCGCCTTGCCGGCGTGCAGTCGAAACCTGGCTTCGTCCGGTAATGGCGAGAGAAAGCAAAACTCTTTATCTCGGCTTCGGTGAACGGGATGTATTTCCTGCGGCCGTTAACAATCCGGAATGAATACTTGCCGAGCGACGGCGCATGCTGGCCGCGTTTAGGCACCCAGGCGGCCACGCCTCCCGTTGTTAAACCGAAAAGACGGTCCCAGTCGCGCGCCAAGGTCGCAGCCTGAAATTCCTTTCCCTCGGGACTGAGCGGCGTCACTGCAAAATTCCGCGTGCGTGGCTGTCCCCGCCAGAGTTCCACTTTAAACCGAGCGGCGGAAGCGGCCTGCGCTTGCCTTGCGGTTATCTCAGCCGCCCTTGCCGCATCCTCGGCGGCGCGTAACTCTGGCGTCAGCGCAGCACGGCGCGCTATTTCTGCGGCTTTGCGTTTTGCGGCTGCTTGTCGGTAAGCAATGCGCGCCTCAAGCATGCGCCCGCCGCGTCTACCGTTCGGCATTACCTCGGCGCGGCGTTCAATGCCGAGATCACCGAGCGCCGATGCGACGATCATACCTTTTGCACCATGTGAATAACGCCGCGCGGCTTGCGACCGACAGGCCAGCCCTTCTCCGTCGTTTCGACGGCGACCCAGTTCGGCCCGATCGGCGTCTCGGCATAGACATGAGCAAACTGACCCGGACGAAAACCGACGGCCATAAATCGCACTGGATGCCCGATCGAACAAAGCAACGCACCGATCAAAACAGCCTGGTCGTCGCAGTCGCCGGACTTATCGCGCAGAGTGACATCGGGCGCCTGTACAGTCTCGACGCCCTGCACGTCGCGCACATAGCGGATCTGGTTCTGCACGTAAGCGTGCAGTCGGGTTACCTCACAGCGGATATTTTTCGGCGGGCAGCGCTGAACTATTTTCTTGGCGAGCTGCCGCAGTCGCGGGTGGACTTTCCACTCGCGGACCAGTTCGCGCATGATGCGCAGTGTCGCTCTGGTTCCCTCAGCGCCGGCGGGGATGCCGAGCAATTCATGCGTCGTTATCGTCCCCGGTTCGCGGTGCGTCAGGATCTGATTCTGCATCGGGTATCGACTCCCCGCTCGCGATCGTGTCGGCCGACTCAGCGCCGGTCAATTCGGCGTCATTTATAACGCCGTCGCTTGCGGATTCGTCGATTGTTGCGTCGATTGTTGCATTAAGGGGCTCCGGCTTCGGGTTTGTGGCCGGCCACAGCGCATGCGCCAGGTAGTCGGCGACCAGGTCCAGCCAGGCAGTGAATTGCAACACGCGGGCGTTAGCCTTGGCGAAACGCAGCACCATGTCATCCTGCATGATGACCAGGCCGACCAGGTCGATTGTCTTCTGATCGGTGCCGACTAGGCGCACAAGATAAGCGGCGACATGTTCGGGATCTTCGCCGCTTTCAGCGAGCTGTAAAACGGACGGCAGAAATTGCTCGGCGAAAAGCTGATAAGCGTAGACGATATTTTCCTCCGTCACCTGATCGACATTCGCCTGCACTTCGACATCGGACAGCGGACGTGCGGCAACATCAACCGGCTTACCATGTTGCGTTGCAGTCGCCGGCGGATCCGGCCGACGCACCTGGGCGGCCTCGCTTTCCTGCAGCGCTGCGACGCCTTTCTCAATTGCCGGCGTCAGGGTTCGCAAAGCGATACTAAGTGGATCGCTGCCGCCGTCGTCGTCGTCGTCTTTAATCAGTTTGCGCAGCTCCATTGCGTCCTTGAACTGTTCGAGCGCGCTTTGCCGGTTATCTGAAAACAAATCCTTAATCGCGCCGAGTTCCTTCACAAAGTCGATCGTTGTTTTTTGTTCTACCGGATCCTGCTCCGATAGTTTCGCCAGAGCATCAAGCATGCGCACCTGGGTATCGGCGATTGACATTAACGTGGCAGTCAGGCCGTCGGAACCTGACGCCGGCGCCGCCGTCGGTGTGCTGTTTTGGGTTGCGCCGAGTCGGCGTGCCTGAACATGCATATGTTTTTGCCAGCGGATCACCTGGCGGCCGGTCTTGCCTTTCGATTTAAACTGTACCGGATAATCACCGGGACCATACTCGGCAGAGAGCAACGCCAGCAAATCGGCCTCGGTGTATTCGCTTGCCTGAAAACCGAAACAATATGACCAGCGGCCGGCCCCGTCGGGTCGTTTGTGGACGGCGCCAGTTATTTCGGTCTTGTCTTTAATCAGCTCGCAAACCTCGTCAAATTCCTTACCTTTGAGTTCGACATCGCCTTCGAGTTCTATCGGGGTCGGTGTTGACACTGTACAACCTCTCTTAAAGTTTGAATGGCACGGCTATCGGCTGAGTGGCGGCCAGGGCAGGTGTTCGCCGCAAGAAAAATCTGGATCGACCGGCGGACTAACACCAGCCATGCCGACGGCGCCGGCGCCCAGGACGGTAGCATTTTTCTGCAAGATCATCGGCGTTGGGGGATAACGCCGACAAGTACCGCCCTGAGTGCCGTCGCTTCGTTCATTCGGTTCAAAATGCGCGCAAGATGCGCAGGTTTTCGATTCGGTCATGTTGTGTTCCTCGCATCGATCAGCGCTTCCCGCCAAGCACGAGCGCGGTCCGAGTTGTCTTTTATTTTAAGGCCGTCATTCTCCCACCGAATGATGCTGTAACGCGATCGGCCGAAACGTAGAGCAAATTCTGTTTGTGTCTCGTGGAGTGTTTTGCGAACCGAATTGACCTGGTCAGCCGGCACCCTGCGAGACATTCGCAAATAACTCATAGATCTGGGGTCCAGTTCGGATAGCGGCCGGTGATCTGTTTAACTGCTTCCGCCGCTATCGGCCACGGCCATAGAAAAGTGAAAAACACCAGGTGAGTGCCAGAGTAGCTGGCGATGAGTAGTCCGATGCTGCAATAAACGAGTGCGAGCCCAACAAAAAACATGACGATCCCTCTGCAAAGCCGCCCGCGCCGATCATACTCGAGCAGTGAAAATGCAACAATACCAGAACTTTCTGTATGGACTGAAAACTGGGGATCCTGGGAATCGGGTCTAAGTCGTTGATTCCTGATTGCAGGATCCCCGGATCCCGGGATGCCTCGATCAAGGCGGTCCGGTCGATTGCCTGGCACCCCTCGCACTTGTCGAGTTGTTACCCCGTATCAAGTCAAGGTCGCGGCGGCCGATGTCGAGCATGCCTTTAGCCAGGTAGGCGAGATTGTGGCGGCGCCAGGTCACGCGATAGCCATCCGGATGATATTCGACACTGCCAAGGGCATGGAGAAAGCGCACGTTCGGCCGTTCCGGCTTGCCGATGCCGAACAGCGAACCGTAAGAACGCACGCGCCTTGAGCCATGCTGCGCTTTGAGCCATTCGAGCGCTTCGGCCGGCGTCCAGTCAGTGAAAGCCGGCGCCGGCGAGTCTTGCTTGCTGGCGGATTTTTCCGGGACCGGCTGCACCGAATACTTGACCATCTCGTTAAAGAGATCGTGCATGCCTTTTTCGCTGAACAATTTGTGCTCGCGGATCTCGATATCGCAGCCCCAGGCAGCTCGCAGCTTTCTGTATGACAAAAAGCCGCGCGTTAGAAAAATGACGTTCAGGTGGACGTTCCAATCACGCGCGGCGCTCAAGGGTTCCTCGCCAACTGCCAGCGAGCCGACGTGCCGAAATTTTTTCGGGCGCACGAATCTATCGCGGTAGCGTTTGAAAATGTGCCGCTTGCCCTCGCGCAGTCGGCCGGCAGGATAATTCGGCAAGGTCGGCCACAACTTGTAGACGCGGCCGCCGCTTTTCACATGATCGAGGATCGGCTGCGCGTACTGATCGAAAAGGCGCTGCGCATCATGGCGCGATTCGTCCGGGCACAGCTTAGGGTGTGAGCATTTATTGTCCCAGATCATCACCGGCTTGCCGTGTGTGCCGATACCAAAGCAGCCGGACGTGCGGCACTGGTACATTTTCAGCGCCGTATTTCGGATGCGCTCGGCGTCGCGATAAAAGCCGACGGCCTCGGCATACGGACCGACTTCATAGAGTAGGAAATTGGCTACCTGACGCTCAACAAACCGATGCCGTTCGTAAACGGACAGCGCGCCCGGGTCATCGTGCTCGGCGCCGAGTGCTTTATACTGCGGCAAAAAAAACTCGCGCGCCGTCTCCTGGTCAGCCTCGAATTGCGCAGCGATGCGCTGACTGTCATAAAACGGATGATGATGTAAGCGCTGATTCCACTGCGGCCAAACGTCAAACGTGCCGAGAGCGCTGTCGTCGAGATCCTCGAGGATGCCCTGCCTCACATGGCCGCCATTGAGGCGGTCCCCGTTGTGCGTATTTATACCAGTAAGCGGCGCGTGCTTTGAAGTCGATGTTGAATATCCCGGCATCATTGTCGTGCCGAAACATAACGACGTGTTCGCAACCATCGTCATGGCCGAGCATGTCGGCAAAGTAACCGTCGCACAGCTTGCGCAGTGCGAACCAATGCAGCCGCATTTTCCGTTGCCAGTATTCGGCGACGGCCGGCCGTTTCTCTTTTTGAAAAAGAATCTTGTACTCGGTGATGGCGTACCAATGATTGATAACTACAGCGGCGCTGGATTTCATGCGGGGTGCAAAGCGGCGCTTGTCGAAGAAAATCCGCTGCAGGACCGGATCGGAAAAAATGACATCCTCGGTCAGCGCCATTTAGCATCCTAAATCTCGTTGGCAGTTGGTAATTGCGGCGGTGCCGTGATCGGCAATGAGAAAAACTTGCCAGTACGGGCGCCACTCGCTGGGCAATGCCCGACTGATAAGGTATGAGCTTATGATTAGAGTCCCTGTGTACATCCAGGTATCTGATGTTGACGGTTGGGGACCGAGGAAGTGTTTGGCGACTGGGCCAACTTCTGCCATTCCCTCGGTGTATTGAATCTTGGAGGAGGTATAGCCGTCAGCTGCCATGGCGACAGTGACGGCTATTTGAAATTTGGTGTCGCGGCTGGTCCATTCGTCTTGATGAGCGCAGCCGATGAGTAGCAGAAACAACGGGAGGTATTTCACTCGGCAAACCCAACTACGGCGGTCCGACTTTCACAGACTGGCGATACGATCGCGCGCCATCGTTGCCGCCCCGGAGTTTTTTTGGCGAGGAACCCCGGACTGCAAAAACCTTTTACCGATACGCTTGCCGTTTGGCGTGTGTTCCGTCTCGCGGGGCGTTCGTGCCCTGGTGTAATCATTGAAATGCTGTGTTCATTCGACACGCGGCGGCCAGCGCCAAAACAGATCGCCGGCACCGGCTTCGCTTTCATGCGGCAGGTTGCGCATGTAGCAGTAACCGCCGTGATGATCGAAAAAGATCTGACAGCTAACTAGATTTTTATAAACCTGGGTGACGATCGCCGGTCCGGCAAGACCATGTTGATTCGAAGCAACATGCACGATGCGACCGATTGACGGTTTCATAGCTTTGGCGGCAGCGGCAAGCGGAGCCGATTTAAGTGATCGCTATAATTCACGCGCCGACATTGCGAATCGTATTGCCGTTCAACGGGAAAATATTTTTCGCATACACCTGACTGGTGACCGTTATCAGATCGGCATCGTAATGAGATAACACGCGCTCGATGGCTTTAGTCGGACGCAGCGCGTCGACGTCGAATCGATGCACTTGCGATTTCTGGTCAGGGCCGCGCGTGGTCGTGACGGTGATCCGGTAAGTATTCATGGTGCCGCCCTCCGCGATCGTGGCAATTGCACCAGGCGCCGGCACAGCAAGGTGCGGCGATGCAAGGCGGCGATACGATCCAGATGCGCGATGGCAGCATCGATGCGCTGCTCGCGGATTCGTTTTGCGACTGATGATTGCATGGCGTGCTCCGAATGGTTGCCGAGATCCCTCCGCCAGATGCCGCCAGACTCGCTTTCGCGGGCCTGGCGGCGATACCCTTCGGAGGCACCCCCCCAATGGGGGGATTTACACTTTACAAATGAAAAGGGGGCCTTTCAAGCGTAAGGACTGCAACATGTGACGCAGTTCACGTAAGATATCAATTGCAGCCTGCTACTATATGGCGTTCACTTCGGAGGTAAGACAATGGATTCTGTGGAATTTCTGGATGCCGTGCGCGTTCGCCACGGCCTAAGCTCGGACAATAAACTGGCCGTGTTTCTGAACATCAATCGCGGCCGCGTCTCGCTGTATCGAACGCGCGCGCGCAAGCTGGATCCCAAGGCTTGTCATAAGGTAGCGGCAGCGCTTGAAGTCACGCCGGATTTTGTGATGGCCTCGGTACAGGCCGAGCGAGCGACCTGCAAAAAAGATCGCATCGTCTGGACGCGCCTGGCGCGCCTGGCAAAAAAAGCCCAGGCCGCTGCCCTGCTGGTCGGTATAACGGCGTTGTTAAGTGCTTCGCCGGATGCCCTGGGTCAGACTAAGGGCTCGAGCGATGCGGCCGCCTTAGACCATTTATACATTATACGCAGTAGGCGCAGGGGCAAGGGTCACTGGCGAAACACTGTGGTGCGGCCTCTCAGGCGGCTGTTTGCGGCCTGGCGCACGGTATTCCGGCCGATCGGCGGCTATGGTTCGTCACGCGCCTGGAGCGGCGCGCAGGCAGCGCAGAGTATGTCGGGCTGGAGCCTATGAAAACGCACGACCTGGGCGAGCTCGATCCGGCTTTCGCCGGCTTCATATTGCAGGACGGCCAGATCGTCACGCCGAACGGCTACGCCTATCCGCCGGGCTATCTTTACTCGATCCCCATTCGGCAGCAATTGATCGCCGAGCTCGAACGCGAACGGCGCACGCCGCGACAATTGCTGTTGTAATCAGCCGAACCAGCCGGCAACGGTGCCGATGGCGAGCAGCAACACGGCAGCCCCGGCGACGCCGACGCTGATAGCACCGAGGCCGAAGCCGACCAAAAGGCCGCGCCGGCGCCCCTGCTCTGCCGCCTGGCCGAGCTGCCATTTTAGCTGACGCAACGCCTGGTGCAGCTCGGCACTGTCGGCGCTCGCCAGGCCGCGCAGGCCGAGATCTTCGAGATCCTGCTCGTCGCCGATCAGGCGCACCGCCCCCGGCGGGCAATTGTCCGGCGCCCATTCCGGGCGTGTTTGCTGCTGCTGCATAGCGTGTCCCTGTCAGATAAATCGCGCCCCGGTTGAATCGCCCAGGGACCAGCCCCGGCCGGTGAATGCAAAACGGAAAGACGACCGTCCCCGGCGCGCGAAAGCTAATGCCATACATGGCCCGGCGGATAGCGGCGCCCAGGATGCGGCGCGGCGCGTTGTCCGAGGTCGCCCAGGCGGCCCAGGCCGGCGAGCTGCGCATCGGTTTGTTGCTTGCGCCGCGTTTCGAGATAGTTGGCGCCGTTATAGATGATCGTCCCCAGGCCGACCAGTAACAGCGCCGCAGCAAAGTACCGGCTTTTTTGTGAGGCCGCCGCGCTAATCATCAAGGGGCCGAAAACAAAAACATCCATGAGCCGAACGAGCTGCGATTTTTCGCCGGTCGGCGTGAGCTGCCTGATAAGTGTCGATTGCGTCGCGGTCGCCATCAGAGATCGCCGAGCAATTCCTGCGGCGTAACATCCAATTGTTTGAGCAGCCGGAGCAACCCTTCGCGTGTTTTTGGCGCATAGAAAAAGCGTCGCGAATGAATGTAAACCATGAGCGCGCCCAGGCCGATCGTCAGCGCCGGCGGCGCCCGATCGCTCATGCCGGCGTAAATGAAATAAGCACCGAGCGCCACGCCGAGAAAATCCAAGGGCTGATACGGCGCGCCGATGTCAAGCCAGCCGCCGCGCAATTCCTGTTTGAGCAAGGCATTCATGGATTACGGCGTCCTGGTCGGATCCCCGCTGCAGTGAACGTGTACAACGTGGCCGGGCACCGTCAGGTGACTGTTCACCGTGTTGCGGTACAACTCCCGATAACTCAGCGGCTCCTCACAATATCTTTCGACGGCAGTCGCAACCTTTTCAGCAACCGCGCCGCCAAGCACTGCGCAACTGACTGCAACGCCCGCGATCGCGATCGCACCACTGACCAAAATTAAATCTGTTCTCATTAGCTTACCCTCACGTCTGCAGTGATCCTGGCGATATAGTCCTGCGTTTCGGCCGGCATGTGTGCCAGCCAGTTAACGCCACTGGCTGAAATTTCGCGCGCGGTCCTGGTCGGGCCGGCGTTGTACGCGGCGAGCGCTTGGGCCCAGGAACCGAAGCGCTCAAAATGTTTTCGTATCAACGCGCCGGCATAGTCGATCGCCGCCGCCGGATCCAGCGCATTCACGTCCGGGTGCCACCTGGGCACGATCTGCATGATGCCGAGCGCACCGGCACTGCTGCGTGCGTCGGGATCAAAATTACTTTCCTGCTGCGCCATGCGCGCGAGCAAATGCTGCGGCACGCCGTGCGTGTATTCGGCACGCTGAAACAACTCGGCAAAGCGACGCCCCGCTGCCGGGATCGACCAGCCGGAAAAATAAAACATTGAAGCGGCAGCCATGACAAAGAGTGCGATAAGCAAATATGAGCGCTTCACGTTTTCCCGAGCTGGCCCGGGTTGCGCAGCGGACACATGTGTCGAATTTGTGGGCGTAATTTCATTACGGCCTTTCATAAATTACTTGTAACGTAGCACGCGCCAATACATCACTTGTATCGGCAGTCAAAGACAGTTCAAAAACGCTGGTACGTTCAACTGTAGTGGACGCCGCTGGTTTGCCGATAGACCACACACCGGGCGAAGATAATCTGTGCCATACGCCCAATACTTGCGGCTTAAACAGCCACGGTATTCCACTTATATTCGATTCCTCTCGCACTGACCAATCGGGGCCGACTGGCGGCACGGGCAGCCCCTCAAAATATTGCAGCGGTAAATCAGGAACGTCAACCCAGTCGAATGAACCCGTAGGGATTGTGCGTAATATGCCAACACTGAACCCGTTAAAATTAACGCCATTTACAGATGATACGGCTCCAATGTGATGATATATATTGTCATACAGAACAAAGGGCGAGCTAAAAAATGAGCCGCCGCCGCCGGCGGCACCGACATAATGACCGGGGCCGTGCTTGCCGCCGGGGTATGGCATTACACCAAATCCCCAAACAGCGACCAGATATCTGCAGAATCCTGCACGATCGAGGCTACCGCGTCTTGATCGTTTGAAGCCACCAACGAACCGCGTGATTCGATGGTAACGCCGGCGCCCGGTGCGAAAGTAATGACTCCCGTTCCGCCTTGTTTGAAACTTATTTGCGTTCCAGCATCGAAAGCAACATCAAAATTTGGCGGAATTGTCACCGTTTGCCCCGCGCCATCTTGTGAAATCAGATAGGCAAACGCATCGGATAATTGCAAAATGCGATTGCCGGTGAAAGTCACAATGCTCCAAGGCAAGAGGGCATCGAAATCGGCCGCTGGTCCGCTGGCTGGCATTACGGCGCCCTGAACCCTTCGACGACGACGACGTCGTTGGTCCCGGCCGCCGAGATCATGTGCACGGATGACACTGTGCCGAGTACCGGCTCGTAGAAACCGCCGGCGGCGGGCATCTCGAACCCGGAGAGAACATTCGCGGCGAAGCCGAAACTGACGAATACGGAAGCGGCGCCTTTATTCTGCAGCATCAAATAGGTGCGCAGTCGATTGTACGGAATCACCAGTTGACTGACCGGCGTCGCCTGGAAAAGAAAGTTATTGAAAACCTGCAGATAGGATTGCGCCGGACCCGGCAGCGCCTTAGCGGCCGCTTCAGCGTCGAGTTTATCCCACATCGATTCCAGGGCCGTCTTGCCGCCGAAGCCGAGCGAGCCGCCGACATGCAACGGCTGATAATAGATCTCAGGTGGCAGTCCGGTTTGCCGGTCCTGGGGAATGATTGCGCGTAGTTGAAGTGGATGCATGCCTCAAGCCTGGTGATGGGCGCCGCGATTAACAGCGGCGCCCGTGATTTAAAAACGCCGCGCCGATCTAGCCGCGCTGCCTGCTTTGCACGATCTCGCCGAAGTCCTTGATGCCGGAAAAACTCAGCCGCAAGTTATAAATCGAGGCAGGGTCGAAGCTAGTCACCTGCACTCTGATCGTCGAGTTCGCTTTCCACTTCCGGCGAATCGGCAAGATGTAGGGGATCTCACCCCATCCGACAATGTTCGACCAGGCGGTGTTGCCGTTGAGTAGATTTCGACCGCTGCCGGTATCGGTGATCTGCAGACTCACCAGCGGCACGACCCGCGTGTTGTATGTTTGAGGCGCGGCAGCGATATCGGCGAAGCCGGTCAGCTTCACCAGGATAAAATTCGCGTCGGCCTCGACTGCGACATTCGCCACGGCCTGACCGAGCGCCGCAAGTGCTAAAAACTCGACGTTGTAAACGTACCAGTCGAGTAAATCTGTTTCCTGATATTCCATTTTGAAACCTCTCCCTTGACCCTCTGGCGCCAGGCGTCGGGAAAAAGGCGGCCGGCGAACCGGCCGCCGTGTTGCGACAAAGCCTCGCGCTTACTGTGCGAGTCTGTAGCGGAATCCGCCGAGCGCAACGCCAATTCTGCCGGCGTTCGTCGACGGAGTCGGGACCAGGGCGCTAAACCGCAACCGAATCGTAAAATTCTGTTGACTGATTAAACGCAATGGCACCAGGTCGTAAATGCGACCGGCCCCGGTCGCATAGTCGATCTGCGAACCGGCAGCGGCGGCGGGAGTGGTGCTGTCCGCTAATGCAGCGGCGCCGGCGAGCCTGCCTTGCGGCGGGAACTTCATTAACGGCGCATCGACCAGATATTCCTTCGAGCCGATTTCGAGCTGCAGATTACCGGCTGACAAGACGGCCTCCACGTCATTCCAGTTTTCGCCGGTGGTCGCGATGTCGCCGGTTCGGCCTGGTACTGCGGCCGGGAAAAACCAGACTTGCGCATCGGTGATCGCCATGTTGATCGGCACAGGGAGCGCAGCGATTAACGACATGTTGGTATCGTCGAATGTTTTGCCGGCCTGTCCCTCGGGAACCTGGAAGAATACCAGCTCGATAAAGCCAGCCGCCGGGTACACCTGGAAATCATAAATCGGCTGATAGATGACCTCCGGCTGCCCCTCGACGTTGACGTTGTACTGCTCTAGTTGAGCAAGTGACGGTGCTTTCAAACCATGCATGATGAAACTCCTGTATCAATTTGTCGGATCGTTTCGTTTTTTGGTCCCTGAGAACTTATCGGCAAAAACGGCGCGCTGAGATCGCCTGTAAGGCACGATCGCCGACCAGGCAATACCCTCAAGCACCCCCTTTTCCTGCCGTTGTTACTGGATGTCGTCGTAGGCGCCCCCCGTCGGCCAGGTGTCCAAACCATCACCCATGTATGGGCTGCCCCTGGTGAACTGGCTGTCAGTCTCGAGCCCGGATCCGGGGATCGTGCTCGGGTTCAAGCCGGCGCCGTAGTAGCCGAGCGCCGGGTCGAGGTACTCGCCCATCGGCAGATATTCGCCGAGCTGCAATTGCGGCATGAACTGCGCCGCCAGGTCACGGACGACGTTATAACCGACCACGGTCATGGCGCCGGCGCCGAGCTGGTCGGCCGTTTTCTTTGCCAGGAACATACCGCCCAGGTAACCGATTGCGATCGCACCGACCGCTTTGCTGATATGACGCATCCAGCCGCTCTTGAAGTTCGCCGGCAACGGCAACATGTTGACGACCAGGTCGTTAATTACCGCACCAGCACCGCCGACCGCAGCCGGGATCACCTGGTCGTTGATAATGCCTTGGACGGTCGGGAAGCGCCGCCGAGGATTACTGCGGCGGCGATGTGCGACCGGATACGGATTACGCCGGCGCCGCTTCTTAGTCGTGCGACGACGACCGCCACGCCGGCGAACGGCCTGCGCCTTTTTAATGTTGCGCCGTGATGCGGCTTTTTGCGCCGCACTGCGGCGTTTCTTCGCTGGATTGCGGGATACGATTAAATTTTTCATAAAGTGGTACTCCGATGCGTTAACGATCGACTATGCCTCGATCGGTGACACTGTATCGCCCGCCCGCGATCATCAGTTGCTTGCCGTCAAAACTTACTACTAGAAGCGGCCGGCTTGCTGCTTTAAATTTGTGGTCGAAGTGAAAAACCTCCCCGTCGCGTTCTGCGATGTAATGCAATTCCGGGATCTCTCCGAGCACATACCCGACTTCATAGTCAGGGTTGATCTTTACCTCGACAAATTCGCCAATCTCTCGGCCGACAAATTCACTTAACCGTCGCGCGGCTTGACTCATCTGTCGGCGTTTTCTGCCGGCCGGGTTATTCGCCCGACCGGCCCCTATTTTTTTGCTGCTCTCCCCGTCGGCACCAGGTGCGTGATGCGCGCACCGTTCGGTAAACGACTTAAAATCAGGCCGCCGCCTTTCAGCGCCTCGCCTTTTTCATTAAATCCGCAGTAACGCAACGCTGCTTTGTTGCTCACTGAATTAAACTCGCCGCTGCCGCGTTTTCGACCGGCGCTGTAACGATACGAAAATATTTTCTTGTTAGCGTTCGTCTTTTTGCCCTTGATTAAGTTCGCCATATCAGCGCCTCGCAAATAGTTGGTATGCAATGAATGCCAGCACGGCGAAGAAACCGAGTTGCGCGACATCGAGTGCTTTACCGAACGTACCTTGCTGCGTACGTTCGACCTGGTCAGCCGCTTGCTCGTAAGTCAAAGAAGGGTCTTGCTTGATGGCGAGCGCAATATCAGCGCGACGCATAAACGTGCGAATCGCAACGACGGCCCCGGTCACTGCGGCAATCAGTCCGAACGCGATCGCGATCGGAATAAACGGGAGAGCAGATAAGCCGGCCCACTCCTTGATGCGGTCCCAGGCGCCGGTCACGGCCTCGATGCGATCTTTCATCGCTTCGGATGCGTACAGCTCTTTACCGAAATCATGCATGAGCTGGTTATCGCCGAGGCGCGCGATCGCCGCACCATAGTGCACGTCGTGCAGCTTGTCGTAATACTGCCGGAATTCCTCGACGACATTCGTCAGTCGAGCAATGATGCCACTGTCTGCAGTTTCGGCGGCTAGTGTCATTTTTTGTCCGTCATTAAAAACAAGACCACGGCGCCGAGTCCGAGATACATCCAGGTTTGCGGCGTCATTTGAAAACCGAAGCCCGCTTCGCGATCCGGCGCCGGCGTCGGCGTGGTCGTGGTCGGCAAAGTGCGGCGACGTGCCTGCACCACGACCGGGCCGAGCACTTCAAGATCCGGCATCATCAATTGCATGCCCGGATAAACCGTGTACGGCGCGACCAGGTTATTGAGCTGCGCGATTTTCGGCCAGGCGTCGAGATCGCCCAGGACGTCGCGCGCAATCTTGCTCAGGGTATCGCCGCTTTTTACCTGGTAAATTTCCACAGACTTACTCTTCGGTCGGCAAGGGTTCGATGCTGTTCGCTTCGAGAATCGCGATTACCTCGGCCTTGTTTTTACTGCGAGCGATTTCGATGTCGTGAAAATCGCCGGCCGCCAATAGATCGGCCTTTGAATACTCCGACCAGTCGTGCTCACTCGCGGCGCCATTCGCCATCGGGCACTTGCAGACCGGGCAAACCTCCGGCGCCTGGTCCGCTTGGAATTTATGGCCGCAACGCCGCTGACCACATTGTAAAATTTGCATAAGTGTCACCTCAAAAAAGCGCGGCGTTATCAGCGCCGTCGCATCATTAAAAGAATCGCCACGCCGCCGATCGCTTCAGCTTCGGCCCAGCGCCGCTTCGGTTCCTCTGGCGCGGGCGCTGACCGAAACGATAATCGCCATCGCAGCGGCCACGCCCATCGGCGACGTCCCGCCGGCGGAGACCAACGGCAGCGAGATCCCGGTCGGGGGCAGCCACTTGACGTTGACGGCAATATGCATGGCCGCCTGAAGGACGACCAGAAAGCCCAGCCCTCCGGCCAGCAGCGCCCCGAACCGATCCGGTGATCGCCTCACGGTCCTCAGGATCAGAGCCAGCAGCACCAGCAGCAGGCCGATCACCAGCGCCATCCCCATCGGCCCGAGCTCTTCGCAGATGATCGAGAAGATGAAGTCCGTGCTGTCCTCGGGCAGGTATCCATGCTTGGCGACGCCCGCGCCAAGGCCGGCCGGCGACGCCCCCGAGGCAATGGATATCAGCGCCTGGCGAGGTTGATAGGACGCCGGGTGCGTGCTGGCCTCCGACTCTATGAGCGCCACGATCCGGCCCCAGCGATGAGCGCTGCGGACGACGAACAGGTAGAACCCCCCGGCCGCCGCCGGCGCCGGCACGAGGAAATAGTACCACGGCACCCCGGCCATGAGCATAACCACGGCTGCGGAGAAGCCGATAATCGCGGCGGTGCCGAAATCCTGCGTCACAACCAGGGCGCACGCCCCTGCGACCACCGCCAGGGCCGGGACGAACGTGCGCCAGAACGCACGCGGCCTCACCGTGGGGCGGCTGAGGAACATGGCAAGGACGATCAAGACGGCGAATTTCAGGATCTCAGACGGCTGAAATCCTATCGGCCCCCACCGCAGCCAGCGGAGGCGCCCGCCGACCGCATAGCCGATCATCAGCGCCGCAACCGAGGTGGCGACGCCCAGCGCGAGCAGACCCACCGCCGGAGAAGGCACGCACTTGAGGAAGTGCCTGAGCACGGGAATCTGCGAGTGGGGCCAAGGCTTGCGGGTCAGGAGCCGGTAGTCCAGCCGCCACAACGTCAGCAGGACCGTCAGGGCCGTGGCGGCGAAGATGACCTGGCGGATGTCACGGCGGTAATACCAGGACACATCCCGGCCGTCCCCGGCTGCGGTCGAGAACACCATCACCACGCCCAGGGCGGTCAGCCCCATCGCCCCGAGGATCAGTCCCTGCCCGGGAAGGTTCTCCCGTAGCGGCAGTCGTCGCATCGCGTCGCCTTCCATGGCTTACTCCATAACTACGGTAACCAGTAACCAGGAACCCGTAACCGGTGACTCGTGATCCGTAGCCCGTACAGCCATCGGCCACAGCTTACCGATTACTGCTTACGCGTTGCTGTCTACTGGTTCCCGGTTCCTGGCTCCTGCTTCCCGGTTCCTGGTTCCTGGCTCCCGGTTCCTGGTTCCTGGCTCCCGGTTCCTGGTTCCCGGTTCCTGGCTCCCGGTTCCTGGTTCCTGGCTCCCGGTTCCTGGTTCCTGGCTGTTGG
>LAZR01001154.1_pt1 | contig 17261 bp, 18 predicted proteins | sample 329461 | NCBI WGS metagenome assembly LAZR01 (sample SAMN03002196, study PRJNA259156) | marine sediment metagenome | biome: sea floor; feature: Hydrothermal impacted sediments; material: marine sediment; isolation source: Loki non-amplified sample from Loki's castle hydrothermal vent sediment ...
TGCTTGATGGATTGGTTAGGTTCTTGAAATCATAGCACTTTCAGCCGCTTTCTTTTATACCCTGTGAGAAATCCGGGCTAGAAACTGTGTCATTAAAGAAGGACGAGTCGGCTTTTGTAAAGTTCGTGCAAATAGAAACGGTCACCTTGTAACTTTAAATTATGGCAAAGGAGTCCACAATACACAAGAGACTATCGAAACAGAGGCAGTTTTTCATTTTTCACCAGGTGAGAAAATTTTATCCTTGGGAAATATTGGGTGTATGCTGAATTGTGGGTACTGTCATAACTGGAAAACATCACAAGCCAAGTACGTTACTGACAAAGATGTATACTACTATACACCAGAGCAGGTGATAGAATCTGCCCTCCGACATGGAATCAAGGTGCTATCATGGACATACAACGACCCTGTAGTATGGCATGAGTTTATCCTAGATACGGCCAAGCTGGCAAAAGAAGCAGGCCTAATAAACCTATATAAATCTGCTTTTTTTATTACTGAAGAAGCTATTGATGAATTACTTCCAGTAATTGATATTTTTTCAATATCACTAAAATCGTCATCATCTGAGTATTACCGAAAAGTTACTACCGGCTGGATTGAGCCAGTGTTAGAGGGTATAAAGAAGGTATATCATGCAGGCAAGCATGTTGAAATAAGCACCCTTATGGTTACAGACATTAGCGATAACGAAGATTCTGCCAGAACCATTTCAAAATGGATACTAGATGAACTAGACCCATCTGTACCACTTCACTTTGTGCGATTCCACCCAGATTATAAAATGGCTAACAGCACTAGGACACCTATAGACCGGCTACATAAAGCAAAAACTATTGCACAAGAAATGGGGTTAAAACACGTTTACCTAGGCAACATAAATGACGATGAAGCAACAAACTCATATTGTTATCAGTGCTCTTCACTTTTAGTAACAAGATATGGTTTGAATGCAGAAAACGTTGGCTTAGATAAAACAGGTCATTGTCTGAAATGCGGACACTACAATAACTTCATAACACTTCAAAAAACTCACTCTAAAAAACCCATCAATCCAAAACACTTAAATATATCAGATTACGAGAAAAAAGAGTTTCATTGGCATGGAGATATTGTATCAATACATGCTCAAGTAGCGAACACAACGAACATTTCAAACATTATTTTCTTTAGGCGAATAATGGAAAACAAGATGCACGGAGAGTGGGAGCACATATCTCTTGTGCCAAAAGAAAGTTATCGCTTTATTATTGCAAAGTCAAAGCCACAAGAACTTGGGACTGAGTTTCTATTGCCCCCGGGAATATCCTCAAATCTTCATGAAGTTTTTGACAGAGCTCATTTTCCAACTGAAGCAATAGAGGATATAGGGATATCAATGAATGATACCACTCCTAAAATAGGCTATAAAGGCAAACAAAACATGTACCCACAGCTAATAAAAATGGTAAATAACGATGAAAATTGAAACAGAGTTACTCCATCAACAGCATGATTTTAGTCAGGCTAGATCATCTGTTAGTCCTATATTCCAGTGCAGTGCATTTGATAGTGGCTCGGAATACTTCTATTCAAGAAAAAACAATCCTAATATTGAAGAATTAGAAAACATTATATGTCGCATTGAAAGAAGCAAATACTCGCTGGCCTTTTCTACAGGCATGACGGCAATATATATAGTCCTTAGCCTATTAAAACCCGGCTCTCACTTAGTAATAAATAAGCACATATACGGATGCTCCTACAAGTTATTTCAAAATCATTGCGAACGACTTAATATAAGCCTTAACATCATAGATCTTTCTAATGAAAGTGACGAAGAGTTCAATATCAAAAATGTTGACATGGTAATATTTGAGACTCCAACCAACCCATTTCTAAGAACAATTGACATAACAAAAACTTCGTCATTAATAAAATCAATTAATCCAAAAGCATTAATCGTTGTTGACAACACGTGGGCAACACCATTATATCAAAATCCACTAAAGCTAGGGGCGGATTTAACAGTCTATAGTGCCACAAAATATTTTTCCGGTCATAGTGATGTCATGGGTGGAATAGTAGCTACAAATAACTTTTTCTTATATGAAAGGCTATTGGACGAGCGATTTTATTCTGGTTCCATCCTTACTCCCTATAGTGCTTGGCTTTTATCTCGCAGCATGAAAACCTTCAGCATCCGAATGAAACGGCACTCTGATACCACACGAGAAATAGTGACACAATTAGAAAAGAAATTTTATGTGGATCATATCTATTATCCTGAAATAAATGACTGTCAACTCAAAAGCTATGGTGGAATTATTTTCATTGATGTCCCTAATTACATAGGCGATCGGTATAGTGAAATTATCAAAGAATTAAAATATTTTGGAACTGGAACTGGAATGGCTTGCGTGACGTCAATGATTGCAAAACCATACACAGGTAGCCACGCCTCGATGACACCTGAAGAAAAAAATAGCATGGGTATAACTGAAAACCTAATCAGATTGTGCTTTGGCTTAGAAGACCCAGAGGATTTAATTTCAGATTTAGATAACGCTATTCATAATGCATTAAAACAAAACCCGCTCACGTGAGGAAGATAAATGGATACCAACTTAGAAAAACATCTAAGCTGCAGCAATTACTACCAGTCAATCAACATTTTAAATGGAATTTCCACAAAGTACCCACATGCTATTTCTTTAGCCTCCGGATCACCTGATAATGCATACTCGTATCAGAACCATATTAAATCTGGAATGGCTGAATTTGAAGAGCATTGTTTAAAAAAGGAAATAGATTATAATACAGTTGTGCACCAATACTCACCTACTAAAGGAATAGCAAATGAAATAATTTTCCAGCACTTATTGACAGACTACACAATAAAAGTTGACAGTGAAAATATCATTACAACTGTAGGTTTTCAAGAGTCAGTTTTGATTGCTATATTATGTATCTTCCAATTTCCTAAAGAGTGCTTAATCATACCTGATCCCGTTTTCCCTGGGATAGCCGGAGCAGCGAGACTAGCGAGAATCGATATCATACCAGTTCCATCAGAAATTTTTCATAATGAGATGAAGCTAGAGTTATTAATTAGAAAAATAAACGCTAGTGGAAAAAAAGTTAAAGCCATTTATACAGTTCCTGATTTCTGCAACCCTAGTGCAGACACTTTAACTTTGATGGATCGAAAAAACATAATAAATCTAGCTGAAAGATATGACTTTTATATACTAGAGGATAATGCCTATACTCTTTTCAGATTTAAAGGAGAAAACATTTCGCCTATAAAACAGCTATCTGATCAGCGTGTTTTTTATATTGGGACTTTCTCCAAAACATTGTTTCCAGGCTTGAGAGTTGGTTATTTAGCGACTCCCAAGACCTCTTTGTCAAACAATTTCTCACACTTATCAACAACTATTAAGACATTCACCACTGTTAACACACCTCCAATCTGTCAAGCAATTGTAGCCGGGATATTACTAAAGAACGATTTCTCTCTTAGAGAATTCAATAAAGAAAGACTAGAGACATACAAAATAAGAAATAAATCTATAGAAATAAATATCAAAAAAAACCTATCATCAAGATCACTTTTTAGTCAAAATCCAATGCCCAAAATAAATGGTGGATTCTTTAGAAACCTTAAACTCCCATTTAAATTCGGCACAAAAGAACTAGACGAATGTGCTAAAAAATTTAACGTTATTGTCTTTCCAATATCATGTATGTCTTTTTTCGAAAACACAGAAAAAGATTTTTTAATAAGAATATCATTTGTTAATAACAATGAAAAAAAACTTTCCAAAGCTCTTAATAATTTATTTAACTTCATTGACCACAAACTCGTAGCCAATGATAAAAACCTATGACTTTTCACTTTTTCGATTCACAAATACTCTAACAATCTATAATTTTTTGATCTAATCAAAACATGAATGACCTTACTCGGCGCCACGTCCAACCGCTGGGCGATGAAACGCCTAGGCAAACGCTGGAAGCCGCTGCACAAATTTTCCTACGTGATTTTGGGTCTCGTCTTGCTGCACTTCTTCTGGGTAGTGCGCGCCGATATGCAAGAGTGGGCGATGTATGCCGCTATTGCAGCGCTGATTATGGTCACTCGCCTGCCTCCCGTCGCCCGTACTCTGCCAAAACTACGTCATCGGTTTAGTCGTTAAAAAATAAACGATATTCGTTCGTGCCGGTCAGACGCGTGTTCATGTTCCGTTCAGCGAATACGTTTAAGCTGCGTGCACTCAGTCGAATACCGTTTGGAGTAGCGATAATGGCAGTTAAGTATTTGGGCGCTGGCAGAATGGTTTCGGCGCTGGCATTGATGATAGTGGCGATTGCCGCGCTGGCTGATGAGCCATTAAGGGTCGAACAATTGCAACGCTGCGGCAATCTGCTGGCGCTGGATACCCAAGAATTTTGTCTCCACGTCAGCGGGCTTGATGACAGCGACTTTCAAGTGAAGCTGAACGGTACACCGCTTCCTAAAGAAGCCCTCAGCCACAATAAAGATCAAGTCCGTGTGCGCATCAGCAGCGAAGATGCCCAAAGTGGCCCGCTATGGTTTGAGCAGGATGATCAATCCAGCAATCCGGTTTGGGTAAGCATCAAGGGCAGCCATGTATTAGCAGCCACGGACCGAGAAGTAGCGGAAAACATGGATGGTTTGACCACCTACGTGGATCTGATCAGCCTGATTATTGAAGAAGAGTATGAGGGCGGCGAAGAAGCTCAGCGGTTGGCAGAAAAGTATGACGCCGAGGTAGTTGGGATGATTCCTCCGCTCAATACTTATCAGTTGCGCTTGCCAGCTAAGGATTTGGTTGAACGCGATGCACTGGTACTTAGGCTGGGTAGCGAGGTCAGCGTCGATGCGGTGGTGATCGAAGAGTCGGGGCCAGAAGAGAACATTGAGAGTGAAACGGGAACCCCACCCGATGCAGATGATCAGGAGTGGGCATCGAATCGCTTTTTGGATGCCGTGAATTATTACCAGCGGCGCCTCTCCAGCCAAGGTGAGGGCATTGAGACTCATCCAGTCCGCATTGGCGTCATCGAGCGTGAAGTAGACTTCGACGCTCCAGATTTTGCCGACTACCTGGGTGACTGCCGCACTGATTCGACCAGAACCTGTGTGTATGCGCGGGATGCTGCCAAGCCTGACGGCCATGGCACAACGGTGGCAGGCGTGTTTGCCGCGGCATGGAATGAAGGCGGCAACAGTGGTTTTCTGCGCGGGCTGGACGAGGTAGGCCCAGGTTTTGAGGTGATTGTGGATCGCAACTCCGATGCGGGCATTACCGCCAATATTGCCGCCTCAGTAAATCTGGTGGAAGACGGCGTACGGGTGCTTAATTGGAGCTGGGGGATACACCGCATAGGAGCCATCGATGTCAACGGAGAAGAAGTTGATTCACTGGTACGTTCTGGCATCGCCATGAGCGGTTACGAGGAACTGCTCGAAGAGTTCTTTTTATGGCTACGACGCGAACATCCTGATGTCGTAGTCGTGAATTCGGCAGGTAACGGATCATCATTTTCTGGTCGGGACGAGTATCGCCTGCCCTCATCGTTTGTGACTGAGCAACTGTTCGTAGTGGGAGGACATGAGCGCAGCGATCAGGATGTGCAGGTTGCCGACCCCAGGTACGCGATAAAACGCAGTGCATCGAATATCGACATGCGTGTGGATATTACAGCAGCGGCCTGTGTGCGGGGGTCATCTCTGATAGAAGGTGAACGGGGCGAGGCGCATTGCGGTACTTCTTATGCAACGCCATTGGTGGCTGGGCTGGTGGCGGCCATGATGTCGATAGAACCTGAACTGTCGCCAGCACAGTTACGAATGCTGCTGCGGCGTAGCGCCATGACCATCGGTGAAGAGTACGATTTCGAGCCGACTGACGCAGATGACCTAACCGCTCCGATACTGCCATCGGAACGTGCCAATGACCTGAATCATCCCGATATCGGCCTTTCCGCCCGCCTGGATATGTATAAAGCACTCGACCTGACCGTGCAAAGCTTAGACCGGGTTCGCTAAGCCCTAATAACATAACCCAAAATGCCCACCTCTCAGGGTGGGCATTTCTTAGCTAAGTGCATTAGCCAAGAACTTTGCGCAGGTGGTCTCGGTAGGCCGCTTTATCACGGTCGACATTGGGGACTTTCATCACATCGTTGGCGATAAAGGTGGGCAGCGCTTTTAGACCAATAAATTCCTGGGACTTATGGAACGGGAAGTAAACGCCATCCACACCGCGCCCTTCAAAAAAGTTACCCGGTTCGTCAAACGCTTCAATCGGTGCGTTCCAAGTCAGTGAGAGCATGTACTTGCGACCCTGCAGCAAGCCGCCACTGCCGTACTGTTTGGACGGGTCTTGGCGACTACGACCATCGCTGGCGTAGAGCGAACCATGTCCTTCTGTGAACACTTCATCGATATAACGCTTAACGATCCAAGGCGTCCCCATCCACCAGCCAGGCATCTGATAGACAATGGTGTCGGCCCATAGATAGTTCTGCACCTCGGTTTCAAGATCATAACCTTGATCGATCACCGTCTCGCGCACCTCATAGCCCATCTCATTTAGCGTACTCACCGCCACCCCGTGCAGGGTATTGTTGAGTTCACCGCCAGAGTGCGCAAACTTTTTACCGCCATTAATTAGCAAAATCTTCATTTAACGAGTTCTCTCCAAAAGGTTTGCTATCACCCCTAACCGGGATAGATATAATACTAATGGCGCATATTGTGGGAGCAGCAGCCCTAAAAAAGAAGCGACATTTCAGCAAGAGACTTTTGATTTAAAATCAACAATACTAAACATTATGTAAATCACTTTATGACAAGCACACCATGAAAAGTACGCTTGAAGAGCAGCAAGCATTTGTCACGGTAGTGGATAGCGGCTCCATCACTGGCGCTGCTGAACGGCTGGGCTTTACGGTCTCGGGTGTCAGTCGCGCGCTTAACCGTTTGGAGCAGAAACTCGGCGCCACGCTACTGCGCCGAACCACGCGTCGCTTAGAGCTTACCGAGGAGGGAGAAACCTTTCTGAACCACTGCCGCCGTATTCTGGCTGCCGTGGAAGAAGCGGAAGAGGCAATGTTGGATCGCCATAATCAGCCTCAAGGCCGACTGCGAATCAACGCCGCTCCCAGTTTTATGCAATTCGTTATAGTGCCGGTCATTGGTGAGTTTCGCGCTCGCTACCCAGGTATTACGCTGGAGTTAGATACTCATGATCGCTTTGTCGATCTGCTGGAACAGCGAGTAGATTTGGCCATTCGTATCGGCAAACTGGAAGATTCGTCGCTGCACGCCCGCCTTTTGGGACATAGTCCGCTGCGACTGCTCGCCAGCCCCGCTTACTTGGAACGCCACGGTGCACCGCAGAGCATTGACGAACTAGCCCACCACAGCTTGATGGGTTTTAGCCAACTGGAGCATCTCAACCATTGGCCCCTCATTCGCGCCGACGGCAAGCCCTTGCACATCACTCCAACGCTAGCCGCCTCTAGCGGTAGTACGCTGATAGAACTCGCCATTGCTGGGGAAGGTATTGTTTGCTTGGCCGACTTTATGACCATCGTACCCCGCCAACAAGGCACATTGGTTGATGTACTGCCCGCGCTTATCGAACGTCAAGCCCAGGCCGTCAACGCCGTTTACTACCGACAAGCAACGCTTTCCCTACGTGCACGGTTATTTATGGATTTTCTAGCAGAGCAAATGCCAGGTAGGTATTTGCAGGGGTGATGGAAAGCCCTTCTTTATAAGAATCTCCACTCCTGAACAATAGCTGATTATAGCTTGCGTGGCGCATCACCTCAGTATAACTTATTTATATGTAGGTAAGGCTATGCGACATCGCCTTTGATATCGCTTATCGCTTCTTTACTGCTGACATAAGGTGTCGCCTATGCCGCCCCCAGCCCACGCTTTATTCCAGTCGCCGCTAGCTCACCATACTCACGGAGCTTGCTGCTGCGGTTCACCGTTGCTGCAACGTTTTCACGAGCGCATGATGGCAGATATCTCACGGCGCCAATTAATGGGTGGTGCTGCTGCGGTTATGGCACTGTTTGCTGGCCTGCGTGCACCTATGGCGATTAGCGCTCAGCCTAAACGGAGCAGTGGCCCACTATTACTGACGAATCTAACGTTGTTCGACGGAAGCGGTGCAGCACTGCGTGAAAATGTTTCAGTGCGTATAGAAGAGGAGCATATTCAAGCGATTTTACCCGGCGATGCTGCACCTGAAGGTGCCGAAGTCATCGATTGCGGTGGCCGCGTACTCATGCCGGGACTGATTGATGCGCATTGGCACACCACGTTAGCGGCCATTAGCCAAGTAGCTGCCATGACTGCCGACATTGGCTATGTGCACTTAGTCGCGGCACAAGAAGCAGAGCGAACGCTGATGCGTGGCGTTACCTCGGTGCGGGATGTAGGCGGCCCCTCTTTCGCTCTTAAGCGCGCCATTGATGAAGGTATTGTCTTAGGGCCACGTATTTTTCCGGCGGGGGCGATGATCTCTCAGACCTCCGGCCATGGCGATTTTCGGATGCGTTATGAAATCCCACGGGCCAACAACGCACCACTGAGCGAACAGGAACGCCAAGGTGTAGCTGCCATTGCCGACGGTGAAGCAGAAGTATTACGCCGTACCCGTGAACAGCTCATGCTAGGGGCTTCACAGATAAAACTAATGGCGGGTGGTGGCGTGGCTTCCACCTACGATCCACTCGACAGCACCCAATTTACCGAGCGAGAACTGCGTGCTGCGGTTGAAGCCGCTGAGGATTGGGGCACCTATGTCATGGTGCATGTATACACACCGCGTGGCATTCAGCGGGCGCTAAGAGCTGGCGTTAAATCTATCGAACACGGTCAGCTAGCCGATGAAGACTCCGCACGAATGATGGCGGGAGAAGGCGCATGGTGGAGCCTGCAACCTTTCCTGCAGGACGAAGATTCAAACGTTTACCCTGATGCCGCCCGGCGCGAAGCCCAACGACAAGTAGCCGAGGGAACCATTCAAGCCTACGAGCTGGCGCAGCGTTTCGATATTAAGACGGCCTGGGGAACCGATATTTTGTTCAACCCCCAAAATACGCCGAATCAACTCCGCCAATTAGCTAAATTAACGCGCTTTTATGATCCGCTCACAGTGCTGGCGATGGCAACGGGCCGCAATGGTGAGCTGCTTGCTCTGTCAGGCCCTCGTAATCCCTACCCTGGCACGCTAGGAAAAATTGAGCCCGGCGCTTTAGCCGACCTCCTGTTAGTCGACGGTGACCCAACCAGAAATCTTGATTTCCTTCATGACCCTGAGCGTAACCTGCGCTTGATAATGAAGGGCGGACGCATCTATAAAAACAACGTATAAGGATGTTTCGGATGGCCAAATTCTATCCATCTATCTTCGCCTTTATCGCCTTAGCGGTGGGCTCGGCTACGAATGCAAATGCCCAAGAAGACACTTGGCGTTTCCAACTCACACCTTACGTTTGGATGGCTGGTTTGGCTGGCGATGTGCGCCCACTGGAAAATTCGCCTACTGTCAGTACATCACGCTCATTTAGTGATGTGTTTGACGACTTGGATGGAGCCTTTTTCTTGGCAGGTAGTGCCCGTCGAGACCGTTTAGTACTGTTTGCCGACCTTACCTGGGCCTCGCTTAGTCATGAGAGTGCCCTGCTCCCCGGTATGACTGCGGAAGGGAAACTGCGCCAGCGCTCTTTAACCGCAGCAGCAGGCTATCAAGTCATCAACACCCCCAGCCTACATCTTGATCTATTAGCAGGCGCGCGTGCTTGGCGTATCGAAGCAGACGTAAATGTACCGGCCCTTGGAATCAGCGCCAGTGAAACTGAGCACTGGGTCGACCCAATTTTAGCTGCGCGGCTCCGTTCAAACTGGTCTCCACAATGGTCAACACTCGTACATGCCGATGTTGGTGGCTTTGGTGTTGGGTCTGATAACACTTGGCAGGCGATGGCTACCGCCAATTATCAAATCAGCGATGCGCTTCACATATCGGCAGGCTATCGACATCTAGCAGTAGACCGAGATGAATCGGGCACACGTGTTGATGTATCAATGAGCGGCCCGCTGTTAGGCGCTACCTTGCGCTTTTAGACACATCAAACAGCAAAGGTAGTCAGTTATTCTTTTTCTGAAACGCATCACTAAACGCGGCGGCTAAAATACCGGTCGGCATGGCGATAATGCCGATGCCCGCTACCGCGGTTAGACCCGCAAAGAATTTTCCGATGGCCGTAATGGGCGTCACATCACCATAGCCCACGGTGGTCAGAGTAGCGATACTCCACCACAGAGCGCGCGGTACGCTACCAAAGGCTTCCGGCTGGGCGGCGGCTTCCACTACGTAAAGACAGCAGGAGGAGAACAGCAGTAATAAACCAGCAACGCCCGCGCTTAACAACAGCTCGTGAGAGCGGGACTTTAGCGCATCAGCCAAGGAGGCCCAAGCCTGGCTAAACCGGCCTAGACGGGCAAGTCTTAGCATACGCGCCAAGCGCAACAGACGTAGTAAAAACGCATTGTGATAGGTAATAAAGCCCAGAAAATACGGCAAGATAGCGATAAGGTCTACCAGCGCCCAAAACGAAAACATATAGCGAAGACGGCCACCCAAGCCGCGATAGCGTGGGTCCTCCCCCATGGCATAAAGCCGCAGCGCGTACTCAATAACAAATATGCAGACAAATAAGGTTTCGAGCGTAGCAAACAGCCCCGGCGCAGCCTCACGCAGAGTGGGTTCTGTTTCTAAAATAGCGATGGCAGACGCCGACAGAATCAGCACGCAGATCACCCTATTAAGCAGCGATAGCCCAAGCTGCTGGCGAGCCTCCGGTGCCAACTGACGATAAAGCGCACCTCTATGCATTGCTAGGTTCACATCCTATCCAGGCCACCTTATTCACTCTCATTTGCCACTCCTTTACTACTTCGTAACATTGCTGAGCAAATAAACACCCTGTAACTTATTAAAGTACAGTAACTGAAGCACAGTAACTGGAGAATAATCACAACAGCATAGAAACCGCTAACATTTAGTGCTTTTAGGCAGTCTCAGCGTTTATGCACCTGTCGATCAACAATGGGCGCATGCTGTGCCATCAACTCAGCGACCCACTCAATGAATACGCGCAGCTTAGCGCTCACGTGCCGATTTGGTGGAAATGCCACGTACATCGGCATCGGTTCAAGATGCCAGTCATCAAACAAGCGGACCAGCTCCCCGCGTGCAACATGCTCCTTGGCCATGTAGTCGGGGAGCCAAATGACCCCAAGCCCCGCTAGACCTGCTGCAAGCCCAGCATTACCGTCGTCGACCGAGATCACATAGCGACCTTGCACATTGACTCGCTCTTCGTTGCGATACATTGCATAGGGAAAGGCCAACCCAGAACGCGCCCACCTGAAACCGACAATGTAGTGTGGGGGTAGAGACAGCTCTTGCGGGTGCAAAGGTAAGCCTGCGCTTTTTAAATAGCCCGGCGCGGCGTAAACACCAAGGCTCAGGTCACCTACGCGGCGTGCGACCAACGATAAATCAGTGAGTTCCCCGCCGCGCACGACGCAGTCCACGCTTTCACCGATTAGATCTACCATCCTGTCACTCACACCCATATCAATTTGAATATCGGGATATCGAGCATGGAACTCCGCCAAGGCAGGAATGAGGATCATGCGTGCAAAAGGGCTGGGCACATCCACTCTTATTCGCCCGCGGGGCAAAACGGATGCGTTGGATAGGCTGGTTTCAGCATCATCCATATCAGCCAGAAGCTTAATAACGCGCTCGTAATAGGCAGCACCGTCAGCCGTTACATTCACCTTGCGTGTAGTACGGTTGAGCAGCTTTACCCGTAGCCGTGCCTCTAACTGTTGTACAAGTTGCGTTACGCTTGTCTTACTCATATGGAGCGTACCGGCTGCCTTGGTATAGCTGCCCGTTTCCACGACCCGAGCAAAGGCTTGCATTGCGTTAAATCGATCCATGGCTGCGCCAAACACCCGTGATTGTTTGAAATATACAAACAATGTTGATCAGAATTTGCCGTTTATCCACTACGAATGACGGCCTAAAGTGACCCCATCGTAAACAAAAGGTCAACTTCGACCTACTGATGGAGATAACCATGACTAAGCGTGACGTTGTTTTTCCCTCTGGCCGCCAGGCGCTTTATGAGCACAACGCCTATTCCGCCGCCGTTCGCTCCGGCGACTTTCTATTCGTATCGGGCCAGGTCGGCAGCCGTGAAGATGGCTCGCCCGAGCCGGATTTCGCCGCTCAGGTGCAGCTCGCCTTCGACAACCTACACAGCGTCCTTAAAGCGGCAGGCGCCAGCTTCGACGATATCGTTGATATGACAAGCTTCCATACTGATCCGGAAGCTCAATTTGCCACCGTCATGGAAGCCAAGGCGCGCGCATTTCCGGAGAAGCCCTATCCTAACTGGACAGCAGTCGGTGTGACTTGGCTGGCGGGATTTGATTTTGAAATCAAGGTTATTGCAAGACTGCCTTAGTCATTAAAACTACTGCTCCGATACTTCCGCCTCTCAACTATAAATGCGACTTATGCTCATGCTTAGATGGATGCAAAGCGATCAGTCGCACGTATCAACTGATCGAGGATGCCGGGTTCGCTCCATGCATGGCCTGCGCCTTCGATCAGATGAAATTCGGAGTCAGGCCATGCTTGATGGAGCGCCAGTGCATAACGAGCGGGGCATGGCATATCGTAACGCCCATGGACAATGACCCCCGGAATGCCTTTTAACCGGTCGGCATTAGCGAGGAGTTGCCCCTCTTCTAACCAAGCGCGATGGCTGAAGTAGTGGTTTTCTAACCGTGCAAACGCTAACGCATAGTGCCCCTCTCTGTATGGGGCTGAAAGGGCGGGGTCTGGCAAGAGCGTGATGGTTTCTCCTTCCCATATCGTCCACGCCTTTGCGGCTTCAAGTTGCGCGACATGGTCGTCGCCCACCAAACGGCGGCGGTAGGCGGCCACCATATCGTGTCGCTCTGCTTCGGGGATCGGCGCCTGAAACGCTGCCCATTTATCAGGGAACATTTCAGATACGCCAAACTGGTAGTACCAATCGATCTCCGCTTGGGTGAGCGTATAGACGCCCCGCAAAATTAGCTCACTCACTCGGTCGGGATGCGTCTGGGCGTAGGTGAGTCCCAAGGTAGAACCCCACGAACCGCCAAACACCATCCACTTCGCTACCCCAATATGCTGACGCAACCTTTCAATATCGTTGACGAGATGCCAGGTGGTATTGGATTCGATGCTGGCATGGGGTGTTGAGCGGCCACAGCCGCGTTGATCAAAGAGCAGAATGTCGTAGCGTTCCGGGTCAAAGAGACGGCGGTGATCCGACGATATCCCCCCACCAGGGCCACCGTGCAGAAACACCACCGGCTTACCGCCAGGCTTGCCCACGCGCTCGAAATAGACCGTATGGCCATCGCCGACATCAAGCATGCCTATCTCATAGGGGTCGATTGCAGGATAGAGATTACGCAGCTCACTCATTTCGCAGTTCACTCCTTTAGCAGTTGTCGCTTTCGGCTACCTTTTACGTTAACCCACCGATCAACCTTAACCCATCACGTTGACCTCTTAACCTAAAACCCTAGCCATCGCTTGCGTAAAGGCCGAATAGCCACCAACCCTAACACCACTAACGCCAGAGATTCTAACCATATGGGCAGCAATTCCTGCACCTGACTGGCTTGCTCCACGGGGTTCCAACCGGTAATGACCAGCACCATATCCAACAGCCAGCCCATCAGCACAGTGACCAACAATACGCTAACCAAGTAGACCGCCAACGCCTGACTTCCCAGTTCACGACGCAGAATAGCTAAGGTGGCCAGGCTGGTAATGGGCCCCGCCAACAGGAATACCAGTGCCATGCCCGGTGAAATGCCTGCCAACAGCAGCCCTGCAGCAATAGGCGTTGCTGCTGCCGCACAAATGTATAAAGGAATACCTATAACGGCCATGAGCATCAGAGCGGCCAAACCACCTGAAAACCCCGCCATGGTATTGGGGGGCACCAGCGTGATCAGTACACCGGCCAATAACAGCCCGGCAAACATCCAGCCACTAATATCATCCAGCAGATCACTAAACGCATAGCGCAGCCCTGCTAAAGAGCGTTGCCACCCAGTTGATGGCGCTTTGCTGTGCTGCTTGTGATCACCGCAGCTTTTCGATTCACAGCAGCCACTAGACCCAGCAGCTACCGAAATAGACTGCTTGGTAAAACCCACTAATAAACCCGTCACAATCGCCGTGACCATGGCCCCTGCTACCCGCACCAGCGCCATTAATGGGCCAAGCAGCACGCTGGTTAACAATATTGAATCAACACCTACGCCAGGCGTGCTAATTAAAAACGCCGTGGTCGGCCCACGCCCGGCACCACCCCGGTGTAGCGCCAACGCAGTGGGAATAGCACCACAAGAACATAGCGGTAGCGGCATGCCAATCACGGCTGCCCGCGTAATGCTGCCTATGCCCTGCCCACCCATCCAGCGCTGAATTAATTGCTCCGGCATCCACGCCTTAATTAGCCCCGCCACCATCAACCCCAACAGCAACCAAGGGGCAGCCGTTAACGCAATGCTCAATAACTCCAGAACCAGTTTCATGGCCGTTACCTACTTGTTATCCAACTAAGTAACGACTAGCCTAAACCCTGTAACCGTTACAGGGTCAAGCCTATGAAACCCACCTACCGTATTGGTCAAGTAGCCACCCGCACCGGCTGCTCACCGGAAAGCATTCGTCACTATGAAAAGCTGGGATTACTGGTAGCGCCGCAGCGCGGGGAGCAAGGCTATCGACACTATGACCAAGCATCATTAGAGCGCATTGGTTTCATTCGCCATGGGCGTAGCCTGGGGTTAGATCTGCATAGCATTCAGGAACTGCTGGCGCTTTCAGACCACCCTGACACCGACTGCGCCGCCGCCGATGAGATCGCCAGCCGCCACCTAGAACATGTAGAAGAGCGCATTGCTGCTTTGCAGGTGCTTGCCAATGAACTACGCCAAGTGGTCCACCAATGCCGGGGCGGTAAAGCCGCCAACTGCAAAATTATTAAAGCGCTATATGACCACCAACCCACCTGCAGCATGCGAGGGTGCGGGGAAGAGAACTAGAGAAGTGTTAGCCCTTAGTCCTTTCGAATTTAAGGCCGCTGTCGACTACGGTTATATCATCCAAGCGAAACATCAGGAGTATCAGATGATCGAATCATTTGAAGAGCTCGAAGCGATCAGAAAGTCGTGCCATTCGATGGTAACAAGGAGCTCAAGCCTTTCTGCGGGCGCGGCTATTATTCCCATTCCGGGGGTGGATATTGGTTCCGATGTGGCCATTTTGATGCGTTTAATTCCTAAAATTAATGAAAAATTTGGTTTGTCGCCTGAACAAATAGAAAGCCTTGATACCGAATCCAAGCTCTTTGTGATGACCGCCATTTCCAATACCGGAAGTAAAATGGCCGGGAAGTACATTACGAAGAAACTTATCGTAGCGCTGCTCAGTAAAATGGGCGTTAAGGTAGCCTCAAAAGGCGTTTCTAAATTCGTACCCTTTATAGGCAGCGCCGTAGCAGGCGGGATCAGCTTCAGCGCTATGAAGTACATGGGTAGCAGCCATGTTGAAGATTGCTACCAAGTTGCCGTAACGACATTAGAAAATGAGCGACGCAAGCACGAAATCGTGATTGAGCCTGAGCTAGAAGTTGAAACGAAAGGTTCTCACCATAACCCCGCGCTTACTGACCAACCCATTTAGCGTGTGATATTTGCTTTTAATAACTGTTATTACTCGTCCTGATATTCCAGCAGGAGAGACATGCACTTGTTACCTGCACTTAATGCTCCGCTCTCATCAGCGCCATGTGTTTGTTGAAACCTAACCTAAAGGTGGCTCAGAAAACTCTGCGAATTTGATAGCACACCACAATAGACGACTAGTCTATTCAATCGTAAGCTGATGCCATAATGCTGTTCAGCCTTCATCGAACCCAGAAATATTCTTGAGGCAGGCTTGCAGGCAACCACTACACTTCTTTTACTCACTATAAAGGATCGATAAATGAAAATTCTGCTCGTTGTTACCTCGCATGACCAACTCGGCGACACCGGCAAAAAGACCGGCTTCTGGCTCGAAGAGCTGGCCGCGCCTTATTACGCCTTTATCGATGCGGGTGCAGAACTGACGCTGGCCTCCCCCGCCGGTGGCCAGCCACCGCTTGACCCAGCCAGTAGCGCGCCGGATGCCCAAACCGACGCCACCAAGCGCTTCGAGGCTGATACCGAAGCAATGCAAGTGCTGGCAACTACCCACAAGCTGGCCGATATCAACTTGTCTGACTTCGATGCTGTTTTCTACCCTGGTGGCCACGGCCCACTGTGGGATCTTGCCGAAGATCCGGCATCGATACGTCTTATCGAAGAAGCGATTGCTGCCAACAAGCCGGTAGCAACGGTATGTCACGCCCCCGGTGTGCTACGCCATGTGAAAGATAGCGATGGCAAGCCGCTGGTAGCAGGCCGCAAAGTAACCGGCTTTAGCAACAGTGAAGAAGACGCCGTCGGCCTTACCCAGGTGGTGCCGTTTCTGGTCGAAGATATGCTCAAAGACCATGGCGGCCAGTACACCAAGGGTGACGACTGGAGCTCTCACGTGGAAGTAGACGGCCTGCTGATCACCGGGCAGAATCCAGGTTCTTCTGAAGCGACCGCCCAGGCGTTGCTCAAACTGCTTTCTTAACCGCCAGAGAAGGAAATCTTAATGCCCGCTTATGTCGTACTGACCCGTGAACATACTCACGATACCCAGGAGATGGAGCGCTACAGCGCGAAAGCCAAAGCCGCTCGCGAAGGCCACGACCCACAACCGCTGGCCTTTTATGGTGACTTTGATGTGCTCGAAGGCAGCGCTATGGAAGGTGCGGTAATCCTACGTTTCCCCGACATGGCCGCCGCTCGCGCCTGGTACCAAAGCCCCGCCTACCAGGAAGCCCGCAAGCACCGCTTCCAGGGCGCCGACTACCGGGTGTTTATTGTTGATGGGATTGAAGAAGCGTAAAAAAACCGGGTATACGGATTTAATGGTTGATGGGGCACCTTCACCCCATCAATCTGATACCACCCTCAGATGGTTGATAGATCG
>LAZR01001155.1_pt1 | contig 17259 bp, 14 predicted proteins | sample 329461 | NCBI WGS metagenome assembly LAZR01 (sample SAMN03002196, study PRJNA259156) | marine sediment metagenome | biome: sea floor; feature: Hydrothermal impacted sediments; material: marine sediment; isolation source: Loki non-amplified sample from Loki's castle hydrothermal vent sediment ...
CTTCCGCCTGGTTACAGGTACCGATGAGACACCTGGCGGCGGAATACCGGAAACCTTCCGCCAGTGCGTCACAAAACTGGCGGGAGCCATGGCTCAGGCACTTGAAATGGGTCAGTCTCTGGAATTGCCAGAGCCTGAGGACGGGGATCCCATGAACGCACTTGAGAATTGGTGCGCGGGATTTGTCGACACGTTTCTGGAACATGAGGACGAGTGGCTGGATGCCGCAAGCGAGGAGGAGGCCGCCGATTTGATGGTGCCTATGCTTACGTTGTCGGGCCTGTTTGACGACGAAGATTTCCAGAACGTTCGCAACAGCGAAAAATTGTCAAGTCAGATGGCAGACGCTATTCCGGACTCATTGACGGACCTTTATCTGCTGTTCCACGCGCCGGATTAAGCCGACGCGTTAAGGCCAGGAACTTGCCTGAACTTATGCCAGACCGGCTCCAGCCCGTCTGGCATTTTCATAATGCGACCTAACTCACACCAGGGTGCGCCGGGAAAGTGAAAGTCACTGCCCTGAGACGCCAACAGTTTCTCTCGCATGCACAGCTCCGTCAGGAAGCCCAGGTCTCCACTGGATTGTCCTGAGGTCGACACTTCGATAGCCTGCCCGCCCGCGCGGCGAAAATCGGCTGTAAGGTCTCGAAGCTTCGTTGCCGTAAGCTTATATTTCCTCGGATGAGCCAACACGGCAATTCCGCCGGCTGAATTAATCCACCGCACGATCTCCGGCAACTCAGGCCAATACGCCTTCACATCACCCGCCTTGCCACTACCCAAGTAACGCTTGAACGCCTGCGCGGCGTTTTTCACGATACCCGCTTCAACCAACACCCTTGCAAAGTGTGGTCGCCCTGGCACGTCGCCACCGGACTCTGCGGTGGCACGTTTCAGCAAATCAGGAATATCAAGCTTACTCAGCCGCTCGGCAATCATACTCGCCCTCGCCCAGCGATTGCGGTTCTGCTGCGCCAGTGCCTCTTGGAAATCCTGGTTGTCGATGTCAAAATCCAGACCCACAATGTGTATTGTGTTGCTACGCCAGACACAGGAGAGCTCGATTCCCGGAATCAACACGATATCGTTGGCTTTTGCTGCGCTGCGCGCCTCTTCGAGACCGTTAATGGTATCGTGATCAGTAAGAGCAAGGTGCGTAACCTTTTTTTCTGCAGCCCGATTGACGAGTTCTGTTGGCGTGAGAGCCCCGTCTGACGCGGTGCTATGGCAATGCAGATCAATGCACAAAACAGGGTCTTGCGGTATAGTCACAAAAATTCCAGAGTGAAGTAAGTGGCACACCAACGTTGGTCAAACAGGGTTGGTGCGAAACAGGGTGGTGTGAAACAGTGTACCAGCCATTCAACTCCATGCATTACTTAACAAGCTCGATCACAGACCCGGAGAACTGCATGTACTACGCCATTATCAGTGAAGATGTCGATAACAGCCTGCCTATGCGCCAGACCGCAAGACCGGCTCACGTCGAGAGACTGCACGAACTGAAAGCACAAGGGCGGCTTCTGGTGGCAGGACCTCACCCGGCTGTTGATACCGCCGACCCCGGCGACGCGGGCTTTTCGGGGAGTCTTGTCATCGCGGAATTCGATTCTCTGGTCGCAGCTCAGGCCTGGGCAGACAGCGACCCCTATGTGGACGCGGGCGTTTACCATAAAGTGATCGTTAAGCCGTTCAAGGTTGTGCTGCCTTAGAATCGCCGGGGTCGCGGGAATCCTTCCATGAGCTTATTGTAATGACAGCTCGCTTGAACAACCGGAAATCTGTGACAAAATTGCGGCTTTGACACAACGTATTTTTTAAACCGAATATCGTGGGAATTTTGCCAGTGACGCTCTTTCGCCTTGCCATCAGTGCGCTTTTTATACTGTCCTCCATCGCTGCGGCTCAGGCCAAAACCGCTTGGGTTGATGATCAACTCTATCTTCCCGTGCGATCTGGCGCCGGTTCTCAATACCGTATCATTGAGAACGCTGTGCCCAGCGGCACCGCACTGGAAGTTATTGAAACATCTGATTCCGGCTATACTCGAGTACGCACCCCAAAAGGCAACGACGGCTGGGTATCCAGCCAGTATCTCAGTGACACACCGATTGCCGCAGACCGGCTGAGAACCGTAAGCCGTCAGCTTGAACAGGCCCAGACTGAACTGTCTACGCTGAAAGGCCAGCTGAGCGAGGTTTCCAGTGAAAGAGATTCACTAAGCAACGCAGAGTCGTCTTTGTCGACCCGCTCGGAGGAGTTGCAGCAAGAGCTCAGGCGCATTAAGAATATTGCGTCGGATTCGATTAATCTGAAGCGTCGGAACGGGGAGTTACTGGAGGAAAGTCAGAAGCTGCGTAATGATCTCGAAGTGCTTACCGCAGAGAACGAGCGACTTGAAGCCAGCAAAGAATCCGATTTCATGCTGGTAGGGGCCGGGCTCGTCTTCGGAGGGGTACTTCTCGCGTTGGTTATACCGATGCTCAAACCCACAAGAAAAGCCGATAACTGGGCCTGAACGTTATGAAGGACTATTCAGAGAAGCGCGATTTTCATCGCATGCAGGTTGAATCGGAAATCGAGATCACCGATAGCAAGGGCAACACGTTTGCGGGTACCTGCAGGGACCTCAGCGCAACGGGTATGCAGCTGTTTGTGCGCAACCCGGTGGCCGTGGGAGAAGAACTGAACACGGTACTGCACCCAGGCAGTGATCAGTTCCCTCCGCTGGAAACGATCTGTGAGGTCATCCGGTGCGAATCGGAGGGTGACGGCTTCTTGTTGGGAACCAACATCAGCAAAGTCACCCGTTAGTCTGCAGTCCTGCCCTCGCACTTGTTAACCAAAGGCGAGGCCCTAAACCAAGGGCCTCTGTGATACAACAATACCGTTATTGTCAGCGTATACGTAGTGCCCCGGCCGGAACGTTACGCCATGGAACGTCACCGGCACATCCAGGTCGCCCAAGCCGCGCTTTTCACTCTTTCGAGGATAGGTCGCAAGCGCCTGGACCCCCAAATCCGTTTTGCCTATCTCGTCGACATCCCTCACGCAGCCATAAATAAACAGCCCCGCCCAACCGTTGCTGGCGGCTTTTTCAGCAAGCATATCGCCCAGCAGCGCGTGCCGCATTGAACCGCCGCCGTCGACGACCATCACCCGCCCTTTGCCGGGCAACCCTACTTGCTCCTTGACGACCGAATTATCTTCAAAGCACTTTACGGTGACGATTTCGCCACCGAAGGCTTTTATTCCGCCGTAATTATTGAAGCCAGGTGCCACCACCTCAACTTCCGGATACTCGTCACACAAATCCGGGGTAATAATCGTTGCCACGCTATTTCGCTCCTTTCGTGCAGAACGTTAATCAGTCTATTTTCTCATCCGCCAGGAAGATCCAGGTATCCAGCACCGAATCCGGATTAAGGGATACGGTATCAATACCCTGATCCATCAGCCATTTTGCAAGATCGGGATGGTCAGACGGGCCCTGACCGCAGATACCGATATACTTGCCGGCCTTTTTGCACGCCTGAATCGCGTTGGACAGCAGCACTTTGACAGCGTCGTTTCGCTCATCAAACAGATGCGCAATAATGCCCGAATCCCGGTCCAGGCCAAGTGTCAGCTGGGTCAAATCGTTGGAGCCAATGGAGAACCCGTCAAAGTGCTCAAGAAACTGATCTGCAAGCAGCGCGTTGGCCGGTAGCTCGCACATCATAATCAAACGCAGGCCGTTTTCACCGCGCTTGAGTCCGTTCTCCGCCAGCAGCTTAACCACCTGCTCTGCCTCTCCAACAGTGCGCACAAAAGGCACCATCACTTCGACGTTTGTCAGGCCCATCACATCGCGCACTTTTTTGAGCGCGCGACATTCCAACTCGAAACAATCACGAAACGTTTCCGAGATGTACCTCGACGCACCCCGAAAGCCCAACATCGGGTTTTCCTCATCCGGCTCGTAAAGCGTGCCGCCGATCAGGTTAGCGTACTCATTGGATTTAAAATCAGATAGGCGCACGATGACTTTTTTGGGCGTAAACGCAGCGGCTAGAGTAGAAATACCCTCAACCAGCTTGTCCACGTAAAAATCAACCGGTGAACTGTAACCGGAGATACGCTTCTCTACGGTTTGTTTGATGTCTCTGGGCAAGCCATCAAAGTTCAGAAGCGCTTTCGGGTGCACACCAATCATGCGATTGATAATGAACTCAAGGCGCGCCAAACCAACGCCCTCGTTGGGCAATGACTGGAAATCAAAGGCCCGATCCGGGTTACCCACGTTCATCATGATCTTGAACGGAATGTTGGGCATGGAATCGACGGTGTTTTCACGCAGTTCAAAATCCAGTGCGCCTTCATAGATCAGGCCGGTGTCCCCCTCGGCACAGGAAACCGTCACTTCCTGGCCTTCCTTCAGCAGATCCGTGGCATCACCACAACCGACAACCGCCGGAATACCAAGCTCTCGGGCAATAATGGCGGCATGACAGGTACGGCCACCGCGATCAGTTACAATGGCAGCGGCCCGTTTCATGACGGGCTCCCAGTCTGGATCGGTCATGTCCGTTACCAATACATCGCCGGCCTGCACGCGATCCATTTCCTTGATGCTGGTTATAATCTTGACCGGGCCCGCCCCGATCTTGTGGCCAATGCTGCGACCTTCTACCAGAACCTTGCCGGTTTCGTTCAGCAGATAACGCTCCATAACGTTCGCGGATGCCCGGCTCTTGACCGTTTCGGGGCGTGCCTGAACGATGTAGATGCGGCCGTCGTCACCGTCTTTCGCCCATTCGATATCCATGGGGCGCTGATAATGCTTTTCGATAATCATGGCCTGTTTGGCCAACTCCTCAACCTCTGCGTCGGTAATACAGAAACGGTCGCGCTCCTCCTGGTCCACTTTCACCGTTTCCACAAGCTCGCCTGAGCCGGGCTTTGTGTGGTAAATCATCTTGATCGCTTTGCTACCAAGATTACGGCGAAGTACCGCCGGGCGGCCCGCATCGAGAGTCGACTTGTGAACGTAGAATTCGTCCGGGTTCACCGCTCCCTGAACCACCGTCTCGCCAAGGCCGTAGGAACCGGTGATAAACACAACACCCCTAAAACCGGATTCCGTATCCAGCGTAAACATAACGCCGCTGGAAGCCGTTTCACTGCGCACCATTTTCTGGATGCCAGCAGACAAGGCTACCAGCTTGTGATCAAAGCCATGGTGAACGCGGTAGGAAATGGCGCGATCGTTAAAGAGAGAGGCGAACACCTCTTTCACCGACGTGCGCACCTGCTCAAGCCCGACAACGTTCAGAAAAGTTTCCTGCTGCCCCGCAAAGGACGCATCCGGCAGATCTTCGGCCGTTGCAGACGAGCGCACGGCCACGGCCATTTTGTCGTTGCCGTTGAGTATTGTCTCGTAAGCTTCCTTGAGCGCGATTTCCAGGGCGTCCGGGAACGGCGTATCAATAACCCATTGGCGTATTTTTGCGCCGACACGGGCAAGCTCGTTCACGTCGTTAATATCAAGACTGTCGAGAATGTTGTCGATTTTGTCCTTCAGGCCATCTTTGGCCAAAAACTCACGGTAGGCATGTGCGGTGGTGGCGAAGCCACCTGGAACCGACACCCCTGCGTTGGCCAGATTACTGATCATTTCACCGAGGGAAGCGTTTTTACCGCCTACCCGGTCAACATCGGACATTCCCAGGTGATCAAACCAGATTATGTAATCTTCCAAAGCGTGTCTCCCTCAATTCTGTAAGGCAAAAAATAAACCGGGCCAGCGGTATCAAGCGTAAAAAGCGGACAACAACCACTGCGGAGTCTCGAACTTGGCGTGTATGATACTGTAACCTTCGGATTTTACCTAGGGAGCCGGACTAACACCATGAAACGTACAGCCTTCTTTATTTCCGACGGCACTGGCCTGACCGCTGAAGCGCTCGGTCACAGCCTTCTGGCGCAATTCGAAAAAATAGAGTTCGAGCGAGTTACCGTGCCCTATATTGACGATGTAGACAAAGCCCGGGACATGGTGAAACGCATTAATAATGCAGCCGAAATCGATGGCACCCGGCCGCTAGTGTTCGACACCATTCTGGACGGTGCTATTCGTAACATCATCTCGGACGCACAGGGCTTTATGGTGGATATTTTCGGGACATTCCTGAGCCCTTTGGAGCAAGAGCTGAAATCGTCTTCATCGTATTCGGTGGGCAAGTCCCATGCGATCAGCAACGGAGGGGTATATGAGCGCCGCATTCATGCGGTGAACTTTGCTCTGGACAACGATGACGGTGCCCGCACCCGACATTACGATGAAGCCGACCTGATCCTCGTAGGCGCATCCCGCAGCGGTAAAACCCCCACCTGCCTTTATCTGGCGCTGCAGTACGGCGTTAAAGCCGCCAACTACCCGATTACGGAAGAGGATCTTACCGATCAGCAGATGCCCAAAGCCCTCCGCCCGCACAAGGAAAAGATCTTTGGCCTGACGATTGAGCCCGAAAGACTGGCAACCATCCGCAATGAGCGGCGGCCCAACTCCCGCTATTCGTCCATTCAGCAATGCATGCACGAGATCGAAGAAATTGAACTCATGTACCGGAGGGAACGCATTCCGTTTCTGAACACCACGGCTTATTCGGTCGAAGAAATCGCGACGCGCATCATGGTGGCTACGGGATTGAAGCGGAACCGTTAAACCGACCTGTGCGGACACGCAGACAGGCTCACATTGGCCTGCCTGCGTTTTTACCTACAGCTCCTGAATGGTCAGGCCAAGCCCTTCAACAAGCTTACGATGCTCCGGGCCCGTCACCACCGCGGTGCTGGCTTTTTCGGGTACCAGCCAGGTAGCGGCGACCCGCTTGAGATCCTCAAGCGTTACCGACAAGATCCGCGCACGGAAACGTCCCCGCTGCTCAGGGCTGCGCCCGAACAACTTGTTGTGGAACGCATGACGGGCCGCACCCGCCGGCGAATGCGGGCGATCAAGCTGACCAATAACGCCAAGAATGGACTCTTCGAGCTCTTGATAGTCATGATCTGTTTCCTGAAGCCACACCAGCGCCTTGTCGAAATCTTCAAGGGTTTCGGCCAGGCGCGGATCCCGGTATGAGAAAAATCGGAAGTTGCCGTTTACGCTGTCCTGGGCCGCCCCGCCGCCGTAGGCACCACCTTTCTCGCGAATAACCCGGTGCAAATAGCCATTACGCAAAAAACCACCGAGCACGGTGAGCGCCGCTGCATCGGGGTGGTCGACCGGCACGGTACTATAAGCGCGGGCGCAGAAGTTGACCTGCGTGGATGTCAGCCAGGCTTCGCGGGTAACATAGCTCACCGGGTCCATCTTCCAGTTTGCGGATTTAATGCCTTCATCACCCTGCCAGCACGTTTTCAGATCGTCGATCAAAGCTGGAAGCTGCTCTTCCTCGCCAATCAACAGGAACTCTCGCGCCTGTTTGCGAATTCTGTTGTGCAACCCGGCCAGGCTCTTACAAAAAGCATCAAGTGCTGCCGGATCCTTCAGGGATTGGTCCAATTCCTTGGTGCCGCGAATGCCGGCCAGGCCACCAAGCCGGAACGCCAACCAAGCTCCCGGGCCCATGCCCTGCGCCGCCGCACCCATGGCTAGCGCGTGCCCACTGCCGGTTACGGCCTGCTCACGGCGGGCTCGGATCTGGGCAATAATTTCCCGTATACGGTCTTTTTCATCAAATCGGGCGTTGGTGTACACGTCTCGAAGCAGTTCTGTCAGCACGGTTCGATTGCGAGCGAGCGCTTTGCCGCTGAAGATCATGTAGCCAGACAGGCTCTGGACGTCGTCAATGCCGCCTTTGGCGGTAAACGAGGCACCAATGCCCCCGGATTCCGCTGAAATTCGATCCTGCATTTGCAGGTAATCGAGATCGCCGCAGCCGACTTCGGATATCAAAGCGCTGTAATACGGCAACAACAACAACTCCTGCTCAGTCAATTCCGGCAGAGGGAGCACAATCTGCTCGTAGACCAGTCCGTTGGTGCCCCGCGCAAAGAGGGTTGCCGAAATATCACCATCAAAGCGAGATTCAGGTTCCGGCATTTGCAGCGGCACGTCGGTGAGATCTACCTTTGGCAGAATGGAATCGTCATCTTTGCGCGTCTGGCGATCTTCCAGCGCTTTGGCGCGATCAACGATCTGCGTCACTTCCTCGTGGGTAAGTTGCGCTTTGCGTTTTGCCAGGGCTTCGCGAATTGCCTGCTGACGGCGCGCATCAAGCTTGTCGTCGGGGCGTAAAGTCAGCGTTACCCGGTGCGGATTATCCAGAAGCTTGCGGCGAATAAGGCCGGGTATGAACTGGGGATCGCGAATTTTTTCGCGCAGTGTGGCCAGAACCGGCTCCAGATCAAGTAGTTCAACCGGATCACCGCCGTGCACCATGGGCGCAATCGCGCTCATGATAAGCTGCAAACCGTAGGGAAAACTGTCTCCGGCAATTTCACGCTGATGCAATTCAAGCTGATGCAGGATAGCTTCCAGACGTTCCTGGCTGACGCCCTCCCGGGCCACGGTTTCAAGCGTATTTTCAATGAGCGCTTCCAGGTCTTTTTGCTTCTCGGGCTCGCTGCCTTCGATACCGCAAACGAAGGTCATTTCCCGGTTGGAATCTTCCAGCCCACACATGGGGGAAGGCGCCTGGCCAATATCGGTGGTTTCCAGCGCACGCATCAATGGCGACGCGCTGTTTTCCAGCAGAACAGCAGACAACAGCTGTCCTTCCAGGTTTTCTTGCAGATCAAAACTTTGGCCCAACAGCCAGCCCACAACAATGTGGATTTTGTTGGCGGTGTCTTCACCCTCATTGACACCATAACCCTGCTCTACGCGAACCGGCGCATACATGCGTTTTTCATCGCGCACTGGCAGTTCAATATCCAACTTGTCAAAACGTTTGAGCGCAAGTTCCTCAAATCGTTCGTGGTGCTCGTGCGCCGGGATATTACCGTAGGTGGCAAAAATCGCGTTGCTGGGATGGTAATGGTGCCGGTAAAAACGGATGAGGTCATCGTAGCTCAGGTCCACGATGTGATCCGGCTCGCCACCGCTGTTGTAATGGTATGTCGTCGTCGGGAACAGATGGCTACTCAGGTTCTGCCATAGCTGCGAGGTGGCAGAACTCATGGCACCTTTCATTTCGTTGTATACAACGCCCCGGTAAACCAGATCCGTGTCCGGATCGTCCGGCTTGTCAAACTCCAACCGATGACCTTCCTGGGCAAAATCCAGCGGGTCCAGCTTGGAGAAAAACACAGAGTCCAGATATACAGACAAAAGGTTATCAAAATCCTTGCGGTTCATACTCGCGAAGGGATAAGCCGTCCAGTCACTGCTGGTGAACGCATTCATGAACGTGTTCAACGAACGACGAATCATCATGAAAAACGGATCGCGAACAGGGTAGCGCTCACTGCCGCACAGTGCCGTGTGCTCAAGAACATGGGCAACACCAGAAGAATCCATCGGGAAGGTTCTGAGCGCTACAAAAAACACATTCTCGTCGTTATCCGCCGCGAGATGCAGATGGCGGGCACCGGTTTTTTTGTGGCGATACTCTTCAACGTCAAGGTTAAGCGTATCAATCCGGTGACTGCGAAGCTTCTCAAAAGCCGGATGGGTTGCGTTATCGATCACTGCAGCCATTCAAACTATCCTGTCGTTAAACAATTGGAGAATGACAGGGTAACACGTAGTATCAATTATCATGTATCCGTCACCCAGCGATAAGGTAGCCCCAGATCCATGAGCACACCCTCAAGCCCGGCCGGTTCAGGCGCAACCAGCGACTCGCAGGCTCAAGACGTAGCAGCCTACTGCTTGGAACGACGCAGGTATCTTGAGCGCATCCGCAAAGCCCCGGAGATACGGCGGCGTTTCTGGCGCGAAGTCGCTGCCTATTTCATGCGGCGTCTCATCTGGTCTTTCGGTTTCTTCCCGGTATTCATGGCCGTCTGGGTACCGCTGGTGCTATCGAGCCTTAACCCTGTGGTTCTCGCGTCAGACCTTATTCCCCTGCTGCAAAACTTCGTAGACTCAAACCCCGAAGTGCAGGCTACAACACTCAGCACGATTGCCGTTGCCTGGGCGTCGGTCGGTTTCTTTTTTCTGATTTTCGATTTTGTCCTCACGCCGTTCAAATCCCCTTACGAATACGAAGCAGACGTATATATGAGAGCGTGGGAGCAACTCAATCAGGAGCAACTTCCGGCCAAAGTGTGATTTGCCCTGCATTCTCGCAAACTTCAGACGTTTTCAGTTACCTCACTCGGAACTCTCTGGGTAGGATGAAACCATGGCCGGTCGTTTTACCGGAGCAAAATTTACCGGGCTGCATCCTGCCCGAAACATAAAGTAACAGCTTGAGGTAGTAAGATGGCGATCAACAATGCTCTTCTGGTGGACGATTCCAAGGTAGCCCGTTTTGCCCTGAGGAAATTGCTGGAAAGCCGCGACATGAACGTCAATATGGCCAGCTCTGCTGAAGAGGCTCTCACGTTTCTCAACAGCCACGAGCACCCGGATGTCATTTTCATGGATCACCTGATGCCGGGAATGAACGGTATAGAAGCGACCAGGGCCATCAAAAACAACCCGGATACCGCTGGCATACCGGTTATTATGTGCACCTCCCAGAAGTCTTCATCGTTTACCAACGAAGCGCGAGAGTTTGGCGTCTATAGCATTCTGACAAAGCCTACACAGCCGGACGACTTCGCTCAGGTGCTGGACCAACTGGCAAACGATGTCACTCAAGGTGCACTGCCAGCTGCGCCTCATTTTGATCAGGAACCTGCTTCGAATGGCGACACTTCGCCCAACCTTATGCCACCTGTCGATGATCTGATCGAACAGGCTGTGCAAAATAACCGCCTTCACGAACTGCTCAGTTCGCTGTTTGACGAACAGTTTGAGCTCCTTAGTCGCGCCCTGGACGAGTCACATGCCAAGCACGAAAACGTGCAAGAAGAGCGTATCGCACGCCTGCGTGACCAAGTAACGGCTGAGGTAAGCCAACATCTGACCCGGGAACTGGCAGATCTCAAGAGAGAACCTTCTGATGGCTCTGCTGAAAACTCTGGTTTCACAAGCGGCCAGATGGCTGAGCTGAAGGACCATATTACCAGCGTACAGACCATCGATAGCGAGCTGTGGCAAACATTGCAATCTGAGGCCATGCAGCAAACCCATGAGATCTCCCGTGAGACGGCAGAAGACGTTGCCCAGCGAACCATTGATTTGTTCGTGGCGCAGCAGCGTTCTGCTCCACCCAGGGTATATGCCGTCGGGCTGGCTTTTTGTCTTGGTGTGTGCAGTTTCGGGATTATCTGGTTTGCCGGCCTGTTGGGGTAATTACCCCCGGCAATCCTGATCACTGACCGGACACTCGCCCAATGAATTTTGATAGAATGCCGGGATCATTCAATCATACCCGCCCGGAAATTTGATGAACCACCTGTTTGTAGACAACCTCACCGTTATTGATTTCGCTTACCTGGACCCCAGCCGGGGATTGGTTGGGGAAAGCTGGATTGCCGACGTGGTGCTTGGGGGCGAGCTTGATGACCAGGGAATGGTATTCGATTTCAGCAACGTCAAGCGCACCATCAAACGTATCATCGACGAGAGAGTGGATCATCGGCTGGTTATACCTCGCGGCTACGAAGGCCTGTCGTGGAACCAGGACACACCCGATACGTTTTGCTGGGCGTTAACCGACGGCAGCCATATCGTGCACCGGTCACCAGACGAAGCCGTTGTCTGGCTGTCCTCAGAGCGAGTAGTGCCATCGGCGGTGGCGGCCCTGCTTGAGCGAGAGCTGATGGCGGTATTGCCTGCAAATGTGATCTCGGTGGAAATCAATCTCCGGGAAGACGTGATTGAAGGCGCCTATTACCACTATGTTCACGGACTGAAAAAGCACCTTGGAAACTGCCAACGCATTGCCCACGGCCATCGTTCACCCATCCGCATTGATCGCAATGGCCACCGGGATTACGACCTTGAGCGTGCTTGGGCAAAGCTCTGGCAGGATATCTACGTAGGTTCTGAGGAAGACGTGGTTCGGCGTTATGTTGGAGACCATGATGTGCACTACATAACCTTCGAGTATGAGGCCAATCAGGGACAATTCGCGCTAACGCTGCCCGAGGCGCGGGTATACATGCTGAATACGGATACGACCGTGGAACTGATTGCCGCGCACATTGCAAGCCAACTTAAAGTTGAGTGCCCCTCTGATAACATTCGGGTAAAGGCGTATGAGGGCGTTGGCAAGGGCGCCATTGCGTCGCGCTAATCGTTCTTGCAGGCACAAAAAAACCGCCCGAAGGCGGTTTTTTTGATGGCTATCCGGTGGACTAAACCGTCAAGCCGTATTGGCGTCCCCTAGGGGGTTCGAACCCCTGTTGCCGCCGTGAAAGGGCGGTGTCCTAGGCCACTAGACGAAGGGGACTAAAATTGGTGGAGCTAGACGGGATCGAACCGTCGACCTCAACACTGCCAGTGTTGCGCTCTCCCAGCTGAGCTATGGCCCCTCAACGGCTGCGTATATTAAGGATCCGCCCTGTGGGCGTCAACCTTTGGCAGCACTTTTTTTCCAGTTTTCTGAACTTCCCTGTTCAGACTGCTCACTTCTTCAACAAAATGGTTGTTAACCGCCCAGCAGGGCTAATCGCCCAGCGCCGCGTATTCTTTTTCCACTTTCTTGGTTTCCTTCTTGGAGAAGCCTCCAAGCACGTCCAAAGCCTTACGCAAACGAGATCGGGTCATGTCCGGCCCCAACATCTCCATAGAGTCCATAACAGACCAGGAGTTCGGCGTACCGGCAATGGCCACGAACACAGAAAACATGAAGTCGCCCATCTTCATATCCAGGGCTTTGGCCAAAAATTTGATATCCGCAAAAATAGTGTCCTTACTCCAGTGGCGCTGAGCTTCAAGCTTCCACAAGGTAAACTGGAGCACTCGCTTAATCTGACTCTCTTCCAGTTTGTTGTGGGCAAAGTCTTCTGGTTTCAAATCCAGCATGCCCGAGAACATGAACTGGGCCATGGGTGCCACATCCGAGAACACTTCCGCCCTACCCTTGATATGCGGCACCAGCGCTTTAAGCGCGTCTTCGTTAAACCACCACTGGCGCATACGCTCGATAAACTGCTCGTCGGTGAGGTCGTCGCGCAGCCACTGACCGTTGAGCCAGCGCAGTTTTTCCACGTCGAAAACCGGGCCGCCGAGAGAAACACGCTGAATGTCGAAGTTAGCGATCATCTCGTCCAGCGTGAACTTTTCACGCTCATCCGGCATCGACCAACCCATGCGGCCAAGGTAGTTAGTGACCGCTTCGGGCAAAAAGCCCATGCGCTCGTAAAAATTGATGCTGGTCGGGTTCTTGCGTTTGGAAAGCTTGCTCTTGTCCGGGTTGCGCAGCAGCGGAAGGTGACACAGTACAGGCATATCCCAGCCAAAATACTGGTAGAGCAACTTGTGCTTGGGCGCTGAGTTAATCCACTCTTCACCGCGCAGCACGTGGGTGATTTCCATCAGGTGATCATCAACCACGTTCGCCAAGTGGTAGGTTGGCATGCCGTCGGATTTCAACAGAATCTGACAATCCACCTGCGCCCAGTCGATTTCGATATTGCCCCGCAGCATGTCATCGATTTCGCAAACGCCCTCATCCGGCACCTTCATACGGATCACGTGGGGCTCACCTGCATCCAGGCGGCGCTTGACCTCTTCTTCGGACAGCTCAAGGTTCCCTTTGATGCCAGGATTCAGGCCTTGGCTCTTGCGCTCCTCACGAATGGCCTCCAACTCTTCCGGTGTGCGGAAACAGTAAAAGGCGTGGCCCGCAGTCACCAGGTCTTCCGCGTACTGGCGGTAGGAGTGATTGCGCTCAGACTGGCGATACGGCCCGTGAGGCCCACCTACGTCGGGGCCTTCGTCCCAGTTGAGACCAAGCCAACGCAATGCTTTGAGAATATCCTGTTCCGATTCTGCCGTGCTGCGCACCTGATCTGTATCCTCTATACGCAGAATAAACTGCCCGCCATGCTGCCGGGCAAAACACAGGTTGAACAGGGCCACGTAGGCAGTACCAACGTGTGGATCACCCGTGGGTGATGGGGCAATTCGGGTACGTACAGTCATGAAACCTTCCTGAAAATCGGTGGCCGTTTGATAAACCCGGCATTATACCGGCCCGGGCATTATTTCGCATGATCGCTAAGCGTATCATTGCATTTGCCCTCATACGCACCACTAGGGTTTGCGATTTCGTCGTCAGTAATGTAATATTATAACATTGCAAACACACGTCAGGATCCAAATATTCCATGCGTAGCTTCAAAACAGTTTTCGCTCTAGCGCTAAGTGCCAGCGTCGTTCTTTATACCAACACGGCGCTCGCCGATGTGCGTATTTTGACGTCCATCAAACCGCTGGAACTTCTGGTGCGCGCGGTCGCCACGGACGATATGCGCCGGGCACTGGAAAGCGCCGACATCATCTTCTGGGTGGGCCCGGAAATGGAGACATTCCTGAATCGCCTCTTAACCGGCCGTGAATTTGCTAATCGTTCCGTTGCGCTGATGAAGCTTGATACAGAAAACAGTCCCGAGGATCATGAAATTAACCGCAACGAGCATGATCACGGCGAAGGGGAAGATCCGCACATCTGGGTAGACCCGCTCAGGGCTATTGCCATGGCGGAAAGCATTCGGGACGCCCTGGCGCAGCTCGAAGGGGCAGATAAATCCGCCCTGGATCGCAACCTGAAAACATTTCGTGCGTCCATTATCCAGACACAAACGCACATTCAAGAGCATCTCGAACCTCTACAGAACGTCAGTCTGTTTGCGTACCACAACGCCTTCACCCGGTTCGCGAAACATTATAATCTGAACGTTGAGGCCGTGCTGACCCTGAATCCCGAACTATCGCCGGGAGCCCGGCATATTGCGGACGTTCAAAAACGTTTGAGCGCTGCAAAGCACCCATGCCTGCTAACTGAGCCGCAATTCAACCGACAATGGTGGCGCTCCATCACCGAGGGGTTGGATATCACCTTCAGCACGTGGGACCCGATGGCCACAGACATTGATACAACCGCCAACGGTTATGCGGCCTTCCAACAGAGCATCGCCGACGCCGCGCTCAAATGCCTACCAGAGAATGCTCAGCATTAATGGAATGGACACCATGGCCAGAAGCGTCTGGCCACTGATGATGCCCGCCATCAGCGGCGCATCGCCGCCTAACTGCCGGGCCAGAATGTAGGCCGATGTTGCCGTTGGAAGCGTGGCCAGAAGCACGGCCACCTGCACCAGCGTGCCTTCAAGTCCCAATACCATGGCGAGACCGGCAGCCATCAGAGGGAACAGCAACAGCTTCAATACTGACGACAGTATGAAAGGCACAGAACCACCCCGCAGGGCTTTAAGCTGAAGCCCTGCGCCAACCGTCATGAGCCCCATAGGCAACGCCAGATTGCTCAGAGGTGCCAGGGTGCCGGCAATGAGCGGATGGAAGCCAATCTCGAAAAAGCTCCAGATAACCCCGATGACCGACCCGATAATAAGTGGATTTGACGCAATTGCGCGCAACACGGGCTTCACCCGCACTGGCCCCGGAGTCGCCACCAGCGAAAACATCAATATGCACAGCAGATTTAACATCGGCACCATGACGGCAACGGCAATGGCTGTGAGCGACAGGCCTTCATCACCCAACAGCATTCCGCCTGCCGCAAGCCCCACGTAGGAATTAAACCGGATAGCGCCCTGGTATACCGAAGAAAAGACTGGCCCACTCCAGCGCCAGAAAAACTGTGCAACGGCCAGTAACAGCGTCATCGCCAGCAACATCGAACCAATAAGCAAAGCGGTGTCGCCATAGGCCGAAGCCGGCAGCCGGGCCTGGCCGAGCTTGAATACCAGCATGGCAGGAAAGAGCACATAGTAGGTAAACCGTTCGGCCTGAGGCCAGAAGTCTACAGACGGAAATGCCCAGCGCCGGAACAGGTACCCCAATACAATCAACGCAAACACAGGCACCAACGCCTGAATCATAACCGGCATACCAAACACTCCAGCATCAGTTGTTCACAACGGATAACGACTCCGGCCCAAGAAGCGTGAAACGGGAAGCCGCGCAGCATAGCAGAAGGCCGGTAAATCGTCTGCTGACCGCGACTAGCGTAATGTCTCTTGTCGGCGGTCATCCTGCCAGGTAGTCAGCCTGGCCCAAGCCTGCCAGACTATTCCCCGTTACGCTGTCATGGAGCGTTTTAGCGTTATATCTATCGTCAGGGAGTACCCATGCCGTCCGAACCCAAACCTAGCCAGGCAAAGGCACCGTCAAAAGCGCCATCAAAAGCACCGTCAAGAGCACCGTCAAGAGCGACCCGCATCATTCATAACCGTCGCCATCAGGATAGCTTCGGCAGCCCTTATTCGCCGGTTTACAACACAACCACCTATCGCTTCGCGAACACGGCAGCTTTGCAAGACGTAATTGAAGGCCGCACGCCAGGCAATCTTTACACTCGCTGGGGCAGCAATCCAACCATCCGGGAACTTGAACAAGGGCTGGCCGGCCTTGAAAATGCAGAAGATGCTCTGGCGTTCGCTTCTGGCATGGCGGCTATTTCTGCAACGTTGTTTGCCCATGGGCGCAACGGCATTGTCTGCTTTGGGGATCTTTACGGCGGAACTCAGGAATTATTAACGCAACACCTGGAACCACTGGGCATACCCGTGACTTTTCTGCTGCAGAGCGAATTCGATCAACTGGCCGATGCTTTGAACAGGCCCGGTATGTTGGTGTACTGCGAATCCCCGGCTAACCCGACCCTCGGCATACTGGACATACGCAAGCTGGCGTTGCTAGCTCACGCCAAAGGCGCCCTTTTGGCCGTCGACAATACCTTTGCCTCACCTGTGAATCAACAACCGCTGGTGCTAGGCGCCGATTTCAGCATCCACAGCGCAACCAAATTTCTTGGTGGCCACAGCGACCTCACCGCAGGTGCTGTTATGGCATCGGCCGAGCAGATCAGGCCAATTGCACTATGGCGCAAAAATCTTGGTCAGATTCTGGCCCCTGAAACCGCTGCGCTACTCTCGCGCAGCCTCCGAACCCTGCCCTTACGGGTACGCCAGCATAACGACAACGCGATGGCCGTTGCTCAGGCTATGGTTAACCACCCGGCTATC
>LAZR01001156.1_pt1 | contig 17244 bp, 17 predicted proteins | sample 329461 | NCBI WGS metagenome assembly LAZR01 (sample SAMN03002196, study PRJNA259156) | marine sediment metagenome | biome: sea floor; feature: Hydrothermal impacted sediments; material: marine sediment; isolation source: Loki non-amplified sample from Loki's castle hydrothermal vent sediment ...
ATATGGGGATTTTTGAAAAAGAAGTAACAGAAGAATTAATCTCTAGCCGGGATGAAGGTAGAATTGAGGAAGTACCAAAGATGAAAGATGAAGTTAAAAAAAAGGAGAAATCTAGTTCTGCTCCCCCACCAGCTCCAGGCGGTGGACCTCCCGCAGCACCCGCATCAGCTCCTGCACCTCCCCCACTACTCTCTCCTGCTCCTTCTGATGCTCTCGCTGGAGCAGGCCTTCCTCCCCCGAAAGCACCCGCACCAGTTACATCTGCTCCTGAGGAACCCCAACCAATTGTATATGAAATAAATATGGGGCTCCAATATTACTCAGTTATGATGGAACAAAGGAGTTATTTATTTTATGTATATTTTTCACATGAAGAGTTGAAGATTGTGGATGAGGAGGGTAAGGTAGTATATGAAACCACAATAAAAATAGTCACTACTAAAAAGGAACCTCCAGTTTTAGATTTACGAATTGAAGGTGAGGGTTTCGAAGTACATCCCTTATTCGGGAAAGTAGAAGTTAAAAAAGACGCAGTTAATCCCCCAGTCATGATCTTCTCGATTCTACCATTAAAATCAACGAAAAAGAAAAAGAAGAAGAGAGAAACCGAGAGGAGATTTTTAAATGCATATATTGATTTTGAAGGGAAAACAATTAGTCATACTATTCTATCAATCATAGTACAACCAAAATTTTTCCGTGTTGATATTGGTCCGATACATTTGAATCTGAGTAAAAAAACTGCTACAGTTATTTCTTTTATTTCAATTTTAATTGCTGGAATTTCCTTAATTTATACGCTATTTTCACTAGGTCCTTCCTCAAGCTTTACTGATATCTTAGGAGGATTTGCCCCAGGATTAGGATCAATTATTTTCTTCGCAATTTTTCTTTTTACACTTCTAAAAGAGGGAATATTTCCATTAAAACAAAAAATAAGCGGCTTCTTAAATTTTGATCAAACTGGAGTTTTAATTAAATAAATTTTTCTTTTTTTTTATTTTCTGATTTTAATTCCTTCCAAAATTTATTCCTGAGTTGGCTTATCTCTTAATTTTTTAATTTGACAAAGTATAAAGGTCGTTTAACTATGAGAGAAAGATTTAATTAAAATCATTTAAATGCATAAATACTTTTTATATCTTAATAAATGCCAAATCACGAAGAAAAAGCCAACAACATAACCTTATATCCAATATCAACTTCAAATTTCAATCCAAGTCGAAACAAAGGAATTTTTCTTTCATTTGTATCTTTAATTCTTCTTGGTATTTTACCGATAATTTCAAACAGCCGCCCAATAGAGTTGGATGCATTAAATTTTGCCTTTTATCTATCATTTTGGGAGCTAATATGTTCTCTTCCCCTCTTAATAATAGAAATGTCTCATTCTGACTCAGGTCTTTTCCAAAAATCCTTAGAAAAAAAAGTTAGAAATAAAACTTTAATTGTCATGGGAATCACAGGAATAATTTTTTCCATTTCGACCTTTTTCTATGTGTTTTCATTTGAAAAGGTGGGAACGGTAAGTGCGGTAATCGCGATTCAAACTTACCCTCTTTTTTCAATTTTATGGGAATTCTTGTTCTTTAATAAGAAAAAACAACCAAAAGAGATTATTTTCACCTTAATCATGATCTTTGGAATTTATTACCTTGCTACCGGAGGAACGTGGCTCATCACGGGATTTTCTCCTTGGTTCTTGGTTGTTTTGATCGTGCCCTTTCTTTGGAGCGTAGCTCACGTTACTATAAAAAACACGCTTGATAAATCACCCATCACGCCAATTCAGGTCACTTTTTTTCGGGTTTTAATCTCCTCCATCATCCTCTTTATATCATCATCTCTCGTGAATGGTTTGGAAACCGTTTTTAACGGATTTTTAAACAACGAGTTTCAATTTTTCGGATTTTTCATGGGTCTTGTCTATTATTTAGAACTTATAAATTGGTTTTTTGCCGTAAAACACGTAAAAGTCTCAGTAGCTAGCTCCATCACGACTCCAACGCCCATGATAACGATGATCTTAGCATTCTTCTTATTGAGAGAAGCGATCGAACCATTTCAGATCATCGCAATGATCATAATATTTGTAAGTTTATATGGATTGTTATGGAGCGGTTTCAGAATTCAAAAACAACTGAAGATTCAATCTTTAACTACTCCTCCTTAAAGGTAGGCGTTTTCTTGAGCTGTTGTTATAAAATGAGGTTTTCTATTTTTTTATTTTTTTTTAATTTCTGATTTTATCTCCTTCCAGAATTTATTTTTGAGTTTGCTTAACTCTTTATTTTTTAATTTAACAAAATATAAAGGTCTTTTTACTATAACAGGATTATTTTTAACTTTTAAAGATTTAATTAATCCTGCTGATTCTGCTATATTTACCATTAATTCACTCATAATACTAAGATAATTTGATTCACTTACTGTAGAAATAATCGAATCATTATCATTTATCTCTAGCTTAATATTTAATTCTTTATAACCTGGAAATTGTTGTTCAAATGTATTTCTCATGCCAGAACCTTTCTCTCTCCACACAAAAGGATATTTTTTGAGATCCTTTAAATCAACACTATTTTTACCCTCTCTAAGCAATTCATGATTAGGAGAACATATGAATTTAAATTCATCCTCCCCGATTTTAATGAATTCAAAGTCATCTTCATTATAATTCATGAAACTTCCTATACCTGCGAAATCAACCTTATCTTTCTTCAAATTTTCAAGAGATGTTTGTGAGTTATTGATTAAAATTTGAAAATTTATATTTGGATTTTTATTATTGAAATCAGCAATATATTTTGGTAAAATGTGAGACCCTGGTATTGTTGAAGCTGAGATGATGATATTTTCAATTTTTAGATCAACAAATTGAGAAATTTCTTGTTTACAACTTTCATACAAGCTTATAATCTGTTCCGCATGCTTTAAAAGAATGCTTCCTATTTTTGTTAATTCAAACTTCTTTGTTGTTCGATCGATTAATACTACTCCACCAAAATCTTTTTCCAATTGAGAAATTTGGTGTGATAAGGTACTTTGAGAGATCGGAAGCTCTTGAGCTAATTTTGTAAAACTTTTATAGTTGGTAAGTTTAATAAAATTTCTTAAATATTCAATCTTCAAACTTAATACCAATTGTTTCAATTAGTTCCTAACAATATGAATCGGATTTGATATTTATATGTTTTTCTGTGTAAAAGTTAAAATTTCGTGAGTTATGGAATTTATACAATATATTTATAAACTAAAACTGTTATTTTTAGTACAATAATTTTTTTTATAATGAGGTAATACTTCTAGAAAACAAAAAACATAAGTAAATTTGTTATTTTAAGTCTTATTATTCTTTTTGGAATGGCTATTAGTGTAAAAATTGCCACAGCACAACGAAATCCGACTCCAGCTACATCAAATAATATAACTGATCCTGAAGATGATGTTCTTACTTTAAACGCGAACTTAGCAACATGTGCTACTACAGACCTTCACCCTGAGCTTGATATAGATACAATGGTTCGATCTAGTCAAACTTTTGTGATAACGCTACATGAAAACTTTGATACAACTTCGTATCACATGTATCTTTTAATGATAGAAGACGGATCAGACGAATACACTGTAACACTTACCGGAGGTCTTGGTGTATCTCTTATGAACCCTACGTCGCAATTTTGGGGTGATAGTGGTTGGGGAACGTTCCCCCTCGTAGAAGTAGGAAGTATGTCCGGTGATACTCTTACCATAAATATTCCAACAGATGCATTGACTATAACAAATTCGATGGATTGGAATTTTGTGAGTATGTATACTGATCCCAACACCGGAATTCTTTATGTAGATGGAGCTCCAGATTCTTCACTACCTGGTTATTGTCCAGGTTATGAGCTTCCTGATGGTAATGGTGATGGTCTTTTAGATGACGATGGTAGTTCTATACCAGGATACGAATTTATGACATTACTTTTAATTACATCGTTTACGGTATCTGGAATTATATATGTCTATACAAAAAAAAATAGATTCAAATAAAAATATAAAATTTCTTTTTTTTTTTCCTTGTTTTTACATTAGACATCGTTAAATGCCAATTTAAATCAGATTTTATTGAATTTGTTTTATTGATTTCTTCGATAATTTATAACGAAAAATTTAATAAATGTTAGAAATTTCAATTATAATAGAGAATTAAAGATACATCAACGTTAGGGAAGCATAAAATGGTAGAAAAGAAAAAGAAAGTTTTTACAATAGTGATTGCTGATGGACCCTATTCCAAGGAAAGACCTTATACTTTGCTAAGATTTGCATATACCGCTTTATTGGAGGGGCATAAAATAAATATTTTTTTAGTCGAGGATGGAATCTTTGTAGCGAAAGATAACCAAAATCCCTCAAATTATGATAATGTAGGAAAATGGGCAAAAGATGTGATTTCTGAAGGTGCTACAGTGAAAGCTTGTGGTGTTTGTATGAAAGCACGTGGATTATCTGAGGATGAATTCATTGAAGGTATAGAAAAAACTACAATGAATGCATTAGTCGAAATGTGTGTAGAAGCCGATAATGTTTTTTTTAGTTAAATTGAAAATTGGAAGAAAGAAATTATGGGAAAACTAAATAAATTAGACTGTTCTGGACTCGTTTGTCCTATGCCCGTAGCAAAAACTAAAAGACAACTACTAGAGTTGGAAAGCGGAGATGTTCTAGAAGTTACTGGTGATTTCGCAGAGGCAGGGGAAAATATTAAACGTTATGTGGAAAATCATGGAGATAAAATCTTAGAATTCATTACGAAAGGAGAAAATTATTGTTTGAAAATCAAAAAAGTATAGTAATAAAGTTATCATTGAGTATATTTCCTCATTTTTTTCTTTTGATTGCCTCAAATAGCCATGTTTGACTGAATTTTTCTCTTAATTTCTCAGCTAAGTTTATATCTAATACGTTCATGCAGGCAAATATATGAGATGGCTTTAATGGATTTTGCAGCTTAATAAATACTCTTTTCTTATCAAAAATATCGTAATTTGTAGGAATTCTTTTATGTATAAATTTCATCTCTAACTCATCAATCTGAGTTGATAAACCATATAAATCCTCAAGTTTATTCAATACTTCTTCATAAAGTGTTAAATTTCTCTTTTTTCGATCTTCTGAGAGAGATCTTGTATCATGTTCAAAACTCCATAATATTTTAACGTTTACTCCACGATTTAAAGCCTTATAAATTCCATTAAATAGAGAAGAAGCCATAGGAAGAACTTTTATTGTGTTTTCATTAATAAAATCGTTAACTAATAATTCTTCTTGTGATTCATTATAATGTTTAACATACATAGAAATAATGGATTTCACTCCATAAGCAGTCTGCCAAAAAAATCTTGAAGGCTCTTTTTTAATAAATAGAGCAGAATTATATAGATTAGATTCTAAGATTTTAGCTTGATCAATTTTATAGGTAGTTCAATACTTAATTAAACCATAATCATGGTTAATTTTATAGAATATTCTGATTTTAATAACAATTTAGGGAAAAGAGTTAAGATAAAGGGAAAAATAGCTGAAAACATCTGGCAACACATGACAACAATAGTTAATTCTCATATGAATATGGAATACTTCGATTTAGATGATGATCCTCAAATTGTTATATATTCTAAAGGCCCAATTTCATGTAAAGGGACAATTGAATTAACGGGCAAAGTTATTAAACTTGAAGGAAAATCCAAGAATCCAAAATATAAAATTAATGATGAGTTTTATGAATTTCAAATGATTGTGGACTCGTGGAAATGTATTTAAAGTAATATATTATTGTTATAAAATTTCTTGTTTTTTCTGTTATTTTTTCTATTATTTTTTTCTATTCCACTAATTAAAATTAAAAGCTTTAATTCTATAGAAGGAAATTTAAACTATATAGAATTAACAATTAATTAAATTACACAAAATAAAAGTGAAAAAAAACTAATGAAAATTTTATTGGTTAACCCAACCAGTCATAAAATGGGAATGGATCATTTTATTAAGGCCGCCCCTCTTGGATTAATGATTTTAGCTGCAACTGTTCCAGACCATGAAGTTGAAATTTTAGATCTTCGAAATTATGATTATAGTCCAGATTATTTTAGAAAAAAAGTTCAAGGATTTGATGTTGTTGGAATATCTGCATCAACTTCTATGATAAATCCTGCATTAGAATTGTGCAAAATAGCTAAGGAAAATGATGTTAAAACAATAATTGGAGGATACCATGCTAGCTTGGTTCCTGAAACGGCATTATTCCCACAAGTTGACCTAACGGTTAAGGGAGAAGGAGAAATAACCTTTCCAGCAGTAATAAAGACGCTTGAAAAGTCTAATGATCTTAAAAATGACCTTAAAACGATTAAGGGGATAAATTTTAAAAATGGAACAACTTTGTATCAAACAGAAAATCGACCCCAGATTAATCTTGAAGACTCTCCATTCCCTAGGCGCGATCTTATAAAAAAATATAATTATCATTATTTTTGGGCAACAATTGATGCTTTAGAATCATCTAGAGGGTGTCCACATCAATGCAATTTTTGTTGTATCTCGTGTCATTGGGGTCGAGGTTGGAGACAAAAATCACCAATGAGAATAATTGAAGAATTTCATCACATGGATATAAAAAAAAATTGGTTCATTTTCAATGATTCAGAAACCACACTAAATATGAAGCGAATTGGAAAGATATGTGAATTAATAATGGAATATGGATATCAGAAGAAGTGGAAATCTTGCCAAGGGAGAGTGGATGATGTCGTTCGAAATCCACGTATTATGGATCAAATGTCAGACGCAGGATGGAAGATGATGTTTATAGGAATTGAAAGCATTCATCAAAAATCTCTCGATTCAATAGGAAAGAATATCTCAATTGAACAAATAAAAAAGGCTGTTAAAATGCTTCATGATAGAGGAATTACGATCTTCGGCAGTATAATTATCGGTAATATTGGTGAAACGAAAGAACAAGTTATGGAAACCATTAGATTTGCAGAAAAACTCAACATTGATATTATGCAATTCACTCCTCTTACGCCCTATCCTTCAACTGAATTATATAAACAAGCAAAAGCAAATGGTTGGATAGATGATGAAGACTTCACAAATTGGAACTTGGTAAGACCTATAATGCGAACCCCTGATTTAACTACTGACGAAATATTTGAACTGGTAAAATGGGCTTATCGTGATTTTTATTTCAAATTTAGAGAAAAACATATTAAATCTTTTTTTGTTCGTAATCTACTTCGTTTTATTATTAATCCTAATATGTGGTGGTTTTTTAAAATGGCAAGAAATTTCGTAATAAACGGTTTAAAAACTGCTGATGCCTTCATAGCAGATTTAAAAAGTAAAGAATATCTCGAGTATGAAAGACAAAAAGCAGAAAAAAAACTCCAAAAAAGGTTGAAGAAAGAATTAAGAAAAAAATAAAGGAAATTAAAGAAAAAATTAGCTTTTGGATTCTTTCCTATTTATTAATTAGAAAATTTCCTTTTTTTCGTAGTTATATTTTCTTTACTCCATCAATTAAGATTTAATATCTATAAAGATTGAAGAAATTTGATTAATATTAGGGTTATAATAAAAAAAAATGAAAAAAATAGATAAAATAAAGGGAACTAAGGATATAGTTTACCTTTTTAGATTAGCTGAATACCTAATGTTATTTAAACAACTTTTATAATAAAAAGATCTTCTTTTTTAATAATAATTACTGTTTATTAATCGTTCTTACTTAGGAATAATTCTTAATTAATTTTCCTATATAAGTTATAAGAACAATTTTTAAAAAAAATCTAAAAACATCTTAAAACAATATCCTAAAAATAATTTAAAAAAGGAGTGAATTTAAATGGGAGAAAATAAAAAAGAAAAGACATTAACAACACAAGGGGGTCGTGCTGTACCAGACAATCAAAATTCGCTATCTGCGGGTGAAAGAGGCCCTCTACTTATACAAGATGTGCATTTATTTGAAAAAATGGCACATTTCAATAGAGAACGTATTCCTGAGCGCGTGGTACATGCGAAAGGAGCTGGAGCGTATGGTACTTTTACCGTAACAAATGATATAACTAAATATACAAAAGCTAAGATTTTCTCTGAAGTAGGCAAAAAAACAGAGCTTTTAGTACGATTTTCAACAGTCGCAGGGGAAAGAGGCTCAGCTGACACTGTCCGAGATGTGAGAGGATTCGCAGTTAAATTTTACACTGAAGAAGGCAACTGGGATTTAGTTGGAAATAATACTCCCGTATTTTTCTTAAGGGATCCACTGAAATTTAGCGATTTCATCCACACTCAAAAAAGAGAGCCGCACAATAACCTAAGATCCCAGACAATGTGGTGGGATTTCTGGTCTTTGGTTCCAGAGTCATTACATCAAGTAACTATACTTTTTTCTGATCGGGGAATCCCTCGAGGTTTTCCACACATGAATGGATATGGAAGTCATACGTATAGTTTTATTAATGCAAATGACGAGCGATTTTGGGTCAAATTTCATTTTAAAACTATGCAAGGGATAAAGAACTTTATGCAGGAGGAAGCGGACATACTTGCAGGTAAAGATCCTGATTGGGCAACCCGTGGTCTTTATGAACGGATTGAGAAGAGAGATTTTCCCAAATGGGAATTATCTGTTCAGATCATGCCTGAGCTTGAGGCTGAATCCTATAGATGGAATCCCTTCGATTTGACTAAAGTATGGCCTCATGGCGATTATCCCTTGATCAAGGTGGGAATTATGGAGCTTAATAAGAATCATACTAACTATTTTGCTGAAATAGAACAAGCTGCATTTGACCCCTCGAATAAAGTGCCAGGTATTTCTTTTTCACCTGATAAGATGCTACAAGCAAGGACTTTTTCTTATGCGGATGCACATCGATATCGACTTGGAGTTAATTATCAGAGTTTACCCGTTAATAGACCAAAAGCTGCAGAGATAAATAATTATCACCATGATGGGTTCATGCGCTTCGATGGTAATTTCGGAAGTAATGTAAATTATGAGCCTAATAGTTTTGGAGGACCAAAACAGGATCCAGCATTTAAAGAACCCCCTCTGAAAATCTCGGGGAATGCAGATGCATATGATCAACCCATAACCGATGATGATTTCATTCAACCTGGTAATCTATATAGATTAATGTCCTCAGATGAGCGAGACCGCTTAGTTGAAAATTTAGTAAATAGTCTTAAAACAGTTCCTAAGTTCATTCAGGAGAGAATGCTAGCCCATTTTCTTAAAGCTGATGCAACTTGGGGTGAAAGAATTAAAAAAGGATTAGGTCTTTAGATTAATCTTAAACTTTTTTTTATTGAGTTTTTAATTTTTTACTTTTTTTTAATTGTTTCAAATTCGCTGAAATCCTATCATAATAACCTTTATCATCTAATTCTTTTGTAACAGCTTCAAAGAATTGAGCTGTTATTTCTTTTAATTTTGTTTGGGAAAGTAAAATTAAAAATGAAGTTTAACCATTATTGATACTGGTGATCTAGAGCTAATAAAAGATACCGAAGAACTGGATAATTATAAGCATGATGATTCCTCAGATTTAGATACCCCATCAGAGGATATTTCTGAAACCGCACAAGTAGAAATTGATGCTGGTGATCTAGAGCTAATAACTGCTTTTGGAATATTAAAATTGAAAGTTTTAGTTATATTTGTAAGAGGAGTAATGATTTATTTATTGGTTAGTTTATTCAGAATGAAGATTATTAAATAATAAAAACTTCTCTTTTCTCAGATTCCCTCAAGCGTTTTTGAAGTTTTTTATAAATTTCGAAATCTAATTCTTGATACAAATCATCCGATTCTTCGATACTTAGCTCATCCAGATAACCTTCTATAATTAAGAAAGTCATTACATTTAGGTTTCCATCACGAAATCTATTTATAATTTCCTTTTTAAATACCTGCTTTGCAATTTTATCACCTGCTTGAGTTAATTTCCGTAGTAATGGGAATGCTAAATTACTATGAAGTAATTGCGTATTATATTCATGCTCATACCATGCTTGTAAATTTGACGAATGTGCCCAAAACTCAACTTCAGGAGGGATGTCATTTTCATCAATTAATTCTAAAGAATGATTCAAATTTTTAGATTGAGTATCTATTGATAATTTTTCGATGAGGAACTCTTTAGTTTCACTGTCAAAACTTAATTCGTTCAGCAATAGGTATTTGCATTGGATTATTTTTACATCGTTAATGTATATTATAGTTTTGTTATCCTCCAATTTAACTGTAAGAAGATCACTAATTTTGAATTCTTTCATCGGTACTTAGTTAAAGATAATAATTTATATCTAATAAATTAGCGTATGATCAGATCAGCGTATGATCAGTCGATGATCAGAATATGATTAGGATTAAAAATATCAAGAGTGAGTATACTAAATTTTCAAAATAAATCTAACAGATGTATTAGGAATGTAAAAATTAATGAAATAAAAATTGGATCTGAATAGAGTATAATCTAAAAAAATGAGCTTAAACTTATAAATTTAAGAATATAGCAAAACATTTTAAATATAAGAAAAATAAAGGAATTAAATAATAAATAGGATTAGAAAAGTCTATGAATTCTGAAACAATTCCAATAAAGAAAAGGATCAATAAAAAATCAGTGATAATAATTCTCGTGGTAATATCAATGATAACAATAATTTTAACCATTAGCAGTATCTTTCTTCTGGGTGGAAGTGCTGGAAGTGCTGTAAGTGGAGGATGAGGAGGTTAGAGGAATAGTTCACTGATGTAAGAGCGCTTTGAGCTTTCATTACAGCCAAAAATATTATCACGCTCTGTACAGAACAATTAAATTTGAAAAGAAACCGGAAAGAATGATTCTTGTAAAGAAATGTTAGTTACAAGATGACTAACCACGCGTTGGTTCCGGTATTTAATATTTATAAAAATAAGTCCTTTTGGATTTAACGAATTATAAATAAAATGGAAACTTCCATGATTACAAAAAAGGAAAATAGTAAAAGAAGAGAGTTCAAAGGAGTAAAATTTGAACTGCTTTCTTATGGCAAGAAATCTATGATAACTAAAATGAATTATAAGCCAGATGATAAAGTACCTTTTCATAACCATCCAAATGAGCAAGCAGGTTATGTTATTTCAGGAAAAATACGTCTTCAATTTGAAAGCTATGACGAAATTTTGCAAAGCGGTGATACCTATGTTATTCCTGAAAATGTGGATCATAGCCTCGAAGTTATTGAAGCAGGTGAAGTTATTGATGTGTTTATACCTCCCAGAGACGATTATTTATAATAAAAACCAATGAAATGTCATTTATCGACTTAAGGAACATCAAATAGCTAGATTTAAATTAAAGATTTATTATTATAAGTTAATAGTTCTTTACTGTTTAACTAAGATTATTTTTACTTTCTCATCAAATATAGTGAATTTTAGCTTAATCGCTAATATTATGTATGTTCCACGGTTATTACTACGTTTCCCTTTTTGTGCCCTTTGTCAACATAGACATGGGCCTCGGCCATTTGTTCTAACGGATAGCGTCTATCTATAACCGGTTTTAACTTCCCCGCCTCAATAAGCTCTTTAAGGAAGATTAAATCTTCAGCCTTTTCGCTTGTTGAAGATCTAACGGAAAGATAGAATCCTTGTTTCTTTAAAGCCTTTTTACTACGTGAAGACGAAATCTTGCGTACGGCGTCAAAAATTACATCATAGATCTCTCTGCTTTTGATAAAATCCTCTTTTGTGTAATCAATGATCTTGTCAGCTCCAAGAGATTTGACCATTTCTAAATTAGTTGTACTGCATACTCCGGTTACTTCAGCACCAAAGTATTTAGCTAGCTGGACCGCATACGTACCGACCGATCCAGAAGCACCATAGATAAGGACTTTTTGTCCTTTTTGGATATTTCCTTTTCTAAGAATAAGTAATGCTGTAACCCCCCCAACAGGAACAGCGGCAGCTTCTTCATAGGTCATGTTAGCTGGTTTTATTGCTATCGTCCCTTCTTCAGGCAGACACATATACTCAGCATGAGTACCACCTCTAAATCCGGTACATGCAAAAACTTGGTCACCTTTCTTAAATCGTTTTACATCTTTCCCTATTGCTTCAATTTCTCCGGCTAACTCATGCCCTAGTATTTCATTTTTTTTGAGACCAAACAATAATCTGAGAGGGAATCTTAAACTTCGAAGTATCGCGTCCCCTCTTGTTACTGTTGTTGCAAAAATCTTTACGAGTATTTCATTGTCAGCCGGAGTAGGTTTTTCTACATCTTTGAGCTGAAGACCATCTGGAGAGCCAAATTTTGTGCATACAACCGCTTTCACAAGTATTCCTCCATAGATATTACTACATTTCCAGTTTTCTGCCCTTTTTCGACATAGTTATGAGCCTCGACAATTTGTTCCAACGTATAGCGTCTATCTATTACGGATTTTATCTCTCCCGCCTCAATGAGCTCTTTGAGGGAATTTAATTGTTCAATCCTTTCCTTTGTGCGGCTCGAGTTCCCACTTATTAATTTCTTGTCGCTTTTCTTTGAAGACCTTTTCTCTCGATTAATCAATGATATCTTAGGGTTGGCTAAAAGAAATACTCCTCCTTCATTTAGCAAACTTAAACAACTTGAAAACGAGCTCTTGCCTATGACATCAAAAATAACATCATAAGTCTCACCGCTTTCAGTAAAATTCTCTTTAGTGTAATCAATTACCTTATCGGCTCCTATAGATTTCATTACTTCTAAGCTCGTGGGATTGCCTACCCCGGTAACTTCTGCCCCATAGTACTTGGCAAGCTGTATCGCAAAAGTCCCTATACTTCCAGAGGCTCCACTAATAAGAACTGTTTGTCCTTTCTGAATATTTGCTTTTCCAATAAAATACAATGCCTCAAGTCCCCCTACAGGAACAACTGCTGCTTCTTCATAGGTCATATTAGTCGGTTTTATTATCACCTCCCTATCTTCAGGCAGACAGACATACTCAGCATAAGCACCAAGATGAAAACCAGTAGTAGCAAAAACGGAGTCCCCTTTCTCAAACAGCTTTACTTCATTGCCGACTGCTTCAATTTCCCCTGCTAACTCCTGCCCTGGTATAGCGAATTTTTTTCTTGGTCCTCTGAAACCCATTCCTAGTCGTATGAGGAACTTTAACAAGCCAGGGAATTTGAGACTTCGCATCTCACAGTCCCCCATTGTTACTGACGCCGCATGTATTTTTACAAGTATTTCATTGTCCATGGGAGTAGGTTTTTCTACCTCCTTGAGCTGAAGAACTTCGGGAGGTCCATATTTTGTGCTTACAACTGCTATCATAAGTCCTTTTTTTGAGTATTCAACCTCTTTCATGATAATTCCTCCAAATTTTGACTATACTTGTTTTTCATTAATTAATTCCTTCAATTTTATATCAGGATGATTGTATCTCTCCCTACCTAAGGTATGTTCACTATATTGAATAGCTTCTCTGGGACAATAATGGAGACAACGTAAACATTGTTCACATTTATGCTGCCACTCAGGTTTCTCATTTACGAGTTTTTATTATCGACGGGACAGATTTGTTCACAAATTCGGCGACCATTACACTTTTCATCTGAATTGTAATTTTCATCTTCATTAGGTATCTTTTCCATAATAAATTATTCTTTTCCATATTAAATTATTATTTCATTTAGTTCTAAGTAATGGTCTACCTAACAATCATAATACTCTCCAGATAACGCAATTTGTGGGATAAAATCTTTGAATCCTTCAGTCTGTAATTATTCCTGAATTTTCTGGGATTCTTGGGCCGTTTTTAACCAAGTTTCTAATGTAATCAAATTAGGAATATTACTATAACTAAAGCATATAACAATATTCTTAGAATACTTCTGGTAAATATGTTGAAGTGTAGATCTCATATCCGTTCCTTCTTTTAAAATAAGAGTAAAAATCGTTATAAAGCTCTCTTTTAGGTAGTTTCAAGGATTTTTTAAGGATGAAATATATTAACATCCACGGTTACGAGGAAAGTAATATAAAATCTAAGGATTGGTTAGGTTTAATTTCTGAAATAGCAGGAAATAAAAAAAAATTTAAAAAAATAGATAAAATTAAGGAACTAAGGATATAGTTTAACGTTTTAGATTAGCTGAAACCCAATCATAATAGCCTCTTGCATCCAATTCTTTTGGAATTGCTTCAAAGAATTGACTTGTGATATCTTTTAGGTGTTTTGCAGCAACGGGATGAAACATCATGGCAAGATCTAAGCCAACTAAGCTCAAAGAAAGAGCATTTAAAATCTCCCAAATTGGACCTCTATATTGACGTAATCCCCATTCAGGGGCTACTTTTTCGCTCATCCAAGCCTCTCTAGCACCCCATGCATTTGTAGTACCTCCACTTATAGGATAGGCTAAATCTGTTTCTCCTAATAGCCCTGCTATACGCATCCTCTGATATATACTAAAGCTGTACTCCATCCCATACCCTAAAGTCGCAGCTACATAAGAAATTTATGTAAGCGCTGTTTATGTAAGCGCTGTAAGCGCTGTTGCGCAAGTAGGGTCCATTACTATTCGGTTTGGGGGGAGTCCGAGTTCTAATGCATCTTTGTTCATTTTAATTTGATTGTTTAGATCCAAGCTTGTCCAGAGTAGGCAGTTATGATCATATTTCACAGCGAGAGGGATGATTTCCTCCCATGTAGCCTTATCTGCGGCAGAGAGCATTAAAACTTCGCTTTCAGTAGCAGCAGCAGTAACTTCAAATAGTTCTACGTCCTTTTTCTTGTTTCCTGAGCACCCAATAATAACAGGTACATCAACAGCTTGCAGTATGTCTTCAAGGAATTTTCTGGACTGTGAAACTGGTGCATCTCCCATTGCGGGGTCAATTGAAAGTGAATGAAAAGTAATGCACTCTGCACCAAATTTATCCACAGCATGTTTGGCCCATTCAGCGGGGTCTGCTAATACCTCCTTGTACTCTGATTTTATGGGTTTTGGAAGCGTCATTTTATCGCCCATATCGAAAACATCGTAAGTAATTAACGGTGGATTAGGATTTCTTTTATCAAGGCCTAAGAAGTTATAAAAAGGTGGAACAACTTCCCCTCCTATAACAGCTCGTTTTCCATTTGAACGTACAAATTCGATAGTTTCAATTTTTCCGGGAAAATCAATATCAAGTGAAAATTTAGCCGGGGTCCATTCAGCTTTCCCTGGAATGCCTGGTAATACGGCTTGAGCAGCCGCTTGCACGATGCTTGGCAACATTTGAAATTCAAGATATTCTGCAACTAAATCAACATCAATTAACTCTACTTCCTCTATATCTTTCATAAATTCTGTTAATTTTTTGCTTATTTCTTCGAAGGAAATTTATATCACTTTTTTTAATTTTTATTTGAAATCATTAGATAGACAATTGTAAAATTGAATTTAAGTTTATTTAAAAGGGAGGTGCGACGAATTCAGTCATTTCATGTAGAATTATGATAGATATATGAATGGAAATTATGAGAAAAATGAGAAAAATGATTAAAAAAGACTTTAAAAATTAAAATTGATAATTTATATTGTCATTTAGGAAGACTGAAGTAAAAAGTACTTCCCTTATGTTTCCCCTCTGATTCCATCCAAATTTTCCCCCCATGAGATTCCACGATTTTTTTAGAGATATATAAACCTAACCCATTACCATCAATTCCTAAATCAAAACCTTGACCATAGCGTTCAATTTTTCCAAATTGTTGAAAGATTCTATTTTTCTCTTTTTTTGTGAAACCAATTCCATTATCTTTTATTGAAACAACAATAGAATCTTCTAAAGTTTCTGTTTTTATATCAATACATCCCTTTGGTGGAGTATACTTAATCGCATTAGATAGCAAATTTGAAAGAACGTCGTGAATCTCCTCCTTTTCAATATTTGTATACAACTGGGGATGTATATCTAATTTAATTGATTGTTTCCTTCTTTCTGCCAAGGATTGTAATTCATGCACGCAAAATTTAATGAGAAATGATAAATTTTCCTTTTGTACTTTTGGTTTCAAATTGGGTGATTCTAATGTTGAAGTATGTATAAGATCGTTAATTATATTCTGCAATCGTTCGCATCCATCATTTATTTCTCCTAATTTTGATAATATGTCTGGATTTAATTCTTCTCTGTATAATGTTAAGATAAGATCCGAGAATCCTTTAATTGAAATGAGGGGTGTTTTTAATTCATGAGAAGCCCTTCTGAGAAACTCAGATTTTAGTTTATTGACTTCTTTTAAATTTTCCTCGATATGCTTTCTCTCAGTAATATCCATACCATAAATATTTACGTAATCAGCATCCTCTATGGGTATAATAGTAAAGGAGTAGACTCTATTATCAAACTCAAATTCAGATTCAGAAATTTTAATGTTTTCAAATGAATTTTTCACATTTTCTTGAAAGATTTCTGGAATTTGATCAGAATTTACTACGTTTAATAATTTTTGACCTGCATTGTTTATATACATAACTCTATTTCTACTCACTCTTAAAATTGGATAAGGATCCTCCGATGGAAACTGAACTAAAGCAATAATTTCTTTCTCTTTTTCCTTGCGCTCAGTTATATCAATTGCTAATCCTATAACTCCAATAGTTTTCCCCTCTTCATTAAATTGCGGAACTTTACTCGTAATAACCCAGGTTTTACCGCTAGGATTGTCTGCGGATTCTTCAATATTTAACTTTGGGATTCCGCTATTGATCACCTCTAAATCATCTTCACGAAATTTTCTCGCTTGTTCTTCAGGAAACAAATCAAAAGAAGTTTTCCCTATTATATCTTCTTTTTTCATCCCAAGGAATTCAGCGAAATTTTGATTTACTCGAGTCACAATATCGTTTCTATCCTTACAAAAAAACAACCCTGGGATTAAATCAAGTATAATTTCCAATTCATTGCTTAAATTTTTATATTTTTCTTCGGATTCTTTTAATTCCTTAGTCCTTTCCTCAATAATTTGTTCTAATTCTAAATTTAATTTACTCAGTTTTTTCTCTGATTCTTTTAATTTTTCTTCATTTTTCTTGCGTTCAGTAATATCTCTTACTATTGAAAGGGTTACTGCTTCCTTTCTGAGTTCAAATACATGGCTACTAATCTCAACCGGTATTTTTAAACCATTCTTATTTACATGTGT
>LAZR01001157.1_pt1 | contig 17241 bp, 12 predicted proteins | sample 329461 | NCBI WGS metagenome assembly LAZR01 (sample SAMN03002196, study PRJNA259156) | marine sediment metagenome | biome: sea floor; feature: Hydrothermal impacted sediments; material: marine sediment; isolation source: Loki non-amplified sample from Loki's castle hydrothermal vent sediment ...
ATAGAACCCAATCGGCTGACTTTTTGACCATTCTACATCATAGGATACCTGATATTTAGTCCTAGTATAATCATCATTAGAATAGATCATACTGCTTTTGCGAGGTAAGTATATCTTTACATTGTCTTCTTTTAAAATTCCCTTTATCATTAAAGAATCAAAATTTTGTAAATGATGAATTGTATACGCCAACTTCGGTTGGATTACTAAAACTCGGTTTAATTCCTTGGCAAGTTGATTGACAGTAAGAAAGCGCGAAATAGACTTCCACGGAAACGATGCTATTATCAATTTTTTTGACAGGTTCTTATCTTTCTCCAATGAAGCAATAATATTGCGATAAACATCACTTTCACTGAATTCCTTATCATCACCAATTCTGGTTCCTTCTGATATTAAAATGTCTGGATTAGAACCGACATTCTTTACAAAATCTTCGGAATTTTTCTTCTCATGGTCATGTCCATGAAACCTTATATCGCCGGTATATATTATCGTCTTTCCAGTTTTTGTTGTGACTTTAAAGGCCATCGCACCAGGGACAGAATGATCGACTGGGTAACCCTCTATTTTAAAGATGCTATTTACTTCCGGAATTTCTATAGGCTCATTTGGAACGATTGTCTCTAATATTCTTTTCTTTTTGGTTTTCTTTTTAAATATAGAACCAGGAAAAAAGCTGGTCTTACTTCTTTCTCCCTTCTCACGATAACTATAATTTAAAAAATCATAATCCGAAAGGTTGCAAATGATTTCTAATAGTCGTTTTGTAACTTCAGAACAATAAATAGGAATCTCGGGAGCCATAAACATAATATTACGCACGTGGTCTAAATGAGCATGCGTTATAAATAAAGCAGAAAGGTAAGGGATGCTATTATCTTCTATATACTCTTCATAACTGATAAGATCGGCTTTAAATAAGTACTCACTCTTAGAATCAGCATCTTCGAGAACAACATCGTAAATCTTTTCCTTTCCGTATATTCCTGGAATTTTAGGAACTAAACCTAATTTTAAATAATCCCGTAAATCGTTATTCGTTCTGGGACTTAAAAAATCTTTGTAATAGGCGCCTTCGCTGGAGAAACACATGCCATTATCAAACATTATTCTGGCGTTACTCTCCTCGACGATGACGCAATTTCCACCAATAGTCGATATTCCACCATGAAAAGTTAACGAAGTCATAAAATAACCCTACCATTTACAAATATCTAACTATATACAAATTGGGCTTCTATTTAACTTTTAAGAATAAATAATAAATTCTCTTCTTGTTAATTAAAATGAGTTATAATAAACAATTGAAATTTAGAAAAATGTTAAATTGCTTTAATTTACATAATAAAGTAGGTCTTTAATAAATTTTAATTTTTGAATTAAATTAAGAATTTAAATATTTTTAAAATATCTTTTCCTCTTTGAGTTAAAAATACTTTCTTATTTCTTTTATCCTCTGAAATTTTTATATATTTCAGATCTCTAACTAAGGGTTCTAAAAATTTATAACTTTTCATATATAAAGCTGATTTTCGACTACTAAGTTCCTTGTGTTTGCTTTTAAGTTCTAAAATATGTTTTGATTCTAAAACATCAATTAATTTCTTCATAAAAATAAATTGTTCTGATTCACTATCGAAATATTTTTGATTATATTTTGATTTGATAAGATCTTTAATTATTTTTAAAGTTTTTAAGAAAACCTCTTTTGGTTTTTTAATAGGAAATGTAATAGGTTTTTTTATATACAATTTACCTTTATGTCTTGGTCCTATTCCATAAGGATCATATTCGGAAGAAAAAATGTAATATATTTCACAATTCCATAATTTATGTGCTTCAATCGAAGCAATAGAAGTCATTTTAGAACCAGTACTTACATTGATAAAAATTTGGCATTTTGGATTTTCATTTCTTTCTTTTTTTATAATCTTGGAAATTTCTTGGATGATTTCAATGTAATTAGTATAATCTATATCTTTTTGAATAATTTCTAATGTGGGTATTTTTTCTTTCAATAATTCGACGTTTTTATTATAAAAGTTTAAATTTACATCCACTTGGTTTGTTTCACGAATATATGCTGTAAAATAATACAATTTATTTGGAGGATTTTCAATTATAATTTGAGTAATTCTATTATCCTCCTTACAATTAAATACTATATGAATTTGTGGTGAGAAGAACATAAACCTTACTTCTTATTTATTAAGCTTATTAATCCTGTTAAGTTAATAACATTTATTATTCTTGATTTGTATATTTTTATTAGAAAATTGAAAGATGTTTTAGTACCCAAAATAAGATTAAAAATATTTAAAGGTGTGCTTTATGTCCTAACCTTCATAAATATTGAATTTGTATAGGGGAAATTATTGTTAGATTGCAAGTTTTGGGTTAAATGATGGTAAAAATGAGCGAAAATTGCTAAAGAATGTGTGTGTTGGTGATTTACAGAATGTTTAAATTCTAAATTAATTTTGTATTAAATGGTGATAAGATAAGACTCTACATGACTGATGTTTAAACATACGTTCATTGATTATTATTTTAATTCCTAAAATGTTATTAAAACATTATTAGGTTAATATTAAAGATGTAGTATTAAAGTAAAGAATTAGATCTAAAATCTAAGTGTTATGTTCCTGAGATAAAAACGATGAAAAAGAAACTTGAGCCCGAAAAATAGACTAATTACATAATTCAGTATTTTTAATGAGAAAAAGAACATATAAATTAATATTAAAATTTAGTAAAAGAGAAAAATTTTAAGAAAAATATCTTCTTAAAAAAGGTTGAGAAATTTATTATGGTTAAATGTCAAGATTGTAAAAGTGAAATGGTTTATAGACCCCAAGAAAATGACGACATAATTTTAGTGTGTCCTAATCCAGATTGTGACTTTCAATCTCAGTTTATTAAATTGGATCAATCTCACACCTTAGTTGACCAAGTAGAAGATATTGCAACAAAAGAAATAGATGAAATATCGGATGTTGAGGATAAGTCTGATCTTAACGTAATAGTAAATCAGTCTGATCGTGAAATTGAACCTGAAAAATTGGTTCAAGAAATGGATGTTGTTTCAGAGTCCTATGGATCCCAGACACTTTTAACGCGCACTGGTAAGCTTGATGAATTTATTATTTATTGTGTTGATTTTTCAACACGTATGGATATAGAAATCCCTATTGAAGATAGGCTTCCAAAAGAATGGAAAAATAAAATAGCAAATGACCGTATATTATCGGATGTTCTAAAAAATGAATTAATCGAATTAATTAATCCCCCGATATCGTTCTTCAATGCAATACTTTTTACTTTATCAATTTTCCTTTTAGAAAATATCAAAAAGATGACCTTTGAAGATTTTAATAGTTTTCAAGTAATTTCTTTAGCAGGGAATTCAGATGAAATCTTTCGTTTTCCTTCCTTTATAGAGGATACTACTCCGGATATTATCATAGATTTTATAAAGATAGTGAATATTACCCGCCAGGAATACCGCGTTAATGACGATTTAACTTATCGAAACTTTAGTTTAGCCATCCAGAATATTTCCGATTTAATTACCGAACTGAGGGAATCATATCCTCATGAAAAAGTACAAATTTATTTACTAACTATTGGTAATAATAAAACTAAAGAAAATAAATACATAAATCCTATAAGGGAGATTAAAGAAAAGTTAGAAGATTTAATGCCATTTTCATTCAATATAATTAATTTTAATGGAATTGGTTTAGAAAAATTTTTCGGACAAATTACAAGAAGATTTTCGGGTCAATATTCAAGGGAAAATACTTTTAAGGGACTAATAAATTCAATATTATATAATCAGTATGGGACAGATCCTTATCAGGAACTCAGCAGAATCCAAGATCTTAAATCCGAAACACCAATCAAAAAAGAACCTGAAAAAATTAATAAAGTTTTAAAACCCAAAAGTACTGAAAAAATAGAGATTCTGAGTGAAATAAAAGATGTCGATATTGGAATTCAAGAAAATGACATTGGGTTAAAAGATATTGATATCAAAATCAATGAAAGGGATATTAAAGAAATAAATGAAACACTTCCTGATATCAATTTAAGAAGGAAGGCGGATAACAATTTGGATCAACTTATTGAAGAATTAAGGTGAGATTAAATGGAATTTAACCAAAAATTTAATGAAAAAAATGAAATTGAAGATTCAATGAGTAGTTATAATGAAAAAGTAAAAAGTATTTTTGCCGAAACCTCAATTAATAAAGATTTGGTTCGTAACGCTCATGCACGAGAACTACCACGATATATCTATGAATGGTTACTTTACAAATTTACCGAAAATGGAGAACTATCTCCAGAAAACAAAAGAAAGTTATTCGAATTAATTGAAAAACATTATCCGGATCCAGAACAAGTAGAATATTATAAATATCTTATAATTAAGGATCATCAAACTCTCAGTATACTTAATAAATTTGAAGTCTCGCTTAATGCAAGAACAGAAGAATATGACGTCTATTTACCATTTTTTTCAGGAGAGACTAAAAATATAAGGATTGTAGAAAGCATTGTTGACCAATATAAAGGATTGCTAATAAATGGAATTTGGGGCATTGCCCAAATAATTAATGATCCAACTCATAATCGTCCTTTCACAATTAATAGTTTTAATCCTGTACAGATTGAAGAAGTGCATTTAGATCAATTTATCCAAGCCCGAAAAGCTTTTACTCTTTCAGAATGGATAGATTTATTGATAAACACAATGGGATTAAATCCTAAAAAGTTTCCCAAACTTCAGGAAAAAATATATCTTTTAACCCGTCTTATTCCCTATGTCGAAAAAAACTTTAATTTGATTGAAATGGGACCAAAAGGAACAGGAAAGTCATTTTTACATAAAAATATTTCGACTTACGTTCACGTGATCGGAGGAGGAACAATATCAAGAGCAGAACTCATATATCACATTGGTAAACATAAAAAAGGACTTCTCTTGACTAATGATGTAGTCGTTTTTGATGATTTCTCGAACATCCAAATTAAAAACGCGAATGAAGTTATAGGTAAATTAAAGAATTACATGGCAGATGGATTAATCGATGTTGGTTCTTTTAAAGAAAATTCGAATGCAGCAATAATAATTATGGGTAATGTCGATTTAAACGAAGATGGTATCCCTTCTAATAGATTCTATTTTAGATCGTTACCAAAAACAATGCAGGATAGTGCCTTCTTAGACCGAATATCCGCATTCATACCTGGATGGAAATTACATCCAATAAGGCAAGAAGATTTATCGGTAGAATATGGATTAATTGGCGATTGGTTTTCTGAAATACTCCACTCTATAAGAAAGAAAAATTTCATATATCTCGTTGAAAACATGATCACTTTCACGGGACCAAAAACCAGAGCTAGGGATGCAAATTATATGAAAGCTACAGCTTCAGGATTAATAAAATTACTTTTTCCTGATAAAATATTAGATCTGGATGATTGGGATTTTATTGCCAAGTTTTCAGTTGAATTAAGACAGAGAGTTATGGATCAGCTCGGACGTATCGATCCTGAGTTCCAAGATACTAAAATTACGTATGAAATTGTTTCATAGGGTGATATAAAAGATGGAATTCATTGATGATGACTTTTGTAAGGATACCCCTTTAAGAGACTTTAATTGCACTTTATGTGGGAAGAAATTAGCTTATATTGACTCACCATTTGGTCCAATTCCCTCATTAGGGCTAATATTAAAATTCTTTGAGTTTTCTAAAGGATTCTTTGAAGAACAGAAAAAAGATCTTGAAAAATTCTCAAAATCTGAAATAGTGGACGCTTCTAAAGAGAAACAAGAATTATTTAATAATTTCTTAACTGAAAGTCAGAAAAGATTTAATGCTTTAGATAAAGAGTTAGCAAGTAAATTAACTAAAATTGATACTTCGGTTAAGGACAAGGTAAAATTAATACAAGATAAGGAAGATGTGCTAAATTATTTTGTCAATCAAATTTATATTTCCTTTTCAGAAGCATTATCGTTTTTTGCAGAGCTAATTGAGAAGGTTGCATCATTAACGGATGATTTTAATATATCAAAAACACAATTTTCTGAAAAAATTACACCCCAGTTGAATCAATTCGTAAATTCTTTAAAAATTCTGCAAAATGTAATACCAAGTGAGACTACTGAAATTTATTCAGTAGGGTTGCAACAAACAAATATTAATGATGTATTTGATATAAATAAAAAATTCGCTTCAAAAGATGAATATTTAATCAGAAAACAGCTTTTTGATGAGAAGTGGGAACATTTATCAATTAGTTTAAAGTCTAGAAGCAAAGAAATAAAATGAAGTACTATTATGATTGAAGTTGAAGAGCAAACTAATTCAGATAAAAGCAGAAGAATCCTTAAGTTCTATTTAATTGACGGGCATCATCATATAGGAGAAGACATTGACAATCATAAAAACTTAACCGTAAATGGAAGTTTCAATTTTTTTAGATCAATCTGGAATTTATTAAACTCAAAATACGAGGAACAGATTAATAATAGTAGTTTCCCCGATTATTTTACCTGTCGTTTTAAAATTAAAAGAATATTTCCCTCTCCTCCATTGAATTTTCTCAAATCTGATCCTCAACACGCTAATAGCTGGTTATTTGATCAGTTTATTGCTTTCCCGTTTCATGATAAGTTTCGCGAAAAACCAAGAGAGGATGGTAAAATTGTACAATATCACAACTCGAACACAAGGCTAGCTAGAATAATTTCTAGTAACGAATCTGGTTGCCGTTTGATAGGATACTGTCGTCTAAATCCGCTTGATGAAAAATTAGCAATTGAAGAATTAGATTATTGCATCCAAAAACTCGGTTTAAGTGGAATAAAACTTCATCCTCTTAGTGACGAATGGAATGAGAGAGATTATTTTGCAGAAAATTCATTTTGGCTTAAAGAAATTTTAAAACGAGCTTTAAAATATAGCGTACCCGTTATTTTCGACTGCAGATTTGTTAACACCTTAAAATGGATATATAACATCGTATTAGAACTGGAAGAAGAATTTATTAAGAATCGTTTTGAAAAACCTTACATCTATAAAAATTTGAAGATAATCGTTGCTCATATCGGATTTTTGAACGATGATCTCTTGTTTTCAGCTCTATCTCATCCTTGTATCTATGGGGACTTGACTGGTCTGTTTAGTAGCCGGACTAGGGATCTTACAGATAGTTTACAGGATAAAGTTGTATGTCCTTTTGATGATTGGACTCCATTGGAGCAAAAATATTATTGGTCTACTAAAGTCTTTATGGGATCTGATTTCACCTATTTTGAGGCGTTTCATATAGTAGATCAACTGCTGTATTTCTTTTCTGAAGATTTTTATAAAAAAATTGATGGAAATATATCAATAATTCAAAATTTGCTCTCTGACACGATTTTAAATCTGCTTCCAAATGATTTCCAACTAAATTCCATTCCCAATACATCAAAATCAAAAAATGTCACCTCATTAATTTTCAACCAAAACCTCTATAATAAAGTAATTAGTTCTATTTTTTCATTATTTAAAAATAATGAATCAAGTAATAATCCTAGGTTTTTTCGAATTGATAAAGATTTAAACCATTTCAAGCAGTTTCTCGATTCAGACTCATTTTATACTAATAACTTTCCTTTACAGGAGCAAAATCTTAATTCACAGTACAATTTTTATTTTAAGTGGAGCAATAATCCAATTATAGTCTCAGGAACCATCCCTAATATGATGAATCGGTTTATAATTTACCTATTTAACAGAAACGATCTTTCTAAACCATCCTTTGAACTATTGAAAAATTCCGCAACTAACATTCAAATGATTTCTAACGAAAGCTCTAATGAAGAGATAACGAGTAAATTAAAAGTATTAATTGAAAATTTAAACAATAAGCAATATAGTGACTGATAAAATGGAGTCTGCTGATAAAGATCTCGATAGGATAATATCATATTGTGAGAAAATATCTTCTCGCAAACAAGATAATACCGTGTTTAAGGATTGGCTTGAAAACATTATTTACAAATTTGGAATAACCGTTTTTAGAACGAATCTTCCTGCTTTGGCTCAACAAAGCGATCCCTCTAAAGAAAAAATCTTTATTTTTTCTAACGCTTTGATGAGTGAGTTTGGTAGTCAATCTGCTGATTTAAATTTTCAATTTATTAAATACCTCCCAAAAATGAAAAAGGATTTCATTTTTATAAAATTCTTACATATATTGGGCCAGAAATATCCAAAATTAGATTACATTTTTATCTCTACTTCACCATTCTTATTTAAGGATGAGTTTGTATTGAATGTTTACAACATTCAAAATGTTCAAAGTTATACGGATTTCATCGATATTAGAGTGTTACAAGAAAATTCTGGAATGAAGTTATTAAATCTTGATGAAAATGGAATTTATAATAACAATCTTTCATTTATAAATCCCAATGCTGCGGTATTATTAAATAATAATATATTTTCAGGTAGAGTATTTGATTTTCATTTTAATTCAAAAATATCTCAAGAACAGTTAAAAGTTTTAATCATTCAGATTAATTCAATTAATTCCGATATATAATTAAAAAAAAGTGATAGAAAATGACCCTTTTACAGGTAACCAAAACAGATGAGATTGATAAAATATTTATGAATGGAGAAGATACAAGAGAATTTGATCTCATTGAAGGAGATTTACTAAAATTATATAACGAGGAGACTAGCGATCAATTCTTTAGTCGTCTCTATATTAATGATAACATCCCAAAAGATAATATCGCTTTAGGAGAAAACATTTTAGATGGTTTAGGAATAACTGAAGGAGAATTGATAGATGTTTCCGGATTTAATGATCAAATAAATGATGTATTAGATATTGAAATCGAATATGATTCTCAGGATTATAATTATGAAATTTTAAAATTTGATGATAAATTTCGAAGCAGATTGATAGATTACCTTAGTATTTACTTCTTTAATCCGATTACAAACTTATATTGGCCTGAAGAAAACGCTCAATTAGAGATTTCGTTTCCTAATGTCGAATCATTAAAACCACCCTACCGAATTTCCCCGTACTATGATGAAATTAGGTTGAAAATAAAACCAAAAAGTACAGGAATACCTTTTAATGCTATTCTTCTAATTGACTGTTCTGGAAGTATGAAGAGACGTGATATTAGATTCATGAATATGGAAAATGCGATTGATAATCTTATCAGATTGTATAGTGATGATGATATCCCTCATAAACATCTTGTTGAGTGGCTACAAAATTTAAAACCTAAATTTGTGCTGGATAAAGATAAATATAAAATTAGTAGAATTGATGCAACCTATGTAGCTATCCTGATGTTTTTTAGCCAAAAAATAAGTCGGGGGCTTGGAGAAAAATGCGGAATTATTCTATATTCGGGTAAATCTAAGAATTTTACTTTTCAAGATAATAAAACAATATTCGATTCGACTGATTTTACAAATATTGAAATCATTAATGATCTAAAGAATGAGTTAAATAATCCTACATCTCTCTCAATAAATCAAACTCTGTTCACACCCGCTATTGAGGGATTGGAAAATCGTATTAGAGAATTTGCAAAAGTGAGTCCTAATCCCATTTTAATTTTATTCCTAACTGATGGGCGTCCTGAACCAAAAAAACTAGATCCACTTGACACAATTAAAAGTAAAGTAAAATATTTAATGGAAACGGCCAAAACATTGAATAAACAAATAGTCATTTATGCTCTGGGAATCGGACAAGATGATCAAGTAGATGGTAATCTTTTAACAGAGATAGCAAGCCTAGGAGCCGGAGAATACCATTTCACTAAAGATTTTATCGAGTTAACTAAATGGTTTGAAAATTTAGCAAATAATTTTTCAGTATGTCTATTAAAAACTAAATAATATTAAGAAAAAGATAGATCTCATGACACTGATGGAATTGCAGATGCAAGTCGGGAATGATGGTAAAGCTATATTCCATCCTTCTGATGTAGATGAATTAGGAATATCTCAAAACCAGTTAGTAAAAATCTTTGAAGAAGATTCTCCAAACTCTGCAATATTGACTGCGCACATTGATGAGAGAGCTCCTAAAGATACAATATTAGGAGATCCCAATCTTCTAAAAAATCTTGGACTCCAGGATGAGATGATTGTTGATGTTGAAGTATTTAACGGTACGATTCAAATAGCAAAAAAGGCTATAATAGAATTTTCTACTATTGACTCGGACCCAAGTGAATTTTACCAAGAAAATAATGTTAAGAATTTGCAAAAATTTTTAGGGTCTTACTGTTTTTATCAAACATCCGACCTGTATTGGCCTGAACAATACTCTAATCTGAGAATAACAATTAATGATCCAACTGATAACATTAATACTGTATATCGAATGACAACATCTTCCGCGTTAACTCTCAAAGAACAAGTTCAATCAATGCCTTTTAATGCAATCTTGCTAATTGATAAATCTCAAAGTATGACTCGAAAGGATGTTAATTTAGAGGGAATAGAGGATACTCTTAAAGATCTCCAAAATAGATTATTAGAAGACACTGCTTCTTCATTTTATACTCAAAGCAACTATCCTGCATTAAGGAGGTTATTTCAGAGATTAAAACCAACAAATAAATTTAAAGAAAAGACTGTTCAAGATTCGCATGGTGATTGGAAAATCATTAAAGAAAAGATTGGGGCAAGCCGATTAGATTCAGTCATATTTGCAACTTTACTTTTTTTTCAATTAAAAATTTCTAGGGGATACGGAGAAAAATGTGCGTTTGTGATTTATGCTGATGATGCACAACCAATAACATTTGGAGACAAAGTATACATAGAAGCCTCTGAATTTGACGCAAAGATATGTAATACATTAACATATTCAATTAAGCATTCTATGCGATACGGGAATACAAATATCAGTAGCGGTGTGTCGTTTTGTGAAAAAATTGCTCTTGATTATAAATATAAAGAGAAAAGTACGAATCCCCTAATGATCTTGTTATTAACAGACGGAAGACCTTATCCTCCTTCTTTAGATAGCAATCAAAATTTAATAAATACAATTTATAGATTGAAGGAATCTCTTGCTGAAAATCAAATTCCATTCGTTATTTATACTATTGGTATCGGTGAAGCAATGAGCAAAGCAGAAACTCTTCTAAAACGTGTAGGAAAAGCAGGTAATGGTAAATTTCATTACGCTAATAGTGTGAAGAAGTTAATCCATTTCTATCAAGATCTAGCAAACTCTTTTACTTTCAATATATCTTCAGGAACACAATATAGAGGTTAATATTATTGGAGAAAACTAATTATTGGAATCTTCTGGATACTTACGGGGATACAAAAGATTTTAAATATTTACACGGTGTAGAAATGGAATATTTTCTCCTTGATGAGAATTTTCAACCTGTTGATAACAACGAGAAATTAACAGAACTTATAGACGAGACTTATAAGATTATAAAACTTAAAATCGACACCGATACCAAATATTGCAATAAAATTTTGAATCTTGAAATTGGGACCGAAGCGAAATTAAAATTAAGACCTAATAACAAAGACAAGGATAAGATTAAGACCATATTTATTGAAATAAGGCAAAAAAAACACGGGCTTTCTAGGTCTGCTCCTATTGATATAATCGGGAAAGATACGAATCTCGGAACTGGAAATTTTATAACTTTAGAGTTAGTAACTCCCCCCTGTGCAAATGTGAAAGAGTTAAAATTTTGGCTAAAAACAATTTTATTCTCAACTCAAGAAGCCTGTAATAAAATAGGTCTAAAATTTCTATTATTAGCAGGACATCCCTCGATTGAAAAAAATTATTGTGGTGAACATCATCATATTGGTATCAAGGATACTACTAGACGAATAAAAATCTTTAATGTCCTCCGCTTATTCATTCCTTATCTTACAATTCTTAGCTTTTCTTATTTTGAAAAGCCTAAAAATAAACATCTTGAAATACAAGAGGATGAATTTAAAACTAAAATTAATAATCAATTCATAAGAGGAGTGAGATTAAAAAACACTGCACAGATAAAACCAGTAGCTCCATTCCTGGGAACAACTAAGCACGATTTTGCAGAAAGTGTAAATCTAGACTTTAGTTCATGTCGCATGGTTGATATGTATCCCTTTACTGATTATAATACACTAGAAGTTAGGATTTTCGATACCCAAATTTCGATAGCACGAACAATTGCCTCAGCAGTTATACTTCAAGGAATTTGTCTTTTAGCACTTGATGTTGATAATACAATTGTTGATTTTTTAAACAAGATCCTTACGAAAAATCTATATGGGAACCTAAGACTTGATTGTATTAATAAAGGGCTATCTTCTTTCCAAAGAGCACGGTTTTATCGTGTTCTTCAAGAGGATATAAAAAAAGCATGTAAGTTTTGCTTAAATAGTAATAAATGTGATCGTAAGGAACTGAAGGAATTAAAATGCAATTTTGTTATGAATAATGAATTATCTCATAATTTGATATCTCTTCTACTTTTTCCTCGAAGATTTATCATGCACAATAAATTTTATGGTGAAACCCACAATAAAATTACTACAAAGGATTCTATTAAACAAATATTGTATTTAATTAACCCGTATCTAATTAAAATGAATTTAAACCAAACAATTTCTTTGAAAGTTATTGAAAGGACGTTAAAAGCCGGATTTGAACCATCAATGTATTGGATGATTCAATATAAAAAACATGAATCAGATTTAACGGGATTTTACCAAAAAATTTTAAATTATCAAGATAAAATGAGAGAAGATAAACAAAATAAATGGCGGACCTATTATGATCCCTTTCTTGAAATACCATAAATAATAAGATAAAAGAGAATGAATTTAGAAATGATATCAAAAATCGTAAATATTTTAGTAATAATCATTACTGTGGAGATTTCAATCCTTTTGGGAGTGTATTTGTTAACATTTGAAGTCTTTTGGTTTTACATGGGAATAACAATTACATTAACGATTTTTATATTGATATTAATCTTTAATATCGTTATGTCATCCTCACAGAGTGACTATAGTGATGAGATTATGATAGGTGCCATCAAATTTGGAAGTAAAAGAGAATATGAAGGTTCCACAAATTTTTCATTACCTCAGGTTGTTAATGAAGCAAAAGAATTAAGAGAAGTCGTTTTAGCACAGGAGACTAACTCTAAAATAAAGGTGCTAGAATTAACAAATCAATTTAGTTCCCTTATCAAAGATATAAAGTCTCGAATAGATCAGAAACGAGTCCAAATTGAGGTAAATGAATTATCCCGTAAATTTAAAGATGAATATATATCAGATATTAAAAAAACATTCGAATTTGAAATAGAAAAACTCAAGATAAGTTTCGGAGAAAAGATAGATAAATTTTCAATTATAGAAGATACATTAAATTCAAAGTTGGAAAATTTCGGAAATAGTATCTCAAAGGATTTCAATCATAAATTTGAAACTGCACTGGGAAATCTTACCCAGAATCTTAAGATCGAATTACCAGTCAAAGTAAAAAGTAAAAAAGAATCCAAACCAATGGATTTAACCAAGGAAATTACCCCGAAAATAGGAATCACCCCGAAACCAGACCAGAAGCTAGAAAAAGTAAAAGACAAAGAAATAGCCTCAAAAAAACAAATTGAAAAAACAGAACCAATAACAAATACCCCTAAAGGCGCAGAATATGATGGTAATACTGAAAAATTAATAAATTATGTAAAAATAAAATATAAAATTAGTAGTGATGAGTCAATAGAATTACTTCAGAAAATTGAAGTCCATTTAGGAAAAGATCTAAATAATAAAGAATACAGGAGTTATTTCATAGGTAAAACACTTGATGATCTAACCAAAATGTTCGAAAAAAGACCAAGAAAAGAAAAAGAGAAGAAAAAAACGCCTAAAAGAGAAACCAAAGAAGAATCAATTAACCTAATCGGAAGGGAAATCGAAATTCTGAAGATTAATGAGGACATTCAAGAAATTGACCATAAAGGAACTAAATTCAAAATGCAAAAAACTATGGGTGGTAAAACTCTTGGTGATTTCTGGAAAATGGAAGAGAGGATTAAGAAATTTTTTAAAACCCGGGAAATATTGATTGTATATTGCAAAAATATTGAAAAGTACTTTATTTATTATAAAAAATAATCGTGGTGAAAATTTGATGGTTAAATATAAAGAGATTTTGGGCTTATTTTGCGTTTACGTAGCGTTAATTCTCGTTGCATTATATATTTCACTTTTTTTTATTCCTGATATGATTGTTTATATTACATTCATAACCCAAGCAGGTGCTGCTTTTATATCGATAGTTGTATTTTCTTTTTATTTAAGATCGTGGAAGATTTTAGAGATTTTTACAAACATAAGTAATCTTTTAAACGAGAACTCAAACTGGGAATTAATGCAAAAATCTTTTGATCGAGCTCTCAGATTGAAACCTTTAAAAAATGAGAGAACCACAAAGTATTTAGTATTTTTAGTTACATCTGCTTCTCTTTTGATAATAATTTCTATTACGATAAATCTAATTATGTCTGTTGGAATTGCATATTATATAATTCCTGTTTTCTTTACAATATTTCTGGTTATTATAGGTTTGATTTCTAAGGTTTCAGAAAATCCCGCAAAGAAATTAATTAATTGGATCAATGATTCCAACAAATCATTAATTGATGAATATAATCGCTTAAGGCAATTTAAGATTGAAGGAACAAGTGACTATTTTAATAATATCAGTTCAAATTTATCCAATTTATCCACACAGCTTCAAAATTTTGAAAATCCAATATCTAAAAATATACGTATTAATAGTATTTTTAATTACCTTTCTTCTCTGAAGACAAATTTTGAAATTATTTTTAAAATAATCCAAGATGTTTACGAAATTAGGGGTAAGCTTATGACTTTAATGGCTCTTATTTTGGAATTAAGGAAAAATCAAGTTCTCAATTTCATCCAACTAGACCAAATAAAGAAAAAAGAAATTGAAGTTGAACGTTTGAAAAATATAGAACAGAAAGAAGCAAAATTCAAGACTTTGGAAAAGCTAATTGAAGAATCCTTTAGTAAGAGATCCAAGGAAATTACCGAAACCGTTAAAAATCAGTTTGATAATTTAGGGGAAACATGGAACGAGAAGATTTCTGAATTTCAACAGAAAATTTCTCAAGTTTATGATATCAACTATAAGAAATTTGGAACTCTAAATGAGGAATTAAAAGATCATTACCAAACTCTTCAATCTAAAGCCACATCTTTATTTTTTGAGAAATTTTATCAGGGTTTGATACAATCAACGCATGAAAAGCGTTCTATTGAGAAATATTTTGAAGAGTTTCTTTTTGTAGCTGACATCTTTTTTTCAGAGACTATCGATAAACTAGATAGAGCCCAATTAACCCCAATAATGGAAAAATTGTGCTTGATTCATGAATCAATGAATTAATCTTTAAATTAACTTTAAAAAAACATAAATTGAAAGAAAATGATGATTGAAGAATTGAAGCAAGTGGATATTTTGATAAGGGCAATATATCCAATAATTTATATTGTTTCCTCCGAGGAGCAAAGAGTGATTAATCTTTTAAAAAAACAAACCAAAAAAGAAAAAACAATTTATAAATGGAGTGAAACAAGTGGATTTCGCATTGTAGATGATCGTAAAGTATTCGAAAACGATGGTGAAGGAGATCCTCTCGATGCTTTAAAATTTATTCTTGAAAATAAAGAAAATGCTATTTTCATTCTTTTGGATTTTCATGTATTCTTAAATGAAGGAAACCATGAAATTATACGGTTTATGAGAGAAACTAGTGAAAGTCTTAAGAAATCAAAAAAATCTTTAATTCTTATATCTCCAGTTTTAACTATTCCTTTAGAGCTTGAAAAAGATATCACTATTATTGACTTTCCTCTCCCTAATCAAGAAGAAATTGAAGAAATTTTAATGAGAATTCATAATCAGGTTTTAGGGCAAAAAAAAATAAAAGTTCGTCTATCAGAAGAGCAAACAGAAAAGATAATCAAAACCCTGGCAGGCTTGACTCAAAATGAAATAGAAAATGTGTTATATAAATCGCTTGTAGAAAAAAAAGATTATTCATTGGATATAATAATTAATGAAAAAGAACAAATCATTCGAAAAACAGGAATACTTGAATACTATCATACACAAGAAGATATAGACGATGTAGGTGGACTCACATACCTCAAAGACTGGATAATTAAGCGTAAACATGCTTTTAAAGATAAAGCTAGAGACTTTGGATTACCTTATCCAAAAGGGCTACTTCTTATTGGAATACAGGGTTGTGGAAAATCTTTGTGTTGTAAAGTTATTGCCAATATATGGAATTTCCCCTTGTTAAGGCTTGATGTAGGAGCGATTTTTCAAGGAATTGTTGGTTCTTCAGAAAGCAATATACGGAAAGCCATAAAATTAGCTGAATCAATTTCACCTTGCATTCTATGGATTGATGAGATTGAAAAGGGCTTCGCTGGCGTTCAAAGCTCAAGTATCTCTGATGCTGGCACAACAGCAAGGGTATTTGGAACTTTTCTAACCTGGATGCAAGAAAAAACAGCCCCCGTTTTCGTTGTAGCGACAGCAAATCGCGTAAATATATTACCTCCTGAATTTTTGCGAAAAGGAAGGTTTGACGAAATATTTTTTATCGATCTCCCAAATCAACAGGAAAGACGAGAAATTTTTACAATCCATTTAAATAAACGGAATCGTAATCCATCTTCGTTTAACCTTGATTTATTAGTTAATCAATCCATGAAATTTAGTGGAGCCGAGATTGAATCTGCTATTATCTCCGCATTGTATGATGCATATGATGATCGATTAACAAATGAAAGTAAAAATCTTGAAGATCGTCATATACTAAAAAATTTAGAAATTTTAGTTCCGTTAGCTATATTTATGAAGGAACAGATAGAAGATATGCGAGGTTGGGCTAAAAAAAGAACAAGACCAGCTAGTAAGTCCGAGAATATCCTCAATAAAACCTCGAGACCAATCGAATATTGAGTTTTATTAACAACCAAAAGAAAATTCGATAATAGTCTTCTAATATGAAGGGGATTTTTAGAATAATAATCTATTTTGGTTTTAGATTAGATATAAAAGTAATAAAGGAATATTTTTATATAATTTATGTAAGGTTTGATT
>LAZR01001158.1_pt1 | contig 17240 bp, 13 predicted proteins | sample 329461 | NCBI WGS metagenome assembly LAZR01 (sample SAMN03002196, study PRJNA259156) | marine sediment metagenome | biome: sea floor; feature: Hydrothermal impacted sediments; material: marine sediment; isolation source: Loki non-amplified sample from Loki's castle hydrothermal vent sediment ...
ATGTAATCATCATGAGTTTCTTTCATAATTTTAACAGCATCACAGACTTTTCCAAATGGAATTGCTCCAACTCCACGTCCACCACCTTCATAACATGCCTTCATGATTTCGAGCATAGCATTAGCATCATTAAAGAATTTTTCCCGATATACTGGAGCCATTTCTCCAAATTGAGGAGATCCCGCAAAAGGAGATACCCCAGTTGAGACTAATGGGATTTTTATACCTTCAAATTTGGTAAATAATTGTCTATCCATAATAATTCTTGTTAAAGCAAAGGGATTAAAAAAGATTATTAAGATTCTTCCTCATTTTAATTTTTTAATGGGAGTAATATGACGAATTTGTTTTCACTTGAATAAACACCAGAATTTTGTTCGCGACCCATAAAATAATCCTAAATAAATATCAATAAGATTTAAGAATATTAAATTTCATTAGAAATTAAATGAGAAAAAAAACCGTCTCTGAAGTGGAGAAATGTTATTAGGTGCCGCCTTACAGGAATTGAAAACGATGCAAAGCAAACTTACTCGTCTTTATAATTTGAGAAGTGACACTTTCAATTATTTAGAAAATAGGGAATTTGAAGTAGATTTTAATCAGATAACAGAAGATATCAATAAACTAGTTGATCAAATTCGCCAATTAAAGGTGCAAATAGCAAAAACGAATAGTAATTTTAATCTTAAAGTAAATGGAAAAGAAATTTCCATTCAAGAATTAATTTTTCTAATTGGGGATCTCAGGTCTGATCTCAGTCAAATGTCTTATCTTAAACCTAGAGGCCCAGTATATTTAGGTGGTCAGGCTGTAGAATATATCCCACAAAAGCGACAGGATCAAATTGCAGAGTTGATTTCAGAGATAGAAGAAAAAAAAGCGGATTTAGATAAACTCCTTCAAGCTAAGAATTGGTCGACTGAACTTAATGATTAATTACTAATCGATTTTGTGTAGAATAAACCGTGAGTCTTAGAGTTAGATGATGCACCCCCTGGAGACTGGGTTACCAGCCCAGTGCGGCTCGAACCCGTATACATGAGGCTTTATAGATTATTGCTCACAGATTAAAGCTAAAAGATAACAGATAAAAGCTCAAATTCGCATTCGTTTGATTTTAAGATTCTTGGGAAGAATCTCTAAGGATTCATCCAACGGGTTCTGATATCACGAAGTCGATTCTACGGCCTAAATTAAAAAAAATTTAAGAAAAAGAAAATTAGATTAAATCTAATGATTCATAAGTAGCTTTAATTAATCTGTTTCCACGTGTATCTGAATGATATAAATTTACGGCAGTTTCTTTTCTGGTTTGACTTCTCATCTTATTCATTACATATCCGATCCCAATTTTTGCATCCAGATCCATCGTTATCGCAGAACCACCCATTCCTCCCCAAAAACATGATCGGGGATTTGGTCTTGGACGCTCTTTAGTTGGTAAAGCTACTCCTAAACCCCAACGAATTGGATAGCCCATAACCAAGTCTCTAACAAAAATCTGTTCTTCAAGAATTTGTTCTAATGTTTCTCGAGATATTATCCTAATTCCATCAAGTTCCCCTTCACATGCAATTACAGAGGCTATTCTTGCTACAGACCTCGCATTTCCATGACCATTACTGGCAGGCATTTCGGCAGCTTGCCATTCACGGTCTCCTGAAAAGTCTCGTAACCTACCACTTAAAAGCATTTTAATTCCTACGGTTCCTAATCTTCGAGCTTCTGTAGCAATTAATTCAAAAAGTTTCTTAATTTGGTCAAAATCTTCAGATTTACCTTCCATTTTCAAATTTTCAGATAAATAGTCAGGTTCGTCATTTCTACTGGAAAAGATCCAATACATTAGAGCTGCTCGTTGCTTTGAGACGATAAAGCTACAATCTGGATTCTCAATTTTCCCAGTAGTAAACTTAATTTTACCATTTGAGATTATGATAGTAAATTGATCTTCATCCCCATAATCAAGCATAACCTTTTTTTCCAGATTCCCAATTTCTTTCTGTACGATTTCTGAGCTACCAACAGTATTAAATATACCCCCCATAAAAAGTGGAATATATTCCATAATAGGAAGATCAGGAATTAGTTTAGTAACACGTGGAACATGTGTCTCTGCTAATCCAATGTGGAAGTCAATTTTAAGTGGATTTGCTATTTCCTCTTTAAAAAAAGTGCCAAGAGACTTTCCACTAACTCGTCTAACTAATTCTCCTAATAAGAATCCATGGGTAGCGGAATGATAACCAGATTTAGTACCTGGTTCCCACCATGGTTTCTGAGCAGCTAAAAGGCTAGTAATTTTATTCCAATCATACCAAGCTCGAGAAGGGATTATCTCTTCGATTCCTGATAGGCCGGAGGTATGACTTAAAACATGCCGTACTAATATATTTTCTTTTCCGTTTTGTGCAAACTCAGGCCAGTATTTAGCAACATTTTCATCCAAATCTAAAAGTGCACGATCTACACACATCATAGTACAAAGAACTGTTGGTACTTTTGTAGTGCTATAAACATTACAGATGGTATCTTTTTCCCAAAGTTGTGATCTCTCTGGATCTTTATAACCTCCCCAGATATCAATTACATACTCACCGTTAATTGTTACCGCAAAACTCGCGCCAACTTCCATCCCTTCTTCGAAATTTTTTGTAAAAGCTTCTTTGACGGCTTCAAATCGAGGTTCACATAATCCATGTATTTCAACTTTATTTGTCATAATTTTAAATTTAGCTCTATGAGTATTTAATCGTAATGAATTTTAAATCAAATTTTAAGTTATAGATCAGTACTAATGAAGATTTTCAGATTCTAAATAAGGAAGATTTTCTATTTCTATGGAAGTACCGGTTGCGGATATTAACTTTCGAAAATCAGGTCCAGGAATTTGTAATGTTTCAGTATTAATGTTTGGATGGCAACATATCTCCTCTGCATTCCAAATTTTTTCATCAATAATGAAAATAACTCTATTGTTTGTATCATTAACTAATCCAATTGGGGATACCGCACCAGACGTAATGCCTAATACTTCAAGGAGATCCTCAGGACCAGCAAAGCGAACTTTAGGAGCACTAATTGATCTACGGAATTGATTTAAATCTAACCGTTTGTCATGTGGTATAGTTATTAAGTATAATTGTCCTGATTTCTTGTTTTTTAGAAATAAATTTTTACAGTGAGTTCCGGGGATGTGATAACAGTGCTCTCTTGCTTCTGGTACAGTAAATACTGCGGGATGAGTGTGTAAAATATAATTAATGTTACGATCTGCTAACCACTGCTTTAATGAAGCTTCCATTTTTTCTATGAGTATAGTTTTTACTATATTATTTTAAAAAAATGAGTATTCCCTAATATACTAAGCCAAATGTAAATAAAAAAATTGATTTCAGATTTAAAGTTGTTTGAAGCACCTACCATAACATGCCTATATATGAATAAATTTTTATTATCCTTCTTTTTTAATAGATTTAGAACTAATATAATAATTTTATCTAACTAATGGACTCACAACTTATTCAAGAGAAATCCACACTAAGTTTTAAACAACTATATAATAAAATTCTTTAAATGTAACCTATCAGTTCATTCATCTAAATATCTCACTGAAAATTCAGCAAATAATCTTAAGCTCAAATTAACAAAACCTGAACTAGGTGGCTTGAAATTGAGGAATAAAATTGACCAAAAACCTTTACAGTTAAAAAACTCTGAGAGATTATTATTGAAATCTCAAGATGAACTTTCAATAAAAAATCAGATTTTTAACATTTTTCTAACTGTTACTTATGAAGAAATATACAACCAGATTTTACAGGTTGTTTTAAAGGTTTTAAAAAGTCAATTTGGTGTCGTTGGATATATGAATGAACAAGAAGATGTAATTTATCCATCACTGACTAGAGATGTATGGGATATATGTAAGATGGATAACAAAGATAGTGTTTTTCCTAAAAAAATATGGTCTAAAACAGTTTTTGGTGAGGTTATTAACAAAAAAAAATCTCTAATTGTAAATAAACCTTTAAACGTTCCTGAGGGTCATGTTCCTTTATTAAACTTTCTAGGTTCTCCAATAATACATCATGACAAAATTATTGGACTTATTGCTGTAGCAAACAAAGTTTTAAATTACAATGAAGATGATCTAAAGATTTTAGATTGGATAACCTCTATTATTGCGCCTATCTTGTATGAAAGTCTGCAAAAACAGAAATATGAGGAAGAACTTAAAACACAAAACTTGGAATTAGAAAAATTAAATGATTTGAAATCTGAATTTCTGAAAAATGCTTCACATGAGCTTAAAACTCCTTTAATCTCTATTAAAGGTTTTTCTAATCTCCTTCAATTATTATACAATGACGTGCTTGACAAAAAAGCAATTTCAATGTTAAAAGAAATTGAGCAAAGTTGCTCGAGACTTGAAAAAATTATCAAAAATCTCATTGTAAGCTCTAGATTAGAATCGAGTAAAGTAGAATTCAATACATCAAAAGAAAATTTATCATCCCTCATTAAACACTCTATTATGGAGTTACAAACTTTAGCTAAATTGAGGAATCAAACGATTAATGCTAAATTGGATGATCAAGTTATTACAAAACTCAATAAAGAACAAATTCTTGAAGTTTTTGCTAATTTAATAAGCAATGCAATCAAATACACCCCAAAAAACGGAGAAATCAATATTTTAACCGAAATAAGGGGTAAGAATGTTGTTATATCAATAGTAGATAATGGAATTGGTTTCACACAAGATGAAAAAGAAAAAATTTTCAAAGAATTCGGAAAAATCGTACGGGATGAACAAAATCTTGATTTGGAAATAGAGGGAACTGGTTTAGGATTATATATTTCAAAAAAGATTATAAGTTTACACGGTGGGGAGATTTGGATGGAGTCTGAAGGAAAAAACAAAGGAACCACCTTTTTTATTTCACTACCGATTATTATAGATGAAAAAGAGAATAGTTAATTTATCTATATAAAAATAGATTTTATCTCTTACTTATTATAGATTATAAAGAAAATTTAAGATTCTTCTTCAGCTTCTTCTCTGCCGAGTAATCTAATTACAGCATCAGCGAGTTTATTCTGGCTTCGACTCAAGATTCCCTTAATTTTACCTTCTTTTCCAAGGACTCTAAGTGTGATACCATCCCAAACAGATGAAGGGTTTCCTTTAATATCCATAAATCTATCACGGTGAACCTCAACGCTTATATTATCATAATTCTTGGAATCTTCAGTGCATTTGAAACATAAGATACACTTATCTCTCTCAACAATAATTTCCTTTTCCTTTCTCTCCATCGCACTTACAGCACATACATCGCAAAATGAATCTATGATTTTTGTATCCTTTTCATTGTTTGTTATGGTAATAGAACCTTGAACTACCTTTCGAACCTTGTTTCCATTTTCTAATGTTCTCACTTCTTCATCAAATTCCGGGAGGGATCCGTTTTCTACTAATAGAAGCTTTGGTTTTCCATCAAGAAGAAGTTCTAAAGTATAACCTGGACAAATCCAAGTACACGAACCGCACCATACACATTTTTCAGTGTCAACTACAATTTTTTTATCCGATTCCATTTTCATTTGTTCAGGAGTTCCAATGGCTGTCCTTTTTAAGGGTTCATCATAAATCGAAATGGTTACAGGGCACACTCTATGACAAAAACCACACTCTACACATTTTGACTCATCATACTTCAATACTTGAGTTTGATCTAACAGTTTAAACTCGTAATGAGTGATATTTTCATCAATTTCAATTGCACTCTTCGATGGAAGAGACATGATAACGAATATGTTTCAAAGTTAAAAAATTTTTATTTTAATGCTTAAAAATATTTTAAATGTTTTAAAAATTGGGATATCTCTTGTTTAATATTATTGTATACTAAATTACCAATTTTATCGCTTTCAATGTAAAACTGATATGAGTGATAGTGAAAATATAAATTAAAACAAAGTCAATGAGTTTATGAACCTTAAAGAAGAAAAAGGTAGTACTGTCATCTACATATTTGGGATGAAATTACAAATAAGAAAATAGTATTTTTCCGAAGATATTTTCCCAAAATTTTATTTAATTAATTAAAAATAGAAAATCCACTAGCATAGTACTTAATATTAGAATCCAGTCGGAATATCCTTTTATAGGTATTAAAGGAGTTTTTAAAATATTATAAAACTTAGAATTGTTCTGTAATTTTCATGAACCAAAAGAATTTGAAGCAATTCAATTTACTTTACTATTTTTCTATTAATGGCAACGAAAAGTAAAATGTAGAACCTCTCGATCTTCCTTTAGATTCGAGCCAAATTTTTCCACCATGTGATTCTACAATTTTTTTGGAAATATATAATCCCAGACCGCTTCCACCAGTTTCAAGATCGAAGCCTTGTCCATACCGTTCTATCTTTCCAAATTGCTGAAAAACCTTTTCTTTTTCATTTTGTGTAAATCCAATTCCATTATCTCGAATTTTTACAATAACTTCATTATTATTTAACTCTGTCTTAATTTTTACTTCTCCATACGGAGGAGTGTATTTAACAGCATTGCTGAGTAAATTAGAAATAACTTCATACATTTGTTCTTTATTAAATCTTGTTATAATTTTTTCTTCAATATTTGCAGTTACCATGTGATTTCTTGATTTAATAAAAGGTTGCAACTCATTTAAACAAAATCTAATGAGAAAAGCAAGATCTTCCATCGAGGTTTGTAATTTAATTTCACTCGATTCTAACCTGGAGCTTTCAATAAGACTTTTGATTATGTCTTCAAGTCTCTCGCAACCATGATTAATCTCTACTAATTTGGCTTTAGCATCACTGTTAAATTCTTCACTATGTAGTGTTAACAAAAGGTTACTGAAACCTTTAATCGAAATTAATGGAGTTTTTAACTCATGAGACGCCCTTCTAAGAAATTCGGATTTTAGCTTATTAACCTCTTTTAAATTTTCCTCAATATGTTTTCTTTCAGTTATATCCATCCCGTAAATATTTACATAATTTTGATCTTTTACGGGTCTAATAGTAAAAGAATAGGTTCTTCCATCAAATTCCGCTTCTGATTCCATAATTTGATTACTTTTAAAGGTAATTTTAACATTTTCCTGTAAGAAATTTGGGATTTGACTATAATCTATTAAGTTTAATAATTTTTGACCTGCATCATTTATATATATAATTCCAGTTCTATTAACTCTTAAAATAGGATAAGGATCCTCAGAAGGAAATAGGGCCATATCAAGGATTTCTTTCTCTCTTGCCTTGCGCTCAGTGATTTCACGAATTGTTAATTGTAAAGATATTAACCTATCCTCATCATCATATTCAAAAGGAGACACTTTAGTCTCATAGAAGGAATATGAACCATCAGGTGCTATTTGTGTAGTTTCATATCCAGTTGTTTCCCCACTTTGTATTGAATCATTGACAGCTTTTCGAACGACTTTGATTTGATTTTTATTTTCAAAAAACAATTCATTGAAAAGACTCTGGCCAAAAACCATTTCTCTAGTAAATCCCTTTTCTAGGCGGTTGACTTCAAATATTGTCCCCTCCCTGTTGATAAATATTATATAATCTGGACTGTTTTTAACAGCAGTACGGAATTTTTCTTCGGAATCTCTTAATTTTCTTTCTGCTTTTTTTAGATCTGTTATATCAATTGCTATGGTAATTAAATGTGGTTCATCATTTAGAGTTATTCTAGCCCCCGAAATAAGCACTATGCGGATTTCACCTGATTTTGCCTTGAATTGAGTTTCGAACTCTAAAACTTCCTCTTGTTCCCTAATCGCTCTTACAAAATTAACGCGGCTTATTTCTGATACCCATATACCAAGATCAAAAGTCTTTATGCCGACAATATCTCCACGGTTATAGCCTAAACCGTGTGTAAATCCTTCATTTATATCAATAACTATACCATCCTGCATTCTAGTTATTGCTAAAATATTTGGACTTGCATGAAAAACTTTAGCAAATTTTTCTTCAGAATCTCTTAAATTTTGTTCTGCTTTCTTTTTCTCGTCAATATTTCTAGCTACAATAATCCCTTTTTTTTTTGCATCTGTATCTATAAAACTTTTCCCATTAACTTCAAACCAATAATATTCTCCACTTTTACCTTTTACTCTTATTTCGTCCTCAGCTTTTCCGATTTTAAAGCATAATTTTAAAAGATTAACGACTCGGTCTAAATCTTGAGGATTAATAAAATCTAATAACGATTTTCCGATGGTTTCGCTTGAGGAATATCCTAACAATTTTTGATATGCTATTTCGTTGTAGAATTCAATTTCAAACTTCTCATTGATAACAGAGATCAAGTCATTTGCATTCTCGGTTATCAATCGATATTTTTCTTCTGATTTTATTCGTTGTGTACTGACATATTGAAGAACCACGACCAAAGTGATTATTATGCTAAATATAGCGATCCTAATTATAATTTGATGAATTTCATGTGATATATAAGAATGATCAAGAAATATAAGGTCAACAATGGCAAAAATTATCACAAAAATTAGCCCCGTAATTAATATCTTATACCTGGTAAAGAATTTTCTCAATTTTCTGAATCCCGAAAAGAAGTTTTTTTTTTCAACCAAGAATAATATATATAATTTAAAAAAATTCCGGTTTTAATTTCAAAATAAAAATAAAAGAAGTTTTATTTAAAGTTATATATTGTGGATTTATTATATTCCTTTCTCAATGCTAATGATATTACTGACACATTCTTGAACAATATTATTTCACGAGTTAATAACGGTAAACGTGCAGTAAAATTTTCGTCAGTATCTCTAATAGAATTAAAATTAATCATCAAATCTAAAAAAATCGAATATGAGTTTGAGCTCGATCTAGTTGAGCTTCAAAGAATTAAAAACATTGAATGGGTTTTGCTAGATACTATTAGTTCTTTAACAGCAATCCATCTAAGGAAGAAGTATAATCTTTCATTTTTCGATTCATTGCACGTTGGAATCACAATTAATTTAGACAAACAAATAATTTCTCAAGATAAAGAATATGATAATACTGCTGGTCTTAAAAGAATTCCACTAAATTAGTATTCTTAATTTAAAACCATAAGATTCGAATTTTTTGAATAACATATAAAAAACTCAATAATTACTGATCCCAAGGATTAATTATCACTTTAACACTCTTTCCACTAAAGAAGGTCTTGAACGCTGCAGATGTATCATCAATTTTAAATTTATGAGTAATTAAGCTTCTTGCAGATAATCCAAGTTGTATCATCTCAATAATTTCTGGATATTCATTAGGACGTGAAGCCCAACTACCTATAACTGTAATTTCCTTTAAAATAAAATGGCGAAGGACATTAATCGCAGTACTTTCTGATTTAATGCCAAGGAACACGACCCTGCCAAGTGGTTTTACGGTATCAAGACACTCAACTTGTGCTTCTTCCATCCCAGAGCATTCGATTGCAACATCAACACCCTTATTTTTTGTAATCTCCATCACTTTTTTTCGCACATCGTCTTTTAATGGATTAATTGTATGTTCCACACCATATTGAGATAAGTGTTCTAGTCTTAAATTATTTATATCAACAGCGATTACACGTGCATTAAAAAATTTTGAGATAATCGTGGCCGCCGCGCCTATAGGTCCAACTCCGGTTATTAGTACAGTATCGGTTGCATTCACCCCAAGTTTCTTTATCCCTCTATATGGTGTTCCTAAGCAATCATCGATTATTGCTGCAGTGTCAAAAGGAATATCATCAGGAATAGGTAAACAGCAGTCTTCATGAATAAGCTCATATTGTGAATGAGTTCCAGGAAACCTTTGATGAGCCATAGGATGTTCACAGTGATACCAGTCTCCTGATAAACATGGCCTACACTTATGACAGAAATAATACATGGTAGGATACAGTGAAACTCGATCACCTTCTTTCACTAATTTAGCTTTATCTGTCCTCCACACGATTCCTGCAGCTTCATGGCCCCTATTTATTTCTAATTCACTTTTTCCATAATAAGGTGTATGTTCTGTTCCGCATATTCCTGAGGCCATTATCTTTACAACTACCAAATCATCTTTTGGCTCAGGTTCTGGAATATCGAGTACTTCTATTTGTTCTTTTCCAAGCATATGAACAGTTTTCATAATTAATTCTCTAAGCTAACCATTTTTTCCTTCAAGTCTTTAGGAAAACCTATGTATTGAGTCTTGTAAATTTTTTATTTCAGGATAATTAAAGTCAATACATTTATACTCGTATCAGACGCTGCTATAATTAATTTTTTGAATGTATCGTTTATTTTTTGATTTCTATATTCTACAATCGCAACTATTCCCATAACTAAATAAATTGTATCCATAAATGTCATAGCAAAATTATTGAATTCAGTGCCACTCACGGATTCAGACGTCCCTACTATAGCACCAATTAAACTTAATATAGCACCTATGAAGTTTAAACAGTAAAATGCGTGTAATAATGATTTTTTCCTTATATAGAGCCGAATTATTAAAGCCAAGCAAAGAATTATGAGACCAAGCATCAAATAATAAAATCCAAAAGTTATAGAGCCTGTTAATGCCACAGCGCTATATTTGATGTTTACCTTCAAGTTTCTTTTTTCTTTGATAAATGTCTGATAATATTCTCGAAAAACAGCAAAAAATAATATAAAAGTTCCTGAAGCGAAAAAAAGCATTGCGATAGGGTTTACCTGACCTATCTCATCAAGTGGGAAAGCATTTATTATATACCCCATGGTCGTTATAGCACATGATATAAACCATAACAATAATTCTTTTCTTTTTCTATATGCTAGAAAGAAAAGCATGGATGCTATAGTCATTATAATCGCACTACATATGTTTATTAAACTTATTTCTAGCATAATTTAATCCTTTGTGTTAAAAAATTTTCCAATAAAATTAAATATGTGCATTTTTACTTCTTTTTTATAAAATAGTATTCCTTTTTATAAATCATAAAAGATTTTGTATATAAATTCTTATTTTTACAAAGAGTTTTATTTATTATAAATTACAAAAATTATAAATATAAATAGCTCGGAATTAAAAGTGGTATAAAAATATAAGGAGTAGAATATTAGAAATGAGCGGAAGTGTTGTAGAAATAAAGATCGATTATGCTGATTTGTTTGAGTATTCATTAGATTTCTTATTTATTTTAGATCTGAAAGGAAATATCATAGATATAAACAATGTTGCTACAGAAACTCTTGGATATAGTAGAAGAGAAATCTTAAACATGAACATAACTGAATTCCTTCTAGAGGAAGAAATTGAACAACTTTTAAACAAAAGAAAAGAGTTAATAAATATCGGAAGAATCTCACAATACCATGTATATAGTATCAGAAAGAAAAACGGTGAACTACTTTATTTGGAAACACATGGCATACCATTAAGAGAAGAAGGTGAGATCCATTCCATCCTAGGAATAGGACATGAAATTACTGAAATGAAAAACGCTGAAAGATTATTAAAAACATCAGAAATTAAATATAGAAGTTTATTTAATCAATCTCCTTATAGTATTTTTATTTTTGATAACAAGGGAAATCTACAAGATTCGAATAGAAATCTTATCAATAAATTGGCTGAATATGCTGATGAAGATTTTACTGGAAAAAACTTTATCGAAATTATTAAATATTTCAAAAATTCAAAACAACTCTTACAGTTATTTAGTGAAAGATTTAAAGCTTTACGCGAAGGAGATATCCTAGATTCAATAGAATTTCCTCTTATTACCAAAAAGGGGATGAAAATTTGGCTTTATTGGGAAAGCTCAATTATGAGGATTAACGGTGATAAGTTTATCCAAGTTATTATCCAAGATATAACAGAAAAAAAAGAATCCGAAGAAAAATTTCATGTTTTATTTAATAATTCGACTAGAGGAATTGCCTATCATAGGGTCATTTATGATTTACAGAATAATCCTGTTGATTATGTAATAACTGATGTGAATACTCAATTTGAAGCAATTGTACCATTGAAGAGAGAAGAAGTAATAAATAAGAGAGCGACTGAAGTATATCAAGTTGAAAATGCCCCATACTTAAACATTTATTCAAAAGTAGCAGCTTCACAAGAATCAACTGAATTTGAGGCTTTTGTTCCACCAATGAATGCGTATTTTAAAATATCTGTAATTTCACCGAAAAAAGGAGAATTTATTACAGTATTTGATGACATAACATCTCAAAAAGAATCGGAACAAAAATTGAAAGAATCTGAGGAGAAATTTAGGACCCTTTTTGAAAAAGCTAACGATGGAATACTACTTTCAGATGCAGAAACTTGGCGCATTTTCACAGGAAACCAAAAAATTTGTCAGATGTTAGGATATTCTTTAGAGGAGATAAAAAACTTCAGCTTAGTTGATCTTCATCCAAAAGAAACTCTTCATTCTATTGATGATCAATTTGTGCATAAAGAACAAGAAGATCTTTCGATGGCTAATGATGTTCCTATGAAAAAAAAAGATGGCAGTGTTTTTTATTGCAACGTAAACTCTTCTGAAATAGAGTTAGCAGGAAGAAAATATATAATGGGAATTTTTAGGGACATCTCCCATCGAAGGCAGGCAGAACAAAAGCTAAAAGAATCAGAAGAAAAGTTCAGAACAATTGCTGAACAATCTTTATTAGGAATCATTATAATACAAGATGGGGTGTTTAAATATGTAAATGATGTAGTCTCAGAAATAATAGGGTACGATATACAAGATATCTTGAATTGGTCACAAAATGAATTTTTCAATAAGATTCATCCTAGTGATGTGCCGATAGCATTGAAACGATTTCAACAGATGCAATTAGGAGAAATGGACGCATTTCTTTCATATCCATATAGAATTTATACCAAATCAAATAAAGTAAAATGGATTGATGTATATTCTAAAATCATTACTTTTCAAGGAAAAAATGCAATTTTAGCTAGTATAGCTGATGTAACCGAAAAGAAAGAAGCAGAACAGAAATTACAAGAGTCCGAAGAGAAATATCGGTGGATCTCAGAAAATACTGACGATTTAATTGTTGTTTACGATGAAGAGCTCAATGTGGAATATTCAAATGAAGAGACACATGTGAGAACGTTAGGATATCCAATCCATAAATTGAATGATCTTGACTTCAGAACTTCATTAATCCATCGAGATGACTTAAAACAAACTGGTGAAGCATTTAGAGAAGGCTTCCAAAAAGGTAAATTCAAACATCAAATAAGGATTAAGCATAAAGATCGTCAGTATCTCTGGTTTGAAACAAAAGGAAGAGTCCTGATTGACAGAAATGAGAGAAGAAAATTGTTAGCAGTTTCGCGAGATATTACAGAAATTAAAAAAGCAGAAGAAAAATTAAGGGAATCGGAAGAAAAATTCAGAACTATTGCGGAACAGTCTTTTATGGGAATTATTATTGTACAGGAAGGAAAGTTAAAATACCTGAACAAGGCACTGGCTAAAATGTTAGAATATCCATTTGAGGAAATGATAAAATGGTCAGATAAAGAAATGGCAGAGATAGTACATCCTGATGATCTTGAGTATATACAAAAACGATTACAGAGTAATAGGGAAGGTACTATGAGTCAAATTTCACAAAATTATTTTAGAATAATCACTAAAAGCGGTGAAATTAGATGGTTAGAAGATTATACAAGTAAAATAATTTACCAAGGGAAAGTGGCTAATTTAATGTCTATTGTAGATGTATCAAATAAGAAAGAAGCAGAAAGGCTGATAATTGAAGAAAATGAGAGATTATTGGAATTAAATGAACTAAGGAAGGATCTTATTACTCGAGTCTCACATGAGCTGAAAACACCGATGACATCTATATATGGGTCAATTCAGATCCTTTTAACTATCTATAACAAAGATTTGAGTGAAGAAGTTTTGAATTATGTTAAAATTGGACATAGAGGGTGCCTTAGGTTAAAACAGTTAATAGAAAATCTATTAGATGCATCAAGACTGGAATCTAAAAAATTTGAATTAAGTTTACTTAAAGAAAACCTTGTAGAAATCATAGTAGATTGTGTTGAAGACTTGAATTATCTAGTTCATAACCGACATTTATTAATCACATTAGATCTTCCAGATGAGATACAAGCTGATATAGATTCGCTTCGATTCAGACAAGTTATTACTAACATTATTTCAAATGCAATAAAAAATACACCAAAAGAAGGAGAAATTTTTATTCACATTATTGAGGATGCTGACAAAATAGATATCCTAATTAGAGATACTGGCGTGGGATTAACCAAACAAGAACAAGAAAAATTATTTGGAAAATTTGGTAAAATTGAACGATATGGGATGGATTTAGATGTAGATATTGAAGGGTGTGGACTAGGGTTATACATTTCAAAAGAAATCATAGAATTACATAAAGGTCAAATCTTAGTTGAATCCGAAGGAAGAAATAAAGGATCAACTTTTACTATTCGATTGTTTAAATAAATTAGTCTTTAACTGAATAACCTAAAATAACTTTTTTCATAATATTGATTCTTTTTTTCTACTAATATCCTGAAATGTGGTTACAATGCAATTCCTGTCCTAAATTATCCTATTCTTAGAATTAATACAGCATATTTCAACAGATAAATTTTCCTCTATAAGATGATTCTATATAGATGTATTAAATATTCTCTATTAAAGAAAAAATAACGAATGTAGATTGTATATTTTCCTACTTTAAATATTTATGAATAACATCAAAATCGGATAAATTAAAAGGTTTTAAAATAACACCTGTAACACCAAATTCTCGCTTTTTTCTTTCTACCTCTACACTAGGTATAGCCGTTAAAAAGAATATTGGCACATCTTCAAATTTTTTATCTACTTTAATTCTTTTTACTATTTCATATCCATTAATATCAGGAAGAATAATATCTAGTAATATTAATTTAGGTATATAGCCCTTTAATTCTTTGAGAGCTTTAAAACCACTTGTCACTCCCTTACAAGATATTCCAATCGATTCAAAATAACTCGTTAATAAATTGACAGTTTCAAGGTCATCTTCAATTAGTAATATATCGTAATGAGTTATCATGTCAGTTTCTTCTTCGTTTTGGGTTTCAAATTTATCTAAATGCTCTACGATCTTGTTCTCAAGAATTTGACATTGGTTTAATACATTTTTTAACCTTGATACTATTTTTTCGTCCAAATCGTTTTGATTAGTCTCAATAATTAATTGTAAATACCCTTTTATTGATGTCAATGGTACTTTTAACTCATGAGATAGGCTCGAAAGAAGGTTAATATCAATATTTTTGTTTCTTATGGTCATTTTTGATTTATATTCTATAAAAAATCGGAGAGCCTCTCTTATTAGCTTTGATAAAGTTGGAAAATCGTTTTTTTTGGCGAAATTGAACCATTCATCTTTCACATCTTTTTTTACATAGAGAGATATTCTTTCTTTGCTTATATCGTAAGAATTCTCGCCTTTCTGCCATTTCTTAAAACTTTCAGTTATGCTACCACGCCAAATAGCTTTTTTTCCGGTTTCTCTTTCATAATCTTCCATTACCTTAGTTTTCTTCAAAATTTCTGACATTATCTACTCGAAAATCTTTTTTACATATTTATTATATTTTACATATATAAAAAGTTTTTTACACTATTCATATAGATCTCTCTAAAAAGTACTTTTAATTTGTCTGCCTATATTTTTTTTCGGGGGCTTATCTGGTAGTAGATAAGCCCCCTAGAGGTGTTTATATTTATATTAAGCATGATTACTATTTTTAAAAAAAAAAATTAAAAAAAAAAATTGTGATTAACTCTTGAAACTTTGTTTTTAATCCTCTATTGCTAAAGAGTTTCTTAAAGCTTCTGCTAGCAGTCCTAATTTATTTGCTGTTGCAGTAACTTCTTCCATTGATGCGGTTTGTTGTTCTGTAGACGTATTAATTCCTTCCATTTCACTAAATGAATAATTAATCTTATTGATTACATCAGTGATTTTTTCATTTGTTTCACGCACAGCAAGTTTCGATTCTTCTGCTAATTTTCTGACTTCATCAGCAACTACTGCAAATCCTCTTCCCTGTTCACCTGCTCTTCCTGCCTCGATACTAGCATTCAACGCAAGTAAATTTGTTTGATCTGAAATTGTTGTAATTATACTCATTACATTACGTATATCAGTTGACGCTTTCATGGCATCTCTAGTGTTAACAGTCATACTTTGCGTTGATGCTGAAATCTCTTCTGAGGCAGCGTTTACTTCGTTAGCACTGGCTGCCAGTTCATTTGCTATATTGGCTACATTTATACTTGCATTCGAGGCTGTTTCAATCATTCCCCTCATATTTACAGCTGTTTTTTCAAGCTTTTGTTCCAAGAAGGGAATAACTGCAAAGAATAGGGCGACGACTCCAATAAACAAACCAAAACTTTCTCCAAAAGCATCAGCGAGATCGGGATCCCACAAACCCCATTTATCACAAAGATTACCTAGAGTATACATTGAACCTGCGAAAGTAATAAAGACATATATCGCATTGGTTGGAGTTCTTTTTTTATAATAAATTACCGTTGTTACGATAACTGCAATAAAAAAGAAAATCATCCCAACTAAATTCAAACCTCCATCAATTAAATCTACTGGATCAATTTGTTGTGCTAACATTTATCTCTCACTACTCACTTTTTTGTATCTTAAATAGATTTGTTTTCCTTTTTCTTTTAATACTTTTTTGTTGTATTCATATATTGCTGTGAAACACATGAAAATCCCTGCTACCATTATAAAAAAGTGTTCTAGAAAATTGAAAAAATCGGGTGCGACAAAAGCTTCCAGGTTTGTCGAAAGAAACACAATGAAAAGGGAATAAAATCCTAAACCCCATTTCATAATATCTCTCCGTTTCCCTATAAGATAGGGAAAAAATATTGCTGGTATTAAGCATATAATTAACATTATCAATTCATTAATCTCTAAACTCGGCATATTTTCTCAGTTCCATTTCTTTTTAAATCTTTTTGTGTTAATTTTGTTTTTTTTGGTAAACTTTCTTTACTTATATAAATAAAATAAGATTTTACATATAAATATTTCTTTTTTACCCCACTTTCTGAGTTATTGTATGTAAAATATTTTTTTTACTAAAAGTCTTAAATAGATTATATCTAAAAAATTAAAATT
>LAZR01001159.1_pt1 | contig 17235 bp, 16 predicted proteins | sample 329461 | NCBI WGS metagenome assembly LAZR01 (sample SAMN03002196, study PRJNA259156) | marine sediment metagenome | biome: sea floor; feature: Hydrothermal impacted sediments; material: marine sediment; isolation source: Loki non-amplified sample from Loki's castle hydrothermal vent sediment ...
CGCAGTTCCATATAGGAAATGAATACTTCGTCAGGCCGGTCGGCATGAAACCTGATATGAAAATCGACGAAATGGTGCAGCCTGTCGAGCGGGCTCCTGGTTATGTCGTCCTGGTGCGCCTCAAGCAGTTCTTCCATGTGATCGTGGAGAAGATTGAACAACAATGTTTGCTTGTCAGGCGTATAGTTATAAAGCGCACCGGCCTGCACGCCGACCTTGGTCGCGATGGCGCGCATCGAAACGGCAGCATATCCGTGGTGCGCAAAAAGACGCAAGGCTGCATCGCGCACCTTGGGGCCAGTAATATCAGAATGGGAGCCGGTCGTACGTGCCATATCGAGAGGTTAATTGAACATGTGTTCAAACGCAAACCCCGCTTGCGCCGGAAACGCGGCTGGTGCAAAAGTGATCCATGATCAGGCGCATTTCACTTTATATATTTGCATCGACCTTTCTGCTGATGGCCGCATGCACCCAGTTCCCTGCGCTGGATAGCCGTGCCACACCCGAGCTGCTGGCGGCCGACTACCCCGCACTGGTACCGATCGACCCCTTGCTCGCGACAGCGACCGCTGGTCAAATTGACACGGTCAAAACCGAGACCGCGTTGACCGGTCGGGTAGCTGGCCTGCAAGCGCGCGCCGCCCGCTTGCGCGGGTCCGTGCTATCACGCGCAGAAAAACAACGGCTGGCGCAGGGCCTGCGCTAGGGAATTTCACGATGCCGCGTTGCGTGCAACATGTGAAACCGTTACATCGCGGCGCAAGCAACCATGATAGCACTCCGCGCCGTCGCGCATTACCACAAAGGATTTCACCATGTCACAGCCGCTTCGTCTTGGGATTGCCGGATTGGGCACCGTCGGTGTGGGTGTGGTCCGGATCATCCGCAAGCAGGCCGCGCTGATCGAAGCCCGCACGGGCAGACCGGTGTCGATATCGGCTGTTTCAGCGCGTAGCCGCGATAAGGATCGCGGCGTCACCTTAAGTGGCTATGCGTGGGAGAATGACCCCGTCGCCTTGGCTAAACGTGACGATGTTGATGTTTTCGTAGAATTGATAGGAGGCGACGCGGGGCCAGCCAAGGACGCGACCGAAGCGGCCCTGTCGTCGGGCAAGGATGTCGTCACTGCGAACAAGGCTATGCTGGCGATCCATGGTCAGGCGCTTGCTGAACAAGCTGAAGCCAGCGGTTGTCTGATCCGGTACGAGGCAGCCGTGGCCGGCGGTATCCCGGTCATCAAAACCCTGACCGAAGCCCTTGCCGGAAATGAGATCAGTCGGGTCATGGGCGTGATGAACGGAACCTGCAACTATATCCTTACGCGGATGGAAGAGACCGGAAACACCTATGAATCGCTGTTCAAAGAAGCAGAGGCGCTAGGCTATCTTGAGGCCGATCCGAACCTAGATGTCGGTGGTATTGACGCGGCCCATAAACTGGCGATCCTATCGTCCATCGCCTTTGGCACTCAGGTGGATTTTCGCGGGATCGAGATCGAAGGCATTCAACGTATCAGTATAGAAGATATCCAAGCCGCCGCGAATATGGGCTATAAGATCAAGCTGCTGGGGGTTTCACAGATGACCGGTCGTGGCCTTGAACAACGCATGCAACCTTGTCTGGTGCCAGATACGTCGCCTTTGGGGCAGCTTGCAGGCGGTACCAACATGATTGTTCTGGAAGGCGACGCGATCGGTCAAGTTGTCCTGCGCGGCCCGGGTGCCGGGGAAGGCCCCACCGCAAGTGCGGTACTGTCTGACATTTGTGATATCGCCCGTGGTTGGCACGGTCCGGTATTCGGACGTAAAGCCACCAGCCTCGCATCGGCGACATCCGCGTTGTCGCAGCGCCCGGCTGCATTTTACCTAAGGATGGGTCTGCTCGACAAACCCGGTGCTTTGGCGAAAATCGCCACGGTGCTGGGAGAGGCCGGTATCAGCATCGACAGAATGCGCCAGACTGAACATCGTAGCGATTTGGCACCCGTGTTGATCGTTACCCATAAGACGAACCGTAGCGCGTTGGACGAAGCTTTGGAGGCGATGGCGAAAACCGGGGTCTTGGCGACCGAACCTGTCGCGCTGCGGATCGAGGATTTGTAACACCCGCGCTTTCGGCACCCTGCCGTGGTTGAACACATGCCGGGGCTGCCTGTTGTAAATGCGGGTGCCTTCGGCGAGGATTTTTTACCATTTGGAATGGAGCGCGCGTGAGCTTTTTAGATGTTGAGATGTCCTTGAGCGGGCGGCGTTGGGTAGGCCCCGGGGTCGAGACCGAGCGTGCAGCAGAAGTGTTGCTTCAGCAAACCGGTTTACCGCTTGCCCTATGTCAGGTGTTGGCGCGGCGCGGCGTAGCCGCTGCCGAGACTGGTCCGTTCCTAGAGCCGTCACTAAGGGAGTTGTTGCCCGACCCAAGATCGTTGCGCGATATGGAAAGGGCTGCGACGCGGTTTCTGGCTGCGGTGAAAGCGCGGCAACGGATTGCTGTCTTTGCCGATTATGATGTGGATGGCGGCAGTTCTGCCGCATTGTTATTGGTTTGGTTGCGCAATATGGGCTGTCCCGCAACGCTGTACGTGCCTGACAGAATCGACGAGGGATATGGTCCAAATGACGCGGCAATGGCAGGTTTGGCGGTCAGCCATGATCTGATTGTTTGTGTAGATTGCGGAACGCTGTCTCATGGGCCAATTGCGGCGGCCGTCGGAGCGGATGTGATCGTGCTTGACCATCACCTGGGTGGAGAGACATTGCCCGGCGCTGTCGCCGTAGTGAACCCAAACCGCCAAGACGAAGACGGCGCATTGGCGCATCTTTGTGCCGCTGGTGTTGTTTTTTTGTTGTTGGTCGAGGTGGGGCGCCAGTTGCGTGAGGATGGGCGTCAAGGGCCGGATTTAATGGCGTTTCTGGATCTCGTTGCTTTGGCAACTGTTGCGGATGTAGCCCCTCTGGTCGGCGTCAACCGTGCTTTCGTCCGCCAAGGTCTAAAGGTTATGGCGCGGCGCGACCGAGCAGGATTGGCCGCTCTTGCCGATCTGGCCCGTATGGATACGGCCCCTAACGCTTATCATCTTGGGTTTTTGCTGGGCCCCCGCATCAATGCGGGCGGGCGCATCGGACAGGCCGACCTGGGTGCCCGTTTACTAGCCTGCAACGACCCGCATGAGGCTGCGGCCCTAGCCGAGCGACTGGATCTACTTAACAGCGAACGCCGTGAGGTAGAGGCCTATGTGCGTGCCGCAGCATTAGAGCAAGCCGAGAAGCGCGGGTTTGACGCGCCTCTGGCCTGGGCATCGGGCCCGGGTTGGCATCCAGGTGTCGTGGGCATCGTGGCATCACGGCTCAAGGAGGCGTCAAACCGGCCCTCTATTGTGATCGGATTCGAAGGCGGCATTGGCAAAGGGTCTGGCCGTTCTCTCAGCGGTATCGATCTGGGCGCGCCAATCCAGCGACTGGTTGCGGAGGGACTGCTGCTGAAAGGTGGCGGGCACAAGATGGCTGCGGGTCTGACCGTGGCCGAAGACAAGCTTGACGCCGCTATGGCGCGGCTGTCAGAGCTGTTGGAAAAACAGGGTGCACATCTTGGGGGCGCAGCGGATCTACGTCTGGACGGTATGTTGATGCCCGCTGCGGCAACCGTGGAGCTTGCCCAACAGGTGGATCAGGCAGGCCCCTTTGGTGCCGGTGCCCCCGCCCCGCGCTATGCATTTGCCGGCATGCAAATCCGTCACGCCAAGCGCGTCGGAGAAAGCCATCTGAAAATCAGCTTTGGTGATAGGGGTGGCCCTTATATCGATGCCATTGCCTTTGGCGCTTTTGACGGAAAACTGGGCCCTGCTTTGGAAAACCATGGTGGGGCGCGGTTTCATCTGGCCGGCCGTTTGGACATCAATAGCTGGCGCGGCCGTCAATCGATACAACTGCGGCTGGAAGACGCGGCAGTTGCATGAATGTTTTTTCATTTCTTGGCGATTTCTGCTTGCGCCCTTTGCCAGCTTTGCTTAAAGAACCGCTCACAAGCTAAGTGGCCCGTTCGTCTATCGGTTAGGACGTCAGGTTTTCAACCTGAAAAGAGGGGTTCGACTCCCCTACGGGCTGCCACTCCAAAACTTTTCCCTTTCTTTACTGGCACTTGTGCCACGCAGCGTCCCACGATTTGCGGGGCATGGGACACTATCGGCTTCAAAGGCAGCTTCGGCACGCAGCGCAGCACGCTCAGCGAGGCATGCGCGATTGACCCGCTTGGTGTAGATCGCAGCGGTTTTGGGATCGCTGTGCGACAGGTGCGCCATCCCCTCGTAGACTGATCCAGACGCCTCGGCAATTTGCTCGGCGCGACGCTTGCGGATGCCGTGCTGGGACCGGGTCGCACGCAGTTTAGGTTTTCCGTTCTTCTCAATCGCCGGGTTGCCCTCGTCATCGAGCAACGGCTTGCAGAGACCAGCGGCGATGATCCACTTGCGGACCGCGTTGTCGAGCGAGCCCGAGGATGCAAAGGGTTCACCCTTCGCTGTCATAAGATACGCAGGTGAATCACCCCGGGTTTGTCGGAGACCGTCAACTTACGTAAGGATGATGGTTATGACGAACAGCAAAATGGCAAACCGCTACTCGCCCGAGGTCCGCGCACGTGCAGTGCGGATGGTTTTTGAGCATCAAGGCTCCTATGAGATGCAGGCGGGCGCGATTGCGGCCATTGCACCCAAGATTGACTGCATTCCCCAAACTTTGAGCGGATGGGTCAAGCAGGCTGAGAAGGACAGAGGCATGCGTGATGGGGTGACCACTGAGGAAGGCGATCGGATCAAGGCTTTGGAACGGGAGGTTCGGGAGCTACGCCAAGCCAATGAGATCCTTCGCAAGGCGTCAGCTTATTTTGCGCCCCCCTCTCGCGCAGGTAAACATGCGCTGCCGGGCAGCGGGACGGAACTCGACCGCCCTCTGAAGCGGTGATCGCCTTCATTGAAGATCAGCGCGTTGTTTACGGTGTCGAGTCGATCTGTAGGGTCCTGCCGATCGCGCCGTCCATTGCCCGGCAGGCGATTGCAAAGCAATCTGCCGGGAGGGAACATTTTATCACCAGCTTGTATGCCGAGCGGACCCTTCCAAAGCTTCGGCTCGGCATCAGCGCGATGCGGAGCTGCGTCCCGAGATCAAAAGGGTCTGGGATGAGAACTATCAGGTCTATGGTGTCCGCAAGGCATGGCATCAGATGAAGCGGGAAGGCTTTGAACTTGTGCGATGCACTGTGGCACGCCCCCCCCTCTCGGGACATTGCCCGCACAATGCCCTGCCGGGCAGTGGGCGGGCAATATTTGTCTATTCGATACACCGAGCGTTTGTCCGAAGCTGGTATCGAACCATCGGTCGGCAGCGTTGGCGACAGTTATGACAACGCCCTCGCTGAGACGATTAACGGCCTCTACCAAACCGAACTGATCCATCGCCAGGGACCATGGCGCAACATGCAGGATCTGGAAATGGCCACCCTTGGCTGGGTCGATTGGTTCAACAACAGGCGTCTGCTCGGCCCCATTGGAAACATCCCACCAGCAGAGGCTGAACAGAACTTCTATGCACAGCGCGACGTGCTCGATATGGTCGCGTGAAATGAAGCTAAAGGTCTCCGGTAAAACCGGGGCGATTCAGCGTGTACCGACACGCAAGTACACTTCTATCCCGAGCTGGTATCTGAACGACTATTGGTGCGTTGCCGCAAAGGGCGCACCGGTCGCTCAGCGGGATGCACCCCAATCGGCTCCGCCCGAGAGGCTCAGGTGGTGACAACACCTCACCACCTTCGTCGGTCTTGTCGTTACGCATATTGGTGTGGGCTATGGTTCCCACCGATTTCAGGCGAAAACAAGCGACGTCAAAGATGGTGTCGCCGGCCAGTTTCAGTAAGTAATCGTGATCCGGAGCGGCATTGCCAAACTGATACTGCACCTCGAAGAACACCGAGCTGCCAATCACGTCGCCTGCCGAAATGATGTTTACTTTAATAAGGCCCCTGGGACAGCAAAAGGACCTCGAAGGTCACGCAGACCCGGTTCAAGCCTGGATCCAGATTTCCCGCGACGGCAGAGCCGCCGAAACCCACGGCGATCACACCCTGCCCAGTGCCGCTGGTCAGCAGGACCTCCGTTGCGTCATCGTCCAGTGCTGGCTGACCGTCCAAACGTGTGCCGACCAAGCTGCCCAGCCCCTTGACGACCTTGACCGGCAGACCTCCCACTTCGGAGCACCTCGCAAGAGCGTCATCAATCAGCATATTCGGCCGGATCGTCGCCAGCACCGCGTTTGAATTTTCAACTGTTCCGGTAGAGATCGGGTGGAACAGGGTAAACCCCGTCTCCGCGTCCGGCGCACTTTCGAGCACTGCGCCGTCCAGCACCCAGACGTCGACCACGTGATCGACGGACAACACTGTTGCCTCGGCCAGCAGATGGCCCGCATGGCGGGTTTCGTTCTTCTCGGACCAGAGGCCATGAACATGGGCAAATGCCGCCCCGTCCCGCCGCCCCAAATGCGCGCCGGCCTGTAAGATGATGGCATCTTTGAGCACTGTCTCGGCGCTGTACCAAGCCACATGGCAATTGTCCGGCGCAGGGGCGGGGCGGACAAATGTCAGCGTCTTGACCGGCAGATCGACCAAGTCGAACCAAGCGCCAGCCTCGCCCACAGCGTCAGTCATCGCCCGCAAAAGTGTCGATCCTGCCTTCAGCGTGACACGCCGGTGCGTCGCCCTGCACGGCACGGTGGTGATGCGCTCTGCCGCCACCGGACCGGGATGGATCAATGTCCGCGCTTCAGACACTGGTAAGTTCCCCGCGCGCGACCAGCTCGGCACGGATTAGCTTCTTGGTGATCTTGCCATAACCCGACTTCGGCATCTCCGTCCAGAACACGACAGATTTCGGCATCTTGTAGCGCGGCACCTTCGCCGCCAGCCACTCAAGCAACGCGGCGGAATCCGGAGCATCACCACGCGCGACGCAGACGGCGATGCCGACCTCACCCCAAGTCGGGTCCGGAATGCCCAGCACCGCACATTCGCTGATGGCCGGGTGTTGCAGGACCTTCTCTTCAATCTCGCGCGGATAGATGTTGGATCCGCCCGAAATATACATGTCCGACGCACGGTCCGTCAGATAAAGGAACCCCTCGGCGTCCATGTGACCGAGGTCGCCGGTCAGGAACCAGCCGTCGCGGAACGCCTTGGCGTTGGCCTCCGAATTGTCGTGGTAACCGGCAAAGACGGCGGGACCTATGACGGCGACCTCGCCTGTCTCGCCTGCGGCGACCTCGCGCCCCGTGGCGTCTTGCACCTGCACCTGCATTCCCGTCCGCGCAAAGCCGCAGGTGCCGATGCGCATGGCGGCGTCATCGACAGAGTGATGGACCGGCGGCAGCACGGTGATATTGCCCGTGACTTCGCCCAGACCGAAATACTGCACCAAGACGGGCCCCAACACCTCCAGCGCGCGGATCTGGTCTGCGCGATACATCGGTGCACCGGCATAGATGACGTAGCGCAGGCTGGAATGGTCATGATCGTGGACGGAGGGATGCTCGACCAGCAGCTTCACGATGGTCGGCACGGTAAAGGCGTTGGTGACGCGCCACTGTGCAATCAGCCGCCAAACTTCGGCCGCGTCGAACCTGGTCCCGCCGGGAAGGATCGTCTTCACCCCGTGCGCGACTTGGGTCAACTGGTGAATGCCCGCGCCATGGGACAGCGGTGCCACGACAATGGAGGCATCGTCAGGTCCCGTCCCCGGCATCAAATCGCACAGGTGATTGGTCACGACGAATGCCATCTGACCATGAGTCAACACCGCCGCCTTCGGCTTGCCCGTGGTGCCGGAGGTAAAGAAGAACCACGCTGGATCGTCGCGATCCACGACAGCGGCTGTGACTGACGCATCCGCGTGAGCCGCAACAAGCGCGTCGTAGTCGTCATCCCCCGCCCCGCCGATGGTCACAGTAAAGGCGACCCCGTCACAGGCCGCGATATGGTCCGCGAACTCGGCCCCGGCCAGCAATCCTTTGGCCCCGGACGAGGCGGCGAGCCAGGCAACATCTTCCGGCGTCTGGCGGAAGTTGGCGGGCACCCAGATGCAACCGAGTTTCCAGCAAGCGAAGGCGGCCTCGAACATCTGATTGCAGTTGGCGGATTGCACCAGCAGGCGGTCGCCCTTCTGCAACCCATAGCGGTCGCGCAGGGCGGCTGCAAATGCGGTAGACCGCGCCTCCAATTCTGCCCAGGTCCAGGTTACGTCACCCCAGACGAGGCCGATGTCGTTCGGATGTCGCCGGGAGGTGTCCGTCAGGAACTGCGACAGGTTCATCACCCGTGTGGAAACGGGCTGCATTACGCGACCCGTTCGAGGATCGAGGCATAGGACGCCACCGCGGCCCCACCCATGTTGAATACGCCGGCCAGCCGCGCATCGGGAATCTGCATTCCCCCCGCCTCGCCCATCAGTTGCATCGCGGCCATGACATGCATCGACACGCCGGTCGCCCCGATGGGATGCCCCTTGGACTTCAACCCGCCCGAGGGGTTCACGGGAAGGCGCCCGCCCTTGGCCGTCCAGCCCTCGCGAATAGCGCGACCGCCCTGCCCCTGCTCCGTCAGCCCCATTGCCTCATACTCCAGCAGTTCGGCAACGGTAAAGCAATCGTGGGTCTCCACTAGGCTCAGGTCGTCGATGGTCACGCCACCGGCGGCATATGCCTGTTCCCATGCCCGCCGCGCGCCGTCGAAACGGGTAATGTCGCGGCGTGAAAGGGCCAGCGGTTCGTTGGTATGGGTCCGTGCCCGGAAGCGGATCGCGCGCTGCAAGTCCGCCGCGATCTCGGGCGCGGCCAGCACCAGTGCGGCGGCCCCGTCAGACACCAACGAACAATCCGTACGCCGCAGGGGGCCCGCGACAATGGGGTTCTTCTCGGACACAGTGTTGCAGAAGGCCACGTCGAAATCGCGTTGCATGTGAGCGAAAGGGTTCTGCAAACCGTTGTGGTGGTTCTTGGCCGCGATCATCGCCAATTCTTCGGACCGGTCGCCGTAGCGCTGGAAATAATTCCCCGCGATCTGCCCGAACAGTCCGGCAAACCCGCCGTTCACGTCGGCTTCCTCGCGCCGGTAAGAGGCACCGAGCAGGATGTCACCGACCTCGACCCCCGGCGTGGCGGTCATTTTTTCAGCGCCCACAACAAGCGCGATTTTGCCCCGCCCGCTGGCGATAAAATCCATCGCTCCGTGCAGCGCTGCGGAGCCTGTTGCGCAGGCGTTCTCATAACGTGTCGCCGGCACACGGGACAAAGCGTCGTTGCCCATGCCCACCAGTGCGCCTTGGAAATCTTGACCTGAAAAGCCGTTGTTGAAGACACCGACAAAGATACCGTCGACGTCCTCGGCTGCGACACCCGCATGATTCAGCGCGGGGCCTGTCACCTCGGCCATCAGCGCCTCAGTGTCCGGAGCGTCGCTGCGGCCGAAAGTTGTGTGGGCCCAGCCCACGATATAGGGGTCTGTCATATTGAATTCTCCTGTAAAGCGGCCTGCGGCATCCGCCGCGCCAGCCGTAGTTCGATATCCAGTGCCTCGCGGGTCAGCATCGCCGCCAGTTCCGCATCGCGGGGCGGTTGCATCCGGCTTTCAATCGCTGCGATGGACATAGCCCCAGCAACAGACCCGTCGGGACGCCGCAAGGCTACGCCCACGCCCCAGCTGCCCGCCACGATCCGTCCAGGGTTTAAGGCGAACCCCCGCGTCCGCGTCGCCGCCACATCGCTGCGTAGCAGATCCGCGTCATAGTCCGGGTAATCCGCCGCCAGCCTGTCAGCGTTATCGGCCAGCAGCACCTCGACCTCTGAATCCGGCATCGCGCTCAACATGGCGAGCGAGCCTGCCCCAATTCCAAGGGGATGCTGCGCGCCCGTCTCCAGCGCGTGAGTGCGGATCGGGAACACCCCTTCCTCGCGGTGCAGGCAAACGGCGGCAGACCCGCGCCGCATATTGACGAATGCCGTGTCGCCGCTCGCCTTCGCCAGCCGCACAACCGCATCCGCCGCGATCTCCAATAGGCCATGGCGCGGCGTTGCCAGCGTGCCAAGGATGTAACTTTCCTCGCCCAGATAATAGAGCCGGGTAGCACTGTCTTGTTCCACCAGCCCGCGCCGGATCAGCGCCAGCATCAGCCGCCGCACCGTGGGCTTGCCCAGACCGGAGGCCGAGATCAACTCCGACAGCGCCACACCTCGGCCTGCGCCGCGGCCAGTGATTTGCAAAAGCGCCAGTGCACGGTCCACCGCCTGGCTGCCGCTGGCCGGGGTCGCATCATCAAGCTCTTTCATAATATGGACCACTTCTATTTCAATTTCCTTAGGTTATCAGCCTTCGCACCAAAGACCTGCGTATTTATGAGGATAATGCAAGAAATATCTTGCCCGCACTGCAAATCTCTGTTCCACATTGTGGCGAATTGAAGGAGGAACCATTATGAATATGATCACAAAGGCTGCCTTGGCAGCAATGTTAGCCACGACCGTCCTGTCCGGCGCGGCGTATGCCGAAACCCTTCGCCTATCGCACAATACCGGCGACGCCACGACTTGGCACAAGGGTGCCGAGAAATTCGGCGAACTTCTGGCCGAGAAAACCGACGGTGCCTACGACGTCCGCGTCTTTCCGAACGCCCAGCTCTCTGGCGGTGACCAGATGAAGCAGGCAGAGATGGTGGGCCGCGGTGCGCTCGACATCGTCGTCACGTCCGCGATCAACGTGACGCCCTTGGTCCCCGAAATGGCGGTCTTCTCGCTGCCCTACCTCTATGCCAACTACGCACAAGTCGATGCGACCACACAGGGCGAGCCTGCCAAGCTGCTGGAGAGCATCCTGCGTGACAAGGGCATTGAAGTTCTGGCTTGGGGCGAGAACGGCTTTCGCGAAGTCACCAATAACGTCCGCCCGATCACATCCCCCGACGACATGAAGGGCCTGAACATGCGCGTCGCGGGTCCGATGTATATCGACGTGATGAACGCTCTCGGTGCCAATCCCCAGCAGATGCAATGGGGCGAGACAATGACAGCGCTTCAGCAGGGCGTTGTCGACGGCCAGGAAAACCCGATCGGCGCGGTCATAATCCCGCAGCAGGTCTTCGAGGTGCAAAAGTACCTGACAACCTGGCATTATTCCTACGACCCGATCTTCCTTGGCGTATCCACCAAGGTCTGGGACGGGCTGGATGCTGACACCCAGGAGCAGATGCGCGCCGCCGCGACCGAAGCAATGGAATACCAGCGCGAAATCACCCGCAAGAGCACCGAGGACGGTGTTGCCTTCCTGCGTGAAAAGGGGATGGAGGTCTACGAACCGTCTGAAGATGAGCTGACCGCCTTCCGTACGGCAACCCAGCCTGCCTTCGATACGTGGGCGGCCAAGGTCGGGACCGACATCGTCGGCAGTTTCCGCGACGCCATCGCTGCGACCCCAGCGAACTGAAGCATCGGCACGGCCCTGTCACGGGGCCGTGCCGATCCGGAGAGGATCTTTGCCATGCGCTTCGTGCTGAGAGAATTCGAAAAAATCGTCTGCGCCGTGCTGTTCATTGGCATGACGCTGATCGGCTTCGTCAACGTCGTGGTGCGCTACGCCACCCACTATTCATTCGCCGCCTCCGAAGAGGTGCTGACCAACGGTTTTCTTTTGCTGACGGTCTTCGGCGCTGCCATCGCCGCGCGTCGGGGCGAACATCTGGCAGTGACGTTGGTGCAGGACGCCCTACCCCGGCGGGCGGCACAGGCGGTGTTCATCCTCTCTGTGATCCTCTCGGTGCTACTGCTCGCCGCCTCGGCCTGGTTTTCATGGGCCACGCTGTTGAACCAGATTGACAGCGGCATCCGCAGCTACGCCCTCGGCCTGCCCGCGTGGTGGTATCAGATCGGTCTGCCCTTCGGCTTTGCCCTCATCATCATCCGCTACCTACAGCACGCGGCCGAGACGTGGCACACCCCGCGTCAGGAACCACAGGCGACCCCAAGTGTCTGATATCTTTAACATGGGTGCCGGCACCCAGATGATCGTCGCTTTTTTTCTGCTGATGGCCCTCCGTGTGCCCGTCGCCTTCGCGCTTGGTTTGTCGGCCATGTATGCGATGTGGCAAATCGGTTTCGGCTTTGAACTTGCCGGCGACCTGATCGCCACGGGCATTGGGAAATACGCTCTGCTGGCGATCCCCTTCTTTATCCTCGCGGGGACGCTGATGGGTACATTGGGCATCGCCGAGCGCATGATACGCTTCTTCCGCATCCTGATCGGCAATCTGCCAGGCGGCATGGGCGTGGTTGGCACGGTGGTCTGTTTATTCTGGGGCGCAGTCTCAGGCTCCGGCCCTGCCTCTGTCGCTGCCATCGGCCCCATGATCATCAAGGGCATGCACGAGGACGGATATCCTCGCGCCGCCGCCGCCGCCCTTGTCTGCACCGGGGCCGCGTTTTCCATCGTCATCCCGCCCTCCATCGGCCTTGTGATCTACGGCGTGATCGCAGAGACTTCGATTTCCGCCCTGTTTATCGCTGCGATCATCCCCGGCCTTTTCATGGGGCTGCTGATGCTGGCCGTCCTACCCTTCATCAAGCCGCGCGGCCGTGAGGGTTTGGACAGGCTCTCCCCCGCGCCCGCCAGTGACGGATACTGGCGCGACCTCGGCCGCAGCTTTCGCGGGTCATTCTGGGGCCTGATGACGCCGGTGGTCATCCTTGGCGGTATCTATTCCGGCATCTTCACCCCGACCGAGGCGGCCCTTGTCGCCACGGTCTATGCCATAGCCGTCGGTGCCTTCGCTTACCGCACGCTGACCGTCCGCACGCTCTATGATGCGCTGACCGAGGCCGCGTCCTCCTCTGCTGTTGTCATGCTGGTCGTGGCCTACGCGAGCCTTTTCGGCTGGGTCGTCACCGTTGAAGACCTTGTGGGGCAGTATTCCGGCCAGTTGCTTGGCCTGTCCGACAACGACGCGGTGATCTTGATGGTCATCATGCTGATCCTGCTGATCGCGGGCATGTTCATGGACCCCGTTACGGTCATGTTCATCTCTTTACCGATCTTCATGCCGGTCGTGCGCGAATTGGGCTGGGACCCGGTATGGTTCGGTGTGCTGGTCATGGTAAATCTCGCCATCGGGCTCATTACGCCGCCCGTCGGCATCAACCTCTACGTCGCGGCGAACATCACCCGCCAGCCGCTGGAACGCATCGCCCGCGCAGCGCTGCCATTCTTGGCCATTAGTATCATCGGCCTCGCCATCGTGGCGGCGGTCCCTGCCCTGTCCCTCTTTCTGCCGGAGATGTTGAAATGAATGACACCGTCGCCCTGATTACAGGTGCTGCCCGCGGCATCGGCCTTGCCACAGCGACCCTGTTCCACGCCGAAGGTCGCCGCGTCGTCATGCTCGACCGCGATGCAGATGAACTTGAGGTCGCCGCCGCAACCCTGCCCGGCGCGATGACTGTAACCTGCGACGTCTCTATCCCGCAGCAAGTCGCGCAGGCGGTGGCCGAGGTCGAACAGACCTGTGGTCGTCTTGATATCTTGGTGAACAACGCCGGCGTCGCCGACTTCGGCCCTCTGGCTGAAACGGACTTTGCCCGCTGGCGGCGCGTTATGGACACAAACCTCGATGGCGTTTTCCTGATGTCACAAGCCTGCCTAACGCTGTTGTCGGCCCGAGGCGGCGCCATCGTAAACATTGCTTCGATCTCGGGCTTGCGCGCTTCCACACTTCGCGTCGCTTACGGCACGTCGAAAGCTGCCGTCATCCACCTGACCAAGCAGCAGGCGGCGGAGCTTGGAGAGGTCGGCATTCGCGCCAATTGCGTCTGCCCCGGTCCGGTCAATACGAAACTCGCGCTGGCCGTCCATTCACCAGAGATCCGCGCGGCCTATCATGACGCGATCCCCCTGAACCGCTACGGTACGGAGCGGGAAATCGCGGAAGTCATCTGTTTCCTTGCCAGCGAAAGGGCGAGCTTTGTTACCGGTCAAGTCGTTGCATCCGACGGCGGTTTTGATTCAACTGGCGTAGGCTTACCCGCACTGCGGACCTAACGTACCCGTAGGTGATGTAGCGGAAACGAAATTCTTTCAAGGTTGTTGCATTTGAAGGTAGGAAGTGGACCTGCTCTGCTCTGGCAGGGAGCGTTTAGCTCACCTTTTCTGACCTACCACTGAACTTTCATCCAGCCTCGATCGGATTCCGATTAGACGTTTTACCTTGGGCCAATAGTGGACGTAATTCGGTCAGCTGCGGCTACGTCAGCGTGGGGCACCTACCTTCATGTTTTGCTGGGGTTTTGCACTCCTTTAGAAACAACCCTACGGGCTGCCACTTGTAATTCCTTAAAAATATACCTTCTCAGATAGGAGTTCAGTGAGACCGGCCATTCTGTCCGGTTCGGGGCCTGTCTGGATGGTCATGGCCCGTTTTACAGGGGTTCTGCTTAGGGAACCTTTGCTGCACTTTTGTATTTCAATTGGTAAAGGCGGCAAATTCAGGTCGGGTGCATTGCGCACCTCGAGTGCAGGATCGCTGCTGTCAGGTTGCGGGCTTGAGCGTCTTTTGGGGACCGGAATTCATCGTGGAATTACCCCATGCTAAAGGCGTTTCGCATGCTTCGAGCGCCGCAATAAAGTTGTTGCACCAGACTTTAACATCGGTCTTTACGACCTGATCCATGCAGGCTGTATAGCGCCATTTTCTTTCCTTGAGTGGCATATCCAAGGCCTGAGACAACGCTTCTGACATGCCCTCAATATCATAGGGATTAACCAATAAAGCTTCGGTCAGATCTTCGGCTGCACCTGCCAGTTGCGACAATACCAATACCCCCGGATCCTCGGGATCTTGGGCGGCAATATATTCCTTGGCGACCAGGTTCATTCCGTCAGCCAAGGGTGTCACCATGCCAACGCGCGCACGCCGATAAAGCTTTGCCAGCACGTTGCGGTCAATATTACGGTGGATATAGCGCAGCGGTGTCCAGTCCAATTCGGCATGTTCGCCATTCAGCCGACCTGCCAATTCCTCCAATTCGGACCTGATTTGCCTATACGCCAAGACCTCTTCGCGTGTCGGCGGTGCAATTTGCAAAAGGCTTACGCGCCGGTCCTTATCGGGTCGCTTTTCAAGATATTGCGCGAAGGCACGAAACCTGTTTGGGAGCCCTTTTGAGTAGTCGAGCCGATCTACACCCAGAATATACTCCCCCTGCATGTCGGGACCAAGATCGGCACCAGCAAGACTTTGATCGGCAGCCCTAGCGAACGCTTTCACATCTATGCCAATCGGGAATGAGCGAACTGAAAACACTTGTGCGCCATACTTTATGCGACCATCCAGCATGACTTCGGCTTGATTTTGCGAGCGGAACATTTCAAGGCACCGTGCAACATCGGCACGGGTCTGCAAACCGACCAAATCATAATCCGCAAGCCAATCTGCCAAGTTGGCGCTTTCGGGCAACGCACCCAGATCCCCTAATGTGGGAAACGGAATATGAAGGAAAAAACCTATTCGCCCCTTGAAACCCAGCTTGCGCAGTTCGGAGGCCAAAGGGAAAAAATGGTAATCCTGTATCCAGATCAGATCGTCGGCTTCGATTACATCGATGATGAGACGAGCAATACGTTTGTTCACCTCCATATATGCGGTCTGGAAGCTGCGCTTAAGGTCAACCAAATCGCCGCGTCGATGGCAGACTGGCCACAGGACGGAGTTGGCAAAACCAAGGTAGAATTCTTCGTGTTCACGTTGGGTGACTTGGAAAGCCAGCCGCGTGTATCTTGTTTCGTCGCCGATTTTTTGCAGAGGCGAAGTCGGCGCTTCGGACAGTTCGGGATGGGATCCTATCCAGATGCCGCCTTTTTCACAAAGCGTACTGTGCAGCGCAACAACCAGACCGCCAGATGGTTCTGCCTCGGTTGGGATACGGTTGGAAACGACGACTAATCTACCCCCCATGGCGACCTCTCAAAGACTCTAAATAAAAGCAAAGTCACCGACAGTACGTGGCGATCTTTACAATAACTAACCACAAAGTGACTATAGTAATATAATTACTCATGTCACTTTATGGTTCCCATCCGACGGTAGTTTAACGCACAATCCTAGAGCTCTTCCTCCCATGACCGCGATAACCGCATCGCCCCGTTGATGATGCCTGCCATCGAATAGGTCTGCGGAAAATTGCCCCAAGCTTCACCAGTCGCAAATGATGTGTCCTCGGACATCAGCCCAAGAGGGTTTCGCGCTTCAAGCAGCGCCTCGAACAAATCACGTGCTTCCTCTTTTCGACCGATGCGGGTCAATGCGTCGACCCGCCAGAAAGCGCACAGGTTGAACCCCACTTCCGGTACCCCGAAATCATCCGCCTCTTCATAGCGCAGCATGAAGGGGCCACGACCCAATGTGGCAGACAAGGTTTCGACCGTGGCCACAAAACGCGGGTCCTGTGGAGGTAGAAACCCGACTTCACCCATCAATAAAACGCTGGCGTCGAGCGTGTTGCCGTCAAAGCTTTCGACAAAAGACTGACGCTTTTCCGACCAAGTGCGTTCAAGGATCTTAGCACGTATTATATCGGCGCGCTCTGTCCAATATGTCGCCCGTTTGGCCAGCCCCAGATGTGCTGCGATCTTGCCCAACCGATCGCAAGCAACCCAGCACATCAGCGAAGATGACGTATGTATTCGCGATCGACTGCGCAATTCCCACAAACCTGCATCCGGCTGATCATGAAGCAGCCAAGCTTGCTCTCCCAACGCTTCAAGATGCTCGAATGCGGCTTTGCCGGTGTTCATGAATAACCGTTTGTCAAAGAAGGCGGGAGCAGCCCCGAGTATGATATTGCCGTAGGTATCGTGTTGAAAATGTTCGTGGGCCTGATTTCCGATCCGCACCGGCCCCATGCCCCGATACCCCTCAAGGCCTTCTGCGATACGTTCGGTCAATTCGGTTTCCAAACCCACGCCCAATACCGGTTGAATATGCCCGCCCTTGGCATCGGCCACCAAATTCATCAGCCACTGAAAGTAGTTTTCCAAGGTGCGCGTCGCAGCAAGGCTGTTCAGCGCCCGTACGGTAAACAATGCGTCGCGGACCCAGCAATAACGATAGTCCCAGTTGCGGGTACTGCCGGGCGCTTCGGGCAGTGAAGTCGTCATCGC
>LAZR01001160.1_pt1 | contig 17213 bp, 8 predicted proteins | sample 329461 | NCBI WGS metagenome assembly LAZR01 (sample SAMN03002196, study PRJNA259156) | marine sediment metagenome | biome: sea floor; feature: Hydrothermal impacted sediments; material: marine sediment; isolation source: Loki non-amplified sample from Loki's castle hydrothermal vent sediment ...
AACCCCAAGCGCCATACCAATCATGATGCGAGTGGTTAAACTCATTGAACGGATTTTTGACATATTTCCTGATCTACATTTTATAAATTTGCCATAGACTACCAGCAAGGAAATATTTACTACAGAAAAAGTTAGTATTTATTTAAAAATATTTCACTCAAAAAAGTAATAAAAAACTGTGATTTTAGACTAAGTTATAGGTTAATATTAAGCAGGAATTAATTTTGATTATAATAACAACGCTAGGGAGAGGTTTATGCCTTTAATGCGACTACTCAGCATCTCATTGCTCAGTTTTTTTCTTACAGCCTGTGGTGGCGGTGGGTCACTTGAAAAAGATGGCGGAACAATAGGTGACGGTACAGGGGAGACTGATGGTGGGACTATTGTACAGACAGCGAATATTGAAATTTCTTTTGAAGACCGTTCTGTCACTGCTGATTCACCATTAGAAATAACAGCAACTGTTTTAGGTGCTGATGGGCAGCCAGTACAACGGCAAGAGGTTAGTTTTACAACCACGTTAGGTTCATTTATTCCCGCAACTGGTAGTGCTCTAACCGACACAAGTGGGGTCGCAACTATTGAGCTAGCAGCTGGCAGCGTTGAAGGTGCGGGTACCGTTATAGCAACGTACGAAGATACTAGCAGTAAACTTGGCTTTTATACTGCAGGAGATGAAGCTCCATCGGATGATTCTAGCGCTAACATTGATATTAAAATTTTACAAAACTGCCCCGATAATTGGCTAAATATCGATCGTGATGCGATTGAGCTTAATTTTTCTGATTGTTCAGAAAATAGTAACCTCGTAAGTCAACAGGCTATTATCTATGCAAAAGTAACAAAAGCGGGGACAAATACTCCAGCAAGTAATGTACTAGTTAGCGCTACGACAACATTAGGTGTTTTATTACCAGAGAGCTTAACTGCAAAAACTGACGCATTTGGTATTGCAGTTTTAAATCTTTTGCCTGGAAGTAGCTCTGGTGTAGGTCAAGTAGAGTTGACATCACAAAATAGCGTCGCATCTGCTTTATTTGAAATTAATGCTGTTCAAGTCAGTGTTGATTTAAGTTCGGGTATTGGTTCTTCAGCTATATTATCTGCAGGTTCTACTACAGTAATTACAGCAAAAATTGTAGATAGTAATAATAATTTATTTACGACACCCCTTGAAGTGCAATTTACGTCTGCATGTGCTCAAGAGTCAACACCTAGAGCAACTATTGATAGTGTTGTAACTAGCATTGGAGGGATCGCCAGTACAACATATAAAGCTGATGGGTGTAATGGCGTTGATACAATTACGGCCACGGTAGTTACTGGTGGTAATGTTGCAGTACAAACAATTAATATTAATGTAGCAGCGGCTAAAACAGGTTCAATTGCTTTTATTGGAGCGACTAATCAAGTTTTAGCTATTAAAGGAGCTGGGGGGCAAACCCTTACTGAAAACTCAGAGTTAACCTTTAGACTTTTGGATATTAATGGAACTCCAGTAGGTCAAAAGCAAATAGATTTTACACTTTCACAAAACCCTGGTGGTGCTTCATTAGGTAGTGTATCAGGAGATACCAAAAGCGACGGTTTCGTAACTGTAAATGTCAGCTCTGGAAGAGCCGCAGGTGTTTTATCTGTTACTGCTTCGCATCAAATTGATAGTGGAGATACCTCAGAAAATAGCTTGATTTCAATTGTTTCAAACGACATTACTGTTACAACAGGGGTACCAGATCAAGATAGTTTTACTCTTGCAGTGAAAACGTTTAATACCGAGTCATTAAATGAAGCGGGAGTAACTACCGATTTAACCGTATTTGCCGCAGACCACTTTAATAATTTCGTACCAGATAATACAGCAATTTATATTGCCAGCGAGGGTGGTGCTGTAGGCACCATTGATGGCGAGCAGTTTACTCCTTTATTGCTTTGTCGTACAACAGATGGCGTATGTAATGCACAGTGGCGCAGCCAAAACCCTATTCCTTATCATTATAGTATTTACCAGAACTCTGTAGTAGAAAAGTGTGATCGACATTTTGGAAAAGCCGCACCTTGCTCTTTAGGCATCAGGGAGTCGCAATTAGATACAAGTGGTAATTTAATCACTTATCTTGACAGTAGTGGTGCTGCAATAACGCTTAGTGAAGCACCAGCACTAGCGCCGATTGATTACCCTCTAGGTGGACGAGTAAGTTTATTAGCTTATTCGGTGGGTGAGGAGTCCTTTAATGATGTATCAGCAAATGGCGTATTTAATCAAAATGAGTTTGACTCTACATTACAGGATTTACCAGAAGCATTTATAGACTTTAATGAAAATGGTGTGTTTGATGGTGAGTTAGCTGCGCCATCGAATCCTGTTGACTCCAATGGTGGGGAAAACGAATGGTACGTTGAGCGCTCTGGTGCATTAAATAATGGTGAGTATGATGACGGTGATAAGATTTATAATGGTTTATTATGTAGTGATGAAGCCCTTACAGCTAAAGCTTGTACTAGAGAAACAGTAAATGTACGTGCTCGTTCAGAGCTAGTTATGTCTGGTAGTACTCCCTATATTAGAGCTGTAACACCCTTAAATGATTGTACCTTAAATAGTGGTATTGGTTTAGAAGCCTCTGATATGGCTGGTATGTGTGATATTAACCTGATCGATATTAGTAATTCGACGCCTTACAGTGCAATTTCGGTTACTATTTTCTTCAGTGATATTCATAACAACCCATTACCAGCAGGCACTACTGTTAAAGTAACATCTGATAATGCTGTACTGAAAGGGTTGACTGATTATACTGTAGTTAACACTGCGCAAAAAGTTCCAAATTCAGTCACTGTCAATATCACTAAAGAGACAGAACCTGATGCTGTAGATTCTGGTTTTTTATATATTGAATTTGAAACACCTGGTGGAGTTAAAACTCAGTATACCGTGATGTCGATTTTGGATGAACCAGAGCCTTAGAAAAATAAAGTATTTAAAATGCCAACCTTTAGGTTGGCATTTTTGTTTCTGTTCTATATATTCCACATCAATTAATCTAAAAACACCTGTTTGTTTAATTTAACGACAAAAATTGTTCGTTTATTCAGTAAATACTGAAAAGTTTGTATTAAAAGCTTGTAACAACTAGTGTTTGTAGATATACCTATAAATATTCGCGCCGCTTATGTCGGCAAAACACATTTTTAATATTTGGTTAGAAATAGGCAACTATGGGCAAATCGCTAGTAATTGTAGAGTCTCCTGCTAAGGCTAAAACAATTAATAAATATTTAGGTAATGACTTCATCGTAAAGTCCAGCATTGGGCATGTACGAGATTTACCTACTTCAGGTTCGAGCAAAGCTAAAGTGCCGGCAACTAAAACGCCAGCAGAAGTTCGTAAAATGGAACCTGAAGAGAAAGCAGCGTATAAAAAGCAACGAGATTATACAAACTTAGTCGCGCGTATGGGTATTGACCCAAACCAAGGCTGGGATCCGCATTACGAAATACTGCCTGGTAAAGAAAAAGTTGTTCAAGAATTACAAAAGCTGGCTGAAAATGCAGACCAAATATATCTCGCAACGGATTTGGATAGAGAAGGGGAAGCAATTGCTTGGCACCTTCAAGAAATCATTGGTGGTGATCCTGCTAAGTATAAGCGCGTAGTTTTTAACGAAATTACTAAAAACGCAATACAGCAAGCGTTTGAAACACCTGGCGAGCTTAATACTGATATGGTTTATGCTCAGCAAACACGTCGCTTTTTAGACCGTGTTGTTGGCTTTATGGTATCACCTTTATTATGGGCAAAAGTGGCCCGTGGACTTTCTGCAGGACGAGTTCAGTCTGTTGCTGTACGTTTATTAGTAGAGCGTGAGCGTGAAATTAAGGCATTTATCCCTGAAGAATTTTGGGATATTCACGCTGACGTTAAAAATACTGAGTCTGAGTTACGTTTAGAAGTAGCCAAACAAGCAGGAAAGCCTTTTAAGCCTGTAAATGAAGCTCAGGCTAGCGCAGCGGTTAAAAGCCTTGAGAATGCAGAATACAAAGTAATTAGTGTTGAAGAAAAACCAAGTAAAAGTCGCCCAAGTGCGCCATTAATTACTTCAACCATGCAGCAAGCGGCAAGTACACGTTTAGGTTATGGCGTTAAAAAGACCATGATGCTTGCTCAGCGTTTGTATGAAGGCGGTTATATTACGTATATGCGTACCGATTCAACTAATCTTTCAAAAGATGCCGTTGAAATGTGTCGTGAGTATGTAACAAACGAGTTTGGTGCTAAATACTTACCAAAAGATCCAATTAGCTACAGCTCTAAAGGTAATGCACAAGAAGCGCATGAGGCAATACGTCCTTCAAGCGTCACCGTGTTATCTGGTCATGTTGAAGGTGTAGACGCCGATGCTAAAAAGCTGTACGAGCTAATTTGGCGTCAGTTTGTAGCGTGCCAAATGGTACCTGCTGAATACGATTTAACAACACTAACTGTTGCGGCTAACGACTTCCAGCTTAAAGCGAAAGGCCGTGTGCTCCGCTTTGATGGTTGGACAAAAGTACAACCTGCAGTACGTAAGAAAAACGAAGAAGATCAATCACTACCGGCTGTTAAAGAAGGTGAGATCCTTACTTTAATCGAACTTGATCCCAAGCAACATTTTACGAAACCACCAGCGCGCTTTAGTGAAGCAAGTTTAGTAAAAGAGCTTGAAAAACGCGGTATTGGTCGTCCATCTACTTATGCGTCAATTATATCAACGATTCAAGATCGTGGTTATGTACGTGTAGAAAACCGCCGTTTCTTTGCTGAAAAAATGGGTGAAATAGTTACTGATCGCTTGGTTGAAAATTTCACTGATTTAATGAACTTTGATTTTACAGCTAAAATGGAAGGCCGTTTAGATGATATCGCTGAAGGCGAGCGTGTATGGACTCAAGTTCTAGATAAGTTTTATGCTGATTTTTCAACGCAATTAACTGTCGCTAAAGACGAGCCAGAGAATGGTGGCATGCGTCTTAACGAGATGGTTGAAACCGATATTGAATGCCCTACATGTAGCCGAAAAATGGGTATACGCACGGCATCAACCGGTGTTTTCTTAGGGTGTACTGGTTACAGCCTTCCGCCAAAAGAGCGTTGTACTACGACAATGAACTTAGTGTCGGGTGATGAAGCTGTTGCAGCTGATGTAGAAGATGTAGAAACTGAAAAGTTAATGCAGATGAAGCGTTGTCCTATTTGTGAAACAGCAATGGATTCATACCTAATTGATGAAACGCGTAAGTTACATGTGTGTGGTAATAACCCGGCATGTAAAGGGCATATTGTTGAAGAAGGTACCTTTAAAATTAAAGGCTATGACGGACCAATTATCGAATGTGATAAATGTGGTTCTGACATGGAACTTAAATCGGGTCGTTTTGGTAAGTACTTTGGCTGTAATAATGACGAGTGTAAAAACACACGTAAACTACTTAAAAGTGGCGAAGCTGCTCCACCAAAAGAAGATCCTGTTCACATTACTGAGTTAGAGTGTGAAAAGTCAGATGCGTATTTCGTATTACGTGATGGCGCCGCGGGTATATTTTTAGCTGCAAATACTTTTCCTAAGTCTCGTGAAACACGTGCACCTAAGGTAGAAGAGTTAAAACGCTTTAGAGACCGCATCTCGCCTAAGTTTTATTACTTAGCTGATGCACCGGCTAAAGATCCTGATGGTAATCTTGCTGTTGTACGCTACAGCCGTAAAAATAAAGCTCAGTATGTTATGACTGAAGTTGACGGCAAAGCAACTGGCTGGACTGCTCATTTTGATGCAGGTAAATGGACAGAAGAAGCTAAGAAAAAGGCAGCACCTAAAAAGAAAGCCGCTGCAAAAAAGGCACCAGCTAAGGCAAAGCCTAAAGCCAAAGCAAAGCCTAAAACTAAAAAAGAGGATGAATAAGTAGGTATTTCTTATTCATAGCTTTTTATAGTTTTTAAAAAGTCATAAAAAAACCGGAATGCACAGCTTGTGTCTATTCCGGTTTTTTTGTGCCTAGTTAAATGTTTTCGCAACGGCTTTATTAGCAGTACATTTAACTAAGTGTATTGGGTATATTAATTTTTATTAAAAACATAGTCATTTTACCGCACTAAATAGATCGCTAATTTAATGCAATTGGTATGATTAAATTTTAACAGAAGATACTTTTTTATAGCCTTCAGATTCAAGCTCATCATTTACGCATTTTAATACGTAGGCATTTAGCTCTTCATTGCTTACGTCATCATCTTTAGCCCAGTTAACACACATTTCTGTGTATTCTTTTACCATTTCGGCTGAAGCTGTTGGCGCATCGTCTGCTACCGCGTAAGTCGCAGATACTGCAAATAGTGGAGCTACGATTAATGCTAGCAATGCTTTTTTCATTCGTTTATTCCTAAAAAAATGGTGTGATGACTGATTTACCCAGTTTAAGGTTAGGTTTAAACCAGTAGTGCCCAATCCAGAACAACTCTGTTGGTATATTGATTTTTAAACGAAAACGAAATAAAAGATAACGAAATATTTTTATCGTGAGGATGAGTAATTCACTTGTCAGGATTTCGCGACATTGTGTTGTAGTGGTTTATAAGCTAAGGTCGCTTTTTTAATTAAAAGTCAAACCAATGTCATCACACACCCCTAATAAAAAACCACGCCAAGCTAATAAAGTAGAGCATGCATTAGAATCTTTTATTTTTAAAGGGCGTTGGTTACTAGCCCCATTTTTTGTGGGTCTACTATTTGCAGTTGTACTGTTGTTAATAAAGTTTTTTAAGCAGCTTTATTTAATGGGTATTGCGACATTTACAGCAACCAATCAAGAGTTACTTGTCGGTATTCTAACTTTAGTTGATACGGCATTATTAGCGGGGCTATTACTGATCATTACATTTAGTGGTTACGAGAACTTTGTTTCTAAGCTTAATATTGATAATCACGAAGACAGACCATCTTGGATGGGCAAAGTTGGTTTTTCAGGTCTAAAGATGAAATTAATAAGTGCGATAGTGGCTATTTCTGCTGTTGAGTTATTAAAAGTATTTATAAACTCAGGTGCATATCCAAGTGATGAGCTACTTTGGAAAGTGACAATTCATGTCACGTTTGTAATGTCAGGCGTTTTATTTGCTTTAACTGATTACTTAAACAGTAAAACCCAAAGTCATTAGAAAAATTAAATGCACAAAAAAGCCCAAGTAATTTACTTGGGCTTTTTATGTTTAGAGCTTGGCTGTAACATTAAGTGTAATTATTGATGTCATTAACACTCTGCATAAAAGCAAGCGAAAGGCTCAAGCGTTAGTCTGTCTTGGCTTAATTTTGCGCTGTGGTGGCTAAGCTCATTATATTCTTTAACGATTGATGTCGGCATATCAATATTTGTTTGTTGAGAGCTGAGATTAAACAGGCAAAGCATCTTTTGCGTTCCAAGCGTTCTATAAAAAGCAAGCACAGGCTCAGGCGTTTCAATAAACTCAATATCACCCTCAAGTAAAACTGTTTGCTTTTTTCGCCACGCCATAAATTCACGGTAGGCGTTTAAAATTGAGTTGCTATCATTAGTTTGCACAGCGACTGATTGCTGTTTGTGCGCATCATCAACGGGTAGCCAAGGTTTTACACCACTAAAACCGGCATGAGATGAATCAATTTGCTCCCAAGGCATTGGTGTTCTACAGCCATCACGCCCTTTAAAATTAGGCCAAAATGTAATGCCATATGGGTCTTGTAAGTCTTCAAAGGCAACAGATGCTTCGCCTAAACCAAGCTCTTCACCTTGGTACATACATACACTGCCACGAAGGGAAGCAAGTAGGGCGGTTAGCATTTTACATTGCTGAGGGTTTATTATGCCATTTTCACTCCAGCGACTCGCTACGCGCTCTACATCATGGTTGCTAAATGCCCAACACGGCCAACCCTCAGTCATACGTTGTTCAAGAGTTTGAACCGTAGTTCTAATGTATTCACTTGAATAATCATTTGTTAAGAGCTCAAAGCTATATCCCATGTGCAGCTTATCGCCACCTTGGGTGTACTGCGCCATAGTCGCTAATGAATCCTCTGATGAGATTTCGCCAAGCGATACTGTACCTGGGTATTTATTAAGTAATGTGCGAATGTCTTGCATAAACTCAATATTTTCTGGCTGAGTGTTGTTGTAGTAATGATACTGAAATGCGTATGGGTTATCCTCACTAAAACCACGACCCTGGCGCTTATCTTTTGGTTTAGCTGGGTTATCGCGAAGTTGTGCATCGTGATAGCAAAAGTTAATAGCATCTAATCTAAAGCCATCTACGCCTTTTTTAAGCCAAAACTCTACGTTATCAAGTACAGCTTGTCTTACGTCAGGGTTATGAAAGTTTAAATCGGGTTGTTCGGTTAAAAAGTTATGCAAATAATATTGCCCACGGCGAGGTTCCCACTGCCATGCGCCACCACCAAAAATAGACAGCCAATTATTAGGTGCTGTGCCGTCATCTTTGGCTTCAGCCCAAACATACCAATCCGCTTTATCGTTATTTTGATTTTCGCGGCTATCTGTAAACCATTGGTGTTGATCTGATGTATGGCTTAGTACTTGGTCAATTATAATTTTAATATTGCGATCATGGGCTTGGCTAATAAGTTCATCAAAATCGTTTAAATCACCAAAAAGCGGGTCAATGTCACGGTAGTCACTAATATCGTAGCCAAAGTCTTTCATTGGCGATTTGAAAAAAGGTGAAATCCAAATTGCATCAACGCCTAAGCTTTTAATGTAATCAATACGATTAATAATCCCTTTTAAATCACCAATACCATCGTTGTTGCTATCTTGAAAGCTACGCGGATAAACTTGATAAATAACCGCACCTTTATACCACTGCTTTTGGGTCATGCTTTTCTCCGTCATTCCACACAGTATTTAGACTATTCTTTATTGTGATTACGATTAATCACGTTATTTGCAAAAAGCATACGTGAAGCCTTTAATCCTGTAAAAAGTCTGCATACGTATGCACTAAAAATAATGCAATAAATTTATTAAAAATAAGTGGTTAGAGTAGTTTCAGTAGCGTTCATTTTGCGTATCTATTGTTTACCAATTACGTCAGTCATTGATTTATTAGTTAAATTGAATCTAACAGATTGTACTGTAAGGGAAATATATCCCAGGATCTATATTAAATGGTCTGACCAATTTAACGTTTGGTAAATGTGGAATAATTTAAACGTTATATGACAGCGATAATTAATTTCACCTTGTTTACATTTAAGTAAAAGTGCCATTAAGTTTCAATAGAATTGATTTGACTATTGATGTTTGTCTTGTGTTTTTTATCTGCCTTATTCCCAATAAAATCAATTGGTTAAAAATTCACGTGTGTAATATGTGTTAATGTTAGGCTACATTGAAATTGTTGAATACGTATGCATAAAGTTGTTAATAAAATAAATCTGGCGTTAATATTCATCCTGACAACAAAATTAGCTCGCCTTGTTTAACTATCACTTAAACATTGAACGCGGGTATCACAATATGGGTAACGGGAAAACATTATGTCTATGTTCAAACCAAGTATATTAACTTTGGCATTAACAGCTGCAGGCTTATCGAGCTTTGCTACACAGGCTGCTCAAGAAGATACAATAAAAAAAGATGATGTAGAAGTTATCGAAGTTAAAGGCTTTCGTGGCAGTGTGGTTGAGTCTATTAACACAAAACGCTTCTCTACACAGGTTGTAGAATCTATATCGGCTGAAGATATTGGCAAATTGCCAGATTCTTCAATTGCTGAATCGATTGCGCGTTTACCCGGTTTAACAGCTCAGCGCTTAGACGGCCGAGCAAGTCGTGTCTCTATTCGTGGTTTTGGCGAGAATGAAAGTGGCACAACGTTTAATGGTCGTGAACAAGTATCGATTGGTGATAACCGTGGTGTAGAGTTTGACCTTTACCCATCAGAAATAATGAGCGGTGTAACTGTTTATAAAACGCCAAATGCAAGTATTGATGCTGAGGGTATTGCTGGTGTTATTAATATGCAAACAGTTCGTCCTTTAAGCAAAGGCGAACGTGTTGTACAAGTAAATGGACAGTATGAGCAAACCAGCTTTAGTAAATTAAACCCTGACGGCAACGACGACGGTTACCGAGGCACTATTTCATACATTGATCAATTTGCAGACGATACCATTGGTGTTGCATTTGCACTAAACACCATGAGTTCACCAAATCAAGAAAAACGTTGGAACTCATGGGGTTATCCAGAATTCACTGAAAATGGTAACGATTATTCAATTTTAGGTGGTGCTAAACCTTACGTACGTTCATCAACGCTTGAGCGTGATTCGGCAATGCTTGTTTTAGAAGCGGCGCCCACAGATAAATTAAATATGACGTTTGATGCGTTATATGTAGATTTTACAGATGAAAAAATTCTACGCGGTATTGAAGTTCCATTTGCATGGGGACAAGGTAGTATTGATGCAAATAGTGTTGTAGTTGATGAAGCATCTGGCTTTATAACAAGTGCAGTAACACAAGGTCAGCGTGTTGTAGTTCGTAACGATTATGAAGAACGCGAAGCCGAACTTACAGCCTTTGGTTTTAATACTAAATACGATATTGACGATTCATGGTCAGTTGAGTTTGATGCAAGTTACTCACAAGTAGAGCGCAAAATATGGAGTGTTGAAAGCTATTCAGGCACTGGTCGTGGTGATGCTCGCGGGGTAGCAGATAACTTGGGTTACACATTTAATGGTGGTAACACTGGAGCTACTTTTTCACATGATTTAGATTATAGCGATTATGGTTTAATACAATTAGGTGGCCCACTATCGTGGGGTGCAAGCTCTGCACTTAACGATAAATATGGTTTGACTGGCACTGAGTATGAAAACCAAGCACAAGATGGTTTTATTAATGCACCGACCATTGAAGATGAATTATCAACATTAAAAATAGCGGCTTCAAAGGTATTAGAAAACGAGTACATAAGCTCTATTGAATTTGGTATGTCTTACAAAGAACGTGAGAAAACAAAAGATTCAGAAGGTTACTTTATGACGTTATCTAGCTTTTCGCTTGATAACCCAGGCATGCTTAGCGTGCCAGAACAGTACCGTAACGGAAGTGTTGACCTAGGCTTTATAGGCATGGGCGATATGATTGCTTATGACGTAAATGGCTTAGTTAACGATGGTTATTACGACTTACTTGCAGAGAGCTTAACAAATACAAGTCATGCGACGAAATCGTGGACTGTAAAAGAAGAAATTACTTCTGCATTTGTTCAAGCAAATATTAATGCTGAAGTAAGCGGTCTTGCATTAACGGGTAACGTGGGCGTGCGTTATGTACAAACTGATCAATCATCACAAGGTAATGCATTTAGTACTGTTGATGGTGTGGTTGTTACATCACCTACAAACATAAGTCATGATTACTCACACGTATTACCTAGCTTAAACCTGTCACTTGCGATTGATGAGCAACAAACGATACGTTTTGGTGCTGCTAAAACAATTTCTCGTGCACGCTTAGATGAAATGAATTCATCAGTTAATGCGTCATATAATCAAACGCCAGATGAAAATGGTAACTATTGGTCTGTATCGGGTGGTAATCCAAATTTAGAGCCTAAAGAAGCAACAGGCTACGATTTTACTTACGAGAATTACTTTAGTGATGAGGGTTACTTCTCTGCAGCGTTTTTCTATAAAGATTTAACTCAGTGGATTTTTGACGGTACTTACGCAATTGATATGTCGGGTGTTGCAGATCCATCTACCGGAGAATTACCAGCAACATCATCGGGTACTGGCAGTGGTAAAATAAATGGCGGCGGTGGCGATTTATATGGTTATGAGCTGTCACTGGCATTACCATTTAAAATTTTCCATCCGTCTCTTGAAGGTTTTGGTTTAATTGCCAGCCATACTGGTATTGAGTCTGATATTGAGGACCAAAACGGTAACGAATACGAACTACCTGGTCTTTCAGATAAAATTCAAAGCTTAACGGTTTACTACGAAATGCATGGTATGCAGTTACGTACTAGTATGCGCAAACGCAGTGCCTTTAAAGGCGATGTATATGGTTTAGGCTTTGATACGGAACAAGTTGATATTTTAGGTGAAACTATTTGGGATGTTCAAGCGGGTTACGACTTTAGTGAAGCAGGTATAGAGAGCCTTGAAGGCTTATCAATTCAGTTCCAAGTACAAAACCTGACCGAAGAACCGTTTACGTCGCTTTCAGGCGACAATGCTTTACAAGTACGTGATTACCAAGATTACGGTCGCACTTACTTGTTAGGCTTTAGCTACAAGCTATAATAAAAACTGTGTGTAGAAGCCCTTGTAATTTGTGTTACAGGGGCTTTTTTATAGCTAGTTTACCTAACTTTTTAACCGTACTTAAATTTAATAAAACGTGGATAATAATATGAAACCAATAAAACACGTGGTAATTGCAGGCGGTGGTACCGCAGGCTGGATAACAGCAGCACTGCTTAATAAAGTGTTAGGTAAAGTAATTAATATCACACTAATAGAATCATCAGCTATTGGTACGGTAGGAGTGGGTGAAGCAACAATACCGCCTATTATTCAACTTAATAACGCGCTGGGTATAAACGAGCAAGATTTTATTAATGCCACTAATGCTTCAATAAAATTAGGTATAGAGTTCGAAAACTGGAAAACCCAATCGCATAGCTACATGCATGCGTTTGGCTCGTTTGGTAAAGATTTTCCCTTTTGTGATTTTTATAATTTTTGGTTAAAAGGCCAAGTAACGGGTTGCGAAGACGAACTATGGGATTTTTCACTCAATTACCAAGCGGCTAAACAGCATAGGTTTGCCCCTTTAAATACCATCCCAAATACTCAACTACCTGGGCTGAGTTATGCATATCATTTTGATGCGACGCTTTACGCTGAATATCTAAAAAAGTTGGCTATATCGCGCGGTGTTAAACATATAGATGCAAAAATAGACCATGTTGAACAATGCTATACAGGCAATATTAAAAGCCTAACACTTAATAACGATAGTCAAATTAGTGGTGATTTATTTATAGATTGCACCGGGCTGCGTGCCTTGTTAATTGAGCAAACACTTAATACAGGGTTTATTGATTGGTCTCATTACTTACCATGCGATAGTGCAGTGGCTGTTCAAACAAAAAGTACCAATGAGCTAAAACCTTATACGCGATCTATTGCACATAGTGCTGGTTGGCAATGGCAAATACCACTCCAAAATCGTATTGGCAATGGCCTTGTCTATTGCAGTAGATACTTGTCAGATGATGATGCTAAGCAGTTACTGCTAAAAAGCTTACCCGCTGAGCCAATTACAGAGCCCCGTATTATAAAATTCAAAACAGGTCGGCGCTTAAAGCAGTGGCATAAAAACGTGGTCGCGGTTGGTTTATCAAGTGGATTTTTAGAGCCGCTTGAGTCAACCAGTATTCATTTAATTCAAACTGCGGTTACACGCTTAATTAAACTATTTCCACATAATGGCATTAGCGATGCGTTACTAACGCAGTTTAATAAACAAAGTGTTATTGAATTAGAGCATGTACGCGATTTTATTATTTTGCATTATAAACTCACCGAGCGAGAAGATAACCCGTTTTGGCGTCAATGCATGCAAATGGATATACCAAATTCCCTTACCCATAAACTGAGTTTATTTAAACAAACAGGCAAAGTAGTGCGGGAAGATGATGAACTATTCGCCGAAGTTGCTTGGCAGCAAGTCATGATAGGGCAAGGGCTTATCCCTGATGACTATAACAGTATTGTTGATTCACTAAGTGATGATCAACTGAGCGATTTATTCTCTACTTTAAAAACATTGATAAACTCAACAGTTGCGCAGCTACCAACTCACCAGAATTTTTTAGCCAGCATTAAAAAGGTATAACAATGCGATTTTTAAACACACTTTTACTAGTAAGCGCATGTAGCTTACCAAGCTTTAGTTATGCACTTAATGTAGAGCCTGCCAATTGGTGGGTAGGCATGAATAAAAATAACATTACAGTACTCGTGCATGAGCAAAATATAGCGAACGAAGAATTTAAATTAGATAAGTATAAAGGGGTTGAACTTAATAACGTAACACGCACTGACAACCCTAATTATGCTTTTCTACATTTAAATATTAGCGATAACGCCAAAGCAGGAACGCTTCAATTTAAGAGTAGCGATCCAGTACATAGTTTTGAATTTCCTTTACTTACCCGAGATAAACATAGCGCGCAACGCCAAGGTTTCACAAATGCAGATGCTTTATATTTAATTAACCCAGATCGCTTTGTAAATGGTGATGAAAAAAACGATACAGTTAGAGGTATGTTAGAGAGTGTAAATACAAGCTTAAAAGGCGGGCGACATGGCGGTGATATTCAAGGTGTAATTAATGCGCTGCCGTATTTAAATAATCTAGGCGTGACACAGCTTTGGCTAACACCTGTGCTTGAAAACAACATGCCTGATTACTCTTATCATGGTTACGCGATCACAGACTTTTACAACGTTGATCCACGTATGGGGTCAAACCAGTTGTATAAAACGTTGTCAACAAAGGCTAAAGAGCATGGCATTGGGCTTGTTATGGACATGGTGCTTAATCATTTTGGTTCTGAGCACCTGTGGATGAAGGATAAACCAACTCAAGATTGGATTAACTTTAATGGGCAGTTTGAAAATGGCAAAAATGCCACAAGCCATGCGCGCCAAACAATTCAAGATCCACACGCAAGTAACTACGATAAACGCCAATTTAGCGATGGTTGGTTTGTCGCTAGCATGCCCGATTTAAATCAGCGCCAACCATTATTAAATGAGTATTTAATTCAAAATGCAATTTGGTGGATTGAATACGCAGATTTAAGCGGTATTCGTGTAGATACCTATTCTTATTCAGATAAAGCGTTTTTAAGTGATTGGACCAAGGCCATTATGGATGAATACCCACACTTTAATATTGTTGGCGAAGAGTGGACTTCAAACTCTGCAATAGCGTCGTATTGGCAGCGCGGTAAAGTTAATCAAGATGGGTATGTGTCAAGCTTACCCAGTGTGATGGACTTTTCGTTGCAAGAGGCGGTAATTCGAGCTTTAAATGAAGATGAAAGTTGGAGCACAGGCTGGGTTAAAGTATATCAGTCATTAGCTAACGATTTTTTATACCCAGACACCAATAACATTATGGTGTTTGCTGATAACCACGATATGAGCCGTGTATATACGGAGCTTGGGCAGGACTTAGCTAAAACTAAAATGGCGATGACTTTGTTTTTAACAACGCGCGGCATTGCACAAATATATTATGGAACCGAAATATTATTGGATAACACGCCGAGTAAAGATCATGGTGATATACGTATTGATTTTCCAGGTGGGTTTAAAAATCAAAACGCCAATGCGTTTACTGGAATAGGTTTAAGTAAAGAGCAGCGCGATATGCACAAGACTATAAGCACGCTACTTAACTTTAGAAAGCAGAGCCCGGCACTTACAAAGGGTAAGCTCGTTCATTTTAGTCCGACCAATGGTGTGTATAGTTATGCTCGCGTTAGTGATACGCAAACAGTATTAGTTTTTATGAATAAAAACAAAGTAACACAAAAGCATAATCTTGATTACATGCAAGAAGTTATACCAAAAAATGCCAATGCGCAGGCATTATTCAAACAACACACTTTTAAACTAACTAACAGTATTAACTTAAAGCCAATGGCTGCTACGGTATTAGTGATTAATACGCCGTGAATGTTTAAGTGAATACGTATGCAGCAACTGTATGCTTGCTGCAGATATCTTTAGTATAAAGCTATAACACTACTGACAAAAAGACACACAATGAAAAAATCAGTTTATGTACCTGCATTACTATGTAGCGCACTTATAACAAGTGCGTGCTCAGACAATAATGAAACCGAACAACAGCAAGCGCCTAAACAGGCGCAAAATGAGTTAACAAAGCCTGTTGTATACCAAGTATTTACACGCTTATTTGGCAACACACAGACCGCGAATGTGCCTTGGGGTACGAAAGAGCAAAATGGCGTAGGTAAATTTTCCGACTTTAACGATGCTGCACTTAAAGGTATTAAAGAATTGGGTACGACCCATGTTTGGTATACCGGTGTTTTACATCATGCGCTAGTGGGCGATTATACCGAGTATGGAATTACGCAAGACGACCCTGATGTAGTTAAAGGCCGTGCAGGTTCACCTTATGCAATAAAAGATTACTACGACGTAAACCCAGATTTAGCCATAAATGTGACCAATAGAATGGGTGAGTTTAGTGATCTGATTGAACGCACTCATAAGCATGGCATGAAAGTGGTTATAGATATTGTACCTAACCATGTGGCTCGTAATTATAAATCAGTAGCAAAACCCAAGGGAGTAAAAGACTTTGGTGAGCAAGATGATACAACCAAAGCGTATGATAAAAATAATAACTTTTATTATGTACCAGGTCAGTCTTTTCAGGTTCCAACATCACAAAGCTATACAGTTTTAGGGGGTAATACTCACCCTTTAGCTGACGGTTTTTTTGATGAAACCCCAGCAAAATGGACGGGTAATGGTGCGCGTGCACCCAAGCCAGATATTAACGATTGGTACGAAACCGTAAGAGTGAATTATGGCGTTAAGCCTGATGGCAGCTATGACTTTCCTGTATTACCTAAAGAGTTAGAAAACCAAGATTATCGCGCTCATTATGCGTTTTGGCAAAATAAAGAGCTTCCTAATAGCTGGTATAAATTTAGAGATATCACTCTTTACTGGCTTGATAAAGGCGTTGATGGTTTTAGGTACGATATGGCCGAAATGGTGCCGGTTGAATTTTGGAGCTTTTTAAATTCATCAATAAAAATGCAAAAGCCCGATGCGTTTTTATTGGCTGAAGTTTACAACCCACAAATGTACAGAGCGTATATTCAGCAAGGAAAAATGGATTACTTGTATGACAAAGTCGGCTTTTACGACACATTAAAAGCCATTATGCAGGGTAAGCAAGCGGCTAATACTATTTTTGCAGCCCAAAGCCAAGTGGCTGATATTGAAGCGCACATGCTGCACTTTTTAGAAAATCACGACGAACAACGCATTGCTAGCCCTGATTTTGCAGGTGATGCACGCTGGGGGAAACCAGCAATGGT